>Ga0315533_1000871_pt1 | contig 24488 bp, 12 predicted proteins | sample SalMarSW160130MG_FD_203081 | JGI IMG/M metagenome (GOLD analysis project Ga0315533, IMG submission 203081) | Salt marsh sediment microbial communities from the Plum Island Ecosystem LTER, Massachusetts, United States - Salt Marsh Sediment SW1601-30 ... | reverse complement strand
GTTCCAACGGCTTTAACAGATGGCGATAAGTCCACCTTAAAAGCACTGGTTTTTTGTCTTGACAATGGGTAGGGGTATATACCACTCACCGACTTATAGGCGTTGAGAAGTTAAACGCTGTCCATTGACAGCAACTTACACAATTGCTAATCTTCACTTATGATTCGTACTTTTAAATTTACAATATTATGCTGTGTAAGCTTCTGTATGATAGGTTGTAAAGGCCCTGAGCAAGGTCAGCCTAAACAAGAGCAGGTCAAAATCGGTGATATATCCCCTCCTTACAGTAACCAGCAGTCAATAGGCACAACAATAAACACAATTGATTTTAACATCCATATTTTTGAAGTGCCGGCTGAAAACGCAGACAAAATAAGTGACCTTTGGGGATTATTATACACAGAGCCGTTACAATTCAACAGCAATCAGGCCTTTATAGCCAATTCGTTTGTCGTTCGCTTTGGCAGAATTAGGATGTGGAATAGGATCAACGATTTATTGCGTGCCGCTGGCGGTCAAAAATTGATGACTGTTTCGCTAATTATTCCGAACGGTCAGGCTAATGACCTAACTGTTAGAAGATTAAATATTAAACAGAATGTCTCTTATATAGCTGCCAACGGCCAAAGTGAAGGAATCCGGCAGAACTGCCGGATTGGGCCGGGCATTCTTGCCCTACGGATAAAAGCTGAAAAAATCCCCAATTTAAGAGATGTATGCGAACTTATCGCTTGTCCTGTCTTTACCGTACCGGCAGGAAGCTCTATACCCCAATTATTCGTCCGAGCAAAGGCACGAGAGTTCTCCTTCCCCTCTGTTGCTTTTGGGCTGAGAATGGCTCCAGGTGATTTTATCGTGTTGGGGCCGGAAAAATATAATCCGCCGACGGCGGACAAAACAACTTTAGACGGCTTGTTCTTCAGCAAGCCCGAAGGCAGCCTGTTCCCAAGCACAACCGGCCGCATAGCACCCGAGCTTAAGCCGGTTGTCAGAATATTTCTTTTGGTTTGTGCTGGAATGAGTAATTGACGAATGTATGGCTAATACAACAGTGACATTAATCCGGTGCAGTGATTACAGCCAGCCACAAATCACCGAGGCGATTAAAAAACAGTTCAAACTACTGGGCGGACTGGGCAAGTTCATAAGCCGGGGTGACACAGTCTTGCTCAAGCCGAATTTCATCGCTCCGAGGTCACATCGTCATGCCACGCAAACTCATCCTGCAGTAATAATCGAGGTCGCCCGGCTGTTGAAAGAATTCGGGGCGAAGCCTTTCGTCGGCGATTCATCGGCATGGAGCAATGTATTTACCTGTGCAAAGGCGCTTAAACTGGAAGAACCCTTGAAGAAATTATCGGTGCCGATAAAGCAGCTCAATAAACCCAGGATGTGTCGGATAGGAGCAACAAATATCAAAGTCGGGATAAGCTCAATTGCTCTGGACGCCGACAAAATTATAAATCTGCCAAAGTTCAAGACGCATCAGCAGTTGGTGGCCACATTTGCAGTTAAAAATATGTTTGGCTGTGTCAGCGGTAAGCGCAAAGCACTCTGGCACTTCAGAAAAGGCAAAAGCATGGATGATTTCTGTGAGTTCCTGATCGAAATTTTCAGATTCTTAAATCCTGTTTTAACCATCATTGATGGTATTGTCGCGATGGACGGCCCAGGGCCTATTTGCGGCAGGAATAGAATGCTGGGATACATCATCGGCGGAACTGAGCCTTTCTCACTGGAAGCTATTTGCTCCAGATTAGTCAATATCAAGCCTGACGATGTGCCGATTATCAAAACTGCAAAAAAAATGGGACTAAGCTGCACAGATTGGGATAAAATAAATATCTTAGGCGATAACTTCCCGGAAAATATAAACACGGATTTCCAGCTGCCTAAAATGATTCCGCTGAGATTTTCATTGCTCCATGTTTGTAAAAGCGTATGCAGACAAATATTAATACTGGCAAAGTCGGCAGTGACAAAATTGAGAGCACCCGATTAGACTACAAAATCCAGATTCTCAGATAACCTACGACCGCCGAACCTTGTGGTGAGGGCTTCGACTGAACTCAGCCGAATGTCCTTGTCAAATCCATTGGGATAAATAAAAAAGTCCCGCTTTTCAGCGAGACTATAGGTTTAACCTTCCTGGTAAGCCGAGATTCAGTTCAGCTTGGGCGGACATCTGTTGCTTGAGGGCCTTTTCGGCCTTGTCCGACCTCATATTCTACCTCCTGGCCTTCAGTGAGAGAGCGGAAACCCTGGCCTGAAATGTTCGTGTGATGTACAAACAAATCCTCGCCGCCATCGTCAGGAATAATGAAACCAAATCCCTTCCTCTCATCGAACCATTTTACTTTACCCTTTGCCACAATATTCTCCTCAGGCCCGCAGGCCAACAACAAATAATCCCTCTTTTTTGTTAGGGCGTATACTTTGAGGGACGAAAATATACTCCTTAATACCGATAAAATGCTACCAGAACATTTTCTAATCGTCAATAAAAAAACAATATTCTATATTGGCAAGTAAGCTATTCATCCTATATCATTCGTTCATAACAGTCAGAAGAGGATTTGCTCCGCGGCTTTGCCCGCCAGGTCATCCCCTACCGCACCAAATTGTCCAGACCAACTTTTATCGAATGCGATAAATCAAAAACACGGTTATGACTACCGCTATTCGGTTCGCCACACCTTCTCACCAACCAGCATTTTACCACGATGCTCTGCTCTCCACTTTTCGGAGATTCCCATCTGGTATTTGATGGTTGCTGTTGGTGAAACACCAAATACGTTTACAATTTGAGCACCAGTGAGAAGAATAAGCGTTGTAACTTTATATTCGCGCGGAGGAGCAATCGCGATAAGATAACGGATGTCCCTTACCTTAAGCTGCAGTTGACGATTCCATGTTTCATTTATTACATCGTCAGAACCAGGGTGGTAGCGACCAAAATCAACAGTGATGTTCTTCCCTGTGTGGTGTTTGATTTCGAGAGCTTGATGGCGTATATCTGGGAATAAACCTCCACCAGGAGGATAGTTGTAACCAAGCCTCTTTGCAACCTCGAATTCAAACCAGTGCCCCTTCGGACGAACCTCAAGAATACGCCCATTAACATCCGTAGGGGCATCTATACCCATCAAATCTTCCGTGAGGATGGCAATCTCCTCGAGCGTGTAAAAAGTTTCCTTGCCGGATGGCTGGTTAGCAAGACTGTTTGCATCTTCTAAATCTGTTTGGAATATGAGCTTCTTCTTTTTATCTGCTGAGATTATAAGAGATTCTCTAAATTTCATTCGCGCGCATCGCCTTTATTTGATGAGGGTAAACTACATGCGAATAATGTCGCCTCAATCTCTTTGACCTCGTCCTCTGTAAGGTCAAACAATTTATAACAAAGACAGTCATTTTCATTTTCAAGCTTTAGTCGCTCTGTTTCTTCGCTTGTATCGAGTAAACGAGCGACATTATCGGCAACCGAGGACCTTATGTCAAGGGAATCGAACAAGCGTTTGGCCACCGGATATTCTTTGATGTACGATGACCAATAACGAAAGCGTTTTGCATATAATGAGTTACCGCTGGTTATTTTATGGAAATACTCAATCACTTTTGAATTCAGCAAACCGAGAATTGAATAGTACGAAACCTCAGACTCATCCGTGAGGATTAAATAAAAGCATGTACCATTGATGTAAAAACCTTTATCATCAAAAGCAAACCGATTACCCAAAGAAATATCCGGTGTAATGATTTTCTTCTTGCTGAAATCGCTCGGGGATTGATGAACCCAGATTTCATACCAACGACGTTTGCTCTCGGCAAGATAGGTTCTCGCCTCCAACTTAGTGCGATTGGCCTCGAGATATTCCCTGATTTGTGGATAACCATCCAATTCGACCGGGACCACTTTCCCATTTTGTTCTATATGAGGATATAAAACAAAAAGGTCGCGTTGCGGTTCCCACGAGCAAGTCCAGCGGTTAATGTTGTGGCTTTCAAGAACAGGAAACACCAGGTCGGTTTCCAGCATTTTTTGTCTGACAAAATCTTCGGTCATAGGTTTGATGAATATATTATCTGCAGTTGTCTTCAATCCCACACTTATTTTCTTGGAAATATCAAGTAGTTTACAAACTGAATTCTGGCGTATTTTCGACAATATACGGTTCTGATTTTCGTTGTGAAAAGTCCATAGCTTGGCCTGTAAAGAGGGCGGAACGGCATAAAAACGCTGCACTTGAAAGGTTCTTCCTGTAAAGGATACATGCACCTCAAGGGGTATATCGGACTCTTCTAAAAACGGCAAAATATCCTTTATCGGCAAAGCGCCTGTTTTACTGATGTGCGACTCAGTAATCGATGAATACGCAATTCGCTTGTTGCCTATTGGTGTTCGACTTGCTATGAGAATCATCGGCAGCACAGCCGCGGCAAAGAGTTTGGTATCAGCTAAATCTACAATTTCTTCGACACCGAAATGTGTCAGTAAAAAAGTCCTAAGTCTTTTTGCTCCTGAGGTTGAGAGAATCTTATTGGAAACAATGAAGCCGAGTCTGCCGTTCTTCTTCAATAGAGATTCCGACAATTCAATGAACAATGTTGATATATCAAAGCGACCGGCGGCAGTCGTATAAGATGACGTATAACATTCTCGCTTCTCCAAAGGCGTGTTTTGAATTCGAACATAAGGAGGATTTCCGATGATGCAATCAAAACTATGCTTTGAGAGAACCCCGTTGGCTGAAAATTCTTCCGAAGTATAGTTGTGAATCGGAATAAGTGTGGAAGGATGGGCGAAGGATAATGCATCCCCGACTACAATATTCTTGTCAATTACAACCGAATCCAATTCAGAGAGAGAAGCTTTTTGGAGCAGATGCTTTTTAGTTGCCAAGGCAGCACGTTCATCAACGTCTATGCCGAATAGGCAATTTTCCAAAATATGTTTTGCATCCTTTGGACCAAAACTGCCACTGGTTCTTCGCCAGTAATCCGCAAGAATTTCGTATGCTTTCAAAAGAAAAAGTCCAGACCCGCAAGCAGGGTCTAAAATCCGGATGTTTCGAACGCTATCAGGACGTTCAAACAGAGGTTTAAGTACGCGATTGACAATATAGTTAATAACAGCATCGGGTGTATAGTGCGTACCCAATCGTTTCCGGTCTCCATCGGAATAACTCTGCTCACATTGTCGGGCTTTCGTCTCTATTAACGCCATATAACAAATGTACTAAAATTGGAGTAAATTGTAAAATCCCTGATAATTCTTAAAGCTCCCACCCAGACCCAAAGAAGAACAAAATCAGGCTACACATAACGGAGAGGGCGGGATTCGAACCCGCGGTACGGGCTTATACCCATACGACGGTTTAGCAAACCGTTGCCTTCAGCCACTCGGCCACCTCTCCAAGCCCTAATTCTGATAAATTCCCTCATATTTTATATTCAATGGCTAAGCAACGCAAGAAAATTAGGCTAACTTTTTCAATGAGCTAACTTAAAACCGTGATATAAACTCATATTCACCGGAGCCAACGGTATAGACGATGCGGTTGCCATCACGTCGCAAGAATGTCACACCCTTGCTGCTTTCTGCTGGGCCGCCGCTCTCCGTCACCCCTGCATCCGCAGGGGCAAGCTTGTCCTGGCGCAAGCCATCCTGAGGACCGCGAAGGCGGGGATCGGTTGTCGGTACGTGCACCTCGGCAGTGGTGTTCGGCGGCACAGTAATATGCCAATAGAAGCGATTGTCCTCAATCTGCCACCGGCTTTCAATTCGGCCGTGAATACTGTCGTAGTGTCCCGAGGCGAACGTCAAATCACCGACAGGCTCAGGCCGAAGAATCAAACGCTTAAAGCCGACAGAATCCGGGGCCTGCCGAATGCCAACTATTGATTTCTGGAACCATTCCTGGATGTGGCCGAACATGCAATGGTTCATTGATGAGCCTGGTTTGTCCCATCTTTCTGAAAGTGTTTTAAAACCAAGTTTGAGCATATTACCATAGCCGGGTACATCAGTGCGATTGATCATTTGATAAACCACATCGGAGCGTCCACCTTCAGCCAATGCCTGCACCAGCATGCGGAAGCAAACCTCCCCTGTATTCTGGCGATATTGCCACTTTTCAAGCTCTGCAACCAGATTGGCCAGCACTTTTTCACGGTCTTCTTCGGGTACCAGGCCAAAATGAAGCGCCGTGCCTAAAGATGCCTGAGAACCCGTGGCAACGGAGTGTTCGGTGGGTTTATAATAGGCCTTGATGAAGTCCCGCTTTGCTTGTCGGGCGAGTTTATCAAACTCCGCAGCATCCGCTTTTTTAGCCATCCTCTCGGCAACACGAGCCATGATTTGGGCATTATCATATAGAAACGCCGTGGCGGGCAGTTCAACGGGAGTGAGCTGGGATGCGCCAACGTGGCCCTTCTCTGGTGTCCAGTCGTACCAATCGCCTAATCCCGGCTTGACCAGCCCCTCTTCGTTTCGCGATGAAGCCAGATAAAGTGTATATCGTTTCATGGTTTCATACTGCTGCTCTTCGGTGGTGTTATCGCTATACCACTTTTGTAACAGATCCGGCACCTGCACACAGGTGCTGCCCCATTCGGGAGATTCAAAGAATGCTTCCTTGAATCGCGTATACTCCGGCGCGATATTGGGAACTAAGCCGTTATCCAATTGTGACTCGGTTGTATCGCGGCAGATTTTACGGAAAAGATTATATATATCATAGTGGTAAAGAATCGAAGGCCCCATCAGGTGCGGTACTTCCAGCCAACCTAATTTCTCACGATGCGGACAGTCAGTTATAACACTTTGCAGGTTGCTGCGCACCGAACGGTCAATCATAGCGTCGATATCATTAAATAGTGCATTTGAGCATTTGAATCCACCAACGTCGGCTGCTGAGCTTGTGAGAAACTCGCTACCTGCTTCCAACAACAGCGGTCGCGGCTCCTCGCTACTGTCTTCTGGTCGGTCCACACCCGAAATGTACAGGTACTGGAAACTGAAATATGTGAAGCGAGGCCGAAAGACCTCCTCGCCCTGGTCCTTAAGTGTATACGTATAACTGTGACCTCCTCTTTTCGTCCACGTTTCGCCGCGTCTTTCACCGCACGTAATGACAACCTGGCTGCCGGAAGGTCCTCTTACCTTTATCAGCGGCCGGGCAGACAAGTTGACCCCACAATCGACCTCGTATTGACCATCCTCAAGCCGTCGAATTTCCGCAGCCGGCAGATAATCAGCCACCTTAATCGGCGGTGCATATTGGGCCACGAGCTTACCACCGGGACCATCGCAGACTTCGACCGTGGACCATGCTTGGTCATCAAAGCCCGGCCGGTCCCAACCGGCCTGCTCCCGTCTCGCATCGTAATCCTCACCGCCGAAGATACACGTGAATACAATCGGCCCCAACGCATACTTCCAGGTTTCGTCCGAAGCAATTACCTGGGTAGAACCATCATCGAAAGTTATGTGCATCTGGCAGATAAGTTTTGGCGGACCGAATGTACCCTTGAACTTCGTGTAACGTCCGCCGGGTACGTTATACATACCATTGCCGAGCATTACACCTATAACATTTTCGCCCTGTTCAAGCCCTCTCGCTACGTCGTATGAGCTATACAGGCACGTCTTGCGATAGTTCGTCCAGCCTGGGTCTATTTCGTGATCCCCTACTCGCCGGCCGTTTATGCTCAATTCGTAGTGTCCTAAACCGCATATATGAATCACCGCATGATCAACAGGTTTGCTAAGTCGAAATGGTTTGCGAAAGATGGGCAGAGGTTCCTTGTCGGTCCGATTTGCGGTAATCCATTTCACCTTCCAATCAGATTTACTAAGCAGGCCCATTGTCCACGTTGCAGATTGACTCCAAGGCGATACATTGTTATCCTTGTCCCAGACTCGAACTTTCCAAAAGACCTGCTGTGAGGAATTTAATGCTCGACCGTTATAAGGTATATGAATCGTTTCGTCCGAAGAGACTTTACCACTGTCCCACAAATCTGCCTTGTCTTGCGACAAACTTTCTTCAGAGGATACCACAAGGATTTGATAGGCGCTCTGATACTGGCCTCGTGCTGTGCTTTCCCCTCGGCCCTGCTCGGTGCGGGCGAGCTTCCAGAAGAGCCTTGGCTTCGACACATCCACACCGATTGGATCTCGGGCGTACTCGCAACGAAGGTCTGTAGGGATTAGATGGCCGGATGCAGAGACGCTCCTGGCACTAACTAAGCTGGAAAAGAGTAATCCACAAACCAGTACTGCTATTAACAATACCTTTTTCATCATTTTATCCCTTTTACTTCTTCGTCTTTCGGATTCCAGAAGTCAGCCCCACCGAGAACATTCTCGATGGTATATACATCAGCTTCGGCCTTGCTTAATTGTTTTGACCATGTCACACGTTTTTCAGGATTAGCTCCAGGACCGGTACTTCCATATTCGGCGTAGCGTGCTGTTTTTTCTCGATTTGGGTCACGCCAGTTATGCCAGCCGGTCGGATCAATCTGCTGCGGCATTTGAGTTTCAATAAAGGTGACACTGGCAAACGGTCGCCAGGGACGACCCAGGTAAACCCGTTTTACCGCTGTGTCGGCTGTAATTTTGCAATTCGAGAAGACGTAGCCGAAAGGCTGGTTTTCCGGGGTTGAGGCGGCTGTGATGAAACCATCCGCCAGGCAATGAATATGACAATTCTCAAAATATGCTTTTGCTCCGCCGAAGATGAAGTCCACATGTCCCGTGATGTAACAATTCTCGAAGTAGTGCCGGCCGGTTTGCGTTAAAATAGTATCCTGCCAGCCTAAGAATCGACACTTGCGGAAAACAGCGCGGTCGCCACTGATGTTTATTGCCAGCGCCTGAGCGCCAGGCCCAGAGGAATTTTCAAACGTGATGTTCTCTGCGGTGAAATAATCAGCAGCGATTACTGTGGAGGCGCTACGGAACGTACCAATGGGTTTACCATCATCACCTGCTGTTTTGGCATTTAGATTATAGGTCAATACAGTCTTGTCTGCATCTTCTCCAATGAAACTAACAAATCGCCTGTCATGCGGCACAACAATATGTTCTTTGTAAATACCCGGCTTAATAAAAATCACAATCTGCCTTCTATTGCTTTCCGGTACCGCATCAACAGCATCCTGAACGGATTTAAATCGGCCGCTTCCATCCTTCGCCACTACGATTCGTCTGGGATAGCCGGAGCCAAAGGTCATAAGTTCCAAGTCCTGAGCATCAAATTTTGAATTCCTCTGACTTTGTGTTTTAAGATTTTGATTCCACTCTTTGTATCTTTTGGTGACAAGCTCGCCCCACCTGCCGTACCAATTATAATTATTGCGGCGCTCAGCTTCGATCTCTGCTACATCATATTTCTTCACGCCGTCACGACCGGAAAATATGGGTTTATTGGTCTCAATTTCATAAAACCTTGCCCAATGTGGAGGCGCGTTAGGGTCTTTAACAATAACCTTGTCGCCATGGACCCACTTCTTTCTGATGCCGGTAATCTTCGCCGATTCGAACCACTCTACACCTGCCTCAATAGCCCGGATAATCTCAGGACTTGGATTATCGAGGCTCATCAGAAACCTTAGAATTCCAACACTTTCGGAACCGCTTAGGGAAACCAGCTCATAAGAGCGTCCCGGACGTGGACTATAGTTAACTTCGTCATGCTGTGCACACCAGACGGTCAGTTTATCATTTACCCCGTTAGAGAACTTTTCTTGTAGACCAGAATCTTCTAAGCTGGTGTCTCTAACGGGGTTGACACGGATTTGACACTTTAAAATACATTCGATGCCGCGGTCGACACTTTCTTTAACTGCTTGGCGGCGCTTCGCATCAACAAAATCATAGTCAGGCGACTCAGCAATCTCACGCAGTAAAAACATCAGCCGAATCATTGTTCCATCGTTAAAAGTGATGTGCCGAGGATAACCATCACCGGGTGGATAAGACTGTGGCCAGCCGCCGGTTGGGTATTGAGCTTTGAGGATATGGTCAAGCCCTCTGAGAAATGCCTGCTCAAAACGGCGGTCACCTGCTGCATTAAAGGCCCGTGCAAGAAAGCGCAGCTCACCGGTGGTTGCGCCATTGTCGAAGGTGCCCTCAATCTTATTCGGATCACCAGAGTACGGATTTCTCCTGGTATTAACGTTCTTGGGCCAGCTTCCTTGCGGAGACTGCCACGAAAGAATATTGTCAGCTATTTGCCGAGCTTCGGCGCTGCGGTACCAGTCCCGCTCCGGCTCGCGCCTACGCCGAGACGAGTCATCAGGTTTTTCGCTATAGCTGCCAAAACAAGGCAAAGAGAGAAAAATAGTCAGGAAAAAAACCAGGATACTCTCCACAGGACGCCTTTCGGCGGATACTCGATTCGAGATTGTCTTTTTTCTTTTATCTAATGTTTGCCGCATTTATTCCTACTTGGCTACCGGAGGTGCCATCCGCGCAACGTGGCGAATATCTCCCATAGATGGGTCGTACGGACGCAGATAGAAGCTGTACGCATATTTTTGGCTCCCAGGGAGTATGAACAACGGATGCGTACGGGCACCCCAACTATCGTCACCACCAACACCCATCTGCCGGTAATCGAGATTCAAATATACTTCATCACGACGCTGTATCTCAAAGGGATGTTCCGGATCGACGTCATCCTCGCTGGTAAGGTCCTCAGCGCTATAGTGCAAAGCACAAACACTGAGATGCGGCATACCAATTGCAAGCAAACCAATACCCTTTTCATTAGTAAGAGAGACCCAGCGAACATCGACTTTGTTGCCTGTCTCCTGCAACTGGGAATAATAAAAGAATTGATCATCGACGCTGCCTTCATACAGGTCGATCCGGGAGTCGCAGCGATCCCAGTAGGTCTCCTGTGGACCACGTCCGAACCAACGAATAGTCTCGAACCCTTTAGGCAGCGCCATCTGCATGCCGAACCGTGGAATCTCAGGCAGTTTCTCGGCAGAGGCCTGACCTTCTACATCAACTACAATGGTGCCGTCACCATATACACGATAGCCCAACTTGTAGTTGCCCTTCACATCTTCAATACGCGAGACTACTGAGATTTGGATCTCCTGTGGTGAGATTTGTTTTGCTTCAACACTCTGGGGCTTGTAGCTCTGCATCGCGGTCTTCCAAATGGCGCAGCGGCTCGGCAAACGATTGCCGCGGTCATTGTCTATCGGTGCGCGCCAGAAATAAGGAGCCAACGGTTCTTTGACCAATTCCACATTTTTATACCGCAACGAGTTGATAAAGCCGGAAGCCCTGTCAATAACGACTGAGAAGTCTTTGCCGTCCACGCGAATAGTTCCGTCCGTGTCAGTCAGCTTAAGCGACGGAATTTCGGCTTGAGCTGCAGCGACAGCTGGTTTTTCAATGGGCAGCTTAAACTGTTCCCATGCCACCTCGTGACCAGCCGGTGCCCAGGCTTGCTTATCCTTCAGTACAAAGCTCAAATCAAGGAAATATTCGACACCCGGCTCGGGAGAAATCGGCTTAAATGCAATGGTTAATTGCCTGGACTCGCCGGGTTTAATGTTCAGCTTATCCAAAGTGCCGGTTTCAATTACATTATCATCAGAACTGATTGTCCATGTACCTTTCACAAGGTCGCTGAGTGTTGTAAAGAAATAGCCATTTTTAATCTCGATTTGTCCCTTAGCTAAGTCTGTTGCCTTGACTTGGATATTCTGATAGATTTTCTTCATTTCTGCTAAGGCTGGGTGAGGTGTTCGATCTGCTGAAACGAGTCCATTGCAGCAGAAATTGTCGTCTGTGGGGGTTCCTTCAGGCCCAAAGTCACCACCGTAGGCCCAGAAGGTTTTATCGCCTCTTTTTACGGGCAGGAACGAAGCCAGCGGCAGTTTGCGATCAGCAGGGATAGACTGACGGAAAGCCTGATCTACCCAGTCCCATACCCAGCCACCCTGCAAATAGGGCCTATTGTAAATCAGATTCCAATAGCTCCAAACATCGCCGTTGCTGTTACCCATGGCGTGTGTGTATTCTATCAGGATGAAAGGCCTATACTGCTGCCGGGAAGAATATCGTTCCAGCGTTCCTATGCGGCTGTACATCGGACAAACGACATCGGTGTTGGGATGTTGTCCGGCTTCACAGGAGATAACCAATCGACTGTGGTCACGCTGGCGCATCCAGGAGGAAGTGGCTTGCAGGTTGATGCCCCAGCCGTTCTCGTTGCCTACCGACCAGAAGATAATCGAAGCATGGTTTTTGTCTCGCTCGACCATACGTATAGTTCGATCCATATATGCTGCCTGCCACTCTGGATTTCTGGTGAGATATTGAGCACCGTGACATTCTATGTTGGCTTCATCGACCAGATATATCCCATAACGGTCGCACATATCATACCATGCCGGCGTGTTCGGATAATGGCTGGTACGCACCGCATTGATGTTATTCTGCTTCATTATCATAATGTCCTGGATCATATCTTCCGGCAGCACATAATGTCCCCGTGTAGGATGATGTTCATGCCTGTTTGTACCCTTGATAAAAATGCGTTGGCCGTTGACTAACAGATTTCCATCTTTCAGTTCCACCTTGCGGAAACCAACATTGACTGGAATTATCTCTATAACTTTTCCGTTCGCGTCTGTCAGAGTCAGTATCAAGCGATAAAGATAAGGGTTTTCAGCCGACCACAAACGAATAGCAGCGCCTCTTTCTTCGGTACGACCGCGGCCACGGCCTCGATCACGAACACTGCCAACAGTACTCGAAAGAGTACACTTGCTTTCCTGAGCGGCAAGTAAAGCGCGTGATGTAGAAATTGCAGGTGCGACTTGTTTCCCATCCGCATCCAGCAGATCAGCCGTGACAGTGACGGCCTTAGCCTGTTGCGTTATGTTCTGGATAGCCAGGTCAATCAACAATGTTCCGCCACGGTATCCCTGATCAAGCGCTGTCATTACCTGAAAGTCACGGATATGAAGCTGGTCAGTTGACCAGATATATACATCACGGAATATACCGCTCAGACGCCAGAAATCCTGGTCCTCCAGCCAGGAACTGTCGTTCCAGCGGAAGACCTGCACCGCAATCTGATTTTTACCCGGCTTGACAAAGTCAGTGATGTCGAATTCGGCAACGGTGCGACTATCTTTACTCATACCGATACTCTGGCCGTTAATCCACAGGTAGAAAAAGGAATTGACACCGTCAAACACAATATATATCCGTCGTCCATCCCAGTCCTTAGGAACTTCAAAGGTTCGACGGTAAGAGCCGACATGATTGTTGAAGTTGGGAATATATGGCGGCTGCGGTCTTTCACCTTCTTTGAGGAATGGATACTTAACGTTTGTATATATAGGCACTCCATAGCCCTGCATCTCCATATTCGATGGAACAGGGATGGCCTTCCATGAAGAGTCATCAAAGTCCGTTTTGTAAAAGCCGGTTGGTCTTTCCTCTTTGCTTGGTGACCATAGGAACTTCCAGTCTCCGTTTAGTGAGCGGAACCACGGAGAATTCGACCGGTCTTCGAGCATAGCCGTTGCGCCGACCTGCTTTGCGGTTTCTACATCGGGATAAATCATCATCGTTGCGTGTGGTGCCAGACGGTTCCTTCCGGTAAGTTGAGGATTCTGCCAGTCAGGATTAGTTTCCTTCGGCTTTGCAGCAAAGACCGTCGAAAAACAGACAAGCCCCAGCATACTGTGTGTAATTAGTCGGATAATTTTTTGCTCAACATTCATACTTATTACTCCTTAAACATACAGTACATTGTTGAATTATATTTTTACTTGGCCCTAATTTGCCGATGGCCATTTTATCTTTATTCATCATTTTTTCAATACCTAAATGTTCTTTCGGATGACACGAAGTTTTCCACTAATCTGCGGTGGATAGAAATAACCCACAGATTGCATCACCACGTCCGTGCGGTATCAGATTGATTGAACATCGAAAATCCGGCATACTTGTTATCAGCGACCATCCCATTGCAACATTTCACCCTTTTTAAGGTTTGCTTCGCGTATTACATCACCGTATCGTAAGCGGCAATAATTATCTACAAGCGACCGCACGGTTGCGAAAGTGAGCTTGCCCCCCTTCCACTCAATGTCCACCTCGAATCCACCGCGGGCGCGAAGCCCTTTAACCTTCCCGTTCGGCCAGGCCTTGGGTAGCGCCGGCAGCAATTCGATTTGGCCAACTCGCCCCGTTAGAAATTTTTTCTCTATAGGTTTTTTAAAATCCGACAACGTCTGGTTTTCTAACGGGGCTCGGCTTTGCAGCAGCATTTCTACAATACCGGCAGTACCGCCGAAGTTGCCGTCAATCTGAAACGGTGGATGCGCATCGAACATATTCGGGTATGTTCGTTCGGGACGCAATAACATTTCGAGAATCTTGTAAGCATGTTCGCCATCCTGCAGACACGCCCAGAGATTTAAGCGCCAGCCGATGCCCCAGCCAGTAGCTTCATCACCACGTATCTCCAGCGATTTACGCACCGCTGATGCAAGCTCCGGGGTATCATGTACATTGATTTGGTCGCTGGGATACAGTCCATAAAGATGTGACACATGACGGTGATGAAGGTCACGAGCTTCCATGTCCCAGTCCTGTAGCCACTCCTGGAGATAGCCGCCTTTGCCAATCTGATTTGGAGCCAGACGAGCATGCGTCGCGGTAAGCTGCTCACAGAATTCCTTATCGATTCCGAGGATTTCTGCGGCGTGGATACAATTGGTGAACAGGTCTCGCAATATCTGCATGTCCATTGTCGGTCCTGCGCAGATGCTCACGCGGTACTTGTGCCTGTTCTCCGGCGATATCGAAGGACATGTAACAAGCCACTTGGTATTAGGGTCCTCTACAAGAGTATCGAGGAAGAATTCGGCTGAACCTTTCATTGCCGGATAGACCTTTTCCAGGAACTTTTTGTCTCGACTATAGTCGTAGTGGTCCCAGAGATGTTTACATAGCCACGCGCCTCCTGTCGGCCAGAAGCCATAAGACGCTCCGTCAACCGGAGCAGATGCACGCCAAATATCGGTATTGTGATGGCATACCCAGCCGCGAGCACCGTACATAACTTTTGCTGTGCGAGCACCGGTTTCAGTAAGGTCCATTACCAGCGAGATGAGCGGTTCAGCACACTCGGCAAGATTTGTCGGCTCAGCAGGCCAATAATTCATCTCGGCATTGATGTTGATGGTATACTTGCTTTCCCATGGTGGGGTCATGCTCTCGTTCCAGATGCCCTGCAGATTTGCCGGCTGACAGCCGGGACGCGAGCTGCTGATAAGCAGGTACCTGCCAAACTGAAAATAAAGTGTCGCAAACTGTGGGTCATTTGACTTTTGCGGATTGCGGATGCGCTCATCGGTAGGAAGAGCTGCCTGTTCGGTGGTCCCAAGGTCCAACATAACGCGGCGAAACAGCCTTTGATGCTCTGCAATGTGATCTCTGCGTAAAGCCTCAAAAGATTTTTGGCTCGCTGCATTAATATAATTTTTTGTTAATGTCTCAGGTTCACCGGTAACATCTTTGAAGCTTTTATAACTGGTGGCCGCAGCTATAAGCAGCATTGCGGAGTCGGCGTTAGCTACGGAAATCTGGTTGGGGTCAACAGTAGTTCTGCCGCCAGTAGTCATTATACGCGCACGGCATTGAAACTTCAGCGCCCCTTCGATACCTTGATATGTTCCGTTTACACCATTCATCACTAATATATCCGGCGCTTCGGTTGTGATGATTGCCTTCTCCGTAAGGAGTCCCGAGGACTGAGGAGTCCACATGCCTGCTGTGAATGAGATTTGTCCAGGTTTGTCCGCGGTGAGACGAATGACGATAACTTGGTCCACAGGGCTTGAAAAAACTTCACGAGTGAATTTAACGCCATTAGCTGTGTAGGTGACGGAGGCAATGGCGGTGTCAAAATTAAGGTCTCGGCGATAATTCTCGACGCGTTCGACATTTGGGAAAGTCAGAATCAAATCACCGATCGTCTGATACGGTTGCTGTCTTCGAGGCCTGGCCAGCATTCTTTTATCGATTAGATTGTGTGCTTCCTGGAATTTGCCCGCGAAAATCAGCCGCCGTGCTTCCGGCAGTAACTCAAGTGTTTCCGGATTGGCCGGGTCATACGGCCCACCGGCCCAGAGCGTGTCCTCGTTGAGCGCAATGCGTTCATTTACAACACCACCGAATACCATTGCGCCGAGCCTTCCGTTGCCGATAGGAAGTGCTTCGACCCACGCCCCTTCCTTCTGCCTATAATTCCAATACCGGCCAAAGTGCCCTGCCGGTCGGCGATACCAGAGACTCAATGGTTCGTCCGGCGGCGGTGCCTCGCCAAAGAACTCGCCGTTGAAGTTTGTAATGGCTCCGGCACTTTCAGCCTTAACGGCTGCTGCTGGTGTCAACATTAAGCCAATAAAGATAATAGCAATTCCTCTTTTGAAAGATTGCATCTTAACCTCTCGGATAATGGAAAATTTTATTCTTGCGTTTTACCGTGCAGGTCTTCGCGGGCACGAACTACACGGAAGGTGTCACCGGTATCCTCCATCTCATATATCTTAGCGCGTGATAAAGGCGGGCGAAATGGCTGGTGCAATACAAGCATCAATTGGCCTTCAAATTTCTTAAAAAGCATTCCATGGCCGCTGTCATCATAGACTAATGGTTCAAGCTGTTTCCAGGGACCTTCAATCTTCCCTGATTTTGAACGCGCGATAGTCTGCACGTAACCATTCTTGTTATAGCTCGACCAAAGCATCACAAGCTGGTCGCTTTTAGTGCGATAGAGCTGTGGGCCGTCGGTGACATATTGACGCTGGCGCACACTTGGTGTTGACTCTGTATTGATCCAGGGCGCATCGGACGCCTTAAACAGATGAATCGGCTCACCAACAGCCGACGACAGGTCGTCCTTAAGGCAAATCGCTTCCATGGTTCCATCAATCACCTGAATCCACTCATGACAATACACCATCCAAGGCTGCCCATTTTCATCAACGTAAAGTGTGCCGTCGAGTGTCATAAAATTCTCAGGTGTATGTGGGCCGTCTTCCTTGAGAAGCTTGAAAGGTCCTTCAGGCGAGGAGCTTTCCGCTATAACCGTACCTCGCCAATGGTTAACGCGCCATACCTTTGGCGGTTCAGCAATGATTTTATCTCTGTTATGCAGTGTGACAAACAAGTAATATTTTCCTTTATATTCGTGAACTTCCGGCGCCCACGTTCCGTGCATCGGATTTGCCCAAACGCCATCGGGCACGACAAATACCACATACGGCCCGTTCCAGTTCAAAAGGTCCTTACTCTTGTATGTCATCACACCAAATCGACCAAGGCCCGTAATATTCGGCCAGGCACTTGTATACAAGTAATAAGTTTGGCTCTCTTTATGCGGCAGAATAAATGGATCGTGTACCAGAATGTCGGCCAGCCTTAGTCCCTGCTTTGGATTGGGCGATCCGGCACTACGATCCTTCGCAGCCCTGCCCGCCGTACCATCCTTCGTAAATGACTTCTCCTTCATTGGATACTCTGGGCAGGCGGGCTCTGCACAATTGGCCCTATATGCCACCAATAGCAACAAAAATAAACCGAAAAACACAATAGCAATCCTGCCCGCCCACCGTAAGGTGTCCCCAAGTGGAGTACTATTCTTCGCAAAAGTTTCACCCTTCGCAGTGCTACGGAGAACGGGCTTAACATTCGCAAGATACTCTGGGCAGGCGGGTTGTTTTCTGTTCGATTGCATCTTAATCTCCTAAATGCTGGATACTTGATGACCGATTGAAACGCCATTGCCGAGGGAGCCGGAGGTAAAGTCGACTCCAGGAGTCTTGTTCATATTTTTGAATATTGTCCTTCAAAACTTAATCACCCTATCTGATAGTTTTTCTTACTTTTCTTCCTCCAGTTGCGGCAATAACTGGATATACGTCGGTTTGTTGATATCGCAGATAAGACAATCATCTTTATATTCCAGCTCGACGACCTGAATAGCAGCTCGTCTACTCACGTAAGGATCGTTCTGTTCTATGTCCTCTTTACCAAGGCGCGTGAAATAAAATAGATATGCTCTGTCCCCGCTTACAACCACATCGCCATGCGAGCCAGGCAGATTTTGCTCCGCCGGAAGGCGTCCTGTGGACTGAGGTACCCAATTCAGACAGTCATCTGAGCTCCAAACGCCGAGACCACGCCAAACATCGGCAACCAACCAGAAACGGCCCTTCCAGTGGAAGACCTTTGGCCCTTCTCCATTACGGTCGTTAACGGCACTGCCGTGTGCTTCCCACTTGTACAAATCGGGACTATCTGCGTATGAGAGCGACATTCGAGCACGCTCGTCTTTATACCACATACGCCATGTGCCGTTCGGCAGCTGTATTACGCAGGCATCGATCACCCGATCGGACATGAGGTCCAATACCGATTCAAACTTCCACTTAAGCAGGTCCTTGCTTGTAAGGTGAATAATATCGCGTGGGTGACCCCAATCGGTAAATATCCCCGGCACGAAGCTGAGATACATGTGATATGTGCCGTCGTGATAGATTACCTCCGGCGCCCAATAAGTATATTCGCTCAATCCCCCAGTGTAATCGATGTCCGCCGTACCTTTGTACGCCCACGTCGCTCCGCCGTCCGAGGACTCGGCAATACCGATGCGCGAGCCGTGTACCCACGTAAAACCGGGCGTGTTCGGTTCAGTCGCGCGACGGCTCGTGTAAAACATGAACCATTTTTTCTCCTGGGCGTTAAAACAGAGCACAGGATCGGTCGGAGCATCGTAAACCGGATCGCGATACAAAGGCTTAGACGCCAGCCTGCCCCTTAGGGGCTTGCCCGTTTGCGCAGACTCCGCCGTAAGGCGTCCAGGGGACTGCGAAACCGGTTCCGCACCGGCTGTAATTACACTAATCATGATCATACTTATCAGAACTGATAAATAAGTACCCTTCATTTGTGCACCACCTTTTCTTTGCTACATTCTTTCAAAAGCCCATATTCACAGGTATTAGTGTCACCGGACCAATTAAACCCGAATCTCTTGGAGGCCACTTTGATGCGTTGAACAAACCGTCTGGACCTCTGTTTTCTCTGAGCCTGGCAGGAAAATTAATATTATAAAACTTTTTCCAGTTCACGCCTCGTCGATCAAGGTCGGCAATACGATTCGCCATCAAATTCGATACCTTAATCTCAAGAACGTTCTTTTCCTCCATTATATCTTCAGGAATTGTAATGCGATATGGTGAGCAGAAACAAACGCCTAATTCCTTTCCGTTAAGAAATACTTTCGCACTTTCACATACACGACCAAGATCGAGTATCCATCCAGCAGTCTGACCGCTCGGCCTTTCAAATGAAATGGAATACTTTGCCGTGCCGGAAAATATCTTTACAGCTTCGCCTCCGTAATTTGTCCATGAGCCTAACTGCTGTATTTCTACATCGGGTGGCAATTCAGGCCCACCTTCAACGAAGCTGACTGTCCATGTGCCCTTGATTTGCTGAGGCTGGTCTGTTGTTTTCACATATTGATAGGATGACCCATCAATTACGGTGTCGAATGTTTTTAAGATGATAGATTGACCAGGTGCAAGCTGCAAATAAACCTCAGTGCCGTTCAGACCTGCCTTCGCCGAAGCGCTACGCGCAGGCAGGTTGTCTCGAATTGCAGCTAACCCAATTTGTCCGAACACCGGCTCAAAGATCGCAACTGATTTGGCGTTTTTTTGCAGGGCTATCCAGCCGTCTACATTATCGCTGCCTGCATTAATAACAAAATAGAAATAACTTTGAGGATTCTTTCTACGGACAAATTGCAGGCCATATTCAACCATCGATTCTCGTGCGACCTGTGCATATGTCAGCAATTGAGTAAGATCGCTGCCCAACAAAAATTTGCCACTGCCAATCCGAGCGATTTGAACATCCAAATTCTCAACCTTTGTGAAATTAATCTGGGCGAGAGTCTGCTGAAAGGTGCTACGTCTCTCTTCGAGATTCCCCCATCCAGGGACATCCGAAGGTATGCTATTATGTACAATGATAGTAGCACCCTGTTGTGCTAAACCTACCAGCTTTTGGATTGTCTTCACTGGGATAAGCTGGCATTGCGGCACAACAATGGTTCTATATAAATTGCCACCGGTCTGAAGCCTGCCGGAGACAAACTCAACGTCTGCAAGCTGTCGATCGGAGAGAAAATCAAATGTGTAACCATTATCGAGCATTGCCTGTCCAACATCACGAGCTTTGCCGGAAGCTCGAGCGCTAAAATGCTGTAACATGCTTCTGCCGGGTTGAGACCATTGATCGTAAATCGGGAAATAGAGAAGCACATCATTATCCGGCCGGCCGGCTTGAAGAAAAGATTGACAACGGGTGACATATTTATTTAAGGTCGGGAAATCGTTCCAAAAAGAGTTGATCGGACCGAAATGCACGGACGCATAAAACATCCAGCCCGGCCATTGCTCCCAAGTCGGTGAAAATGTCGTGCCGTGGTAACAGATGTGGTTTATACCACCCAGGAAAAATCTGTCCAACGCGACCTTCACATCACCAAGTGATGCATAGAAATGCTCATCGAGCCATGTAGCCGATTCCGATGAGGCAAGCGGTTTGCCCATGACGTGCGCAGCAGAAGAGGCAATTTTAAAACCGAGTATGTCGGAGCCTTCGGTCTCGGGTATGCCGCTTGCCGCGTAAAGGTCCAGTAAATTCGCCGGAGAGCCGTGAGCCTGGTTTCGAGTCGTAGCGCCCTTGCTCCTTGCCCATCGGTTCCACGGAATTGCAAACTTCTCAAGAAGCAAATCGGAAATTGTTTCTCGATAGTCACAAAGAACACGGGCGTTTTTATCGATTGAACCCTTGCCGAATAACGCGGGCAAATATTCGCGCAGGTCATAGCCACGACGCTTTTCGAATTCATCAAAAATTTCAGGAGTCCAATTAGACTCGCCTGAGGCATCATCGACTTCGTATGAATCATTAAAATATGCTCGCAATGAGCTGATATTGCGGCTGGCGTATGCTTCATCGAATTCTATCAGATAATTTTTTAACGCATCTTTAGAGAAATGATCGATCACATTTCCTTCACCGCCCGGCCCTGCTCGCTCGACCATCTTTCCATGCCAGCCCTGAAAGATGGCATATAATGTCCAGTTTCCATCTGGTGCCACCCAATCCAGTCTTCCATCTTCTTTAACTTTATCAGTCAGATTAAGAATTTGGCCCTGGTCTGAATAAGCCATTAATACCTGCAAGGGAAGTTTCTTTTCGAACCGAACTTGTTCCAATGCAAGAGCCTGTAGATTTTCATTAGCACTAATGGGTTCTTTAAGCTCTGAAATATCGACTCGACGCCCTAACGCTCGCACCATCGGCTTTTGTATATAGGCGACAGCCTCGTTTAGTCTTTCACCGTCTTTTAAAGTATAAGTCTTATAGACCACATTTTTACACGCTGTTTCTGCTCCGACCCAAGGGCCGCCGAAAGGCCATCCATTTCCGGTAGCCATGTCGATACCCATATCGAGCCTGTCGGCTTCTCTTAAGGCAAAGTCCAGCATCTCCACCCAAGGTGGTGACAGATAGTTAATGAATCGATCCTCATAGCCTTTGACGCCGTAAATGGGTGTGATTTCTAATCCCCCCAGGCCTGCTTTTTGATATTTTTCCATCTCCGTCGTCAGGTCTTGTTCATTAACGATACTGCCCATCCACCACCAACGTGACCAGGGTTTTGTTTCTCTGGTCACCTTTGGCCACTCAAGACCTGCTCTGCAGCTACTGCAAACAATAAACAAGTTAATAAACAGTAACAATAAAAGATTACGTACATTTTGGCGGCTACTCTTTCTGTTTGTCATAATGTTTATCCGTTTCGTTTTAATTGGTTATTAGATTGGTTACTGGTTACTGGTTAAATAGTACACGCGATCAACAATTACCATTTACCAGTTGCTGGACTGGCAGGCATTACGAAACTGTCAACGGGATCAGGACTACTCGGGTCAAATCCTTTAAAATCATCAACGATGTATTTTGCAATATCCAGCTTGTTTTGCTTTATGCCCTCGACGACGCACTTGGCCAATTCATAACTGCCATAGTTATTGTGGTGGGTACCATTCTGAAAAGCCTTGTCGATATTTTCACCCAGAGCTTTGTAAAATATCTTGCTCATGGCGTGCAAGTCGATAAGTGCAACGTTATCTTCCTTAGCCACCTGGCGGACAGTTTCGGGATAGTCACCTAATGTGTCTGCGTTCACGCTGGCTTTACGTTCCATAGACGTCACGAGCACAGGGATGGCGCCTTTGGCTCGTGTATCAGCGACTAATTGCCTGATGTTTGATTTATAAGTTTCCAAGGCGTTTGGCGAGCGGTCTTTCATATCATTGTGTCCAAATTGAACGAAGAGGAAGTCTGCCGGCTTGATAATGCTCATAATTTTGTCTATTCGCCTGGCGCCAAGAGAGCTGCGTATGGACTCTCCGGATTCTGCATGATTGGCAATTGCCACGCTTGGCTTAAAGAATCGGGTCAGCATCTGTCCCCAACTGTTCCAGGGTTCAAGAGGCTGATCACAGACAGTAGAGTCGCCTAAAAGATAGATTGTGGGAATATCATCTGCTTTGGCGATTTCCAATGCACATACGCAGAGACGTGCACCATTGAACTCCAAAGTAAGCTTGTCATCCCAGGCTATAAATTCCGTCGTCTTTTCGCGGTCTTTTAATCGGACCTGCCTGCCCGTAGAAATATTTGGGGTGCGAATGTTGACTATAATCGTCCTGGTCTCGAATTCCCCAGGTCTTGTCTGCACCTTCTCCAGCATCAAACGCCGCAGTTCAGCTTTGATGGTCGTATTTGATTCACCACCTTTATCACCTAACGTGACCATCACGTTGTAATTACCTTCAGGTACCTTCACCGAGAATATAAAGGGCTTATCACTGGTACAAAAATCACCACGAATCGCATCTTCACCCCCTCGATCTATCGCTTCAACCGCTGCACCCGGTTCAAAACCGTAGCCAAATTCTTCGGTGTAAACAATAGTCGGCAAGACCTGTATGTATCCCGACTCAACATTGCCCGGCCCAAAATCAAACTTGAAATCCGTCAGGGCCGGACTTGGACGGCTTGAGCTATTTGTTTGCGTTGATAGTACCCCCGTAATCCTGAGTGCATACGCATAATCGCAAGGCTTCTCAGTAGGCATCTTGACCTTCAGGCCCTCTTCATCTTGCGTGAATTTGAGATTACCCTGGTGGCCGAGCAGGCTGACATTTTCCACCTTGCCAACCGAAGGTGCACCCTTGGCCAATGAAGTTATAACAGCTTGCTCGTCAGGCCAAGCCATGAAAATGGCATAGAACCGCTGGCCGTCTTTAGATTGCGTAAAGCGAATATCCTTCGCAGAAAAAGGTGATACCCTGGCGCGAGACTCCGGCCTTTTGACCGGCCCTTCACCAAAGCGAATCCATGGACGCGTCCCAAAAATAGCTTCTCCATTCACATGGTTCCATTTGCCTAATTCTTTGAGTATATGTACTGTCTCCTCGTCAAATGTTCCGTCCGCCCTTGGGGGGACATTCAGTAACAAATTGCCGTTTTTGCTGACCACATCCACAAACTTATCAACCAATTGATCCACAGAGGTATAAGGTACCGTTGTATTATAGCCCCAGGGACCGATTGAGTCATCGGTTTGCCAGGGTTCTCCCAGCAGCCGGCTGGGTACTTCCCGCTCATGATCACGGGTGCCTATTTTGGGGACATACCAACCCTTGTTTTTTTCCTGCCTCATGGCAGAGCCTTTATAAGCTAATACGACTTCCTGTTTACCACCGTGTCTTTTTAAATCCGTGTTGTAGTAATGAGCCAGGACCTCCAAACCGGTTTGTCCTTTATCGTCCAGGAATGGAATGGCACCGTCAAGATACACAAGATCGGGCTGGTAATTATCAATCAGGTCCAGCATGCGCAGCTTCCAGGACTGTTTCCAGTGAGCCGGAGATACAGCCGGATAGCGCATGGCCGTGTCGCCGTGTGTTTCATGGTAGAGCGCTTCATATTCCTTTAATCGTCCATCGTATGGAACTCCCTGTTTTGGGCCTTTGGTATCGGCACCATGGCTGGTCTGAAACCAGCAATAACTGCGCGCCAGGTGTGTTGTCACGCCAAATCTCAGACCGTGTTTCAGCGTGGCCGTACGCATCATCGCTATAAGGTCCTTTTTCGGTCCCATTTTGGCGGCGTTGAAGGGCTGGTACTTTGAATCCCATAGGTCAAATCCGTCGTGATGAACGGCACAGGGCGTGAAATAGCGCGCCCCGGCTTCCTTAAAGAGCACCAACCAGGCATTAGGATCAAAGTTTTGAGCCTTCCATAAAGGTATGAAATCCTTGTATCCGAATTCGCT
>Ga0315533_1000867_pt1 | contig 24552 bp, 41 predicted proteins | sample SalMarSW160130MG_FD_203081 | JGI IMG/M metagenome (GOLD analysis project Ga0315533, IMG submission 203081) | Salt marsh sediment microbial communities from the Plum Island Ecosystem LTER, Massachusetts, United States - Salt Marsh Sediment SW1601-30 ... | reverse complement strand
TTCCCAGTTATGCTTTGCTTTCCCATGGCGGTGGTGAGTACCTCCTTCCTGTTTTTTGACTAACAGAAAGAGTACTCGCTGCCGCTAACTATTTCCACACCTTTTGATTGTACCTCGCTACTCATGATTTTTCCGTCAATGAGGAAGGTAAGGATGTGGCCTATCAAGTAAAAGTTAAGCCGAAGACAGGCATGTTTGGGAAGATCACTGGCTTCTCTCTTGGCCCACGAGTTGAAGTGTTTAGAAACGGTAAAAAGATCTATTCCTCGTGAAGTTCTAGCCAGGAGCCATCAACCCTTATACTAATGTGCATTTTGTGTGAGGTCACAGTTGCCTGTAATGTGCAATCGCTTCAATGTTTAACTGGCGAAAGGACAAACTTCAGACTGAAGCTCTATCTGTCGTGCGCTTTCGCTCACTTCAACCGACTCCAGCTTCCCAAGATGATTTGGGGTAGGATGGATTTAATGGACACCAAAGTCAGGTAGAATAGAAAGACGGAGGTGTCAGATTGAAAAGTATCCCACAAGGAAGGTACACCCGGGAACTCCGCCAGGAAGCGCTCAGACTGATAGTAGAAGAGAAGATATCATGTCGTGAAGCAGCTCAAAGGCTGTCCCTGGCTCCCTCAACACTCGCTTATTGGGTCAAGGCTTATAAGTCCGGCAAGCTAGGAGAAATTGGTAAAGCCCAGAAGCCCTTGACCGAGATTGAGATGGAGCTAGCCCGGACAAAGAAGGAACTAGCAGAAGTGAAGATAGAGCGTGATATCCTAAAAAAAGCAGCCGCGTACTTTGCGAAGGAGTCGCTGCCCGGTACGCGTCGATGAAGGAACTGCGACTCGATTACCCGTTACCGCACCTTTGCCAGGTTTTGAATGTATCGGCAAGCGGCTATTACGCATGGGTGGACAGGCCACTGTCTAAGTGGGCCCGGGAGGAAGCCCGGCTGGAGGTTGAGATAAGAGCAGCGCATAAGCGGACGAGACAGACTTATGGTGCCGAGAGACTACAACGGGATCTGGCGGAGCATGGGATACAGGTGGGCATCTGCCGGATCAAGCGCATCCGCAGGAAACTTGGCATACGCTGTAAGCAGAAGCGAAATTTCAAGGCTACCACCGATTCAAAGCACACACTTCCCGTAGCTGATAATATCCTGGGTCAGCAGTTTACAGTTACCGCCCCGAATAAAGTGTGGACAAGCGATATAACCTATGTGCCCACCGACGAAGGCTGGTTGTACTTAGCCAGCCATAAGGACCTTTTTAGCGGTAATATCGTTGGCTATGCGATGGGAGAGCGCTTGACCAGGAATCTTATCAGTGAGTCTTTGTTCCGGGCGATTGAAGCCAAACGCCCGGCTCAGGGGCTGATTCACCACTCTGACCGGGGCAGCCAGTACTGCTCCCACGAGTACAGAAACCTCATGGATCGGTTCGGACTGAAGGTATCGATGAGCGGGAAGGGTAACTGTTACGATAACGCGCCGATGGAGAGCTTCTGGGGGACGCTCAAGCTGGAACTTATTCATCACCGCCGGTACAGGACCAGATTGGAGGCTATACGGGATATTACCGAGTATATTGAGATCTTCTATAACCGGCAGAGACTACAGGCTAGGCTGGGCTATATGTCGCCGGCGGCATTTGCCCAAAAATACTATGCCGGGTTACTGGCAGCATGAAAGGTTTGGTGTCCACTATTGACATCCGACCTCAATTCGTAGCCTAGCTGCTACAAATAACCGACTCCGTCGAATAGGTCAGGCCAAACCAATATGGCCCAGTTGACCATGCGTGGATGCTGTAATCAGAGCACTCTGTGGTTACAACACTGAGAGTGGGCTAAGCGGCAAGACCAAAAGCTAGAGTAAAAGCTCTTTGTTCTGTCCACTGAGGCCCACCATGGTGCGATTCGAAGTCCAACCAGGCCGTTAGAGCCACAGCATATGAGACGGTCAGCTTCTTCATTTGTCACTCCTAACGTTTGCTAAACGTCACACGGCCTATTGCAACAAGACAAGTCCATATAGAGATTCAGACCTGCTCCAAGCTTGGTCACCATGACACCCCAACGAAGCGAAAGAGGCTGAAAATGACGACAATGCCTATCAGGTAAACACCAGCCATGATAGCTGTCTCTTTACCATCGCCGCTCCGAAGTAGTAGTCCTTTTTTAGGCACGAAAGGCGTCATAAACCGCGCATTTTGCTGATAAGCGAGATAGCTTACGCCAAATTGTTTAGCAAGATTTCCTTCCTCGTGCAAAGCAAGGAGGATAAAAGCGTATACCAGTGTGAACCAGATGAGAAAGTCTAAGACATACGCTCCCCACAGAGCGAACCCCAGAGTCCACAGAAGTATTCCCAGGTGCTGAGGATGCCTCATTGTGGCGTAGAGCCCGTGAGTCACCGGAGACTTACTTCTGGCTCCTTTAGCAATTTGCACCAGCCCCACTATGCTGATAGCAACGCCCAAGGCAATAAGGACTGGTACTACTATGTCCTGAGCGGGTGTACCACGAATGGGCAAGTAACCTTTAGAATGCAACCCAAGCCGTCCGGCTATGAACTGGAAAGGCAGTATCAAGGGCAATATGAGCACCCAGGCCCCTGACATGCTCATGATAGTCTGGCTGATGAGACTTGCATACACTATCCAGGTGCCGAGAAATGCAACTAGCTTGGTCGATCTACTCATGACCGTGCTAACTAGAAACAAGCCAAGGGCTATTCCAAATGGCAAAACCACGGAAAGCACCACCCATGACCACCTCTCGTCGCCAACAGGAAGCTGATCATGAAAGAGGAATTCAAGACCGAGGGCCGACTGTCCCAGACGGATGACAACGTAGACCAGAAAAGCTATCACCACAACTATCAGCCATGCTTTCTTCTGAGACACGTCACAACCCTCCGGCCAGGAGCCGACTATGGCCTTCTCCATACCATGCCATTTTATCTATAAACTAGCAGGTTTCAGCAGCCCTTACCAGCCCTCCGTTCGTACCCGTTTTCCTTGATGACAATCCTTTCAATTCCACTATGGTGCGATTCTAACGGTCTTCCACCCAGATAATGATAAAGGCTGCTCTTTAGGAGAGAGTTCAACACCTAAAAGATTCAATTATGGTTATTTCTATCGTTTGGGGGATGCCACAGAACCCATTGAGCGGATTTATGTTAATGAGATACGAGCCTATGGCATGTCTTTTGGCGGTGATGAAACATATCCATTCGACAAGGTGGTGGGTAGTCAACTTGACCAACAATAAGGAAAGGCATAATGTAAAAAGGGGGATTATTGAAGTGAGGAAAGGCGGTGTCACACTAGTTGTCTTATCTCTAGCTATGGTCATGCTTATTACCACCCCAGTATCAGCCGACAAATACAACTGTCACATAACATTTGACCAAGAATTAGGTGAAATAACAGGTATGACTGGACTTCTACGGCACGATTACGCCTCCCCAAATAATAACGCCTCTAAGTCTACCATGTGTGCTATCAACTGGTTTAACTTTAATCTGATTGAGGGCAAAAATTTCATAGAAATAATCCTGAGATACCGCCAAGAAACTCCAGAGGAATATTGCCAAATTGCAGTAAGGTGTGGCTTAGAGTATATCGCAGAAACAGAACCACTTCCCTTGTTTGGAACCTATGACTATGCTGTTTATCTTTATCCTCGTGAGGGATTCAAGGTAAGGCTAAGCAATGCCGAGACTGGTGAGATTCTTGTTCACAAACATATCTCTGACCCAAGGGTGCTTTCCTTCAAGGATACAAGTAGCCTTCAGCATTACTATGATACTGAATACACAGATTATTTCAAGGCATGTTCAACAATACAATGGCAATTCGTTAGGATAGGTGAAACATGGTATCCGGCAATTGATATCTTAAGGGCAGAGACCACTTATGGAAAGACGGATATTCCAGGCGGGTACATGGAAACCCACATCTGGAGTGAAGATAACTACTGGAATATGTATTATAGGGCAATCCAGGAAGGGTACGATAGCTTGATTACTTTAAACTGAAATCACGTTTTCCATCCCTCCTTGATTAATCACGAGTTTGCAGCTCGTGATTTCTTATTAAAGTCGAAAGAGCGAAGGAGGCAATATGCAGATATTTACCATGGCAAAAAGTGTCACATTTCAATTCCACTATGGTGCGATTCTAACTTTAATAGAAGCAGGGAAATCCTGTTTCGGGATTCCGTGCGCCAGGTTGGCGACAAATTCTTCCCTGCGCGAGGAGATAAACCAGCCCAGCTACCCTTCCATGAGAAGTCCATCGTCGACTGCCTTGCGTTTCGCGCAAAACAGCGGGGAAAAGGTGAACGGCTTGAAGGCTTTGCCCCGGTGGTAAGAGCCCGCGTCGTGGAGAAAATCAGAGGCAGCCAGAGATAGGCTGCCGAGCGAGTCCGGATAGCTTAGTAATACATGAAGTTATGAAAGGGGTGCCAAAATGGTTGCATTGGAGAGCCCGACGGTGGCAAAATAGTCTGAGACCGCAGTTGATGCTGCGAACCCATCTAATTGGTGGGACTTGTCAATGACGTTAAGGAGATTGGGATGAATGTTAAAGAACTGCTAGGCAGAGAGGTCCTGGATGCAAACGCTCAGATAATAGGCAGGGTTAGCGATATAGAGTTCGATATTGACCAGGGGTTCATAAGCAATGTTGTGGTGAAAGCGGGGATGATTAGGAAGTACGACGTCAAATTCGATAACATAGCCAAAATAGGTGATAAGATAGTACTCAGGGTTAGCGAAGACGAGCTGAAGAGGAAAAGCGTAGTAATGATGTGAGGTAACTAGCCCTTCAGACGCTAACTCCCGTCCACTAACTGTTCTGCTACGGCAAGGCGAAAGCGGGAGTCCCCAATTAACGTTTGGTGTATTGGGGCGCCTTGCGAGCTCGTTTCAGTCCGTACTTCTTGCGCTCTTTGATCCTGGCATCTCGGGTAAGCAAGCCGTGTTCACGCAGCGCAGGCCTAAACAGCTCATTGTCCTTGACCAGAGCCCGGGCAATGCCATGACGAATGGCCTCGGCCTGACCGTTGATGCCACCACCCTTCACTTTCACCGTAACACGAAATTTGCCCACGGTATCGGTAGCCAGAAAGGGTAATTCGACCATATGGCGATGTTCAAGTCGTGGGAAGACCTGCTCCAGAGGCTTATCATTGACGATGATTCCACCATCACCCGACAAAAGCCTGACCTGCGCTATGGCGCACTTGCGCTTACCCGTTCCCCAGACATAAGTTCCTTTGCTCATCGACTATCACCTTCCTGTTTCACAAGCTGAGCCTGGTGTGGATGATTATCTCCCGGATAGACTCTGAGTTTCCTGAACATAGCCCTACCCAAACTGTTGTGAGGTAACATCCCCTTGACGGCGTGTTCAATGACACGAGTAGGATGAGCGCTAAATACCTCTTCAAACGTCGGGCTTTTCAAACCTCCAGGAAATCCAGAATGTTGATAATATATCTTCTGCTTAGCTTTCTTCCCGGACACCCTCACCTTGGCAGCATTAATCACCACAACGTAGTCACCGGTATCAAGATGAGGAGCATAAATCGGCTTATGTTTGCCCATAAGCAGCCCAGCTACCTCGGCTGTTAACCTGCCCAAAATCCTCCCCTCGGCATCAACTACATGCCATTCTCGCTTGATATCTCTAGCTTTTGGAGTATAAGTCTTCACTTTTACCCTCCGACAGGTTCAGCATAGTTTACCTTAGTCAACCACAAACCCTTAGCAGGAACCGTAGGCCCAGCTAAGCTTGGCTGCTTCGCCTCCATAATATCGTAGAAGTCTGTAATCCCCAACTTGCCCAAACCTAACCTGACCAGGACTCCTACCGTATTGCGTACCTGGTGACGCAAAAAAGAATTGGCCACTATATGAAAAACAACAAAATCCCCCTTTCGGCTGATATCCGCTTCGTAGACATGTCGCATCGCATTTCCCACATTGCCCGAAGAAGTAACGAAGGAGATAAAATCATGCTCCCCCTGCAGAAGCTGGCATGCCTGGCTCATAATCTCAGTATTTAGCATTCTCGGCATAAATAGAGCAAACATTTCGCTGAATGGCGACCTAGCAGCCCTATTCAGTATATAATAACAGTATTCACGACTTAACGCATCACGTCTGACATTGAAATCATCACTCGTCTTGTAAGCTGCTTTGACAGCGATATCACCAGGAAGATAATAGTTTAGCGCTTTGACTAATGTCATTGTAGCTAATGTAGGCTTGGCCCAGAAACTCACCACTTGATCTTTAGCATGGACACCGCTATCAGTCCTACTAGCTGCCATCACTCTAACACTCTGTCTACAAAGATTTCCTATAGCTCTCTCTAGTTCTGCCTGAACAGTAGGTAAACCAGCTTGCCATTGAAAGCCATGGTACCTCGCGCCATTATACTCTACAACCAAAGCAAACTTTGCCAGGTTCACTGCTCAACCAGTTCAATTTGAGCCATGGCAGCATTATCGCCACGACGAGGTCCCAGCTTCACCAAACGTGTATAGCCCCCAGCCCGCTTAGCATACCGTGGGGCAACATCATCAAACAGCTTCTTGACTACTTTCTCCTCAGTGATAAACGCTAGAGCTTCTCTTCTTGAGCTAAGACTGCCATCCTTACCCAAAGTGATTACCCTCTCAGCCAAACTGCGAATCTCCTTGGCCTTAGCTTCACTGGTGATAATCTTCTCGTGAGCCAGAAGAGCAGTAACCTGATTTCGGTACAACGCCCACCGATGACCTGTAGGCCGGCCTAACTTTCTTCCAGCCACTCGATGCCTCACTTTGCCACCCCCTTCACCTCAACAGGAAAGCCTAACTGTGTCAGCAGTTCCTTCACTTCCCCTTGAGACTTTGCCCCAAAACCAGGTAGTGGCGGCAAACCTCCCATGCTTTTCTCCACGAGCTGACCCAAAGTCAAAATGCCGCCTCTCCTCAGACTATTGCAGGCACGAGTTGATAGGTCTAGATCCAGTAGAGGAATATTATATTTATCAGGGGGAATCGCCAAACCGCCACCGACGCTCACTTGCTCTGCCATCTGTGTCTCGAGTTCTTTAAAACAGGAGAACTGGCTAATTAAGATGCCAGCACTCTGGCTCACTGCTTCCCATGGAGAAACAGTGCTATCAGTCCAAACCTCTAAGATAAGCCTCTCTGGACTTCTTTCTTCCCCGGGACTCATAGATTCTATCGCGAAGTTGGCTTTTCTCACTGGGGTAAAAATGGCATCCACTGGTAGCGTTCCTACAGGCAAGTCGCTGGCCGATCCGGCTGGCAGGTAACCCCTTCCCAATTCTACGCCAAATTCAACATAAAGCTTGGCTTCAGCCGAATCCAAGGTAGCGAAACACAGCTCAGGGTTACCAATCTGGAAATCTAGCGTTTGCTTGATATCAGCAGCACAAACCTTGCCTGCTCCCTCCGCTTCTAGAATCAACCTGCCCGGTTGATTAGAAAGGGGTCGAAGCCTTAGTTCTTTGACATTCAGTAAGAATTCCATGACGTCCTCTTTAACATGGGGAATGCAGGAAAATTCGTGCTGAATCCCCTCGATCCTGACCCAAGTTACAGCAGCACCAGGTAGAGAACTGAGGAGTATACGGCGCATGGCATTGCCTAGAGTAATGCCAAAACCTGTCTCTAAAGGTTCAGCGACGAAACGACCATAATTGCCAGCACTATCACTACATATCACACTAGGGATAGATAGGCCAAGCAACAAAGAGTCTGCTCCAGAATTATCTTGAGTAATATTCAACTACAGTCTTACCATCAAATCTACTGTCAATATCGTCCTTGCTCGGCAAAGCTACAACATTCCCTGTCATTAGCTCTTCATTTAAGCTTAGCCAGACGGGGATAGTGTTACCTTTAATCTCTTTAACCAACCTTTTGTAGTATTCAGTTCTAGTGCTGCTTTCCCGCCACGTAACAGAATCGCCTGATTTCACCAGATACGAAGGTATATCTACTCTACGCCCATTAACGCGAATATGGCCATGCCGGACTATCTGTCTTCCTTGAGCACGCGAGTCAGCAAAACCTAAACGGTAAACTATATTGTCGAGCCGTCTTTCCAGCAATATGAGAAGGTTTTCTGCTGTGATGCCAGGAGCCTTCACCGCATCAGCGAACAAGCGGCGAAATTGTCTCTCCAAAACGCCGTAGCTGAAACGGATCTTCTGTTTTTCCCGCAGTTGAAGCCCACGACCTGAGATCCTACGCCGAGTCTTAGGACGCCCACCAGGAGGGACGTTTCTCCTCTCCAAAGGACACTTGGGCGTAGAGCATTTCTCTCCCTTAAGCATCAGTTTCTCACCAAGATAGCGACATAAGCGACAAGCAGGTCCTGTATAACGCGCCATTTCCTATACCCTTCTCCTGCCACGGGGACGACAGCCATCATGAGGAATAGCAGTTACGTCTCTAATGCTAGTAACAGTAAGCCCCGAAGCCTGTAAGGAGCGGATAGCTGCTTCACGCCCACTGCCAGGGCCCTTAACATAGACTCCGAGCCGGCGCATGCCATCGTTCAACGCTTGCCGTGCTGCTCCCTGAGCAGCTAGTTGAGCAGCATAAGGAGTACCCTTCCTGGCGCCCTTGAATCCAGCCTTACCAGAACTTCCCCAGGCAACAACATTGCCCTCAAGGTCAGTAATGGTGACAATGGTATTATTGAACGTAGATTGAATATAAGCTCTCCCTTCGCTGATTCCTCTACGCGCCCTCTTCCCTGTTTTAGCCTTTCCTTTCTTTGCCATTTAACTATACGCCATTTACTTCTTAGCTACGCCACGCCTTTGCCCTCTGCCAGCCACTGTCTTCTTTGGACCTCTCTTAGTACGAGCGTTAGTGCGCGTCCTTTGCCCATGAACGGGTAAACTCCGGCGATGCCTCATGCCCCGAGAGCAACCAATGTCAATAAGGCGCTTTATATTGAACTGAACTTCCCTCCTGAGATCCCCTTCGACCTTATACTGCTTATCAATAACGCTGCGGAGCTGGCTAACCTGTTCCTCAGAAAGGTCCTTAACCCTGACATCAGGGTCAACTCCGGCAGCGGATAGAATCCGTTGACTTGATGTGGAACCAATCCCATAGACGTATTGCAAAGCCACTTTGATCGGCTTGCCCTTAGGAAGATCTACACCAGCGATGCGTGCCACTATCTATTTCTCACTCGGCAAGATTTTGGATTTCCTTGGGTGGAACTAGCCCTGCCTTTGTTTATGCCTTGGATTCTCACAGATAACCCTGACAACGCCCTTCCTTCTAATGATCTTACACTTATTACAACGCCGCTTAACCGAAGAACTTACCTTCATTTCCAATCACAGACAGTGAAAAACTTAGTTATGTTAAACTATTCGCATCAATCTGTCAAAGGCGAAAGTCACTTAAGCCGATATGTAACCCTGCCACGGCTCAAGTCATAAGGAGAAAGCTCTACCAGAACCCTATCCCCAGGCAGAATCTTAATATAGTGCTTCCTCATCCTACCCGAAATATGAGCCAACACCTTGTGCCCGTTAGCTAATTCAACACGGAACATAGTATTAGGTAAGCACATAGTTACTTTGCCCTCAACCTCTATCTTTTCCTTTTTAGCCATGCTTTGCTTTCTTTAAGTAAGTATCTCAGCTTCGCCACCACTGATAGCAATGGTATGTTCAAAGTGCGCCGAGAGGCTTCCATCAGCCGTCAACACCGTCCACTGGTCAGAAGCCAATCTAGTGCGATAGCTACCAACATTCACCATCGGTTCAATAGCCAAAGTCATGCCTTTGCGAAGCACAGGACCTTGGCCAAAGGCAAAATTGGGAATCTGCGGCTCTTCATGTAACTCCCTACCCACTCCATGCCCGGTATATTCCCTGACCACGGAAAAGCCCCTCGATTCAACACAAGCTTGAATAGCGGCTGAAATATCCCCAAGATGTGCCCCGCTGGTGGCTTGAGCAATACCGGCGGTCAAGCTGGCTTCTGTGGCTGCAATAAGGTCCTTGGCTTGCTGGCTTATTTCTCCCACTCCAACAGTTATGGCTGCATCTGAGTTAAAACCATTAAAAAGAACTCCGGCGTCCAAGGAGACAATGTCACCCTCATGCACCACCCGCTCACCAGGAATACCGTGAACTATCTCGTCGTTCACCGAAACACACAAATTGGCAGGGAAACCGTGATAACCTTTAAAGGAGGGCTTAACTCCTCTCCGCCTCAATTCTTCAGCCATGATCACATCCAACTGGCCAGTCTTAATCCCTGCTCTTAGCTCCCCCCTCAGCCTAGCCAGGATAGCTGCCAGAATTTTGCCGCACTGACGCATAATGGCTATTTCCTCGGAAGACTTGATAATAATCATTCACTTTCTGCTTTGAGTAGATAGCCTGTTTCATTAGCTACCTCTTGTATCGTGCGATTACCATTGACCTCAATTAGTTTGCTCTGCTTCCGGTAATAATCGAGAATAGGAACAGTCTGAGAAAAGAAAACCTTCAATCGCTCTCTCACTGTTTCCTCTTTATCATCAGGGCGCTGGTACAATTCACCACCACACGTATCACACATACCTGGCGTTTTGGGCGGTGAGCTCACCATGTGATAAGGTGTCTGGCAGTTGCGACAAATCCACCTTCCGCTGAGGCGTTTCATAAGCTCTTCTTCAACCACCTTGATATATATAGCTTTATCAATGCCTTTCCCTTGCTCAGCAAGAAATCTATCCAGTGCTTCAGCTTGCCCCAAGGTTCGAGGGAAACCATCAAAAAGACAGCCCGAGGCACAATCAGGCAGCTTAATCCTTTCAAGAATCATTTTGATCACTATTTCGTCAGGACCTAACTCGCCTCTATCCATGTAGGACTTGGCTAACAGCCCCAGTTCAGTCTTCTCCTCCACCGCCCGCCGAAATAGATCACCCGAGGCTATCCGCGGTAAACCCATCTGTCTAGACAGGATATCTGCCTGAGTTCCCTTGCCTGCTCCTGGCGCACCCAATATGATAATGTACATCCTCTACTTTAAGAAGCCATCGTAACGGCGCATTGTTAGCTGAGATTCCAATTGTTTCATGGTGTCTAGCGCAACACCAACAGCTATAAGCAGGGCAGTGCTCGAGACCGTTAATGCCGTAACACCTGTAATTTCCCGACCGATGAATGGCATTATTGCCACCAAACCTAGAAAGACAGCCCCACCGAAAGTAAGGAGCTTTACAACTCGATTCAGGTAATCGGCAGTAGTCTTCCCTGGGCGAACCCCGGGGATAAAGCCACCCTGCTGCTGCAAAGTCCTAGGCAGGTTCATTTGCTCAAATATAATCATGGTGTAAAAGAAAGTAAACCCCATAACTAGAGCGAAGTATAGTCCCCAATACACCAGGCCCGAAGGTGCACTCACCCCGGAATCGAAAACATTATAAATCGTATTCCAAAAATTTGGATTCTGTGCATCCATGAAATAGCTGGCTATTAGCCTAGGAAACTGCATTAACGCTATGGCAAAAATAAGGGGAATCATCCCGGCGGTATTTACTCGCAGCGGTATGTAGGTTGACCCTGACTGCCGGTACATGCGGCCGGCACGGAAACTACTGCGGGCATACTGAACCGGGATACGGCGGTGAGCTTCAATGAACATGACTATGAATACCAAGGTGACTAAGCTAAGTATAAGAAAGGTTATCAAGCCCAGAGGACTTGCCTTCCAAGCTAGCTCGCCACGCCCAACATTCTCTGCCAAACTAGCCACGATGCCACCAAAGATTATTATCGATATCCCGTTTCCAATACCCCGCTCAGTAATCAGTTCTCCCAGCCAAACAAGGAATACTGTGCCAGCAGTCATCGATATCACTATGGTGACAACAACTAGTGGCTCAAGGTACCCGACAATATTCTGACTATGCAGTATGGTCAACTGACCATATCCCTGGAGACCAGCCAAAGGCACGGTCAAAAAATGGGTAATGCGATTGATCTTGCGCTGACCAGCTTCCCCCTGCTGAGATATAGCTTGAAGGCTAGGGATAACAGGAACCAATAGCTGCATGATTATAGAGGCGGTAATATAAGGATAGACACCCATGGCAGCTACACTGAAAGTCTTCATGGCACCACCGCTAAAAAGGTCAAGCATGCCTAACAGTTGATTCTGTTCGAAGAAATTGCGTAAAGCGTCAAGATCTACCCCAGGTAAAGGAACATGAACCATAAAACGGAAGACTACTAAGATGCCTAAGGTAAAGAGCAGCCTTCGCCTCAAATCTGGCAATCCAAACACATCCATCATTGCCTGGATGAGGCGTGGTTGACCTTCTCTGCGCTGCATTCTAAGTCCTCGCTACCTTTCCCCCAGCAGCGAGAATTTTCTTCTCCGCAGCAGCCGAGAATTTATCAGCTTTAACTGACAAAGGGTGATTGATATCGCCACTCCCGAGAATTTTGGTAGGGAGAGAGAGGGACTTTATTAACCCTACCCCAAGCAACTGCTCTGGACTCACCTCACTTGCTGGTGGAAAGATATCAAGCTTACTTACATTAACAACATTGTATTCAGTCTTGAAGATATTGGTAAAACCTCTCTTCCGTGGCAGCCGCTTTATAAGAGGCAACTGACCACCCTCAAAGCCGAGGCGCACACCACCTCCAGAACGAGACTTCTGCCCTTTGCTGCCTCGACCCGAATAGGTACCATGTCCACTGCCATCTCCTCGGCCAACGCGTTTGCTTTCACGCCTAGCACCTAAAGAAGGCCCTAACTCATTCTGTTTCATTTGCCTCTTCTTCTAAGGTGTCAAAGTCAGTCCCAGTTACACTTGCTTTGGGGCGCTTCAAGCTAGCCAAGGCAACCATTGTTGCCCTAGATACATTAACACGGTTGGAGCTACCCAGAGACTTACTAACGATGTCCTTTATGCCTGCTAATTCAAGTACTGCTCTAACGGTATTGCTAGCAATCATACCTTTGCCAAGCGCCGCTGGTTTGAGCAAAACCTTAGATGTCCCAAACTTAGCTAGAATCTCATGAGGAATAGTGCCATCAACAATAGGCACTTCGATCAGCTCTTTTCGCCCCGCAACGCTAGCCTTGCGGATCGCTTCAGGAACTCCAGCCGCTTTAGCTAAGCCAACCCCTACATGTCCTTTGCCATCTCCAATTATCAGCAAGGCCCGGAAGCGAAGCTTCCTGCCGCCTTTAACCACCTTGGTTACACGATCGATAGCTAGCAACTTCTCCTCAAGCTCCAACTCCGAAGCATCAATCTTTACTGTTTTGTTAATTGCCTTAGCAACAGCTTTCATAGAATAACCCTTTCCTTAACTCAGAGCGAACGGTCAAAATTCCAGTCCTGCTTGTCTGGCAGCATCAGCTAAGGCCTTGACCCTGCCATGGTACCTATAACCACCCCGGTCAAAAACCACACGTTTCAACCCCTTATCTAATGCCTTCTGGGCAAGCAGTGAACCCACAATTTCAGCTTCCTTAGTCTTTGTTAGTTGTCTACTCCTGTCCTCCAAATCAGCACCAAGAGTGCTCATTGAAACCAAAGTTTGGCTGATAGAATCGTCTATGATTTGGGCATAAATATGGTTTAGACTTCGAAAGATACACAATCGGGGCCGCGAAGCTGTACCTATCACTCTGCCTCTCACTCGTCTATGTCGTATTCTTCGAACCCCCTTTGAATTTAGCTTAGTCATCGCACACACTATCCTTTAGATATCTTCCCTGCCTTGCCAGGTTTAAGATGCAGTTGTTCTGTAGCGTACTTGATCCCTTTCCCCTTATAGTGGTCTGTAGGGCGTATAGCTCGAATCTTAGCTGCTACCTCTCCAACAGCTTCTCTGTCTATGCCGCTGACGTGGACACGGTTTCCTCCCTCAACAGTAGCATCAATACCTTGGGGAAGAAGGAAGTCCACAGGATGACTATATCCAACTTGAAACAATAATCGATCCCCACTCTTCTGTACCCTGTAGCCTACGCCATTTACTTCTAGGATTTGTTCAAAGCCTTTGCTCACCCCCTCAGCCATATTAGCCAAAATGCTGCGAGTAAGCCCATGCAGCGAGCGGTGAACCCTATCATTACTAGGTCGCATCACCGCCAACTTCCCATCCTGCAAAGCAATGCCAATATCTGGATGAAAACGGCGACAAAGTTCCCCTTTGCCTCCTTTCATCCTCACTTCGTTCCCCTCGATCTTTACCTCAACACCTTGAGGTATGATAACAGGAAGTGAACCAATTCGAGACATCACTAACTCCTAAGTCAACTTACCAGACGTAGCACAGAATTTCACCACCAAGATGACGCCGCCACGCTTGCTGACCAGTCATAATGCCTTGGGATGTAGACAAAATAGCAATACCCAACCCTCCGTAGACGCGCGGAATCTCACGCCGTTCCACGTAGACTCTGAGGCCGGGCTTGCTTACCTTTTCTAAACCCAACACGGCCGCCTGCTTATCTGCATACTTGAGATGCAACTTAATCATACGCTGGGGCTTACCTTGAAGCATTTCATAATCTTCAACAAAGCCCTCCTCCTTAAGGATTCTAGCAATAGAGACCTTTGTTCGAGACGAAGGCACTAGGACATCGTCGTGGCCTGCCATGATGGCATTACGAATGCGGGTCAGCATATCAGCAATAGGATCACTAACTGTCAATTAAATTCCTCACCAGCTAGACTTTCTTACTCCAGGGATTACGCCAGTAACAGCGAGTTTTCGGAAGCAAATACGACATAAACCAAATTTACGCATATAGGCACGCGGCCTGCCGCACAATTGACAACGATTGTGTTGCTGCACCTCATATTTTGGTGTTCGTTTTGATTTCACAATCTTCGATAACTTCGCCATCTCTAGTTCCTTCGCTTCACTCAGGATTCCGACTAAAGGGCATGCCCATTAATTCCAGCAAGCTCATGCCTTCGTCATCGCCCTTAGCTGTAGTGACTATGGTCACTTGAAGGCCACGAACTTTGTCCACTTTATCATAGTCAATTTCAGGGAAAACTATCTGTTCCTTTATGCCTAGACTGTAGTTTCCTCGTCCGTCAGAGGAATCTCGAGGTACGCCATGAAAATCACGAACCCTTGGTAAAACAATATTAATCAACCTATCAAGAAAATCGTACATCCGTTTACCTCGCAGTGTCACCATTGCTCCGATAGGCATACCAGCCCTTAGTTTAAAAGAGGCAATGGGCCTTTTCGCTCGTGTAATTACCGGGTGTTGTCCAGAAATCGTAGTTAAATCTCTCTCCGCTGCCTCAAGAGCTTTAGGGTTTTGAATTGCTTCACCCAATCCAATGCTAAGCACAATCTTTTCCACTTTGGGCAACTGCATCAGGTTGTCATAGCCAAGTCTAGCTTTAAGCTGCGGAACCACCTGGGCTTGATATTTCTCCTTCAAATGAGATGTCATAATTAAGCCCTTTTAGTCAATCACCTCTTGGCAAGAGCGACAAATCCTCACTTTTTTGCCATCATCAAGAATTTTGAAACCAACCCGCGTAGGTTTAGCACATTTGTTACATAGTAACATTACGTTAGATACCTGGATTGGGGCCTCGAGTTCGATTATGCCAGCCTGTCGAGCTGCCCTACGGGCTCGAGAATGTCGCTTAATCATATTAAGCCCCTCTACTAGCACTCTACTCTTTTTGGGTAAGGCACGACGCACCTTCCCCTTCTTCCCTTTGTCCTTGCCAGCAATAACAACGACAGTATCGTTTTTCCTAATTTTCACTTCAAAGAACCTCTGGGGCTAAAGATATTATCTTAGTGAAATTCTTATCCCTAAGCTCCCGAGCTACCGGACCAAAAATGCGGCTACCCCTAGGGTTATTCTTCTCACTGAGGACAACCGCAGCATTCTCATCAAATCTAATATATGAGCCATCAAGGCGACGATAAGCTTTAGCTACACGCACAACTACAGCCCTCACCACCTCGCCTTCCTTTATCATCCCGTGTGGTATAGCCCGTTTCACTGTGGCGACAATGACATCACCAACATGCGCATACCTCCTTCTAGTCCCTCCAGGCACATTGATGCACATAATTTGTTTGGCGCCTGTATTATCAGCTATCTTCAATCTAGTGTAAGCCTGAATCATCTTCCTCCATACCAACCGGTTCTGGTTCAGTTGATTCCCGTCCGGATATTACCTCCACTATGCGCCATCGCTTGTTTTTTGATAAAGGCCGCGTCTCCGCAATCTTCACCTTGTCCCCGATTCTGCAAGCATTATCCTCGTCATGAGCCTTATACTTTTTGCTGTGCTTAACAGCCTTCTTATAAAGCGGGTGCCGTCTCAAAGCTTCTACAGCCACAACCACAGTTTTGTCCATCTTATCACTTATCACATACCCGGCTCTAACTTTTCTCTTCTCCATATCATTTACCTTATGTCAAGTTCTCTTTCCCTCAGGATAGTCTCTATTCTAGCAACCTTCTTCTTAACTTTGGGAATCTCACGGTGATTGACCAACTGCCGAGTCGCTAAGCGAAAACGGAAGTTGAAGAGTTCCTCATGAGCCTCTTCCAATTTTTTGAGTATCTCGTCGTTACTCAGAGCGCGAATTTGATCAGCTTCCAACTTTGCTCCCTTCTTTAACTGAAAAGCTACCTGCGATAGGAAGTTTGTAACAAGCGAGACGCACTGCCTTTCGAGCCATATCCTCACTTATGCCGGCCAGCTCGAACATGATTCTACCCCGCTTGACTACAGCTACCCAGTGGTCAGGAGCACCCTTGCCACCACCCATCCTTGTCTCCGCTGGCTTTTTGGTCACAGCTTTATCTGGAAAGATGCGTATCCATAACTGCCCGCCATGGCGGATAGAGCGCACTAAGACTCGGCGTGTTGCTTCAATCTGCTGGGCTGTTATCCAGGCAGATTCTACAGCCCTCAAGCCAAATTCACCGAAGGCAATACTATCTCCGGTATGGGCTCCGCCTTTTAGTCGCCCTCTATGAACTTTACGATACTTCACTCGCTTCGGTTGTAACACTTTCGCTCCGCACCTTAGGAAGTATATCACCTTTATAAATCCACACCTTAACTCCTATACGGCCCATTAAAGTGTGTGCTTCAGTAAAACCATAATCGATATCAGCACGCAGTGTATGCAATGGCATTTGACCTTCGTGATGGGTTTCAGAACGAGCGATTTCGGCTCCGCCAAGCCTTCCGGAACACTTTATTTTTACTCCCTTGGCCCCAGCCTGCAAAGTCCTGAAGGCAGCCTGCTTCATCACCCGACGGAAAGGTGTTCTAGCTTCCATCCGCTCGGCTATACTTTGGGCCACTAAACAAGATACAAGCTCAGGCCGCTCGATTTCCCTTATAGTTAATCTAACTTTCTCCTTACTAGACCTCTCTAACTCAGCTCTCAGTGCTTCCACATTCTGTCCTCCCCTGCCAATCAATACGCCGGGACGGGCGGAATAAATAGTAATACTTGCTTCGCTTCCTGGCCGTTCAATTTCTACCTGAGCAACGCCATACTCGCGAGATTTTCGCTCGATAACACGACGCAGTTTCAGGTCTTGCTGCAAAAAGCGACCATAGTCTTTCTCAGTATACCATTTGGCTTGCCATTCCTTTATAATTCCCAGCCTAAAACCGAAAGGATGAACTTTATGTCCCAAATCTATTCCTCCTCAACAAGAACCGTAATGTTAGTAGATCGCTTCAAAATAGGACTAATTCTTCCCCTGGACTTGGGGCGAAACCTTTTTAAGGTATGTCCTTTATCAGCAAAGATACCAGTGATTTTAAGCTCAGCAGGGGATAACTGAAAGTTATTCTCAGCATTGGCTGCTGCTGATTTGATCACCTTAGCTACAGCTCTAGCTGCCGGGGTAGGCAAGAATTTGAGAGCAGTTAAAGCTTCGTCAACTCTTCTACCCTTAACAGTATTCACCACAAAGCGAACCTTTTGGGGTGAAATCCCAACATCATTAGCTCCGGCTCTTACTTTCATTTCGACTTATTTCCTTGGTTGCACAGTTACTTTGGCTTTGGTGATATGTCCTCTAAATGTCCGAGTGGGCACAAATTCCCCCAGCTTATGCCCTACCATATTTTCAGTAATAAAAATGGGCACATGCTTTCGTCCGTCGTGCACGGCGATAGTATGTCCTATCATCTGCGGCAAAATAGTAGAAGAGCGAGACCAAGTCTTTATCACTGTTTTCTTCCCTGAACTGTCGAGCCCCTCTATTTTCTTGAGCAATTTACCGTCACAGTAAGGGCCCTTTTTGCGCGATCTTGACATTCTATTTTCTCCGCCTAACAATCATTCTATCTGATCTCTGCCACCGACGTGTCTTAGGGCCTAAGGCTGGCTTTCCCCAAGGTGTCTTGGGAGGCATCCCCCGAGGGGCCCTGCCCTCACCTCCCCCATGTGGGTGATCTCGCGGAGTCATAGCAGAGCCTCGAACTGAAGGACGCAGACCTAACCATCTTTTACATCCTGCCTTGCCTAATCTAATATTCCTATGGTCAACATTACTTATCTGTCCAACGGTAGCCCAGCAACTACAGTGAAACTTGCGTAATTCACCTGATGGCAAACGGAGCAAAACATAGTTGCCTTCCTTATTCATGATTTGAGCAGCGCTTCCAGCGCTATGTACAATTTGCCCTCCTCTGCCAGGCTCAAGCTCAACATTGTGAACTGAAGTGCCCACAGGGATCGAGCTTAGCGGCAAAGCATTCCCAGGTTTGGCCTCAACATCCTCGCCCGCCCTGATAGCGTCACCTATTGCAAGATCCAGAGGAGCAAGAATATAGCGTTTCTCCCCATCAATATAGTTGATTAAGGCAATTCGGGCCGAGCGATTGGGATCATACTCAATAGATGCCACCTTCCCAGGAATGCCAACCTTGTCTCTCTTGAAGTCGATAATTCGAAGTTTACGTTTACTTCCCCCACCTCGATGTCGCACTGTTACTACGCCCCGGTTATTGCGTCCCCCCTTCTTCTTTGACAACCTGAGCAACGATTTTTCCGGGGCTACTTTGCTTAATTCGTCAAAAACCGCAGCAACCTTACCTCTCCGTCCCGGTGAAGTTGGATTACAAATCTTTACTGCCACAAATTACCTCCGATTCTCCCTCATCGATGCTTCCTTTGCCAGCGAGTCTTTTTGAGAAGCTTTCTATGTTGGTGCTTCGATATTTTCTTCCTTCGCCACTTTACAACTGATCCCAAGGTTTACCTCACATTCCCCACCAGATGAGGAATAGGGATGGTAGGAATTCTCTTACACTGTCTTTGATTAAGATAGCACCGCTTGCAAATAACACTTCAAACACCTTCAAAGAAACCAATTTTGTATCCCGGCTCCAGGCTAACTATTGCCTTCTTCCAAGAAGGACTCCTTACTTCTCGTCTACCCAGTCTCTTGGTCTTTCCTGGTGTAGTCATTACATTGACTTTGGCCACTTTCACGTTGAAAGCTCTCTCAACTGCCTCTTTAATCTGAAACTTGCTAGCGTCTCCAGCTACCTCGAAGGTATACTTATTTTGTTCCTGAAGCAGAGTACCCTTTTCGGTAATTAAAGGACGCCGCAATAACTCACGAAGATGCATTTACAACCTCCCCTACCCCCCAAATTCGCTCTATGTTGCGCAGTGCCGGAACTGTCACTATTAGCGTCTTATAAGATAGCAAATCCAATACATTAATTAGAGCCGAAGGCAACACTTTGGCATTAGCTAGGTTGTCAGCTGATTTGACCAAAGTGGGCATGGATTGAGCAGTGACAATCAAAGCATTGGAATCAACTCCAAGCGCCGATAACACACCAACCAAGTCTTTTGCCCTTGGCTTCTCGAAGTCGAGAGCCTCTACCGCCATCATGTTTTCCTCCCTAACTTTGGCGGAGAGAAGACACTTCAAAGCTAAGCGTCTCATCTTCTTGGGCATAGATTGACGGTATGACCGAGGGCTAGGGCCAAAGACCACCCCACCTCCTCTAAGGAGAGGCGATTTCACATTACCCTTCCTTGCCCTGCCGGTACCCTTTTGACGAAAAAGCTTCGCTGTGCTGCCAGTAACCTCACCCCTGGCCTTCGTGGCAGCAGTTCCTTGACGTTTATTGGCTAACTGTCTCACCATTGCTTGATGAACCACCGCCGCATTGAAAGGGAGAGCAAAAACATCATCCCTGACATCTAAGTGATCCGTAATTTCACCCATTAGGTTATAAACCGGAACTTGCACCTTGTTTACCTGCCTTCTTTATAATTAACAGGCCCCCTCTGGCTCCAGGGATTGCCCCTTTAATTAAGAGTAAATTACGAGGTGTGTCAACTCTGACCACCTCCAGATTACGCACCGTGACCTTCCTGTTTCCCATATGCCCTGCCATGCGTTTCCCTTTGAGCACTCGACCAGGGTATGTGGTAGCACCAATCGAGCCAGGAGCACGGTGGCGATCCGACTGTCCATGAGTCTTCGGTCCGCCACTGAAATGATGACGCTTCACCACGCCAGCAAAGCCTTTACCCTTTGACAAGCCGCTTACCTTTATGAAGTCACCTGGCTTCAAGAAGCCGACATCCACCGCATCACCTGGCTTAGCTGAGCTTGCATCATCAGCTTTGAATTCACGGAGGTGAGCGAATTTGCCTATGCCCCGGAGATGTCCTTCTTCTGGATTGTTGAGATGCTTAGCCTCTTCAAAACCTAGCTGGACAGCAGTATAGCCATTTTTAGTTTGATTCTTCACTTGGGTAACAAAACAAGGGCCTGCTTCAATAGCAGTTACTGCTATGAATTCCCCATTCTCCAGGTACTGCCGCGTCATGCCTATTTTTTTCCCAATAATACCTTGCCACATAGTCTCACTATAATTTGACATCTATTTCTACCCCGGAAGCCAAATTCATTTGAGTTAACGCATCTATGGTTTTGGCAGTTGGCTGCAAAATATCAATAAGACGCTTATGCGTGCGGATTTCGAATTGCTCCCTTGAATCTTTATCAATATTGGGAGAGCGGATAACACAAATCTTCTCTATCTTTGTAGGTAAGGGTAACGGCCCGACAATTATGGCTCCGGTACGTTCCACTGCTTCTACTATTTGCTTCACCGACTGATCGACTAATCTGTAATCGAAACCCTTGATTTTGACCCGAACTTTCTGATCGCTCATCTAGCCACCATAGTCCTAGACATAATTTGCCCAGTTAAACCAGCAGGCACATCCTCATAGCCGCAAAATTCCATGGAATAGGTTGCTCTGCCTTGACTGAGGGACCTCAAGCTAGTAGCAAAGCCAAAAGTTTCCCCCAAGGGAACAAAACACTGAATAACGCATGAATCCTGCTGAGTTTCAATGCCATCGATACGAGCCCGTCGCGAATTCAAATCGCCAATGATATCGCCTAAGAATTGAGCTGGTGCCAGTATCTCCATCTTCATAATCGGTTCCAGTAGAATGGGTTTGGCTTTAGCTATACCGTTCCTTATACCTATGGAGCCCGCTATCCTAAAAGCCAACTCTGAGGAATCCACCTCGTGGAAGCTTCCATCATACAAAGCAACTTCGACATCTACAACAGGGTAACCAGCCCGCCCGCCAGTCTCCAAAGCTTCCTTAACTCCCACCTCCACTGAAGGGATGAATTCCTTAGGGATCACTCCGCTTCGAGTCTGATCCGAAAACTGAAAACCACTGCCTCGCTTTCCGGGCTCGAGCCTAAGCCAGACATGTCCATATTGACCTTTGCCACCAGACTGGCGAACAAATTTACCCTCAGATTCCACAGGTAGGGTAATTGTCTCCTTATACGCTACTCGTGGCTTGCCAACACTTATTCTTACACCAAACTCGCGAGACATGCGCTCCACCAATACTTCAAGATGTAGCTCACCCATTCCCGAAATGAGAGATTGACCTGTCTCCGAGTCATGGTAAACTTTAAAGCTGGGATCTTCACTAACAAGCTTAGCCAGAGTATCATCCAACTTATCCTCATCAGCTTTGCTTTTAGGTTCAATAGCCATCGAAAGCACTGGCTCAGGGAAGCGTATAGGCTCAAAAAGCACAGGTTGAGCGATGTCACAAAGAGTATCACCCGTAGAGGTCTCCTTAAGCCCCACTGTAGCTACGATGCTGCCAGTATCCAATTCATCCACTTCTTCACGGTGATTGGCATGCATGAAGTACAGCCTTCCTAGCCTCTCCTTCTTTCCCTTAGTAACATTAAGAACCTGCGCTCCAAACTTCGCCTTGCCCGAGTATACCCGCAGATAGGTTAGCTTGCCCATAAACGGATCAGAGACAGTCTTGAAAGCTAAAGCCGAAAAGGGGTCATCATCGCTTGCTTGACACAGGACTTCCTCTCCGTTTCTAGGATCGATAGCATGGATGGGAGGAATATCCAAAGGTGAGGGCAGATAGGCTACGATAGCATCAAGCAATGGTCGAATACCCTTACCTCTTAAGGCACTGCCGCAAAGAATAGGCACTATCTGGTTAGATATAGTCAGCTTTCTTATAGCTGCTTTGAGCTGGGAAACAGGAATTTCCTGCCCATCGAGATACAGTAACATAATTTCGTCATCGCTCTGGGCTAGCTTCTCAAGGAGCGCTTGGCGGTAATTAGCCACATTTGCCTCATCGCTCTCAGGTATGGGTCCCTCCACTGGCGTCAATTGAGGCTCATCAGGGAAAGCAACTGCTTTATTCTCTACAAGGTCAATGATCCCACGGAGGGAATCCTCAGTGCCTAAAGGAAGTTGTATTGGCAAGACCTTTGCTCGCAACCTCCCCTCAATCATGCTGACTGTGTGATAGAAATCAGCACCAATCCTATCCATCTTATTGACAAAACAAATCCTGGCCACATGGTACTTGTTCGCCTGACGCCATACAGCCTCCGATTGAGCTTCCACACCAGCTACGGCATCAAGAATTACAACACCACCATCCAGTACTCGAAGACTACGTTCTACTTCGGCAGTGAAATCCACATGCCCTGGAGTATCAATAATATTGATGCGATGTCGATTCCAGTGGCAGGTAGTAGCTGCGGATGTGATGGTAATACCTCGTTCTCGCTCTTGTTGCATCCAATCCATTACTGCCGTTCCTTCATCCACCCCACCAATCCTATATGTACGCCCTGTATGATAAAGAATCCTCTCTGTGACAGTGGTTTTGCCAGCATCTATGTGGGCAATGATTCCTATATTTCGTATCTTTCTTAAAGGGAAAGTTCGCGACATAGTCTTACTCTTTGCTTCAAGTACTGTTTTCACTACACCTATCTCACCAGCGATAATGGACAAAAGCCTTATTTGCGTCAGCCATCTTATGAGCGTCTTCACGTCTCTTAATGGTTGCACCCCGACCCTGAATGGTATCGATCATTTCAGCTGCCAGCTTTTCTTTCATAGACTTTCCAGTACGCACCCGGGCCGAAGCAATCAGCCAGCGCACAGCTAAGGAACGTCCACGGTCTTTCTCCACCTCAACAGGGACTTGATAAGTGGCACCTCCAACACGGCGGGGCTTAACCATGAGAAGCGGCGTAGCATTCCCGATTGCTTGCTCCAGAAGTTCTGCAGGATCGCCGTTCAGTTGCTGGCCCGCAAGTTCCATAGCGTCATAGACAATGCGCTCAGCGGTAGTTTTTTGCCCCCTCACCATAAGCCTGTTAATGAATTTACCCACAGTGCTGTTGCTATATTTGGCGTCAGGAGACACTACCCTTCTCACTACTTTTCCACTTCTTCTTGGCATTTATTTACCAACCCTATTGCTTCTGGGGACGCTTAGCGCCATACAGGCTGCGACCTCGCTTCCTACCAGCTACCCCCTCGAGATCCAAAGCACCACGAACAATGTGGTAGCGAATTCCAGGCACATCTTTAACCCTGCCTCCACGAATGAGAACCACAGAATGTTCCTGTAAATTATGTCCCTCCCCCGGAATATAAGCATTCACCTCCATACCATTAGTTAACCTTACACGAGCGACTTTGCGCAATGCCGAGTTTGGCTTCTTAGGTGTAACAGTCTTAACCTGAACGCAGACACCCCTCTTCTGAGGCGAGCCCTGAGTCCGCGTAGTCTCACCCAACATGGCATTATGAGTGAAATGCAATGACGGGGACTTAAGTCGCTTCCTAATTTTCTTTCGCCCCCCGCGAACAAGCTGATTAATCGTTGGCATTTCCGCAGATCCTACATATTCTTGGACAATCAAAAAGCCGCCTAGTTAAATACCGGTCTACTTTCCTAGAACTCCCCGGCCTTAACTAGCCGGCCTTCTTAAGCCCTGTAACTTTTTGTTTCCTAGTAGACGCTGGGATATAGGTTAACACGAAGGCGCAGAAATGTCAAAGAAATGTGCTGGCTGACCACATAGGTAACACTAAGCCATGAATTTTGGCAAGTGCCCTTTCAATATACTCTATGGGAGCAAGATAGCCAAGTGATTGATGTGGACGATT
>Ga0315533_1000861_pt1 | contig 24694 bp, 30 predicted proteins | sample SalMarSW160130MG_FD_203081 | JGI IMG/M metagenome (GOLD analysis project Ga0315533, IMG submission 203081) | Salt marsh sediment microbial communities from the Plum Island Ecosystem LTER, Massachusetts, United States - Salt Marsh Sediment SW1601-30 ... | reverse complement strand
TTCTTTATTATCCTTGATGCTTTTTGAATCTCTGAAGTTTCTATAAAAATTCTTTCCCTAAAAGAATGAATCTTAAAATCTAAACCCCCTTTTTGAAGAAAAAAACAAAGATTTTGGACTAATCTCTTTTGAAAAAGTTTTTTTACCCCTTCTGATTTCAAAAACAACTCTCCAAAAGCTATTAATATCCCTTTTTTATATCCTTTCTCCATAATTTATTGTTCATTGTTCATTGTATTATTCCTCCTCCCAAAACCTCTTGGTCTTTATAAAACACCACTGATTGTCCGGGAGTAATTGCTCTTTGGGGTTTATCAAAAACCACTTTAATTTTACTCTTATTATACCCCTTTACTATAGCTAAGGCTGGCTCATGTCTATATCTTATTTTAGCTTTTACTCTCAGGGGAAATTTCAATGGCTTATCTCTAATCCAATTAATTTTTTTAGCAATCAGTTCTTTTTTATATAAATCTTTTTCATTTTTGGTAATAATCAAATAATTTTTCTTTATATCTTTATCTAAAACATAAAAAGGACCGCCGGGGAGCTCTATCCCCTTTCTTTGACCAATAGTATAAAAATGAAGCCCTTTGTGTTCCCCTACTATTTTCCCTTTAATATTAATTATCTTCCCTTTTTTCATCTTTAGATGTTCTTTAAGAAAATTATTTATGCTCTTGCCAACAAAACAAATCTCTTGAGAATCAGAAATAGTTTTGAAGGGCAACTCAAAGTCTTTAGCTAATTGTTTCGTTTCTTTTTTGGTATATCCTCCAACCGGAAATAGAACTTTATTCAATAATTTAGGAGTCAACTGCCATAGAAAATAGGACTGGTCTTTGCCTTTATCTCTTCCTTTTAGCAATTTACCTTTTCTTATTCTGGCATAATGGCCGGTAGTAATAAAATCCGCTTTAAATTCTGAAAGTTTTTTAAATAAAATATCAAATTTAATTTCTTTATTGCAAACTACACAGGGATTAGGGGTTTTACCTTTTTTATACTTTTCTATAAAAGGTTTTATTACTTTTTTTTTGAACTCTTTTCTTAAATCCAAAACTCGAAAAGAAATGCCAAGTTTTTTAGCTACTGCCTTAGCTCTTTTCTCGCTTTCTCTGGAAGATTTTAATTTATCTAATTTCATAAAAACTCCAACCACATCAAATCCTTCTCTTTTCAACAGAGCTGCCGCCACACTTGAGTCAATACCGCCAGACATCGCTACTATCACTTTTTTGGTTTTATTTCTCATTTTGCTTTAAGTAAAAACTTCTCACATTCTTTAATTAAAAATCGCCATTTACGGCGAGACCAATAGGGTCCGGCATAATCAATACCAATTCGTCTCGTTGCTAAAATTTGAGATGGCTTTATTTCCTCACCTCTGTCTTCAAGCCAAATCCTCTTACTTTTAGTTAAATCTTCTCCATAGAAAGATTTATCTAATTTTAAATAGCGGCAAAGTTTTCCCGGACCGTTAGCTAAAGAAATTTCACCATCTTCGGGCTTTATAGCTCGAATAAGCACGCATTCTGGCTTTCCTTCCCTTTTAGTAGAAATGTTCAATTGCCAATACATTCCGTAAACCAAATAAATATAAATATGGCCTCCAATTAAATATTCAGCCCGGTTTCTTAACGTTCTTTTTCCTTTGTAAGAATGAGATGCCTTGTCTTGGGGACCAATATAAGCCTCAGTTTCTATAATTTTCCCAACCAGTTTTTTTCTGCCCCGCCTGCAACGCTTTGCGCAGCAATGCGGGCAGGCTATTTTTCTAACAATATATTTTCCCAAAAGCTCTTTGGCTATGTTTAGGGTTGGTTGAGTATAAAAATCTCTGGATAGCTTTCTTTTCATTACAACCAGATAGCCTGAGGGCAGATTGCCGAGGGGGACACTTCGCAGCCGAGTCCAAGAATAGATTTGTATTTTCTTCTAAGGATATTACGGCTCGGCGAGAAATAGCAGTAGCTGATGATAATTCTCTTTTATCACTTAAGCTGACTGCGTGTCACCCGAAGTAATCTGTCCGAAAACTATTTCTCTGAGGGTTTGGTTGCCAAGTAATTATTCGTACCTTAAGGCCTCAACCGGATTTAGTTTTGAGGCGCTTCTGGCAGGTAAAAAGCCAGCAATACAACCAATCAAAAAGGAAAAAGCTAAGCCAAAAAGAATAAGCTGGGGAGTAATTGAAGCTTTTAGTAAAAAGATGTTTTGAGTTCTGCAATAAATTTCCACTATTTTTGCCAAACCCAGTCCTAAGATTACTCCCCCTAATCCTCCAAACAAGCCAAAAATGCCGGATTCAATTAAGAAGAGCGTGACTATGGTTTTGTTTTTTGCTCCCACGGCTTTCATAATTCCAATTTCCCGAATTCTTTCATGAACCGAAGTATACATCGTATTCATTATTCCTATTCCTCCGACAACAATAGCTATTGAGGCAAATCCAAAAATTGCTATTTGTATTAAACCCATTACATTGCCAACTATATCGGTTATTTTCTCACTGCTAATAACGCTATAAGATGGTAAATCTTCTCCCCTTCTCCTCTTTCTGTTTTCTTCAAGATTTTCTTTTATATTTTCAACTACTTCCTCGGCTGAATAACCGGGTTTAACCTTAGCCATAGCCATTTTAGCCCCTGTTCGCTCACCGGTAATTTCCCGGTAGATATCCAAATCTATATAAACCTGAGAATCATCTTGTTTGCTCCCTACAGATTTTAATACTCCGACAACTTCAAACTGCTTTCCTCTGAGAGTAATTTGAGTTCCTGCTTTTATTCCGGGAAAAATTTCTTTGGGTACTAAATAACCAACGAAAATCTCTCTTTTTCCAGGGGTTGGCCAACGTCCTTCCACTAATTCAAAGCCCATATCAGTTTTAAATATATCCAAGCTTTCCTTTAAGGGAATTCCGCATAATAAAACTGTTCTTTTTTCTCCTTGATGTCTCATTGCTTCTCCTTTATAGCTCATAGGAACAACAGTATCTACTCCCTTTGTTTTTTTTATCGCTTTAACATCATCGTCGGTTAATTCTAACCCTCCGACCATAGTAGTTACTATATCAGTGAGTTCACCGGGCATTATCATAATTAAATCCTTGCCCATCATCTTTAACTGCTGCATAACTGCTGTTTTTATTCCTTGGCTTAAAGAAAGCAAGGACATAATCAGAAAAATGCCAATAACAATGCCAATCATAGTCAGCCAACTCCTCGTAGGCCTTGTTCTCAAACTTCTTATAGCGATTTTGACGTATTCTTTTACCATAAAATTTTTCCTGACTGGATGTGATTATGAATTATTTGGCCGTCTTTAATATTAACTATTTCTTTACTATAACGAGCAATATTAGGGTCATGAGTTACAACAACAATGGTCTTATTTTCTTTTTTATGAAGGTTAATAAATACCTCCATAATTTTTTTACCGGTGGTAGAATCTAAGTTACCAGTTGGTTCATCAGCTACTACAACTTCAGGGTCATTAGATAAAGCCCGGGCAATAGCTATTCTTTGCCGTTCTCCTCCAGAAAGCTCAGATGGTCGATGATAAATTCTTTTTTCTAAATTCAAGGAACTAAGAAGTTCTTTTGCTCTTTCTATTCTTTCCTTTTCAGGAACACCCTGAAAAACCATCGGAAGCATTACATTTTCAAGAGCATTAAGATTATGAAGTAAATTAAACTGCTGAAAAACAAAACCTATCTTTTGCCCCCTAATTTGAGCTAATTTGTCTTCGGAAAAATTAGAAACATTTTTTCCCTCTAATAAAATTTCTCCCTTGGTCGGGGTATCTAAACAACCGATTATATGCATAAGAGTTGACTTGCCGGAACCCGAGGGACCCATTATTGTCATAAAAGTACCTGGATATATTTCCAGGTTTATTCCCTTTAAAACAGTAAGTTCTATTTCACCTAATTGGTAAACCTTCCAGATATTTTCTAATTTTATTATTGGCTCTGCCATAGAAAAAAATGTTCAACATCGGGTTTTATCTGTTAAACACCGCACGAGCATATTGTTTTCTATTCAATAACTACTTTCTCTCCTTCCTCTAACCCTGAAATAACTTCTATTAAATCATTATCTCCCTCCAAGCCAATTTCTATTTCTCTTTCTTCAATTGTTCCATTGTTAAAAATTTTAACTATTTTTTTGCCATTTATCTTTACTAAGACATCTTCAGAAATAACTAAAACATTTTCCTTTTTATCGGTCTCAATAACGATATCAGCGGTCATCCCCGGTTTAATTCCTTCCTTAGTTTCCTCAAAATCAATAGTTATCTCGTAATAAACCACTCCTTCAATCAGTTCCTCGGCAGGGTTAATTGAAACTACCCTACCTTTAAAAACCTGTTCAGGAAAAGCAGCCAGAATAATATCTACTAAATTACCAATCTTAACATCAACAATATCCTCTTCGTAAATATCTACTTTTATTTGGAAGGGACCAGTAGGAAGTAAAGAAATTACCGATTCAGTAAGCTGGACTGTTTCTCCTTCTTTTTTGTTTACTTTTGTTATTTGACCTTTGTTGGGACTTTTTAGAGTAGATTCTTGAATCTGATTTCGGAAAAGAGAAACTTGGGCTTTGGCTTGATTTATTTGAGCTTGATGTAAACCGCTAATTTCTCCGTTTTCTTGCAACTGAGCTTCGAGCGCAGCAACTTCGGCCTTAGCAGTGTTAATGTTTGCTTCATTTTCAACTTTAATAGTTGAAATAACCTGCTGAGAATTAACAATATCAGTATAGGCAGCATTAATATTTGATTTTTGGGTATCTAAGGATGTTTTATCACTATCCGAAACAAGATTACGATAAGCTTCGGTTCCCGTTACATCTCGGACTACTTCTAAAGAATCTCTTGTTTTCTTCAATAATTTTTTGACATTAGAAAGAGATAAATCAATGTCTTCATACTGAGGATTATTTTCAAGGTTGTCAGTATAGTTTTTAGTTTTTTCTAAAGCGCTTTTAATCTTATATCTTTCCTCTACAACCTTCATTTCTTTTTCGTTAGCAGAGGTAAAATAATCTTTCTGAATTCCGTATACAACATTATAAGTTTTGTAAATTTTAAAATAAGCATCATTTAAGGTGTTAACTGCATCTTCATAAGCGTTTTCTAAATCTTCATCGGCGTCAGCTTCTACGTCCTCTAAATTCTGCCGGGCATTCTCAAGAGAAACTTGAGTATCTATTTTTTTTGCCCGAGCTACCTCAAGAGCGGCTTGAGCTTCATTCAGTTGAATAAGAAGCTGGCTGGTGTCAAGTTTAGCCAATTCTTGCCCGGCTTTGACTATATCTCCAACCTCAACATACATTTTCTCAATTCTTGCGGGGTTTTGAAAACTAAGATTTACTTCTTCTGAAATTCTAACTATCCCGGTTTCTGAAACCTCTCTAACAATTGTTCCTTTAGATACTTTTTCTAAAGTAAACTTTAGTTCTTTTTCTTTAATAAAAAACTGGTAGATAACAATGCCTAAAATAACAGCAATGATAGTTATTATTAAGATTATTTTTTTGTTTTTCATGACTTTAGCAAAGATTATTTTTTATTACTCTCTGTCTTAAATTTACAACTTTCTTGTTAAAAAAACAAGCCCCGTAGAGAAAATCTTGTCAAATTTCTTCTACGGGGCAAGCCCTAATAAAAAAAAACAGAGGACCGGCCGCTGGAGATCTTTACTTAATAAGCTGTTTTTGTTTCGGGCATTTCAAATCTTTTCCTAATCCATACTTCTGCTATTTCATAAGTTCCAAAAAAGGCGGTTACATAAAACAAATTCCCTAAAAGAGTATTTTTAAAAAAAGGAATAGCCATTATATAACATTGGATTAACCCAGAGAAAGTCCTGGGATACCAAAAAGTAAAAACCCAAACTGCAAAATTGGTAACTACAAAAAATATGATAGCAGATAAAATTGCACTTCCTCCAATTGTGTACCATTTTTTGTGCTTCTTTAAATATATTCCCAAAGCAACCATTAAAAGAAAACATCCATAAACAGAAATCATTACCGGTAAATGATAATAACCGCTTAAAAATATATCTGAAATTACCATTGCCGCCATTGGTAAAATAAAAGCGGTCTTTCTTGAAAGATAGACTCCTCCAAATAAGGCAATAGCTGCAATCGGAGCAAAGTTTGGCGGATGGGGCAAAAGCCGCAAGCTAACCCCGATTAAAACAAAGGTAATAGCAATAATGAATGTTAAAATTTTTCCTTTTTTTGAAATCATAATTTGTTACCAGCTAACTTCTTCATATCTCCATTCTATCTTGTCACCAGGTTTGACTATTTGTTTTCCTGCTCCTTTGTCAGCTTTTTCTCCATTAACGTAATACATCCAATTTTTCTTCTCTTTTCTATTGTTCTCTACTTCTCCGATAGCATTAATAAAAATTCCTATATCATATTCAGTATAATCAAGAACTATCTCTATTTGTTTTAATAAATCAAAAACAGTAGTTTTTTTTCCTACTTCCATTTTAAATGTCTGAGGGCTCTTACTTCCATCGTCAATAATTAAAAGAACCTTTTCTTCAATCGGTACAGTTTGAATTATGGAAGCCGGAGTTAATTTTTCTATTTCTAATTGAGTATTTATCCCAAAAACTCCTATTCCAATTATTGAAATCAATCCTATTCCGAGTAAAATTTTTAGATTTCTATCTACTTTCTGCATAAAATTAAAAAATCTCACTTCAAGTGAGAGAAATTACCTAGGATAAAATATTTCCCAACTAACTTTTCCCTTTGCTCGAAGAGAATTAGATTAATTATATCTTATAATTCTCCAAATAAATTTGGGGGTAGATGGTATTCTGGCTTACCCGCCAAACATCAGCGAGCTCACAGTTGCGGCACAGCTCAGGAATTTCACCTGATTCTCCATCTATTGCAGAGTACAAATTATCTTATTCTATACTTTTTACAAAAGATCGTCAAATTTTTCAGCTCTAGCCTCGTAGGCTTTAGGTCCTTAATTCACAAATTTCAAAAAATGGTGAAATTTTTTTTGCAATATCTAAAATATATTTTTCAGAATACGGTTTTACTCTTTCAAACTTAGGGGTAATTGTCTTTTCTGCTCTAAAATTCTGTAAATAATACTTTTTGGCCGGAGAAATCCATTTGGCAATTTTTATAATATCTTCTTTTTGCCAGGATTCTACAAATCTTGAGAAAAACCGCCATATGTGTGTGGACATTACCCCAAGCCCTTGACAAATTTTAACAGTTTGCTATAATTACAAGTGAGGAAGAAATGAGAGCTTGCTCACATTTCGACCGAACGACGTAATTGTGTAGCGAAGCTATAATAATAAAGGTGTTCTTTAAAAATTATGATTCAGAACTATGAGGCGAGCGTTTTGGACGTCCTGTCAAGACGGGATTTCTAAACCGCTCGTCTCATTCCGAGATAAGCCGTTAGCCTGAACGAATCGGGTAATAGATAATAAAAAGAAAGGAAGGTGTGTGCCATGAAAAACATGGTGAGCCAAACAAACGAACGCACCCTGTCGGTACACAAGGAACACGAGGTGCTCCTCAAACTGGAGACCGCAGGTCTCAACGACGAACTTGCCCAAAGAGTCATTGACTCAAAAGGCAACGAACTTGCCGCGAAAGTGGTGAAGTTCATTCAGAACAGTGGATTTGAGCCGACGACCAGCCAGAAGCGCGCCCGAGAAATCATGGGACGCAACAACTTCTTCGACATTGAAGAAGCCATCCAGCATTTCGGGGTCAATCCAACCCGTCAGCAGATTGCTGCTTTGTCAGAGATTCCTTTTTCTGAAGCAGTGCTTCAGAAAGCAAAGGATACTTATGTCTTGGTGGCAGTTTTCCCACTCTCGGTTCTCGAGATTCGCGGGAAGGTGGATTCCAAGTTGTTCTACAACCAACCGTGGTATGTCAAGAAGTCGTTCGCTAAAGAACACGGTGAAGCCAGCTGGCAGTTGATTCGCAAGACCCCAGTGGACAACTCGACCTCGAAGGACTGGCAAGAACAGCAAGCACTGATTGCCAAGGATGACGAAGTGCCCAGTGCCCGTGTGATGGTTTACACCATTATCGGTCACTACCTTGCCACAGGTGAACGTCTGTTCGAGCATATCTATGTTCGCACATCATCTGTGGGTTCGGGCGGCGGCCGTGTCGGCGTTGGCGACTTCGGTTTGGAGGGTCTGAGCGTCTACTACTACTGGGATGGCAACCGCGGCGGCAGCTTAGGCGTCTCGTCCGCTCGGAAGCTCTGAACCTTGAAAACTTGAGAGTTTGATACTCTTGAGTCCTTGAGCCTTCGGCGATATTTTTTGCTGAGGGCTCTTTCTTTTTTAGCAAAAATATGTTAAATTTATAAATGCCTGTTAATGAAGGTTAGGTTACGGTTTAACCTCGCAGGCGTCTCATCTTTGAGATATCACCAGAGTATCGTTGTCTACGAATAACGGTAGCGTGTGATAAAAGATAGAGGTAGAACTTCTTGCCTATTCTTAGAGGAGATGGTAACGAAAGTTATCTGCTCCCGAATAAAATACAGGAAAGAGAGAGTATAAACTTTTCGAAGTAGTAAACCTCAATTTCCAGTGATATGGACGAGGATAAGCAAATAGTGTGGATTCGGACGGCAACCGTGTCAACGTTGGCAACTTCGATTTGAAGGGTCTGAACGTCAACAACAACTGGGATGACAACCGCAACGACAACTTAGGCGTCTCGTCCGCTCGGAACTTCTATTTCTCATCTAAATTAAGAAACGCTCTCCTTTTTGGGAGAGCGTTTCGTTTAGCGGTCTTTGGTTGATTTAATCCAACCACCAAGCATTCTTCCAATCTCATCAACCAATTCTTGCAAGAAAACATACTTTCTGTTATCTATTGCTTTAACTTCTTTACAAAGGCGTAAAAATACTCGCAGGAAGTTTAGCTTAATGCTTGTTTTTTCTAATATTGGAAGTTTGTCAGCTTTAGGCGATTGGCTTGCACATAAGATATTCTCAAGAATATCCAAAATTATATTTTCGCATCGTTGCCAAATAGTGTAACGATCTTGTTTAGATACTGTATTCCTATAGCTATAAAAGATTTTATAAAGCTCGTAGATTTTTTTGAAAATTGGTATATCAAATTCTTCCATAATATGAAAATTTACAAAAATGTTTTTGAAAAGATAATCTCGTTAGAAAATTTATTTTCAGCGTGGGATAAATTTAAAAGCGACAAGCAGAAAAGACGGGATGTTCAGCAGTTTGAATGGCGACTCGAGGAAAACATATTTCAGCTTCATAGAAACTTAAAATATTGCAGGTATAAACATGGCGCTTATTCTTCGTTTTATATCCAGGATTCAAAACAACGGCATATTCATAAAGCCACTGTCCAAGATCGCATACTTCATCATGCTGTATTCGCTATACTTAACCCGATCTTTGAACCAACATTTATCTCTAATTCTTTTTCTTGTCGCATTGGCAAAGGAACGCACAAAGGCATAAATATTCTGGAAAAATTGACAAGGAAAATAAGCAACAACACATTTAAGCTTTGTTTTGTCCTGAAGTGCGATATTAGGAAATTTTTCGAGACAATTGACCATAGAATTTTATTAAATATCATCCGCAGGCGAATAAAAGATAATAATGCCTTATGGCTTTTGGAAGAAATAGTTGAAAGTTTTTCTTCGCAATATTCCACAATTTTTAATCAAAAAGGTTTACCCCTTGGTAATTTGACCTCTCAACTATTTGCTAATATCTACCTTAACGAATTTGACCAATTTGTTAAACATAAACTAAAGATAAAACATTATATCCGTTATACTGATGATTTTGTAATCGTGGCTGACGATAAACCATATCTGGAAAATCTTATTAACATCATCCGTTCTTTTCTTTTAGATAAACTTGTTCTTGAATTACACCCAAAGAAAATTACAATCCGCAAATTTCATCAGGGGATAGACTTTCTTGGTTATATTGTTCTGCCACACTATCGTCGTCTTCGGACAAAAACGAGGCAACGTATATTTAGAAAATTAAAGGAACGGGTCAAGGAATATAAGAAGGACACAATAAGCAAACAAACTCTGGAACAGTCGTTGCAATCCTATCTTGGCGTCCTGTCCCACGCAAATACTTATGAACTTAGCAATGAACTTAAAAATCAATTTTGGTTTTGGCTTAACGAATAAAAAACCGCTCAATATTGGGCAGCCTAAATTAAAAACATCTTTAATTTTTCTTTTAGCTCAAGAGTAATAGATAGATAGATAGATAGATAGCATATTTCGAAGGTAGTTCATAATACTCTTTGTTTTGGTTTATTTCTATTTTATCACCTTAATTGACAAACCTCAAAATAAGGAGATATTTCTTTCTGGATTTCTAATAAATACTCTTTTGGATACGGTTTTACTCTTTCAAACTTAGGGTCAATTGTCTTTTCTGCTCTAAAATTCTGTAAATAATACTTTTTGGCCGGAGAAATCCATTTAGCAATTTTAAAGATATCTTCTTTTTTTAAAACTGTGGGCACTACGGTAGTCCTAAATTCACTATCTATTTTTTCTTCCTTTAAAATTTTTATACTTTTTTCAATATCCTCAACCTTCACTTTGCCTTTGAAGATTTCAGGATATTTTTCTTTAGGTAATTTTACATCCATTGCAATATAATCAATTAATTTCTCCCTAATTAATTTTTTAATCATTTGAGGATTAGAACCATTGGTATCTAATTTTATTAAATATCCTAATTCTTTAATTTTTTTACAAAGTTCCGGCAAATCCTTATTGGTCGTTGGTTCTCCGCCGCACAAAACGCAACCCTCTAATAATCCTTTTCTTTCTTCCAAAAAATCAAAGAGTTCTTTCTCTGAAATTTTGGGCTGTTTCTTTATTTTTTCTGGCAAGACCAATTCACCCGAATAACACCAAGGGCAACGAAAATTACATCCTATTAAAAAAACCGTGCAAGCAAGTTTGCCCGGATAATCAATCAGAGTAAGTTTTTGTAGTCCCCCAATTAACATCAAGTTTTTGTTAATTCGGTTTTCTTAATTTTAAATTCCTTCCTTTCTTTGTATTCTCCCTGTTTTCCAACATTCCACTGCCGAACCGGCCTAAGATAGCCGACTACCCTTGAATAAACCTCACAGGGCTGTTTAATAGTACACTTTGGACAATAGAAATGCTCTCCTGATAAATAGCCGTGAACAGGGCAAATTGAGAAAGTGGGGGTTATAGTAATATACGGTAAATGGAACTTCTCGAAAACTTTTTTAACCAAATTTTTCACTATTTGTGTTTCAGAAATCTTTTCTCCCAAAAAGAGGTGGAGGACAGTACCTCCCGTATATTTACACTGTATGCCATCCTGAAGCTTCAGGGCCTCAAAAGCGTCATTGGTAAAACCAACCGGCAACTGAGAAGAATTTGTATAATATGGATTATCTTTTGTCCCGGCAGCGATAATATCAGGATACTTCTGTCTATCTTTTAGGGCTAAACGGTAAGCGGTAGATTCGGCTGGAGTGGCTTCTAAATTATAGATATTGCCCGTACTCTCTTGGTATTTCACCAATTTTTCTCTCATAAAATTCATTATTTCTAAGGCAAAACTTTTTCCTCGCCGAGTAGTAATATCTTCGCCAAGAAAATTTAAGAGAGCTTCATTCATGCCAACTAAACCGATAGTTGCAAAATGATTAGCAAAATATTCCCCTCTCATTTGTTTTACTCCCGACAGATAAAACTTAGAATAAGGGTAAAGTCCTTTTTCAATGAAATTCTCTAACGCCTTTCTTTTGATTTCTAAGCTCTCTTGCGCTAAATCCATTAACGCCCCCACCCTTCTAAAGAATTCTTTCTTAGTTTTTGATAAATATCCAATTCGAGGAAGATTAATGGTAACTACGCCGATTGACCCGGTTAAACTCCCGCTTCCAAATAGACCTCCGCCGCCCCTATTGCCAAGTTTTGTTAAATCCAGACGAAGTCGGCAACACATACTTCTTACATCTTCCGGCTTCATCTCCGAGTTGATATAGTTTGCAAAATAATTGGTTCCGTATTTTGCTGAGGCCTGAAAAATAGGGTCAAAAGCAGGTTCTTCCCAGGGAAAATCTTTAGTAATATTAATAGTGGGAATTGGGAAAGAAAATGGCCTTCCACTGGCATCGCCCTCAAGTATTGTTTCATAAAACGCCCGGTTAAATGTTTTCATCTCTTCTACAAATTCCCCATAGGTCTCCTTTTGGGGCTTTCCCCCCAGAATTACCGGCTGTTTGGCGAAAACGGGAGAGGGCGCAAGGTCTAAAGTAATATTAGTAAAAGGACATTGAAAACCGACTCTGGTGGGAACAGCCATATTAAATAAAAATTCCTGCAGAGCTTGTTTGACTTGTTGATAGTTTAAATTGTCATAACGAATAAAAGGCGCTAAAAGTGTGTCAAAGTTTGAAAATGCAACTGCTCCAGCTGCTTCTCCTTGAAGGGTGTAAAGAAAATTTACTACCTGACCTAAAGCCGCCCGAAAGTGTTTAGCCGGCTTTGACTCAACCTTTCCTACCACCCCCTTGAAGCCTTTTAGTAAAAGGTCGTATAGGTCCCAACCCATACAATAACAACTTAGGGTGTCTAAATTATGTAAATGAAAATCGCCGGACTCGTTGGCCTCTCTTATTTCTTTAGGATAAATTTTGTTCAGCCAATACTTTTTAACAATATAAGAAACTCCATAGTGATTCAATCCCTGCAAAGAAAAAGCCATATTAGCGTTTTCTTTAACTTCCCAATCTAATTTTTCTAAATATTGGTTCACCCTATCTACTGCTTCTTCGCTTGCTTTTACTGCCTCTCTGATTCTTCTTCTTTGCTCACGATATAAAATAAAGGCCTTGGCAGTCTCTACCAGGCCTTCTAAAATTAAAACTTCTTCTATAATATCTTGAATCTGCTCGACTTTGGGAATCTCGTCTTTTTTAAAACGGCGATTCAAAATCTGGACTACCCTCTCCGAAACTTTCTTTGCTTTTTTCCCGTCACCCTGACCGGTAGCAGTGATAGACTTGAAAATAGCATTGGTAATTTTATCCTGCTGAAAACTTATTATTGCTCCATCTCTTTTTTGAACCTTTATAATTTTATTTTCCATCTTTTTTTACTTCTTGAAAATTACTTCATTTTACCCCCAATAAAAAAGGGGGTCAAATTCCAGTCAAATCCCCTTAAAAAGTTAGTTTTTCCACAACTAATTAGCGGAGAATAGCCCCCGCTATTCTAACGATTTTTAAAAATTAAATTTTCAACTTTTAAAATTAATTTTTTCATTTTTATTAAAGTCCTAATTGCCTCTAACTAACTTTTAAAATTTCTTTAACAAGTAACGTGAATAATAGCAGCAACTTTTTTTGTTTTAGAAAGTTGATTAAATTTATCTTTTATCTCCGGGGTATCAGCTTCTATTATTTCTATTCCCTTATCCTCCAAGAGAACTCTGGCTTCTAAACTCAAGTCAGCGCATCCAGAGGTCCCTTTTCCAACAATCACCACCTCAGGATTTTCTTTTAATATGTGTTCTATTTGGTCTTTGCTAAAAATATGACCATGCTCCCGTTCTTCTACCTTTCCGGAAGAAAGAATATAAACATCATGGTTATAGGTTTTACCATCTATGGTAATTGAACCAAAATTAGATGAATCTATTTTAGCCATATAGTATTTTATCTAAATTTTTTCTAAAATTTTGAAATCTTTTTCTAAAACTGCCTTCATATTTGGGTTGTAGGTTGCAACTGCCGGATGGTACAAAGGGATAATTTTCATATTTTGAAATAAACTTTTAACTTCAAAAATTTTCCCGTGAATTTTACTTATTCCTTGAACCTGGCTTTTGAAACCATATTTTTCCAAAACATAAGCAGTTGAAAAATTGCCTAGCGTACAAATTATTCTTGGTTTTATGATTTCAATTTGTCTCTCTAAATAAGGAGTGCAGGCCTCAACTTCTTCTTTCTGAGGATTACGATTTTCAGGTGGACGACATTTTAATATATTGCAAATGTAAACTTCTTCTCTTTTTATCCCTACCGAGTTTAAAAGCTCATCTAAAATTTTTCCAGCTGCTCCGCAGAAAGGATGGCCGGTTCGATCCTCCGAAGCTCCCGGCCCTTCGCCCACAAAGATTATTTTGGCCTGATGATTACCCTCCCCAACAACAGGATAAGTTCTTGTTTTATATAAAAGACATTTTTTGCAATTCAAAACTTCATTTTTAATTTTTTCAAGTCCTTGCTCTAAATTTTTCATAGTTTCAAAAATCCAGCCACTATTAAATTTATTGCTTCTTTTTCTTTTAATCCCCTCATCCTTAAATAATTTAATTGCTCTTCTGAAATTCTTCCAATTGAGGCCTCATGGGTAATTTGAGCTTTGGGATGTTTACAAACTAATTCTGGGATTAAAGAAATACTTGACTTTTTACTAATCAACAATCCCTGACAATCCAGATGACCTTTTGAGGGAGCGGTAGCGACAATTGAACTACGGGCTAAAAAATTGCTATCTTTTCTTCCTACTAATCTTAATCTAACAATTCCCTGAGCTTTTTCTTGTTCAAGAAAAAGAATATCCTTTATCTTTATTTTAGAATTTAGACCGTTAACGGTCAGGTTTAAACTGGAAGATGAATTCTTGCCGCTATGGACAATGGTTTTTAATTCAAGATTTTGAGGAGGAAATAAATTCTTGTAGGTATAAAGTAAACGAGAATTTTCCCCTAAAATAAATTGATAGTCCGGATTAACAAAATCTTTTTTACCCCATTTATGGAAATGGCTGTATTCTAAGAAAGCTCCTTTTTTAAGGACAAGTTTTCCTTGAGCTTTGTGAGTTGCGCATAAATTATTTTTAGTTGCATTACAAATTACATTTGCTTTGATTTTTATATTTTTCTCAATAACTAATAAATTTGTTAAATCTTGGGAAACCTTTGGAGAAGCTATGGTAATACAAGTTAATAAAGGAAAATCAACCTGTTTTTTCACCCAGATAAAATATCCTTCTCTCGGCTTTTTTTTAAAATAAGGTCTTACCCAATGACATTTTCTCCAGGCTTCAGGGCTAGGCAAAATAATAATTCCTTTTACCTCAAAGATGCTCTTTATTTTATGGTCAACCTGCCAAAAATTTGCCCTATTAGAAAATTTTCTATTTCTAACGGGGTAAACATTTTTTACATTTTTCATAACCATGCTTTTTAATAACCCTTAGAACTTTTTTAAAATCTTTTTCTTTGCAAATGATTTTTCCATCTAACATTACATTAACCAAATCCGGCTCTAAATAATCTAAAATCTGACCCCAATGAGTAATTAGCAAAACCGAAACTTTTTTTTGGATTAGTTCTTTTTTGATTATCTTGGCAACAATTTGTACTTTCTTTAAATCCAACCCTGAATCAATTTCATCAAAAATTACCAGTTTTGGATTTAGAGATAATACTTGTAAAAGCTCGGATAGCTTCTTTTCTCCGCCCGAAAAATTTAAATTTATTTCTCTTTCTAAAAGATTTTTAGTATCTTTGATTTTATAACTTTCCCTCTGAGAAATTCTTTCTAACAAATTAGAAAGTTTTACCCCTTTTATTGTTGGCGGAGATTGCCAAGTTAGAGCCATTCCCAATTTAACTCTCTTTTCCGAAGAAAATTTAGTAATTTCTTTTCCTCTAAATAAAATCTTTCCTTGAGCAACTTTGTATTTGGGATTTCCCGAAATCGTTTGGGCTAAAACGCTCTTTCCCGAGCCATTAGGACCTAATAATGCCTGAATTTTTGCAGGCATTATTTTTAAATTAATTCCTTTTAATATCTCCTTTGAATTCGCTTTAACCTTTAGATTTTTAATCTCTAAAAGCGCTCTCATTTTTTTACTTTTTTGTTAAGTTCGTTAAGCAGGTCTTTTAAATTAATTCCATAGATTCTACAAATCTCGCCGATTTTCAAATCTGCCATTTCCCATTTAGCCATTGGGCAACCCAAACAGGGTAAATTGTACTTTACCAAAATTCTCTTAGCCCCGGGTAATCCTAAAACCTCAGCCAAAGTTGTATCTTTGGTAAATTTCTTCATAATCAGAAAGTTTTTGGGCACTATCCTGCCAACCAACCCCCGTCAATCACAACAGTGGAGCCAGTCATATAAGAGGATTGGTCTGAAGCCAAAAACAAAACTAAATTGGAAACTTCTTCCGGCCTGCCAACTCGACCCAGGGGCACTTTAGCTAACATTGCTTCCATCATTTTAGAATCTTGTTTTACCAAATCAATCATTGGGGTCTCAATCATCCCCGGAGCAACAGCATTAACCCTAATGTTATAAGGAGCTAATTCCACTGCTAAGGCTTCAGTCATTCCCACAATCCCTCCTTTAGAGGCGCAATAATGAACAATGTTTGAAAGACCTATCCCCTGCTGACCCATAGCCACTGAAGCAATGTTTATAATTACTCCAGATTTTTGCCTTGCCATTTCTTTGGCAACCGCCTGAGTGCAAAGAAAATATCCTTTAAGGTTTATATCTAAAGTTCTATTCCAATCTTCTTCTGTCAATTCTAAAAATGGTTTGAACTGGCAAATTCCAGCGTTATTTACTAAAATGTCCACTTTCCCAAATTTCTTTACAGTTTTCCTTACCATTTCATCAACTTCTTCTTTTTTAGCAACATCGCATTTTATTGCCAAGGCCTCGCCTTTTTGTTTTTTAATCTCGTCAACTACTTTCTGACAATCCTCTTCTGAAATATCAGAAACCACCACCCTTGCTCCTGCTTTAGCTAAAGTTAAAGCGTGGGTTCTTCCCAGCCCCCTTCTGGCTCCGGTAATAATAGCTACTTTATTTTTTAAATCCATATTTTTATTTTTTTCTTTTTCAAAAAATAAATCGACCTTTATTAAACTAATCCCAAAACCATAACTATTCCTAATCCTAATATAATCAAGCCGGTAATTAAATTCAAATATTTTATATTTCTTGCCTGCCACCCTGAAATATCTTCAACATTTGACAAACTTAAATAAATTATTGAAACTATCACTAACATCGGCAAAATAAATATTAAATTATAAAGCAACAACCAGGGAAGAGCTTTTAATATACCTATGGGGCAAAGAATTCCTCCACAAATAATATAAGGTCCAACAGTACAGGGAAGTAAAAATATGGTCACAAAAGCTCCTACCAAAAAAGCTCCTTGGGGACTGGTTATCTTAGAAATAATTTTATTTACCTTAGGTGATACTTTACAAACCGCTTTATATCGAAAAAAATCTTTTATTTTAAAGCAACCTAAAACTATCGCTCCAAAGCCTAAAATTTTGTAAAGCCATAATCTAAAAAAAGTTAAGGTTTGAACAAGCTGAAATAATTTTATAATTACTAATCCATAAATCAAATACATCACAAAAACCGATGTTATAAAAGCTAAACCAGCTAATAAAATATTTCTTCTTTTAGTAGGATTGTAAGTTAAAATTGCAATGAGCATCAGAGTTAAGACTGCCAAGGCACAGGGATTAATTGCATCTACTGCTGCTAAAGATAAAATTTTAAAGAGGGTAAGTTTTTCCTCTGTGGGAGTTTCCTTGTTGGATTTCACTTTAAACTTTATCGCATTATCAAAATTTACATATTTGCCCGATAATGGAACTGCTATAGGTGAAATAGAGGCATAGTGCATTTCGTTTATAATGCTTGGGATATTCCCTGAGAGAACTAATTTTTGAAGAATGTCATTAGGATTAATTTCCGTAGAGTTTCGCTTTTCTATGGTCTCACCATTCCAACCCAAAATCCATTCCCTTTCTTCATTGGTTTTGGCTAAAATCCTCTCTTGAATCCATATTTTAGGCTGGCCAGGTAAGATTGCTAAGTCTAATTCCTCAAAATTTTGAAAACTTCCATCTATTAATGGACAAGGGTTTCCTTTCAATTTTGCAATTGTTCCTCTAATATTGTTTAAAATTGGTCTATCTCCAATAATGTGCTCATCTTTATTAAATATTATTAAAGGAATACCGAGACCTGAATTATAATTTTCATCATATTTTTCAATTAATGGAGCATTTTCTCTTTGTTGATAAATCTCGTATTCAATTATGACTAAATCTGGATATTCTTTTAATAAATCTTCCAAAATTACTGGATCAGTATTTACACAATGAGGACAACCGACACCAGTAATATAAACTGCGCAGGTAGCGTTATCATCCTGAGCCGAAGTAAAACTAAAAAAACCTAACAACAAACTCAAAACCAAAATGGCAAAAATCCGTTTTTTCATAATTTAAATGGTTGAATAAATTTTATTCAGGAAGAATGCAAAAAGTATTATTAAATCGATTAATATAATTAAACAAGCCTATAATGGAAACAATCTCTACCAGTTCTTGTTCAGAAAATTTCTGCTTCAACTTCTTAAAAAGTTCGGGGTTGCAGGTAGCTTCCTCGGTAACCTCTTTCACTAATTGCAAAACCTCTTTCTCGTCTTCTGTCTCCCCTTCTCCTTGTTTTATTTTTTCTAAAACTTCCTCTTTAGCTCCCAATGCCTTTAACATTTTACCAGTAACATCTACGCAAAAGGGGCATTTTAAAGAATTAGAAACAATATAAGCTATCTTCCACCTTAAAAGAGGTTTTATATATCCTTCAGCCATAATTACCTTAAAAAGTTCGGTAAATTCCTTGACCACTTTCGGGTTGTGAGCCATTACCTTTACCCATTCCGGAACTTTCCCTATGTCTTTCTCAAACTTCTCATAAACCGCTTTAGCAATTTCTTCAACCTGGTCTTTTTCTAAATTAGATATAATAGCCATAAATTTAACTATGACTAATAACTATGACTATTAATTAAATCTGTCATCGTCATTGCCATTGCTATTTATTAATCGACCTTTTGAATCAAAAAATTTCTTTTTTACCCTGTGCCATCCTTCAAGTGGTAACAGGGCTTAAACCTATTTTAACTCCTTGCTAAGCAATGGTCAATTTTTTACTTTGTCTATCATAATATTATAAAAGGCGCAAAGATTTTTTCCCTTGCGCCTATTTTGACTTATGAGCAATTTTGAGAAGATTTTTTATTCCTAATCCAGTTAAAAGTAATCTGGCTTGATTAAGGGCTTCATTCAAAATCATTTGTCCATCTTCTCCCGCGTTTTTATAGAGATTCCTATATGCTTCTCTAAGTTGGTGCCAAATTTTTGTTCTGCCAAGACCATTGAGGTCGGTGTTAGAAAGTCCAAACGTTTCAAGAATAAGTTTCCAAGCTTGGAGATTCTTCTTTTGGATATCTTCCCATATCTCAGTAGCTTCTGGAGCTGGAGCTTCTTCTTGCTGTTTTAGAACACTCAAAAATTCTTTTTCAGATAAAATCCGGTTTTCTAAATTCTTTAGTTCTTCTTGAAATTGCCTTTTAAAGTAGTTAAGTTGTTTATCAAGGGTAATCAATTGATAGGAAGATACTAATTCTTTTAACTGCTGGATGCTCTTTTTTAATGCTGCCGAAAGCGAGATTATCTCTTCTTCTGTATAGGACCGTCGTTCATCACTAACTTTTTTCACTATTAAAAAGGGATGCCAAAGAGTTTGAGAAGCTTCAGATGTTATTTTGATATGCCCCAGTTCCCCATTAGTGAGTCGCCACACCAAAGAGTCCACCTCTATATATATTTTCAAGACCTTATCTTTAATTTTCTCAAATTGCCCCATTGTTTTTTCAACTTTCATTGCTCATACCTCCTTTGAAAAGAACTGTTTTATTCTAAATTCTAACACTGATTTCAAATATTGTCCAGTCTATACCCAAAAATCAATGTTTAAACCCTCAATTTAAACATTGGTTTTTTTCTCTTTGAAAGATTTCTAGGCCTTACTTTAAGCAATTCTGTTTCGTAAGTTGGCTTTTGGATTTTGTAAAAAATACCAATAGGAATTTTAGAATTATTTTTACCGTAATTCCATTCCTCAATTTTTTTCAAGGCCTCTTTTTCTGAAATTAAATTACTATCTTTTAGCTCATATACTCGCTGATTATAAAACTGATAGGTGTTAAAAAACGAAACACAGGGCTGAAGAATATCAATAAAAGAAAAACCTTTATGCTGAAAACCACTTATAATTAAATTCTTAAGATGGCCCTTTTTAGCGGAATATCCTCTGGCAATAAAAGTAGCCTTAGAGGCTAACATCAATTTTAAGGGATTGAGTGGTTCTTCAATGCTTCCCTCGGGCGTTGAAACCCCCTTAAATCCTTTAGGAGAGGTGGCTGTAAACTGACCAGTGGTTAAAGCAAAATTTCTATTATTATGAACTAAAACAGTAATATCAATATTTCTCTTGGCAGCGTGAATTAAATGAGAAATACCTTCATCATAAGCCCCTCCGTCTCCTATGGAAACTATAACCTTTAGATTGAGATTCCCCAATTTTATTCCCTCAGCCGAAGCAATTGGTCTGCCGTGCAATGAACAAAAACTATTTAAATTTAAGTAATCAACAATTTTTGAGCTACAGCCAATTCCGCTGACTATAACTATATTATCTTTTGAAATTCCTTTATTATTCAAGAAAATAATTGCTTCTTTTAAAGCATTTAAAATTCCGAAATTCCCACAACCTGGGCACCAAGTATTTTTACAATATGTATCCAACTTATTTTGTTTATTGTCCATTGTTTATTATTTGATGTTTAGGCTAACTTCTTGATTATCTCTTCTGGTAAAAACGGTCTGGCGTTATATTTTAAAATTGTTTTATCTACTCTTATTCCGTAACAATTTAAAACTTTTTCTAATTGAGCCGTAGAATTGGTTTCCGCCAAAATCAACTCTTCAACTCCTTTTAGCGCTTTCGTCATCTGTTTTTCCGGGAAGGGCTCAATAATAACGGGTTGAATCATTTTAATATCTAATTTTTCTGCTGCTTCTTTTGCCGGTCCTTTTGTTGAACCCCAAACAATAATTGCTTTTTTGGATTTTTTATTTCCGTAAACTTTAACTGCTTCCAAATTCTCCACCTCTTTTCTCATTTCTTTAAATTTCCTTAATCGTTTGTTTTGCATTTTTTCTATACTTTTCTCATTATCAATTGTAATTCCAAACTCATCATGTTCATAACTATTGACTTTGGAAACTACATTTTTCTCTCCGGGAAAAGCAAGCGGAGAAACTCCTTTTTTAGTATCTTTATACCTTTGGTACTTGCCTTTCCTGTTCCAAATTAATGGTTTTTCATATTTAACTTTATCTAAAATATCTTTCTCAAAGCTAAAAGTACTTTCTGAAATTTCTTTATCCATTAATAAAATTGAAGGAGTTTGATATTTCCAGGAAAGATTTAAAATCTTTCCTGCCCAGAAAAATGCCTCTTCTGCGTCTCCAGGGGCAATAACAAACCTTAAAATATCGCCATGGCCGGCAGTAAGACAGAAAAGCAAATCACCCTGACCAGTATAAGTTGGTACTCCGCTGGACGGGGACATTCTCTGACTTTCAACAACTACTAAAGGAATTTCACTTTGAGCAGCCAAACTAAAGGCCTCTGTCATTAAAGCAAAACCACCGCCAGAAGTTCCAACCATACTCCTTGCTCCGGCATAAGCAGCCCCAATAGCCGCATTGACAACTCCTATCTCATTTTCCAAATGGGATACCGCTATATTAAATTCCTTTTTACGTTTAGCTAAATAATGAAGAATTCCCGAAGCTGGGGTCATTGGATAAGCAAAATAGAAATCAAGGCCGGCTTTAACTGCTCCCAAAGCAGCGGCTTCATTGCCAGTTAGTAATGGAAAAGGTTTTTGTTTTAGTTTTTCAATTTTAATGAAACTTTGAGTGTTTCCAAAAGCTGTTTTGGCTATTTTCAAATTTAATTTTTGTGACTTTTTAAACTCCTTCTTGAAAACTTTTTCAAAGGTCTGCCAGTCAATTCCAATAACTTTCGCAAACCCAGCAATAAGAGCGGTATTTTCCATTATTGGAATCCCGCCAGCTTCTTTGGTAATAGTTTTTATCGGTATCCCTATTGCTCTTTTGTCAATATAAGAAATTTCATCACTGTTATAAATAATGATTCCCTTTTTATCCAGATTAGTCCGATGTTTCTTAAACGTATTTTCATCTAAAGCCAAAAGAAAATCTATTTTTTTGCGGTGAGACAAAATTTTTTCTTTAGATGCTCTAATCTGAGAAAAATTATGCCCTCCCCTGATTAAAGATTGGTAATCATCATAAATAAAAATCCTGTAACCATATTGGGAAAACAATTCGGCAATCGTAAGTCCGGCTTTTCGAGAACCCTGGCCTGCGGCACCTCCTATTAAAATTGAATAATCTTTATCCATATTGAGAGATTTCTATTTTTATTCCTCAGAAACTTTCTCTATTGCCCCAAATGGACAAACTTCTTCTCCCCCGCATTCTTCTAATTTTTTCTGGTCAATAATTTCTGCCTTCCCATCAGCTCCTATCTTAGTTGCCCCCGGACAAGTCTGAAGACAGACCTGACACCCAATACATTTTTCTTTGTTGATTTTACAAGGAAAATTTTTCATAACAAACTAATTCTTTTAAATTTTTTCTAGATTTGACTCCCGGCTCTTCATAGGGAACGCCCAAAGGCAATAGAATTATTACTTTACACTGTTTAGGTACATCTAAAATTTTTTTTACCTCTTCCTGAGAAAAGGCGCCAATCCAGCAAGTTCCTAATTTTTCCTCAACCGCAGCTAAAGTCATATGGTCTATGGCTATGGCTATATCAACAGGACAAGCCGGTATCCCTGAACTCATCAAGTGTTCTGGGTTTAAGGATACAGCCACAATAATTATCGGTGCTTCGGCAATAAACTTTTGACCAGCAGCTGCTTTGCTTAATGCTTTCCTCTTTTGAGCATCTTTGACCACTATAAATTTATAATCCTGGGAATTATGAGCCGAGGGAGCCATTCTGCCGGCATTTAGTATTTTCTCCAATTTCTCCTCGGAAACCGGGTCATCTCTATAAGACCTTATGCTCCCTCGTTTTTGTATTGCTTCATAGATATTCATAAAATCATCGAATAGCGAGTCGGTTACGAACTTATGAATATGGATGATTCGTGGTTCATTTACTCGCAAAGAACTCGTTATTTGTTAATTATTTTTTTCTTCTTACTGAAATAAAAAATGTAAATAATTTCTAATATAGCCAAGGTATTGAAAACCAAAAGAGCAATAAACCATCCTTTTTGATTATTATTAGCTGACTTCCACAATGCCACACATTTCCAGGGCAGAGTCCAAAGAATAATCAGCCAAAGAATCCATTGATTTGTCAATATAAATTCTTCCATAATTTTACAGTTATAGTAATCTAAATTTATTAATAATCAGACCAAAAGTATAACCCAGATGTTCGGCCGCATTACGACAGAAAATCATCCTCTCTGTAAAAATTTCAAAATACTCCATTATGGGAACAAATTTTGTATCAATTTTCAGAGTTAGAGTAATTCTTTTTTTCCTTCTATCAACCTTCAAACCAGAAAACCTTGTGGCGTAATTAACTCGGTCATGAATATCGGCTTTAATTTTTTTTAGATTTTTAACAATCACTCTTGAACGGTGGACATCAGATTTATCTGCCAGTACGACAACAGCGGAGATAGGACTGGCAAAGCTCATATCTTCTATTCTCTTGTCGTGATTAGCAATTGCCTGCATAACCGTTACCAATTCTCTTGGATTAAACTCATCCTTGAAAACCTGGTGGAATATTAAAGCTCCAAAATAATTATGATAAGTGCGACTCAAAAAATTTGCCATATCATGACAATAACCGGCAATCGCTGCCAATTCCCTTTCTCTTTTACTCAACCCAATTTCTCCAGCAATTGCCCTCGCCCTATCAGCCACTAAATTGGAATGCCGGAAGCCGTGGTCAGTATAAGAAAGAGCAGATAGGACAATTTCGGTTTGTTTAATAAATTCTAAAATTAGAGGGTGTTTTTTTACTTTAGCTAAAGTAATCATCTGAGTATTAATTCAAGATTACATATTTATACCTTCCATGAAAACGGGTGGTCTTCTTGCCCGTTTTCTATAACTATAATACATTTATTATTTTATCTTATTAAAAACTTATTGCCAAGCTTTATGAGTCGTTAAAAAGCAAAAAGCCCTTTTTAGGGCTTTTTGCGAAACCTTTACCCCGCCCTCTAAGTTAATGTTTTTCATTATATGCATAAAGGACGGGGTTTACGAAGATCAAAAAGTTCTCTAAAAAGTTCTTTTTTTCATCGGCTTGGCTTCGTCCACAACGATATTCCTTCCGTCTAACTCTTTTCCGTTAAACATTTCTACTGCTTTTTTGGCTTCTTCTTCCGAAGACATTTCTACAAAACCAAATCCTTTTGATTTACCAGAAAATTTGTCTATAATAACAGCCACTGATTTTACTTCACCGGCTCCTGAAAACAGGTCTTTTAAAGAATCTTCAGTTGTATCGTAAGAAAGGCTTCCTACATAAAGTTTAGTTTCCATTTTTATTTTAAGCTAATTTTTAATTATTCACCTACCCCGACCTTCTTACTACTAAAATTAGCGTAAGTATATCCAAACAACATTC
>Ga0315533_1000860_pt1 | contig 24702 bp, 24 predicted proteins | sample SalMarSW160130MG_FD_203081 | JGI IMG/M metagenome (GOLD analysis project Ga0315533, IMG submission 203081) | Salt marsh sediment microbial communities from the Plum Island Ecosystem LTER, Massachusetts, United States - Salt Marsh Sediment SW1601-30 ... | reverse complement strand
AAAGGCTAAGTAGGTTGCAAGCTTCCAAGGCTTGTTTTTGGAGGTGTGGGGAGACCGGCCCGCATTATGTGCTATGATACGTTTATCAACATCAGAGGTGACTCCCACATACCGCTGATTCGGATAGGAAATACTCTGGATGAGATAGACGTATTTCAATTATGGCCTGCCAGACGTAGCCTTGGCGAAGTAATGGCCCTCCTACGCTCAAGGCTTCGGCGGGCAGACTTCGCACTCTATTTTAAACTTGAAGCCGATTGATTTGGTTTTGCCATATTAAAGGCTGGCCTGTCAGACGGAGCCTTGGCGAAAAAATGGCCTGCCAGACGGAGCCTTGGCGAAATCTGGCCTGCCAGACGGAGCCTTGGCGAAATCTGGCCTGCCAGACGGAGCCTTGGCGAAAAAATGGCCTGCCAGACGTAGCCTTGGCGAAAAATGGCCTGCCAGACGTAGCCTTGGCGAAAAATGGCCTGCCAGACGTAGCCTTGGCGAAGTCTGGTGGAGAGGCCAGGGTTCGAACCTGGATCATCATTCAAACTCTTGCGAGACCTGAACGCGCTTTCCCAGTTAAGCTACCTCCCCATGCTCTTCTTATAATTCCAGCTGCTGCCTCAAGAGCAGTGGTCCTTGCCCGTTGAGTCTTACGTGAAGTTATTTATGTATTTATGCCCGTCCCCCTCTTCACTATCGTCCAACAAGGTCGGCACTCCCAAACGGTGATTTCGGAGCTCAATACTGAGCCTATGCACACCCCTACTAACGCTTCGCCACGCCATCACTGGTCGTCGACGCATAGCTCAGGGCCAGAGCGGATCGCTACTCCTTACTCCGCAGAGGACTTGTCTTCACCTTCTATCACCGAAGACTCACCTCCTACTCCATGCCGGTTTTAACCGGCGCTTTCTGGACGTCCCCCATATCATAATTAGTTATGCCTGACCCCATTTATTAGTAACCTCTGTTAAAATAATTGATTTGATGACCTATTTAATAGCCGACTAGTGAATCAATAGATATTGATAATTTAAATTCTATCAAATATTATAATTATATTGAAACGCTTAACGGCCCTCGTTGATCATTGATAAAAAAATGTCCATTTTTCTTTGATGATTAGGAGGATCACCAAAAATATTCCCCTCAAGGATAAATGGACCACTCGATGTAACAGCTATGTCCCAGCCAACTATTCTAAGCGGTAAAAACTTTAAAGATGCCTCCTTTGCAAGCCTGCAAGTATCATCCCATAACGGAATAGTAAATCCCTCAAAAGGGATCCCAGTTTCAGGATGGGAAGTCACTGTTGTAATTCCAGAAACGTCAGGAGTATATTTAACAGCTGATCTCAATGTACCCATGTCCAAGGCTACTTCTGCACACAAGTTGCCGCTTATGCCGTGCTCAATGTTATCGGTAATATTTTGGCCCACAATCACCTTGAAGAAGGCATGCAGAATCTGGCTCTTGCCGTTTCTATCAACAAACGTCCATATACGAAATGTTTGAAGACTTTTTGTATCGCTCAGTCTTATCAATTCAGGATGATTTATAAGCCTTTTCTGAATGATAAAATCATTATTTGCCGCAAACATGATATCGCATATGTCCTTAGCATTACATAATTTCCCATTGGAGATATCTGTAAAAAAACCTTCCTTTGTCCGCACGAAACACATAAGGCCTGCGCCATATGAGCCTAAAATGCGTTTAATAATAAATTCTGATGGCAGTTCTGTATTAATAAATGCCTGCCAGTCTTTACTTGAACTTAATAATCCTCCCTTTGTTGAGAACCCGGAAGTGTTGTGTAAAAATATCGCATACAATTCGGGAACCGGAATACCCAACGCTTTACAATATCTATAGAATATACTTTTATTTTCTGTTAATGGTTCTAATGACGCAGGATTTAATGTTCTTTGTATCTTAGTCCATTCCCTTCTGCTGATTAATTTGCTCAATTCAGTTTCAGGACAATCCAGGTTTAAAATACCTAATTGAAGGGCTTCTTGTCCGATAAAATTTTTCCCGACCAGTAAACGAATCGCTCTGAGTAACACTAAAGGATACCTCGGATTGTAAAACGGAACCACCCTATTGGAAGACAAAACGATATCAAAAAATATTTCAAGTACTCTTTTCGGTTTTTTTATTAAAAAATTTATCATTCGTCCTAGCTTACCTGTCATTAGTCTTTCTCCGAATATTTTGTATATAACAATACCTGTCAGAAAAATGGTTTAAAAAATTATATTTAATTTCTTAACCACTCAATATGCTTATAAATGGATTATTGATTTAAACCTTGAAAAAACCTTCCGCATCTTGTCAGCGCCTACTACTTTACTTAATACTCTCAGACAATAGAATCCCACAGCAATTGTTATCATCGATCCCGTTGCAGTTGCCCAAATACCCGGCAAAAAATATATAGATAAAAAGACTAATGCTGCCGACGGGACAATGAGTGCATAAAGGCGGAGATTGGCTGTAGAAAATGAAAAACCTGATATCTTTTTAATTACTGAAAATAATAATATCCAATAAAATACATAAGAGCCAAAAATGGCCATCCCGACTCCCTGCAATTCGAAAAAGTGAATGAGAAGAATAACAAGGCCCAGGTATACTAAGCTGAATAATCCCTCAGTAAATACATATATTTCCCCTTTTCCCTTTGCAAGCAGGACAAACGCCATAGGCCAACTCGCAACACGGAGGAGGATGCCGAGGATGCTCCACCGCAAGATATCCATTGCAGGAGTAAATTTGCTTGAATAAAATATCTGGATAACATAAGGAGCGAAAGTGAGCGTTGCTAAAATGCCAGGAATGGCTAATAAAAGGCTGACTTCAGCCTGCTCGTTCACAATCCTGTTACATACAGAGTTATCATTAGCCACCGAAGTCAATCGTGGATAGAAATCTGCTGACATAGCACTCAGAATGAAGCCGACATAAACGGTCGAGATAGCAGTCGAAGCCTGTAAAAGGCCGACTGCATCAAGTCCCAATTTCCTGACAACTATTACCCTTATTAAATACATGGCCCCCATGTTCATAAGGCCGGAAGACATGAAGGCAAGGCCAAGGCGGAGCAGTGCTTGCGCCTCTGAGATCATATCCCTCAATGGAACTCGTATTTGTGATACTAATATCTTACGGGCATACCACCAGGAAGTCAGAATCCCCATTGCGGAAACCATTACCAGATAAGGCACAATCCCTCTCTCACCAAAAAAATATACCAAAGGGATGCTAAACAACACTCCGAATAATGCCCCGAAAATCCTTAACCTGGCGAGGTCACCGACACGCCGCATTCCCTGGATAAGTGCGGTCTGCCCGCCTGAAACTGATGTTATAAAAATAATCAGTGAAAGAACGCCCAGCGCGCCTGCATGATCGGTATTTCCGAAGGTAATCTGGCAGATTGGATCCCGAAATATCAGCAATACAAGCATCCCGATAATCCCAAGGAAAATAGCTGTTCTGCGCAGAGTATAAATGGTCCGTTCAATCTTAATTTTATCTGATGATCCTCTCGCCTCGGCAATCTGTCTGACACCGCTGTTGACGATACCCATCCCTGAGATCTGAGATATTAAACCTGTTACAGAGCCATAGATTCCAATAAGTCCCACACCGGCAGGCCCCAGCAGAACCGCTGTTACCTTAGCCTGGATGATCCTTAATAAAATAACAATAACCGATGAGCCGCCAATTATGGATGTCGACTTAAGGATCTGACCATAGGATTCTTTTGGTTCAAGAGGTTGTGTCATTTTACAGTAACTATGATAATTGGTTGAATATTAGAATGGACAAATCGGACGGCCAGTTCCACTCTCTCATCGGAGGAGCAATGGCAGTATAGGTTTTGACAGCAGCAAAAAAAGGAATCACACAAAGGCATTGACTGTATTTACAACCTGTTCCACCTGCTGCTGGGACATAACCGGGTTGATGGGAAGGCTTAGAACCTCCGCATGGATCTTTTCAGTGATGGGGAGATTAAAATGGTTGAACTCCTGATAGGCTGCCTGTTTGTGGGGGGCGATTGGATAATGGATGATTGTCTGGATGCCATGTTGCTGGAGATAAACCTGCAAACGGTCACGTTCCCTGGCACGAACCACAAAAAGGTGAAAGACATGACCTTGCTCATTTAAAACAACAGGCAGAACTATACGATCGTTTTGGATGTGTTCGATGTAATATCCGGCGATTTGTCTTCGTCTGTCATTATCAACATCCAGTGTCTTAAGTTTTCCCCGTAAAATGGCTGCCTGAAGTTCATCAAGTCGGCTGTTCACGCCTTTAAACAGATTATGATATTTCTTTTCCGAACCATAGTTACGTAACGCACGAAGAATATCAGCCAGGCGATCGTCATTTGTTGTGACTGCACCGCCATCCCCCAGCGCGCCGAGATTTTTGCCAGGGTAAAAACTGAAACCCGCAGCATCGCCTAAAGAGCCTGTTCTCTTTCCTTTGTAGATAGCGCCATGAGCCTGTGCACCATCCTCAATAACCTTGAGGTTGTGTTCAGCAGCAATGCTTAGTATAGGACTCATTTCGGAGCACTGCCCATAAAGGTGAACGGGCATGATTGCACGAGTCCTTGCAGTTACTTTTTCAGATATCTTCTCCGGATCGATATTGTATGTATTAATATCCGGCTCTATCAGAATTGGAAGAAGCTTGGCATTTGTTATTGCCAGGATAGTCGCAATATAGGTGTTTGCGGGCACGATCACTTCGTCGCTTTCCTTAAAGAGCCCCAAGATTTTATATGATTCAAGAATCAGTGTGAGGGCATCCAGTCCATTCCCTACCCCGATACAGTGCTTGACTCCGCAATAGCCTGCGAATTCATCTTCAAAGGCTTTAACTTCATTGCCAAGGATGTACCACCCGCTTTCCATGACACGTTTGAACGCGCCTTCAAAGGCCACCAAGCTACGACAATTAATTTTTTTTAAATCCAGAAAAGGCACTGTTTCCATGTTGATATATAATAACCTCTCATTTTTATTATTAAAAAATTGAACTACGTATAGCTGAAATCTATTATTATACGGTTAGTTTTGCGTTTAAAAAATCCTGATAATTACGAATGTAGTCGCTTTCATCATAATGCTCTGAGGCCAGAACCAGACAAAGACCCCCGGAGGAAAAGTTTTCTTCGTGTGCCCATATCATTGGCGGTATATGAAGCCCGTAATAAGCACGGTCTAAACGGACACGTCTTACCTCACTACCATCATCCAAAACAACTTCAAAAGCGCCCATAATAGAAACAACGAACTGGTGAAGTTTTTTATGAGCATGAGCACCTCTGCCTTCACCACCGGGAACATCATATAGGTAAAACACCCTTGCTATCTCGAACGGCACATGCTCCCCGCTATAAATAGGTGTGATTGCGCCTTTCCGATCACCAATTTTAGGGAGATTAATAAGTTTGCAGTCGTGTACAGTAGTTTTCATGGCTTTTTATTCATCCTTTTAAATTCATTGTAATCCCGGATATAGTCCTGTGGAGAGTAAGGTAAAGATGCAAGCACCAAGGCTACAGAGTTAGTGGAAAAATGCTGCATCCTTCGCCAGATCATATTTGGCACATAGAGGCCATAATAGGCCCTGCTAAGAGTGATAGTCTTTTGAGCCAAACCATCATCTAAAAACACCTCGAAGCTTCCTGAAAGGGCTATTATGACTTCCTGAAGTTCGCGATAGGCATGGCTGCCCCTGGATTCACCGCCCGGGACATCATAGATCCAATAAGCACGGGCAACCCGGAAAGGGACATGGCGCAACGCCTCGACAACAGTAAGATTTCCCCGATCATCTAATATTTTTGGCAACTGAATGATTGCAGAATCGTATACTGTTCGGGAAGTATTTATTGGTAAGGTTGGATTGCAACTCAATGTATTCATTAAAAAACCTCACTTTCACTTTACGAGCATGGCTCCAGATTGTAGTTACGGGTAGAGTAACCACAAAAAGCTTTGCAGGCGCCTGTTTCATCACTCCTTAATGTTATCAGGTAAAGATAAGATGTTATTCAACTTGTAATAATTGCTTGTTATAATTTCATAGAAATCATGGCTATTGGTTCTTGCCCCAAATCCTTGTTTCCAGTTCAGCAAACCATGATTCAGCGACTTGCCTTCATTCTCATTACAGATGCCGAAATCGAAGTATTTTTTGTCTCTATAGACTTCATTAATTAGCCAGTTAAATAAATAATCCAAGGCCCCCATGCTGCTCCCGTTTTCTGAGACCGCTATATACTGGGCGTGGGCAACATGTTTTTTCTCATAGATTACGGTACCGGCAAGAATATTATCACCAAGATAGGCTGAAAACAACTTTATTTTGTCCGGGAAACGTCCAGCAAGGAGAGTGATTTCCTCCAGTGAATGCACAGGATTTGCATCGTGTTTACTTCTCAAACGCGGTATGAGCACTTCGTTCCAGAATGGTTTGAAATCAAAATCCTGTCTTAATGTAATTCCGAATCTCTTGGCTTTACTGATTTCGCTCTTTCTTCCTTTCTGAAACGGCAAGCGGTCCTCAAAGCTTATAACCTGAGCGCAATCCCGGCGATAAAGCCGTGCTTCAAGCAGGAAGAAGGCATAATCTACGTCATCGGATGGAAGGGTATTGAAAAAGCGTGGTATCCGCTTGTATAGAAGCAGTTCTATGCCGAGGTTATCCAAGTATTTTAGCGTAGTATAGAAGCCTTCTAATGCTTCGGTTAATTTAACATCACGTTCAAATATGAAACCGCCATATGTCAGGCCGTCATGGCTAACAAGTTTCCCATCGGCCCGTAGATTAGCCGGAAGAAGAGCAATTAATTTTTGATTACGATAAATCATCAACGAATGGTCAATAAACCGATCACTGTGGTAGTCCATGTAATCACGAAGAAATAAAAAAGTGGCATTTTTCCCATTATTCACAAAGGCATCCCACTCCTTCTTGAAATCTGGAGTCCACCTCTTGACCATTAGACCCTGAGAATCATTTGCCATTTTTTGCACCTTTAAATAATTTATTATTTTTATTTAAGTTACATCAAGCATTTGATGAAAAATTCGAAATCGCATATTTAATCATCTGTCTTCTTGGTCCTGCGATCCTATTATCATTCTATCACTCACCCCTCTTACAGATGAGAAGTAAACCGAAAAAAATTGGCATGTTATATTAAACTTCGACTTTTCTGATGAATTTTGCCGGACTGCCACCATATACAGAAAAAGGCGGGATATTGCAGTTTACGAAGCTGTTTGGTTCAATAATCGAACACTCGCCGATGGTAACCCCGACAGTCACCATGCAAGCCGCGCCAATGTGGCAATGGTCGCCTATTGTGATAGGGGCTTTGAAGATGGGAAATATATTATGTAACCTAGGGGAATGAATTGGACCCGAATCCACTTGAAGCATACACATTGGCCCGATTGAACAGTAACTGCCTATTTTCAGGGATGCTGTATAGCCGATAAGTTTGGTAAACATCCCTATGCGAGAATGGCTGCCTATTTCCAGCAACTGACCATCACGGCCAAAGACGATACATTTTCTATCAATCACCACATCATCTCCGATTCGCACATTATTAATGGAAGCTGTGGGATCCACCCAAACGCGATTTCCTAAAAATATATTCTGGAGATACATTGGTTTCCCTGTTATCCCACCGGCAGGTTCTCCGGTAGTCGGCTTAAGTAATATTTATTAATATCATCAAATCATTATATAAACAATTTAGCCGGTTATGATTAATCATCCTATTTCCCCGGGATCGAGCTTCTTGATCAACCGTGCAGGATTTCCACCATATATGGAATATGGGGGCACATCTTCGTCCACATAACTGTTGGCAGCGATGACACAGAATTCGCCAATAGTTACACCAGGGGCTATCACACAGCTAAACCCAATCCACGAATGGCTGCCAATCGTGATAGGAGCAGCAGGTTTGGGAAACAACTTTGCCAGTTTAGAACCCGGGATTAATTGCCAATCAGCCACAATGACATTTTGAGCTGCGAAACTTACATTTTCTCCTATTGTGATTTTAGCTTTAGCCCCATCCACTACTGTATGATGGTTTAGATTGGAGCCGCTGCCAATCTCCAGCAAGTGATCTTCGCCGCCACATATATAGGAATCTTTTCCAATTTTGACATGGTCTCCAAATCTTACAAAGTTAAATATAGAAGAAGCGCCAATCTCAACATCTTCTCCCAATTGAATATTAGCTGTGTGCATGCTTAATCTCCCTATTATGGCCAATATTTTATTAGAGAAATCACTGATTTTTATATTCCTTAAAATATTCAATCAGTGAAATAAAAAAATCTATATCTGAATATTTAAGCATTTGATGAAGTGGAAGGTAAAAGCAATCTTCTCCATAAAACACACTGCTCTCTATACCATTGCTCTGTAAAAATATTTTTAGTTCATCGAGGTCTACCTGTGGCAAGTTAAAAAGAAAAATACCCGGCACATCTCCTAATGTGCTTTCAAACCGTGGATAACCACCTATAGTACCGATTGATTTCCGGAAATATTTATCATTTTTTAGGCGTGCTGTTATATTAGCATCAGCCTCCAGCAGATAATGATATGCAAGACTGCGAAGCGCATTCACTGTCATATCTTCTAGAAGGGGCGACTTTTTGAGGATAGCGCTATTGTTTACCCTTAGAACGCCACCCATTTGTACAGGGAACATTTTAGGGAGACTATAGATAGTAAAATCTCCATGACCGCCAGCCGACGCGTTACGACCGGAAAACAAGCTGTAGGCCATGTCTTCAATAATTGGCAAGTCGTATTTTTTGTAATTTTCGATGTCAGTGCAAGTATGTCCGAATTCGTGGTTTATAAAAATAAGTTTTGTACTAGATGATAAAGTCCGACTCCAACGGCAAATCCGTTCAATCTGACTCGTTACACAGTTGCTGATGTACTTGTTTTGTGTTGTAGTGACTATTAATATCTCATCTGAAGGCTTTAGTTTATATTGGCTCAGAGCATGAAAAATGCTTTCTTTACCGGATCTAGTAAAATAATGACGATTGCCGAAAAATTTATTGAGCAACTGTGAATTAATATTTTGCTCATAAACGATACGCCTGTTTGATTCAATAAAACTTGTGTTAAAAGGGCTAAGACAATAGGATGGGATCCTAAATTTTTCCGGATCTATTACATATCCTTTATATAATTCCATTTTTTAGTAAACCATAACAGATTAAGTTTATTATTTTAAGGTGCTATCATTGTATAGACGATGGGGGTATCTTAATTTAAAGATATACGTCTACAACTTAAAAAAAATTATCATAACACCTTTGAATTATTTATAAAAACTAATTTTTGGCTATTTATAACTTAAAACCAAACCTATATTTTCCTTGTAGGAGATCGCCTTGCTTTCGTTAGAGGCCTTTCAATCAAACTATGAAGATAATAATAAAAAAATAATCTGTAAGATATTCTTGAGACTGAAGAATTTGAGACAATCTTTAAAAAATTATTCATCGAATTATCCATTGAGTAAGCTAGTGCATATTCATAATTCATTTTTACTTCCTCTTCGTACCTTTCTTTCGGAAGATTGATTATCCTTTCAACCTCATCCTCAATTGTGGTTTCCGGAGTTTTCGCAGTGCGCATACCAAGATTTCCAAAAGGATAATTGTACAAAGAACCATATGAATCACCGCTCATATCGTATGCAAATGGCATTACACCAGGCACACCACATAAAGCAGTCTCTACAATTGTTGTGCCTCCCCCTACAAATAAATATGCATTACTCATTGCTTTTGCGAAATCCGAGTAAGCCAACTCTCCTTTCAAAAATACTGCTTCTTGTAATCCAAGCGTATTAATTCGATTTATCAATTCGTTTTTGAGAGACCCTTCCCCATAAACAGTCCACTTTACAGGGTATCCCTTGCTTCGGAGTTTTCCTACAACTTCTAACGTGTGAAAGATTCCTCTTTTCATCGGCTCAAGTCTTGCTATAGAGATGATGTGGCACCATTCAGGAGTTCGATTAAGTCCATGCTTATTAGGATTATCAACCGGTAAAGGCCAGAATACCGGATTTCTGTGCTGGCCATATCGATAACGAAATTGAGCAATCTGTTCATTGTCCATACAAAGAATCGAGTTATTATCAAAGTTCTTTACTAAATTTATAAGATAGGGCTTAACCGCAAAATAACTGAAGGGATTCCGGTTTTGCGGGAAAATGAATGGGAAGTAGTTGCCAAACAATACCTTAGGAGCAGGTACTATAAAAGATGATAGAATAGATGAAATCCAAGAGTCTCTTAAACTAAAGGACTTAATAACGTCAGGCCTGTCGATAGACAGCTCATTCCAAGCACCTTTAGCTTTATGATAATAGCAAAAATCCCGTAAATGTTCGCCGAGATCAATAATTCGAATTTCATTAGGGAAAAGAACACGATATCGACTGGCTTCGTTTGATAAAAGCGTTATTCTATATCCTTTTTCAATAAGCCATTTCGACATTCTGGCAATTAGCGTTTGTATCCCACCTGTTGTAGGACCAAAAATACTACAAATAAAAAGGAAATGCATAATATTCTTAAGAAAACATATTAGGTGATTCGATCGCTTAATTTCAAACCAACGGGCACTAGAAAACAGGTGACATGATTAAGGAGTACATTGGATTAACAGGATTACCGGATTTTAGCATAATAATCAGGGAACAATTTTAAGGCCTGAAGGGCGACTTGGTAAAATCAGAGGGTGTGGATACGTATATGGAGCGTAAATAAATGTCCACTCATTTGCATTTGTACATCTGTATAATTTCTTATTATCTGTTTCCCAATAAACATCATTAACTTTGCAAGTTCCCGGTCTATTTGCTGCCACATCATAAAAGAAGTTTAAAGGAGATTCTAATCCTCGAGCGGTATCACCATCATCCCACCAATCTGTGTCCTCAGCAATTTGTCCGTTACAGTCGGATACCGATATTTTAATTACTGACCCGTCTCCAAGGTTATTCCAAACATAGCCATTATTGATGTTACATTCAGAGTTAATTTTTGATGCTCTCCCGCAAGGGTTTGCTTTTGTCCCTTGTTCCTCTCGTATTTTCATGTAGATGTCATGACCGCTTGTCGTGATTGTGTTATTATAAAGAACTCCCGTCCCACCTCTATAATCAAATGCTGTTAGCAGATGCTCATAAAGCTGTGTGTCTACAGTATTTTCGTATATTTCAGCCGCCACAATACCCCAGTTATTAGTGTCTCCGTGCATGTCCCATAAAGCTATCATACTATCACTTCCTGTAACCGTATTATGCCTATAAACCCATCTTGCACCACTACCACTGCTTATAAGATAATGCGTATTTCCATTTGATATGTTATCCTCAATATATGTATAATTATTTGTTCCGACATTATCTATTCCAGGATACAAGGTCCATGAGTTTAGGGCATCGCCAGAAAGTCTAAAGTCAAAATAATTACCACTAAATTTGTTGTTGTGTATTAATCCGAAAACTAAACCCCCTGTGGACATAGCTTGAGAACCAGAATTTTTTAACTCATTATAACGTAAAATAAAATTTCGTAAAGGGGTAGATGAAGAGGTGTTATTTACATGTATTATAGCCCCTCCATATGAGTTTCCATCTAATGTAAGTCCGCCTATATCAATAGTTTTGTCACCTGACACATTTACATATATCAGTCGATTCGATCCACTACCTGTGATAGTTGTAGCTCCATTACAAGACTCAGGGCATCCAGAAGTCGAGCCGACTAAGGTAATGCTTTTTGTAATGGTTAAAGTAGATGACCATGTTGCTGAGCCTGCCGGGATCATGATAGTGTCGCCTTCACTTGCAGAGTCATACGCAGCTTTTACATAGTCATAAGAACAACTTGATGCAGTTATGGTAGCTGCTATTCCATTATTAAATAAGAATACACTTAATACAGCTATGGTAATAATCATCAATCCTGTTTTAACTGCCCTTTCCATTTCCTTCCCTCCATAATATTGATAATCAGTAATCATTTTTAAATTATACCCTTCAAAACCATCGGAGATATATGGCTGTTTCAACCCGATAAGGGTAATGCCTCAAAAACCCATTGCCATTCAGGTGCAGCACCTTATGTGAGTTTAGAACTCATTAAGAACCAAGTAAGTAATGATACATGAACTTTAGAGATCTTAATGTCCCATAAAATTCGTTGCTCCTCATTTTTTTCATAATTTTTTCCCTTTTATTAAAAGGAGGATTTATTGGTAATTTAAGCAACTCAGGCCACATATGGTCTATTAAATAAACATGTGTATAATTTGGAGGTAATCTATATTTTTTATCCACACTAATTGAATATTCCATTAATGTTCTACAATTGAATGGCAAGAAGCTTTCGAATACAATATCGTATGAACTGATTGCAAGGGTAGACCAGTTACCTAACCTCATTTCCCAATATAGCAAATCTAATATGTTTATACCATAGTCAACTGCTTTTTTTGCAGATTCCAGCCATCCTCCAAATGCCCTTTCAGCAGTTTGGCTGCCTCTCATACTCGCTAAAGTTGCCAATGCCTTTTCATTCACCTCAAAAAAAGAAGGTAATCGATAAAAGCTTTTACCTAGCCCTCCGCCTTCTCCTGCGGCCACGACCATTTCTGTGCCAATGTTTTGAAAATGTTTCAAAAAAGCATACGCGTTTCCTTCCGCGCTATGTTTTGCACCAGTGACATTCCTTTTAAACATAATCTGAAAATCATCATCCACTTTGTTTGAATGATGGGCGACATGATGTTTTAATCCGAATTTTTTAAGCAATTTTTGCGGAATTTGAATATCTGCACCATTCTCATCTAATTTGCTGTGCGTATGTGTTAAAAAATGAATTTTTTCTTTGACCATATTGCATGCTGATAGTAAAACTCGAGTATCATATCCAGCAGTGACAGTTAGTGCGAGATTATATCTTTTAGAAGCACCTTCAAAAGCCCCCTGCAATATTTTTGATGAATATTCAACAACCTCTTCAATAGGCACCGGTTTCAGAATTTTTACAGGCCAATATCTTTTTACTTCTATACTATTAAGATCCAAATAATGATTCGGCGTCAAATGATAAATATCTTTATAAAGTGTTATTTTTCCCGGATACCAGCGTCCTTCTTCATTTCTAATAAGAGGGAGTCGGGAAAGATCTTTTACGATATTCTGATCTGTTGTAATTCCAAAATGTTCAGCGATAATTGAAGGTTGCGAAGCACACCATGTATTTTTTGTATCATCAGTAAAATAAAAAATTTGGCGATATCCAGCAGCGTCATTGAATATCCTCAATTCATTGTTTATTTTTACAATAAATACGAATCTCCCACATTTTGCATCAAGATATTGGAATATATCATCAGCTTTTGAAATATTTGTTGCTATACTATTAACTATCTCAAGATTGCTGAAAGAGGGATTAAATGGGTCAAGAATATAACCTAATAAAACAAACGTATTTTCTTCAAACGTTACCTTTAATAGTTCCAAATCCGGATGTGCCTGAAGAAATAATTTCTCGCTTATACTTACTTTGTTCCATTTCTCAAAACCTTCTATATAATTGGGACCTAATATAAATTGTCGGCGGAATAAGTATTTTTCACTATCCATATAGTGACCCTTTTAAAAATAAAATCTTAAACTTATTGCCTATCTGTTCAATTCCTGGCCGGGCTTGGAAGGTCCTCTTATTATTTTATCGCGGCCCCCCCAATTTGCAAATAGTCTTTTTCCGTAATGAAACGCAATAATTCTTTTTGCTGACATTGATTTTCCAAGCCCAAACCTCTGATAGTTCAAAGGGGCAGAATCATCGATCATACCGCTAGATCCAAAAGAAACGTCCATAATTCCTTCCTCATGGAGTTTATTAAAGAAATCACTCGACACGTCATGATCATGTTGAGGAAAAGCAAAAGCGCCATAATCCAAATTGAACTTTTCCCTAATGAAACGGAGGCTCTCTCTTGTTTGATGTAGTTGATCATCTAATGACAGAGATGAATAAATTGGGTGGTCTATACTATGGGCACCAATTGTAAAACCGGAATCGATCAATCCTTTCACCTGTTCAGAGGATAAGTATGGCTTCGTGCTCAATAAAAATTTATTAAAATCTATACTCGCCACCTCAGCAATTTTGTCAAGTACAGGTCTTTTGGATTGGTTTTCCGCGTACAAAATGATTGATTTTATATCTTCAACCCCTATTTCTGTCAGTATCTCATTTAGGGCTGTAAATGGTTTGGGGTTTGTTTCTTTTTTAAAATACTCTATCAGTATACTTGCCTTGTTTTCATAGGCTAACTGCTTGTTATCAGTAAAGCCACTATTTATAAAAAATGTAGCAGGAACGCCCTTTTCCAAGAGTATAGGCGCTACTATGTCATACATTTCCTTAAATCCATCATCAAAGGTAAACAATATCGACTTCTCCGGAAGTGACTTATTACCTTTCAATAACTCAAGGACATCCAGCAAGCTAATTGGGATGAATTTTCTCAGAATAAAATCTATGTCAGAGCTAAACTCTTTTATATTCTTATAATGATAAAGATGTTTTACATAAATTACATCATCGTCACTAACCATATGATTCATAGTTGCCAAAAACCTAACTCCTGTAAACTCAGACCATACCGAAAATGGAATCATCGAAAATATACATGATACCATTCTCTTTTTAATGTTTTCTTTTGCCATGTTTGCAATCCCGTTAATTTTAATACTCTTAACCTTTCAGCAACCCACATAAACTCGATTCATCTTCATACATTTATTGGCTGGATTCATTATGAAAAAGCGACATCTAAATCAGGTATACTCCCTCACTTAATAAGTCTGGCGACCGTTTTCAGTAATTTGCAATTTCCCTTTCATTAAAGCCACTATCTTCTATTTCTCAATTCATCTTTCAAGATATGCTTCATGCTTTGCCATGGCAATCCAACTGCCTACATTCTGATTAATACCAATCCACTAAATGTGGAAGCCAATCCCAATTGTTTTGGTTGAGGAATACATTCAAATCCAGATCCTTTTTTATTGGCAGAAACATCAATCCTTGCTTGTAATAGTATCCTTTAAAGGTGAAATATCTACTGATTGCTCGACCCCTGTCCGTATTCTCGTTTAAGTAGGTACTAATAGTCATGACATTTCCTGAATATAGGCTTTCCAGACAATTGAACGCCCATTTAATAAATCTATCGTTCAAGCTTGAAAATTGACAATCCAACACTAAAAGATCATTAGTTTTTATTCGGAGTTTTCTAATCGGAAGTCTTCTTTTTCTAACACAAAATTGGGCTTGACTATTATCTTTTTCAATTTCGACAACACTATAATCTTTTGGATTCATGGAATATCTCCATTCCATATAATTATCATCTACAATTGGTGTAATTTTCTTCTCCTCCCTAAGCATCATCTTCAACGGCTTTTTCGCCTTAACCAGTTTCGCTTCTGAACATTTCTTTAAAAACGGTCTAACAATCCTCTGATAGATAGGGAAATTTGCTACTTGGTAAAACCCTGAGTTATAATAAGATTTAAGCGTGGCTTGATGGCCACCTCCACCAAAAATAAAATCAATATTTTTTTCTAATGCCAATGTACATCCATAATTGACGATTCTATTTTGTATTCCTTGACGGAGATAATGCTTGTCTGTCGCTGCCTCTCCACCTTGATATCCAATATATTGTCTATTATCATAGGTAAACCTCCAGGGTAGCCACGAATGAAAGCCCACTACGTCATCATTGTGCTTCGCGCAAACCATAAGAGGAGCATTTAATCTTGATGATTCAAAGCGCCATGCGAAATTTTCTTCTCCGCTAAGACCAGGAAATGTGTCTTTCAACAATCTAATACAACCCATTCTGTCATCTTTTGTATATTCACATATCTTTATTTCACTCATTTCACCTCTTTAAGCCATTTAAGCACCCGGAACGGGCACCTATTCAAAGGTTAGACTACATTAAAATATTATATTTAACCCTTTTTCTCTTATTGTAATGTGTTTTATGCTTCCCGCGAATACAAACCAAGGTTTGAAGAGATAATTGTTAAAAATACTATCATAGACCAACTTAAATTAGAGTTAATAAAAGTTGCCTCAGTATAATTGGTTAAAAGCCACATCGTTAAAAAGCATATCATAAACACACCCCAATCATAATTTATTATCCTCCTGATGTTACCACAAAATTCAAGAATAAATGAAGATAAGAAAACAAGTCCGACTATTCCAACTTGTAGATATACTTCCAAATACCCATTATGGGATTGATTCACTTTTATTTCATATGAGCGGGGGTCCAAACCCCAAAATGCTCCATAACCTGTACCCAATACAGGCTGACTTTTAGCAACCTCATACACCTTTTCCCAGATTATGTCCCGTTCGGTAAGGTCCTCCCTGCGACCCAGAGAAGAAGTGACAAAGGGCAATAAAAAACTAGAATAGAGAATGAAAAGAGCTACAGACATTATCAGTACGATTTTTATATTATCTCTTAAAAATTTCGTTAGCGTCCTAAACCGGTAAAGAAGAATTAATAACATCATGCCCACTATAAAAACTAAGATTGATGTAGCGCTATAGGTTTTCCCTCCACCAAACAGTAAAAATAACCCGATTCCAATTACAATGGCATCTGCTAACCAATGTGAACGGATCTTAAAAAGTTCACCTGCCCGCCACTTAAGAAAACTTCTCCAGATCAGAAAAAATACAAGAACACAGCAAAGCGCCCCAAGACCGTTTTTTTGGGTCGCGACCCCAGTCCCCATGGGGAGACCTGAATGGTAAGCATAACTAACCCCGTATGCAGGGAAATATTTGATCAATACAATAGACAAGGGAATAAGAATATATGCGCTGCGCCTAAAAATGCTCTCCAAGGCTTGAAGCGGTTTCTGTTCACTCATAATCATAAAACCCATTATAAGTATACCTATAAGTTTGAACCATCTTTTGAAAGAATTAAATGGATAATCTGACCAAAAAATGCTCAAACCTAGAAATAAATATAATAGGATTAGCCACCTATTATTCTTTAATAACTGAGACCACTCGATTTTTCGTCTATAAATTACTACTAGCGCAATCAAAATGAAACATATCAAGACAAGCCTGTCGATAGGGCTTCCTTCTGCAACACTTCCACCTGTACCTCGGCCTGGATAAATCCAAAGAGCGACAGGCCGTGAGCCCATTATCATAAAAAATAAAGTCGGTATCCAAAGGGCTGGAGACGCTTTGGGATTTTGTCGTCTCTCAATTCTTAGGAGCCATATTAAAAGAACTATGTAAGCGATAAGAGCGATTTTAGGAGGCATATTTTAAAGAATCCATGAAGTTCCTGTTGATGACTTAAAGACTGTAATCAGCTCATTCCTCTGCGCTACATAAGAATTGATATCAACGCTATATAATATCCCGACATCCAAATTCCTCGTGACAGTATCTTCCCAACTCAATATCATTTTTCAAATTCAACTCAAAAATCCCTTTTTTTCACTGGATTAATGCCAAGCAATGCTAAAAGTCTTCCTGTGTGATCAAAAAATTTGATTAAATATTTCATAAAATGATGATCCCCTGCAACGAAAAGAAAAGGAAGAGCAAAACCATACACAGGGATCGCAATGAATGATTTAACAAGGTTGCGTACACGGCCCTCTCGGTGTTTAAGGGAGTTCCCTCCGCGAAGTAATGCCAATTTTATTTGATAGCTCCGTTTACAACGAAGCGGTGGTACCAGTTCATAAACGACTGCATTATTGCACCAAACAAAGGTCCTGCCTTTGCCCATCATTCTTCTAAAAAAATCTACATCCTCGCTCCCCGTAGCAAATTCGGATCTGAAAGCGTGATTTATTCCATTCAAAATCTCTCTTCGGAAAAGCACATTTCCAGTACGCGTTTCAGGCCAGCTCATCGTGTACCCGGTATTGTGTGTAGGCCTTTCGAAAAACTTCCCTTTTATCACCCACTGAGGCGCTTTGTGCTCGAAGTAAGGCTTCACCGGTCCAAGAACACCATCCACCCCGTAACCATTACAGGTCTTAAAAAGATTACAGAGCCAGTCTTTCACCGGAATCTCGTCGTCATCTATAAATGCGATGAAATCACCCTTAGCATTCTCCAGGGCCTTGTTTCGCGCCAGCGCAAAGTTCTGCTCAGGCTCCACACAGTAAATAATAGGAATTGACGAGGTCCCGGAAAATTCTGATACGACCTGCCTTCCTGTTTCTTTATAGTCATTGTCCGCTACTACTATTGAATAGCTAAACAATCCTTGTGTTATCTGGTTCTCTAACTTATCCAACAAACGCTTCAAAAGATTCGCCCGCCTGAATGTACAGATACATACACTAACGTGTGGTACTTGAAACGTTATACCCACCTGCTTTTACTCTAAAAAATCCATTCGTTAAAGTTATTCCTTATTATATGTTATATGCATGACACTAAAAATTTTACTTAAATTGAAGCATATGTTCCTTTTTCAAGGCTGTTTAGCATAGTTAAGTACTCATCACTCATTAAAAAAGCATATTCTTTCGAATCCACAGGATGAGTCTCTATCTCTACAGTGGAATTTTTTGCTAATTTAAAGGCATTTAACATCCGATCGATATCGAGCAAGCCTGATAAAGCAAAGAAATAGTCAGTCACAAAGTATCTTTTAGAAAGCCATCGGTCAACGAGACGTCGATATATTCTGTTAAAAATATCCTTCTCACCTGGAAAAAAAGAAAAGTTCCGCCGGATTTTCTCGTTTTTTGGAATGATCCTGTCCACCAGGATATTGGTACAAAGGTGCATATGATGGTGACCATTAATATGTGAAGGTGGTTGTCCGTACAGGCGTAAGAATTCTTCTACCTGTGCCTGATAGACATACCGAAATTGCTCTCGCAGCGCGGGATTGTAAACCAAGAGCGTGTACTTGTTAAATGTAAGAAAGCGAACAATACGATTATGATATTCACGAAGCAATCTGGCTTGTGTATCTCCCGTAAATCGCTGACTCAAATTCAGGTGCAGTCCAATGTCAAGCCCTGTATTTTTGGCAAGATCTGCTGCTCTGCTAGAATCCTCCATAAAAACCATTGCGCTTACTGAGGTGATTCTTCGCTCTTTATAGCAAAACAGGGCAACGTCCGTCTCGGCACGAGTGCGACCCCAGTCATCTGCATTAACGATAATCATAACTTGATGAATAATGAATAGGATAAAATTACTTATTTTTCTTCAAGCTTTGAAAGCAAAAGGGCGAGCGCGCGATATGTCGTTGCTTGAGCCCAGTGTATCATGGGTGCTTTTAACTTCATAAACGGATATTGCATGAAATAAAAATAGCCGGTTCGGTCTTGCATATTATCAATCGTCCATTTTGCAACTTTCACTCCCAGTTCCAGAGATGATTCATCGTAATCGGAAAACTTTGCTAAAGTTTCAATTGCCTGAGAAGCACACTGACTATCAATAGGATATGTCCTGTTATGATAGTATTTCGGTCGTCCTGTCGATTCAAAGAAGTTGTTCTTAAAAAAAACAAAACCTTTTTTTAGATTATCTTCATATGTTTTGTCGCCTGTATTTTCGATATAACATTTAAGCGCGTCCAGGTTATATCCTGTGTGAAAATTGTCAATCCAGCGCCATTTGGGTCCTTCACCGTAATGCCAGGAACCGTCAGAGATCTGTCGAGTGCACGTGTATGTAATTGCCTCTTTAGCGACTTTTAAATATTCAGAGTTACCATTAAATTTAGCAGTCCGCGCCAACAATGCAGCAGCTAACATGCTTTGGTTGTGAATTGTGCAATCTCCATCTCCCACAGCAGTATAGTTTAAACAAATACCAGAATCTGTTTGGTTCCTTGGTATTTCGAGAATCCAACTGCATATGCTCTCAGCTACTTCAAGATATTTTTCGTTGCAAATTATTTCATATGCATCAAGAAATGCTTGTCCGATTAGACTGGACCAAACTGTGATTGGTTCAAATTTTCTTTGCCATCCACCTCGACTTGCAAAATCAAACATTTTTCCCCAACTGTAATTTACATATCCAGGGGCTTTATCATTTATTAACCATTCAAGGCATGATTCTGCTTTATGTTTATAATCCTCATTGCCGGTTATGCTTAGCATTGTAAGGTAACCCCAGGCCATATAGCCCCGGCCTATAAAAGAGTCTATAGGCTTAATGCCAACAAGTGGGCGGAGATTAATTGGACTACGCCAGACAAGCTGTTGCAGGACACGATCCAGGAATAAGTTGCCGAATGTCAATGGCCTCAAATATGATGTCAGACCATCAGCAGGATCATATCCTTTATAATCATGGTCTTCGACCCATTTTTCGACTTTAAGTGCGCTTTCTTTAATAATGGCTTTGATATCTTCCACGAAAAATTCCTTTGAATTCGATTTTAATTAGCCACCCCAGATAAATAAGCTTCGCCCCAGAGGAATAAGCTTCGCATTCCACGGGGTAAACATTCCACCCCAGTACCATCTGCCGGAGCTACGGGGCAGGCGGGGTAAACAGACATACGCACAAAAAGCTGATAGGTGATTGCTGAAATAGCTGATAGCTCATAGGAAGTAGATTGATAGGTGAAAAGCCTGGAGGCTGTGAAGTCAGAAGTCAGATGAGAGCACGGAGAACACAGAAATTGTTTCTGTTAAGAAATAATATTTTCTCTTTATTGACTCTGTGAAATGCATTTAACCCCGATGGAATATTAATTGCAAAAGTCATTTATTTTCAGCTATGTTGAGCTTATGCATATTGTATTGCCTTGGGAAGCTTGACTTTTGGTAGTGAAAAGGTAATCTCATCTAGAGAAACGAATTTTGAGGCATCGATTATTTCTATTTCAATCGGTTTGCCGTCTTTGTCAAGATGCAAAATAACGCCTTCTTTTAGATCAATAGAATCCTCAGGAATACCCGGTTTTAATTCAATAATGCAAACATCAGCATCAGTCGAGTATCTTATCTTCATATGTAAGTCCTCCTTGAAAGTATTTGCCCGCATGTGGGAAGTAAACAGTTACAAGGGTAGGTAACGTCTCAACATATTCGTAGACCGCCCTGATGACATGTTTTCCAACCACCTTGTGAGCAATATACGTCAAAATGTTTCCCGCTCCTGAATGGCTGGCTGCTGCCGACCATTCTCCATAAAGTCATCTGACAATCCGGTTAACAGCTCAAACACGCGGGCTAAATTCTGGGGACTTTTTTTAAGAATAACCTCATCTCCTCTCCGAAGAATCTGAACCTCTGACGTATCGAATTGAAATTCTTTTGGCAATCTTACTGCCTGAGAATTCCCATTTTGAAATATTTTTGCTGTGTTCATAAATTCCTCCGATTTTTTATGTATATAATTTAGATATATACAAATGGCAAAATTTGTCAAGTTTCCATTTATTGTCAATAGGCTTTACGCATGGACTTCGGTGAAACTCTGAAAGGTTTGTACAACTCCTGAGATTCATAAGTGTTCATGAATTATCGAAAGAGCATAAAGCATCCACGCCTGCGACCATCTCATATACGGGATTCTGTTTTTGATAAATCGTTTTTTTTTGATAGAAAAAATAGCCGTTTTTGCTTTGCATATTTTTTAGCTCTCACCCCAGTACGATCTGCCGGACCTACCCCAGTGAAATACGCCCTAGTTAAATAGCCTTTCAGGATTTAACGGGGTAAACTTCGCTCGTCATGTGCATGAATTTCACGGGGCGGGCCCCAGTGAAATCCGCCACACTAACGGCGGACAAGTCCGCTACGCTCGTCATTAACATGAATTTAACGGGGCAGGCCCCAGTTAAATCGTCTTCTGACCCAGTGGAATGGATTACAAATTCCACCCCAATGGAATATTAACTACAACTTCATTCCATAGGGCGGGCGGGTTAAAGAATTTAACGGGGCAGAGAGGAAAATTCTTAAAAAGCTGACATCCTGCTTTTGCAGGAAGGTTGCTTGGTGATGGACAGCAACAACGGGTGCATTCAAAAATGTTTTGGTAAACCGGCCTGTTTTAAAACGGCATTGGCTGTGTGACGAGACTTGATACTATTGTCGATGACAAATTTTATTCTGGTTATCGGGCTGAACCAAATTTCGTGATCACCCTTTCCGTAACGATCAAATCGGCACCCTGCCTCATGCAAATATCTCTTTAATTCTTTAGTATAATCAGACATTAAGGTTGGCCGGTTGAGCAGTCTCAAATCTTCTGGTCAGGATTTCGAAAGGCACTTCATATCCTCGTCCTATACCATTTGCATCAAGAAGCTCCGGAATCAATATTTTCAATTTCTCAATAAGCGCCTCTAAATTATCCTCCTCCGTAGCAAGGCCGGGAACATCGTCACTAGTAGCAACCCACACGCGGGCATCTTCGTCCCATTCAGCCCTGACAAATAGTGGTTTTTGGACCATAATATTACCTCTTGTTTATTTGTAACTACTTAGGCGGTTCAAAGTTCAGACGTTCACACCTGCCCGCCGGACGGCAGGCGGGGTTCGAGCCTGCCCTGGTGCGACGTAACGTGCTCTTTAAAACGGACCTAATGAACACTATGCCTAGAGTTTCTATGAAAAGAACTACTAAACCAGGTCTGGGCCAGGGGTTAAACTGATGAAATACGGTTCGATTCTGTTACGAATGCGGAGTCTATCCTGTTGTTGAAGCACACTGCACTGCCTTCTGCTAAAGTCCAAATGGAACCTATGCTCCCCCGCAAATATGAATAAGATTGCAAAGCGAATAACCGTGAACCTAGAACCGTGAACCAGACAACCTGAGTAATTACGTTTATTTTATAATTTCAAATTGATACCGATCCTTCCTCTTAAAGGATCTAAAAATTCAGGATATTTTTTTTGTCTCTCACCCCAGTAGGATCTGCCGGACCTACCCCGGTTAAATAGTCCTGCGGAATTTAACAGGGCGGGCCCCAGTGAAATCCGCCACACTAACGGCGGACAAGTCCGCTACGCTCGTCATTAACATGAATTTAACGGGGCAAGCGGGGTAAACTTCGCTTGTTTTCTGCGAAAAATTTCACCCCGATGGAATATCAACTACAAGTCCATTCCATTGGGCAAGCGGGGCAAGCTGGATTTGATTGATTTTCTTTTTTCCCTTAATTGCTTAAGTGAGTTATGCGAGGTAATTATACGGTGTAAAGATCCACCTTCGGGGAGGAGAGACAAGAAAACACAGGTCGAAATGTGGATACGGGATTAAATCTAAAAAGCGGTTCATGCAACCACTATCTCAACTGGCAAGGAGTGTGTAATATCCAAGGACTTCATAACATAGAGTTTCTCAACGCCAATAATTTTCCCCTGTCTATCCTTTTTAAGAATAAATCCTTCTCCCACCTCTTCTGAAATATATTCCTCGTCAGGGGAATCAAACCAGATATCCATTGTATCTGTCTCTTTACTGTAATAAATGCTTACTTTTTCCATATTCTTTCCCCTTCCTTTATTTTGTCAGTAGGATATGCAGTGATTAAAAATCCTTCATTACCAGTGTGCTTTGCTACAACACAATACATTCTATCAAATTTTCTATAATAAAGAAATACATTTAGGTCTACATTACTCCTGTAAATTTCATCTGGTTCTGACAAGGTTTCTTTTACAATATCCTCCTTGTTCTTCATAGGCCGATGCTTAATGGTCACAATATAATTCCAGTATTCTTTTGTCGTTTTTACCTTCACATTGAAAGGTGTCAAGACCTCAAAATAGATTTCTTTGTCCATATCCAAGTCATTATGATATTAAAGTTACAAAAGGGATTTTCTTATTAATTTGTGGATCTTCTCCAAATTAGTTGGTCAAGATTAAGGCTTAAATCTTATTTGATTAATGATTTCAGTAGGTATAGCTTTTAAAAGCAACTCCGATAATGGGTACCTACCAGGCTCATCATAGCAGTTGCCTATAAAAGTAATTTCCTGTTAATACTTAATTTCTGGAGTAACGTTATCACCTAACAATATGGCCTAATTAATCAAAAAGGTTAATGGTGAAATTACATTTAATTTCAATATGTTGTATTTTGGTAAATCATTTTTCTACCAACTAATTTGGAGAAGAACCTAATTTGTTAACTTGCGTTTTATCCGACCCCAGTTAAATCCGCTACGCTCGTCATTAACATGAATTTAACGGGGCAGGCCCCAGTTAAATCCGCTACGCTCGTCATTAACATGAATTTAACGGGGCAGGCCCCAGTTAAATCCGCTACGCTGTCACTATCGTGCCCCAGTTGAACGGTCTTCGAGTTCAACGGGGTAAAAATTTAACGGGGCAGGCCCCAGTTAAATCCGCTACGCTCGTCATTAACATGAATTTAACCCCGATGGAATATTAACTAAAACTTCATTCTATGCCTATCCGGTTAGCACAGGTTCATCTGATTTCGCGGGATTCGTATGTGTCTTCGCGCCTTCGTAAAAGTCCCTGTAGGATAACGACCCCACTCGGGCGGCAATCTTCAGCACGCTATC
>Ga0315533_1000857_pt1 | contig 24733 bp, 16 predicted proteins | sample SalMarSW160130MG_FD_203081 | JGI IMG/M metagenome (GOLD analysis project Ga0315533, IMG submission 203081) | Salt marsh sediment microbial communities from the Plum Island Ecosystem LTER, Massachusetts, United States - Salt Marsh Sediment SW1601-30 ... | reverse complement strand
TACCGCTTCTTCATCAGCAAGGACGAATCCACGGGCAGCGATACCACCCCGGACACAGGCACCGCTCTGCCGTTCAAATACGACTACCTGGTGCAGGTGAACGGAAGTGCCTGTCATCTGTTCAATTCCACGGATTTCGGCAACAACATATCGGACTGCCTTTACTCCTCAAACGGTGCCCTGATCGAGATAGGAGTAAATCTCTCAGACCTTGGAGCCCAGGCTGGGTACAACAGCTATAACATAACCTTCGAGACAGCGGGCTCTCACTACGACTTCTCGCCCGATGACGGGAGCTTTTTGGATTTCAACCTTACTGGAACATTCGATTACGACCCTCCCGACGTCTCCGACGCCGCCGCCTCGCCCCAGCACGCCCTGAACGGGTCAACGGCCGATGTAACCGCTACCATTACCGATGCCAGTGGCGTTTCTTCCGCCAAAGCTTTGATCTATTACCCGAACGGCACGTCATGGCAGAACCTCAGCATGACCGACGACGACTCTGACGACGTGTACAACTGCAGCTTCACCGCCCAGTTCTATCCCCACGGAACCTACAACATAACGATCTGGGCGAACGACACGAATGGCTATGCAGATGATTCAGGAAGAACGTGGTTTGCACCCTACTTGAGCCTCAGCCACGAGGAGAACATAAGCATAGACGGCAGCTTCGGTGACTGGACGGGCATACTGAACGTTTCGGATCCGGCCCTGTCCGTAGGTGGGATAGGTCCGGCTGTGATAAACACCTCGGAAGATGCTGGTGCTACAGGCGATAACAATGGACGCAAGCTCTGCAGGGATTCGACAGGAAGGTTATGGACTGCTTATCCAAAGAAGCTGGGAGATTACAAACAGATATACGTTTCTTCTTCAACCGATGATGGCAGTTCATGGACCGCGGGACACCTAATCTCGACAAAAACCGGCATGGACTCGAACAATCAATATGACCCTTCCATAGCGGTCGATTCGAACGGCTCTATCCATGCAGTATGGGCTGGAAAGGCCACAGGCGATTCTGAAGCACAAATCTATTATGCAAAATACAACGGCTCCTGGCAGGACCCTGTAAAAATCACAACCACGGCCGATGAAGGTCACAGCATCCCATCCATAGCGGTTGATTCCGGCAATGACCTTCACGTCGTCTGGCATCAGGGCACACTTGTTATTATCAGCCAGATATATTACGTAAAATACAACGGCACATGGCAGGACCCTGTAAAAATCTCAACAAAAGCCGGGATGAACACAGAATACCAGCAGTATCCTTCCATCGCGGTCGATTCCAGTGACAATCTCCATGTCCTGTGGCAGGGGCAGGACACAATATACAGCACGAACGATCAGATCTGGCACAGGCCATATGATGGAAGCTGGGGTGACATGACAAGGGTCTCGACAAAAACCGGCATGGACACAGAAAATCAAATTAACCCCTGCGTGGCAGTCGACTCTGACGATAACATACACGCCGTGTGGAGCGGACAAGACCAAACATATTCAACGAGGGATCAGGTCTGGCACGCAATCAATGACAGCTCATGGAAAGAGCCGGAAAGGGTATCGACTGGGAGCGGAATGGACAGCGACTATCAATCCCGTGCATCCATCGCATTTGATTCGAATGACAACATCCATGTGATGTGGTATGGAAAAGCCACAGGGTATACTACTGAACAGGTCTGGCACGCAATCAATGACAGCTCCTGGCAGGCACCGCAACTAATAACGACGAACGGGACAAAAAATAGATACGTAGGACTTCGGTTCGCTTCCCACTGGAACAATGGCGGGTATCTGGACTGGGTGTGGACAAAGGGCTCATCCTCTCCTTATGATGTGATGTTCGAGAGCGACCACGAGTACCTTATGGAGGGGAACATCAGCAACTTTGACCTGAGGACGGTCTCTCTCGCCAACAACGGCACCTTCTTGTTCGCCCTGGCCCGGGTCAATGGCACCCTCCAATCCTCTCCCGGGAAGTACTACCGGATATACATCAGCAAGGATGATGCAACGGGCAGCGGAACCACCCCGGACACGAATACGGGCCTCCCGTTCAAATACGATTATTTGGTACAGATCAATGGGAGCCAGTGTTGCATTTTCAATTGGAGCGACTACGTCAACAATATCTCAAGTTGCGATTTTGCGAACGATTCAAGCACGTTGGAATTATCCATAAACTGGTCTGTGCTGGGAATTTCGGCCGGTGCTGATTTGAACATAACCTTCGAGACAGCGGGCTCTCATTACGACTTCTCTCCCGATGACGGGAGCTTTTTGGGGTACGAATCGGAAGGGGAGGAAGAAGGACCAACCGTCACGGAATGCATGGAGCTGGATCAGCCAAACACCGTCTATACCATGACGGATGATATACATAATGACACATTAGAAGGCCCCTGCATTACCATAACTGCCCAGAACGTGACCTTTGATTGTGACGGGCATTATATCAAAAGTGATGATAATCAGGCAGGAGTTTATTCCAATCATTACAATACAACGATTAGAAATTGCAATATAAGCATGGAAACCGGTATTGGTGGTTATGGAATTCACTTGGATGGGGCTGATAATTCCTCTGTTTACAATAGCACATTGAATAGTCAATATAATGGATTATACTTATCCTCAACAGCCTATGCAAACGTAGAAAACACAACAGCAAATGATAACTCGTATTACGGATTCTTTCTTAATGCGGCAGATTCCAACACATTCACCAATGTGACAGCAAATGATAACTCGGATTATGGATTATATCTGTATAACTCGGGTTCCAACAGTTTCACAGAGGTGACAGCAAATGACAACTCGGAATACGGATTCTATATAAGGGAATCATCCTCCACCTCAAACACATTCACCAATGTAATAGCCAACAATAACGTGCAGCACGGATTCTATCTCAGTTCAGCACCTTCCAACACATTCATCAATATAACAGCCCATGATAACTGGCAATACGGGGTTTATCTCACCTCTTCAAATTCCAATACCTTCTCCAATGTGACGGCCACCGACAACCAGTACGGATTCTATCTTGGCAGCTCTGACAGCAACACGATCAATGACAGCATAATCCAACGCAATCCCTACTACAACGTGTATCTGGTAAGCACCAGCAACAACAATTTGCTATTCGGGAATGCCTTGGAAGCTAATTACACGGTAAAGGACGACGCGGCTGACAACGACTGGAACAACAGCATAAGGGGCAATCACTGGTTTGGTTATGATTGTGAAGCGGAGGGCTGTTATGACACCAGCCCGGAAAACGGCTTCTGCGACAACTCCTACTCCCTGGACTCCGACAGCATCGATTACTTGCCGGTATACACGAACCAGAGCCCAGGCAGTTATAACTGCTCGAGCTGTCTGGCCTGCAGCAACATAATACAGAACATATCGATAGCGGGTGATACGGTATTCCTGAACGAGACGATTTCAAACGAGAACGGGAACTGCATAGAATTTGGAGGGAGAGACGGCATAATCTTTGACTGTGACGGACATGATATAGACGGCGACCTTTCCGGGACGGATTTCGGGATATACCTTATCGATGACTTTGGCGGCTCTAATTACAATACCATCAGAAATTGCAATGTCACGCAATTCTACTATGGAATCAATGTCCACACTTCAGATTCGAATACCATAATGGACACGATATCGAATGGTAACGAGTATTGTGGATTCTTTCTTACCAGTTTGTCAGATTCCAATACCTTCACCAATGTGACGGCCAGTGATAACCAAAATCACGGATTCTACATTTACCAGTCAGATTCCAGCACATTCACGAACGTGACAGCCAATGATAACACACAATATGGATTCTATATCAGGACATCAGATTCCAGCACATTCACGAACGTGACAGCCAATGATAACCAGTATGGATTGTATTTTGATACTACTTCGACCAATAATAAGATAGTAAATTCCAATGTCAGTTCAAACACAGACTATGATGTTTATTTGACCGGGACTTCTACAAACAACACACTCCTTAACGTAGTCTACAATATCTCAGAGGAATATGTTGCTTCTGGCTCTCAACTAATCAGGAAATGGTATTACAGGGCCTACGTGAACGACACGGACGGGAACAACATTTCCAATGCAAACGTCACCGCTTACAACACCTCAGAAAAATTTCAGTTCAATCTGACAACCGGCTCTGACGGCTATACCTTCCAGACGGAGATAATCGATTATGTTAATAGTGGAACAAGAAGCTATTACTCCAACTACACCATGTATGCCAACAAGAGCGGATACACGAATGTGAGCCACGAGATAAATATCACCGTATCAGAGAATGTGATATTCGACGTCTTTACCTTGGGTGGAGCAGCAGACAACCCGCCGAATGTGACATCGCTGGATTACCCAGTAAACAACGCCAACCTGAGCTCCGTCCCGGTCGACTTCAACTTCACGGCTCAGGACGATCACAACGTGAGCAACTGCACGTTATGGGGCAACTTCAGCGGGAACTGGGCCTCGAATGAGACTGTCTACAACGTGGCCAATGACACGGAGACGAACATAACGATAAGCCCATCAGACGGCTACTACATCTGGAATGTTATCTGCTGGGACAACGCGACGACACCCCAGTCTGACTGGTACGGTTCTAACTATACTGTAACAGTAGATACAGTTGCCCCTTCAGTATATTTGTTAAGCCCTGCAAATGGAACAACAGAAAGTTTATCAACAATTTATTTTGCAGCCAACTTCACAGACAATTATGATTTGGCAAATGCGACCCTTTACATCTGGAACTCAACAAATGATAACATAAACACAACAACCATAAACACAACAGGAACAGAGAATGCAACAAACATCTCAGTTACTATGCCTTATGAAGACACTTTCACCTGGAATTATTATGCTTGCGACAATTCAGGCAATTGTGCTTGGAATGCAACCAACTGGACTTTTACAATTGATAGCATTGCTCCAATAGTAACTTTAATTGCTCCTGAAAACAATTCTGAATGGACCTCAAGCAATGATGTTACCTTTACCTATAATGTTACAGATGCATCAGATATAGCGAATTGCTCTCTTATAATTAATGGAGAGGTAAATGGCAGTGCAGATACTTCTATTACAAAAGGTGTGAACCAAACATTTAGCAGAATTTTAGGTAATGCAGATTATAACTGGTCAGTGAATTGTACTGACACAGCAAATAATCAAAATTCAAGTGTAACATGGAATTTGAGCGTGAATGTAGTACTACTAATTCAAGGTAATGTCACATTCAAAACCTATAAGAATTCTTCTTATAACGAGGAATTCCCATTTTTTGATTCCTCTGGAACCTCTCTTGGCAATTTAGTTTATGTTGAGGCAAATGTAACCAATGCTACTGGCGGAGTAATCAATCAAACAGTAGTAGCTGAATTCATCAACCGAAGCGGTGTTAAGGCAGATACAAAAACCTTGGATGAAATGGGTTCTGGCATTTACAGAGGCAGCTGGGATTCTTCATCTGCTCAAGCAGGAGTGTATTGGATTAATGCATCAGTTAACTCATCAGCGGGAAATTTAACAACAGATTATTTCCATCTCTACCCAGGAAATAATATTTCTGCCTATAATATGGATTGGAATAATAATGGCATAAATGAATCAGTTCTTGAAAACAAGCATCTTATAACGGTATACAACGCAACTCTGAATGCTAAAGAGGTTATGCTTTACTTGTATCAAAAGGATACAAACACTTCTTACAGCTTTGGTAATATAAGTGATGCTGAATCCTCTGGAAGTGGTGGCGTGGTAACAACGGGTGCTCAGGGAGGCACCTATAACCTAACTCTTTCATCAGAAGGTGAAAATCTGGAGAATGCGAGTGTATTAATCAATGCAACTATTGGCTACTCAGACCAAGTTACTCTAACTCCGCTTTATGATACAGCAGCTAGAGCGCAAGACAGTGGTGGTCTGGGTCAACAAAAAAGAATATACAGGGCTTTGTATAAGTTTAATATTTCTTCTATTTCTTCTATCGAATCAGCTGAGTTTAGGGCATACCTTACAACAAATGAGTTAGATTCTGGAGATGCTGTTGATATTTATAGAATTACTAGCAGTACTTGGACAGAGGATGATGGCGGCCAAACCTTATATGAACTCCCTGAAGGCACAAGTAGGGAATTCGTGAACGATGCCAACTCCACAGGCCAGTATTATTCCGTGAATGTCACAGACATGGTTCAAGCAGACTTAACCGCAGAATGGGACTATTCGTCATTCAAGTTAAGAGGACCAGAACCATCAATAACAATAGCTGGTTATCTAGTAGGAAAGACTTACACTGAAATGGATGCAGGCAGACATGATGAAAGTGGAGCTACACCGTGTGTGACCAGATATGCAAAGTTCTACAGCAAAGATTATTCTTCTGCCCAATATGCTCCACAACTTGTTATTACCTATACACCTGAAAAAATAGAGTCTAAGATTAGGATAGAACTAAAAGAGGAGAGAGATTATTTAACCTATAGGGTATATCAAATAAATTCTTCTGTTGACCCGCTATGGTCAGATGTAGCAGGAACTCTTGGTTCTTCTCTGACAGATGACCGCTACCATCTTGAAAACGGAACAGATGCTTTGGTAACATCATTAACAAGCGATGCTTGGCAGAATTATCCTCAATCTGCCGGTAACTACTCATTAATTTATGATAATTCAACTTCAAGTGATGCTGTTAACGAAACAGTTATTGCATGGGTAAGATTCAATGAGACATCTAACATAGCATTCCAGGATACTGGATTATGGAATGATACTAATGCAAATGAAAGCCTGAGAATAAGATACAATATAGCTAGTGCTACTGACTCTGATGAAATAAATTATATTCTTGCTTTTACAAAAGGGAACTGGCAGACAATACATGAATGGGTGAGCGACATAAGAGGCGGAAATTTTCCTGACCCTAATTTTATGACATCTCCTACTGCTGCACCTGTCGTAAATCTTGTTGCCCCTGCAAATAATTCAGAATGGACTTCTTCACCAAGTGTTAATTTCAGTTATAATGTGACTGATACTTCAGATGTTGCAAATTGCTCTCTTATTCTCAATGGGCAGATTAATCAAACCGATACTTCAATTGCTAAAAATATTAATCAAACTTTTACACAAACACTCGGAAATGGTTTGTACAACTGGTCAGTAAACTGTACTGATACTAATAATAATCAAGGTGCATCAGCAACATGGAATTTGAGTGTGAATGTTGTATATGGTTGGCTGAATGTTACTTTATCAACTCCTGTATCAGAAACAACAACCGACTGGACACAAAATCAGAGTTATTGGATTAATGCGACTGTAACTTGTGAAGGAGCAAGCGGAGCGGTTTGTGGTCCTGTTACTGGAACAGCAAGATATAACGAGAGTACAGCATTACCAGATAAAGCAATTAACATAACAAAAGGAGCTACACCATTTTACATCAAACCTTTAGAGTGGAGCACAGAAACAATAGATCTAGGTGAGGGAGAGACATCAATCGCCTTGGACACAAATGATTATCCTCGTATAAGTTATATGTGGAATACCTCCCCTGGTTATTTAAGATATGCAAAATGGAATGGAAGCATGTGGATTGGTGAAGTGAATACAACAGGTCCTGACACGGTTGACCCTACAAAAATTAGTGAGGATACATCAATCGCCTTGAATACAAGCAGCAACTATCCTCATATAAGTTATCATGACTGGAGTAATTCAGATCTGAAATATGCAAAATGGAATGGGAGTGCATGGGTTGGTGAAATAAACACAACAGGTCCTGACACGGTTGACTCATCACCAGGTGTTGGCGAGTATTCATCACTGGCCTTAGACACAAGCGGCTATCCTCATATAAGTTATTATGAGTCATCATCTGGGTCTTTAAGATATATTAAATGGAATGGGAGTGCATGGGTTGGTGAAATAAACACAACAGGTCCTGACACGGTTGATGATGGCTATTGGCCTGGGACATCGCTCGCTTTGAATGCAAGTGACAATCCTCATGTAAGTTATGTGGATAGTAGTCATTACGGTATAAAATATGCAAAATGGAATGGGAGTGCATGGGTTGGTGAAATAGACACAACAGGTCCTGACACGATTGAAACTACTGGTACAAACCCATCACTAGCCTTGGACTCTAATGGTTATCCACATATAACTTATCATGATACTGCTAATGATGATTTAAGATATGTAAAATGGAATGGGAGTGCATGGGTTGGTGAAATAGACACAACAGGTCCTGACACGGTTGATTCAGATGGAAATGTTGGTAGTCATTCATCACTTGCCCTGGACACAAACAACTATCCTCACACAAGTTATCGTCACCTCAGCCCTGTTTATTTAAAATATGCAAAATGGAATGGGAGTGCATGGGTTGGTGAAATAAACGCGACTCCTGATGTGGTTGATTCTGAAGGAAATCCTGGTACAGACAATTCATTGGCACTTGATTCCAATGACTACCCCCACATAAGTCATAATACCATTAGCCACACACTAAAATATGCAAAACTTTCTGTAATAAACACTCAATCTTGTGGCACTTTAAATAAAAGTGAGTCATGCCAGCTTAATTGGAGTGTAGGTGTAACTGGAAATACAAGCTCAAGTTGGAAGATAGATGCTAACTTTACTTCTTCATATCCACAAGTTGAAAGTAATGATACTAATGATGCTACTGTTAAAATTGTGAGTGAAGCAGATGAAACTCCACCCGAAGTCATATCCCTCGACTACCCGCCAAACAACGCCAACCTGAGCACAGTCTCTGTCGATTTCAACTTCACGGCCCAGGATGACCACAATGTTAGTAATTGTACGTTATGGGGCAACTTCAGCGGGGACTGGGCCTCGAATGAGACTGTTTATAATGTGGCTAATAACACCGAAACCAACATCACGATAAGCCCGGGCGATGGTTACTACATCTGGAATGTTCAGTGCTGGGACAACGCGACTACTCCTCAGTCTGACTGGTACGGTTCTAACTATACTGTAACAATTGATACAACCCAACCTAACATAACAATAGTCTCGCCACTCAACGATACATACACAACGTCGACGGTCTACTTCAATATTTCCCTGCAATCCGGAGAGCATGGCGATTGGTGCGGATATTCACTTGGCGGAGCTGCAAATCTTACCATGACAAAAATCAACAATACATACTTTTGGGCTGTGAATACGACCATGACAGAAGATTCACACAACGTTGTTTTCTACTGCAACGACACATCGGGGAATATGAACAAAAGTCTGACCAGATATTTCACAGTGGAGATGTGCTCGATTGCGATTGGCCTGTCCAATCCACTGGACTCTGGTATAAACTGGACGGTGACTGGTCTGCCCGTTTTCAATCTCCCGGCTAACGGAAACAACGATGCCGGGGCTACCAGTTATAACGTTTCCATCTCTATCACCGGCAGCTGCACTACGGACATTTACATAAGGGCGGACGGGGACCTGCAAGGCGAGGGGGGCGTCATAGAACTGGGAAACGAAACCTACTGTTATAACACGACGGACAGCACCGTCCCTGGAACCGCGTGCACGGTTCTGGACACGGATTACGCAGGGAACCAGATAGGCTCCGATCTTGGAGACGGTGAGAAGGTTTATCTCAAATTTTACATGACTGTGCCGGGAGGGCAGCCGACGGGTGATTACAACAACACGGAGAGCATAAAGGGGGTCAAATCCGGGGAGCAGCCTTAGCTTATCCTAGCTTACCTTGGCTTATGATTGGTATAGGATTGGATATAAAGAGACAAAGAGACGGTAAAATTGATAACGAAGCAAAATCAAAGCATGGCTCAAAACCAAAACAGGGCTTACAAAGTCCTTACAAAGTCAAGTGATATCAAATATATTTTACATGGTAAATGATTACCGATAAAAGAATTGTCGGACACGCCAAGCAGGCTGAAAACAATTTAAGGATAAAACTCCAAATTTAATAACAGGTGTCATCGAAAATGAAAAAGGTAATTGTAGGAATTGCGGTTCTTGCGATACTGGGAATTGTCCTGGCATCATCCCCAGGCACACAGGCGGATGTCAAGAACGCCACCACCACGGTGACCGTGAACGAATACGTGGCTATCGGCATGTCGAACAATTTGTCAGTAGGGATAGACTTTGGTTCAGTAGACCCGGACACGGACGACAACAACGCTACGCACAACTATGACGGTGCAAGTGCTGGCACGAGCTATTGGATAAACATATCAAGCGACAGCAACGTCAACATAGACGTATGCGTGGGAGATAACGAGTCACTGAAACTTGGAAGCTATGTGATAGGAAACGGAAACTACACATGGGTCAATTCAACCACATCAGCCACGGATGCGTGGATGATAGTTGGAAATTCAACAGCCATGACAACCACGGCATCATACACCAGAGGCGGCGAAGATATATCACCGGGCAACTACAACTATTTCAGGTTCTGGCTGGACATCCCCAAGGGACAGGCGGCAGGCGACTATATCAACCAGGTATCGTTCAAGGGCATAAAAACAGGCGACGCTTGTTAACCCAACAGGTCGTGCGAATGAAGAGGTACGCGGTTATAGCTTTAATAGTGTTGTTCTTAGTTCCACTAGCCCAGGCAGACATCGGCATAGGCATAAAATGGAACACGGAGTGGAGAGCGTTGAATGAAAACTCCAGGCAATGCATAACATACGGCCTTTATAACCCATTCGACACCGATGTGCTTGGATATCTGCGGGCCACCAAAGAGCTCCAGCCCCTTGCCGAAGCCGAAGATTCAAAGCCCGTGTCGGCAGGAACGAGCAGCGACAACAGCATACCTACCGAGATGTGCTTTAACATCCCAAAGGTTTATAAAGAGGACTGCCTTTTGCTGGGCATGCTGTGCGAAAAGAAATGCGAAGAGCCGAAAAAAACATACGATGGCGAAGTTATGGCATCTTACGAGTCAGTTTCCACTGGAGGTGGCGTGGGCTCTTCAACAGGCACGTCCTTTGCGGTGCCGCTTAAAATCGAAGTGACATGCGAACCCTATGACAGGGACTTCACGCCGGCATATGTTTTGACGGTGGTGATAATCGGGGTTCTGCTGATATACCTTCTTCGGAAAAAAGTAAAAAAATGACACGACAAGTGATTTTATTTTAAGATAGAATTCACATAGTATCATATGGGAGCCAAGAAATTTGTCATAGCCGTTTGCATTTTATTGATTCTGGCAACTTCATCTTCAGCAAAAGCAACCTCTGACACGGCATCAAGCGTCGGCGTGAACGAAAAAAACTGCACCTTGGAAATTGATTCTGAGCTGAACGTTTCCGTTCCCAACGGTTCGGCGTCGAACGGCTTTTTCAACCTGAGCGCAGTGTACCCGGGAAACCTTTGGCTCAATGTCACTCTGACGAGAGAAGGGGGCATAGCAAGCTGGATAACATTCAGCGGGGAGAACTCGACAAATGTCTCGCTTTCGCCGGGGGAAACGAGGCTGATGAACCTGACCGTGTCGGCCCCTGCTTCTGCTTCACTCGGCCTGTATTTCGCGAATATCACCGCGGAATCAGGAGACGGTCAAATCAAAAAACTAAATCTTACCGTGAATGTGACCCAATCCGTCGGCAGGATAAGATCGTTCGTTAATGATACGCTGGGAACACCAGTGGAGGGTGCCACGGTTTTCGTGTGGTTTGACAGCTATCCCAAGGATTCCGGCTCCACCAACTCAAGCGGGCTGTGGCTGTCCTCGTGGCTATCACCGGGCAATTATACCGTGGAGGCCAGCAAGGCGGGTTATATCACCAAGGTCGAGAACGTAACCGTCTCCGGGGCCATGAACGTCACAAACGTCACCATAACCTTGGAACCCGGCGGGGCCCCTGTCCTGGACGTATCCCCCAGCGCCATTTCGGCTTCTTCATACGTAGGCGACATAGCCACAAAACTGCTCACGATAATGAACATCGGCGACATGACACTGGACGACATAAACATATCAGGCCCGGGCTGGATGTCCTTCAGCAAGGATTTCATTTCCTCCCTCTCTCAGGGCTCTTACGAGAACGTTGAGGTAAGCATGGTTTCGAGCAGTGTCGGAACTTACGAAGGGGACATTCTGGTCACGTCCGCAAATGACGGCAATGTGACAGTACACGTCACGTTTGATGTCTCCAAAAAACCGGCCGCCAGGGGTCCAAGCGGACCCTCCGGACCACTCCCGGTTCCGCCCGGCAAGGCCGCCATCAACATAACAAAGTATGATAAGGTGGTTAACGTTACAGCGGGGGAGAAGAAGACATTCCCGGTAACCGTGGAAAATTCCGGGAACGTTACCTTGAGCAGCATCGTCCTTTCCATCGGCGGTGTTGATTTCGATGCAGATGTCACACCGGAGATCGTCAGGTCCCTCGAGCCGGGAAGAAGAAGCATATTCCTTGTTGACTTATCCGTTCCGGCTGAAACAAGCCCGGGCGATTATGCAGCGCTGTTAACGGCGAGCGCGGAACAGGCCAGCGACAGCAAAGAATTCACGATACACGTTTTCGAAGTTGGTGAAGAGCCAGAAGGAGTATCGGATCTCTTATCGGAGATTGAAAATCTGGAGGAGCTTGCAGACGAGGTCTGGAGGGAAGCGGTGCTGGCTGAGATGGAAGGCAAAAACGTGACTACTGTGTTCGATTTGCTCAAAGAAGCAAAAGGCTCCTTGAGGATGGCAAGAAGTTATCTGGAAAGCGAGCAATACGAGCAGACGGGGGGGTTCATCGAAGACGCTAGGAATTATATAAAGGGCGCTGTTGATGAGTTGGCAAAGTCCAGCCTCATTTTGGCCGAATGTCCTGTGGTTGATATAAGATTGCTGGGCATCTGTGGAATATGGTGGATCACAACCATTTCGGTTTTGATAGCGGTTTCGCTGATATACTTAATAAAATTAAGGAGAATCCGGCCTTATCATTACACGCCGAAGAGAAGCGTCAAAGCTGATGTCGAAATGATAAGGAAGAGGCTGAAAAGGGATAAAAAATCCTGAACTGCAAATTTAAATCACAATCGTAAAATTTAAGTGAAACTATGACAGAAGAGCCGAAAATAATCGGGATAGTCTCCGCGAAGGGCGGTGTTGGAAAAACTACTACTGCTGTTAACCTTGGAGCTTCCTTTATAAACCACTTTGGAAAAATGACACTCATCCTGGACACCAACCTGACGACAGGCAATCTGGGGCTGCACCTTGGTTTTTCATATCCGCAGCCAAGCTTGCAGGATGTGCTCACCTACAAAATTTCATTGCTGAATTCGATCTACACGCACAACAGCGGCTTGCATGTGATACCCTCATCGCTTACCACCAAAGAGGAATTCTTCAACCCGGTTGCCCTCAAGAGACGTTTGAAAAGACTTGCAAGCCATTACGACGTGATAATACTGGACTCTGCACCCGGACTTGGCCAGGAAACAAGGGCTGCGATCAAGATGGCAGACGAGCTTATAGTCGTCACAAGCCCCGACTTCCCAGCTCTCGGCACAGTGACAAAAACCGTTGAGCTGGCAAGGCAGCTGCGGACACCCATCAGGGGCATGGTCCTCAACAGAACAAAGGGAAAAGGATACGAGTTGCAAAAGCATGATGTCGAGGGTTGCATGGAATTGCCGGTGCTTTCCTCGATACCGGAGGATGATAAAATCCATGAATCGATCGCTGCCAGGATGCCTGTTATTCTCTACACGCCAAACTCACCAGCGGCCAAGGCATTCAAAAAACTTTCTGCCAGCATTCTCGGAGAAGAGGCCATGGTGGAAGGTAGAAGCATGCTGGGGATAATCAAGAACTTTTTCATGAGAAGATAAGACCATTACGAGACCATTACCACGGGCTGGTCCCTTTTTTCTTCATTGCTCCAACAACCCCTTCCATCATTTCCCTTGCGGCCTCCCTTGCGGCTGTCCCGAATTCTTCCTCCTTGCCTCTGTTCTGATAGGCGAATATCACACCACGCGCGGAATGGATCACGGCGCCGTAACCGTCGCTGTTGAAGTCCTGAACCACATCAGGGGCGGAACCTCCCTGCGCCCCGTAGCCAGGAACAAGGAATATCGCCCTTGGCATCATTTTCCTCAGTCCCGCAGCCTCCCCTGGACAGGTGGCTGCTACGACAGCGCCGACAGAGCTGTATCCCCTGACGCCGGTGAGCCCGGCTCCGAGCCCGTTCACTAGCCCGGCAACAGACTCGTATATCTTCTTGCCCGCCGACACCAGGTCCTGCAGTTCGCCGCTTGACGGGTTTGACGTCTTGACAAGCACGAAGATCCCCTTCCCGTACTTTTCACAGTCTTCCAGAAAAGGCCTGATGCCGTCTGAGCCCAGATAAGGATTCACCGTTACCCCGTCCAGATCGTACCCCGGCTGAGCCGAACCAAACAGCGGGACTTTCCCAAGATACGCGCTTGAGTACGCCTTGCTCGTGTTGCCTATGTCGCTTCTCTTGACATCACCAATCACGATCAGCCCTTTGCCTTTTGCATATTTAGCAGTCTCGAGAAACGCCCTGCATCCGGCAGGGCCGTACTGCTCGTAGAACGCCGACTGGATTTTCACCCCTGGCACGATATCATGTACGGCGTCTATTATTCTTTTGTTAAATTCCAGTATGCAGTTGCCCGCAGCCGCGAACTTGTCGGCAAACCTGCTTTTGAAACCTTCCCTCAAAAAAGCGGGTATCCTAGCAAAATCGGAATCCAGCCCTATGATGCTGGGATTCTTCTTCAAGTCTATGGCGTCTAGCAGCCTGTCCGCGAAGTTTTTCACCTTCAATCACACCCTAAAGCTTCATTGTTTCATTATATGAATATATGAATGTTTTATAAAATAATTAAATATATAGAGTAACAGGGGTAACATGAAATCGCTTGTAGTCTATTACTCGAAGACCTGGAACACGAAAAAGGTGGCGGACGCGATAGCGAAAGTTCTTGATGTTGACGCCAGGGGTGTGCGTGGATTGAAGGGCTTTTCTCCGGACGGCCTCCTTGTCGTGGGCTCAGGCACCTACTCGAATAAATCCGGAAAAGGCATGACCGAATTCCTGCAAAAACTTCCCAGCATGAAAGGGAAAAAAGCGGCGGTATTCGAGACAGCCAGCAGGGGCGGCGGGGCTGGACGAGAGATGGAAGGCATCCTGAAGGAAAAGGGAGCAACGGTCGTTGGGTCGTTCAGCTGCAGGGGAAGCCTCCTTAAATTCATTAACAGGGGCCGGCCCAACGAAGAAGACATGGAGAACGCGAGAAAATTCGCCGCCGGCCTGAGAAAGCTTTCAAAATCAAATTCCGATTAATGGCTTTATTTACGCTTTATCTTACTAATTTATTTACCAATAAAGCCAATATAATGTAAATGAGAAAAGAAACCAAAATACTGATAACCCTGTTATTCCTTTCTCCCTTGCTCGGGGAGTTGCTCTCCGCCTCCCTTCCGCCCATCGCGTTTTTCAACCCCCTCGTTTTGTCGTTGATGGTGCTTCTGTACGGATGCGGGACGGTGCTAATCAGGGAGGCAAAGGCGAGATGGCGTCTGCAGTGGAGCGTTATTTTTCTGGCCAGTGCCTACGGCATCGTCGAAGAAGGGCTCATGGTAAAGTCCTTTTTCAACCCCGGATGGGTAGACATGGGTGTCTTGTCCGCGTATGGCATGTACCTGGGGGTCCAGTGGCCGTGGGCTATTATGCTCACGATTTACCATGCCACGATGAGCACCCTGATTCCCATCACGATCGTGGAATTGTTATGGCCAAAGTATAAAGATCAGCCACTGCTCGGGAAAAGAGGGCTGATTCTCGCTTTCGCCGGAATAACACTCGCGGGAATATTTGGCATGATAATCGCGGGAACGCAAGTCGGTGATGAGATAGTCCCCTATTACCCGAATCCGTTATTGATGGTTGGCGGGTTTATCTTTGTGGCGTTATTGATCTGGCTGGCAAAGAAATACAGCGGAAGCAAGATATCAACGAGCAGGACGCCCCTCATGCCACCAGCCGTTTTCGGTGTCTTTGGTTTTCTGTTCATGGTTGCTAACCTTCTTATCCCGAACATGTTGGCGCAGGCGGGCATGCATGGAGCAATGGCCATTCTCGCGCAGCTGGTTTTCATAGCTCTGTTGTCGTTGTTTGCAGTTTTCCAGATATATCACAAAGACGTAACCAAGAGGCATATAGTCGCCTTGATTTTTGGCTCGATCCTGTTTTGGATAATCGTATCACCCTTTCAAGAACTTAATACCGAAAACCCGGACCCGACCACCGGCATGTTCGCCGTCGGGATTATCAGTTTCATTTTGCTTATTCTTTGGAGGCGCTCTGTGTTGAAAAAGCGATAATAAATTAATAAAATCACTTACTTCACAGGGATAGGGACCTTCTCCGGCTCACTCTCCGATTCTCTCGCAGCTTCCCGGCTGGCATTGGCCACAGCCACGGCAACCTCCTGCATGGCCCTCATGGCAGCCTTCACCGCATGGAAGCTGATGGTTATGCCCAGGGCGATTAACAGACGCTCCAGAATGGTGATGGGCATCGCAGCGATCCAGAACTGCGCCGGTATGCTGAGGAACCAGAGATAAACGACGGATCCGACCGAGTGATCAACGAAGGCCGTTCCCAATGAATAGGAGTACGTCTTGGCTACCGGATGCCTCAAGACAGAATCGATCCTGTCCTTGAACCTTATCACGCCCATGGGAATTAACCAGAACAGGGAGTAGAACCAGACTTCCCTGCCTATCGGATGCATGATGAACAAGAATATGCAAGCTGCGGGGATCAGGACCAATTTTTTATCCCCCTTGAAGCTCCTGGCAAAATACACGGAGCCCATCAGTATGGGGAAGAACACGAGCAGGCTTAGCGTGTTTTTTATCTTATACAGGCCGATCACCGTTCCGATTATCTGGGAAAGCAGGATCGTTGCCACCCCGAGATTGAGGCCGAGCAGACCGCCAAGGGCAGGCCCGAACATGACCCCCATCGAGAATTTGAAGTCTGTGCCGAGAATAGGGAACATCTTTGTTTTCGTCAAGACTATGAACAAAGCCGCGAACAGCAGCGAAAACAGTATCTTGGGTATCCTCAGCTTCTTCTCAATTTCCCGCCTTTTTTCATGCGCCTTCGAGTGAAGCGCGCTTTTCCCGACCGCTTTTTTATGCACAAATCTTCTGGAAAGATGTTCGATTTTTTTCCCCATTCAATCTACCGATCTACCTAGACATAACCAAGCTTTTTGTCTTTCTGCCTGGCGAAATTGACGCCCAGCTTTTTAAGATAGGTGTCCGCCACATCATGCCCGTCCGCTTGCAGTATGATCAGGCAGGACAGAAAGAAGTGCAGAGAGTCTATCATCTCCTCGATGATTTCGGCCCTTTTCTTGTCCAGAGCTTCCGGCTCCTTGTTCCCTATCTTCCACCATTTGTTAACCTCGTCGCCAGCCTCTGCAAGCTCCGACATGGCGGCGAACAGCGTCCTGATGAACATCTCCCTTCTCTTCTCTGGAGATTCGCGCCAGAAATCGAATCCGTGCTCGAGCTGGAACTTCTTCTGCAAAGAGAGCAGGATGTCCATGCCAGCCGCCAACTTTTCCCTCTTTTCTTCATCAATCAAGATATCACCTGGTAATACATTCCCTCAACTCAGCTAATCGAATTGGATTATAATTCATTGGATTGTTTAAATAAATTTTCGAAGCGGAAATCGTCCTATGCCGATTAGAATCCCAAATGTATTTAAGTGGGGGTGCCAATTTATTTAATCCGCGGAGAATAGATTGTCATGCATGCAAAAAAGATCCCTGCCAAAAAGCAAATCGTTGAGATAAGGATTCACGGCCGGGGAGGCCAAGGCGCCAAGTCCGCATCCCAGCTGATTGTCGAGGCGGCCATGGAGCAGGATAAACAGATACAGGCATTCCCTGAATACGGGCCCGAAAGGACAGGAGCACCCATGGTGACTTACGCGAGGATTTCTGACAGTCCGATAACCACATACGAACCCGTGCTGAGGCCGGATATCGTCATGGTCATCGACCCTACCCTGATCGAGCAGGTTGACGTGACCAGAGGCATGACCGAAAAAAGCATTTTGATAGTCAATTCCAACAAAGGCCCGGCCGACATCCAGAAAGAGACGGGGTTCCGGGGCAAGACATATACCATTGACGCCACGGGCATTTCCATACACCATCTCGGCCGGAATGTGCCAAACACCCCCATGCTGGGGGCCCTGATAAAGGTGACAGGGGTAATAGAGATGAAATACCTGATCGAGAAGGTTGAGGGCATGTTTTTGCATAAGATCGGCAAGGAGAAAACACAAGCCAACATAGACGCAATCCATGAAGCCTACAAGGGTGTGAAAGGATGAGAGAGAAGTTCCCAACCAGAGAACAGCTGAAAAAGAAGTGCGGATGGCTCGAGATTCCCAAGGCAGGGGTCATTACAAGGGCAGCTTCCGCTCTGGACAACAAGACAGGATCCTGGAGGGCCTTCAGGCCGGTTATCGACGAAAAGAAGTGCATAAACTGCGGGTTCTGTGCAGCATATTGCCCGGACAATGCCGTTCCTTTCAAAGACGGCAAAAGGGGAAAAGTGAATCTCGATTACTGCAAGGGGTGTTTAATATGCATGCAAGTTTGTCCTGTCAAGGCGATAAAAATGGAGGAAGAGTCGAAGTTCAACAAATAAGGTGACAACATGAAAGCCAAATTCACTATAGTTCCGCTGACGGCAAATTACGCAATCGCTGAAGCCATGAGGCAGATAAACCCCGATGTTGTCGCAGCCTATCCCATAACCCCCCAGTCGGCAATCGTGGAACGGTTTGCAAGGTTTGTGGCAAACGGCATAGTCGACACGGAAATGGTGAGGGTGGAGTCAGAGCATTCCGCGATGTCCGCATGCGTCGGGGCGTCAATGGCGGGAGCCAGGGCCATGACGGCCACATGCTCAGCCGGCCTTGCGCTGATGTGGGAAATTCTCGGTGTAGCATCAGGGCTGAGATGCCCCATTGTCATGCCAGTAGCGAACAGGGCGCTGTCCGCACCCATAAACATCCACTGCGACCATTCGGACTCCATGGGAGCCAGAGACCTGAGCTGGATTCAGATTTATTGCGAGAATGCGCAAGAGGCCTACGAGAACGTCTTCCTTGCGCTCAAGCTTGCAGAGCACCCTGACGTGCAGCTGCCTGTCATGGTCTGCGAGGATGGCTTCATAACATCCCACTGCGTCCAGAACGTCAGGATATACGAAGACGAGGCTATCAAGAAATTCATTTCGGAAAGGAAGCCTGAATTCGACCTGCTGGACCTTAAAAACCCGATAACCGTCGGGGCGATAGAGCTGCAGGATTACTACTTCGAGACAAAGAGGCAGCAGGAAGAGGCGATGGGAAAGGCCCTGAAGATATACCTGGATGCGGGCAAGGAATTATCAAAAACCACAGGCAACAAGTATCCATATAGCGAGTCCTACAGGTTAGAGGATGCCGATGCTGTGATAGTCACCATGAGTTCTGCCGCCGGGACGACGAAGGCGGTCGTGGACAGGCTCAGGGGAAATGGAAAGAAAGTCGGCCTGCTTAAGCTGAGGCTGTTCAGGCCGTTCCCATATGACGCGGTAAGAAAAGCGTTAAAGGGTGCTGAAACCGTGGGTGTCCTTGACAGATCGTTCTCTTTCGGCGCTTATGCACCATTATTTTCAGAAATCAGGAACTCCATGTACCCCCTAGCCAAGAAGCCCAGACTGCAAAGTTACGTATTCGGTCTGGGAGGCAGGGACTTGCTGGAGAGCCATGTTGAACAAGCCTTCAAAGAGCTGCTGTCCGGCCTGACGACAAAGGAGGAGAAATACCTGGGACTGAGGTAAAACTGTGATACACCGGTGATTACATGAACATAAAAGAGCTCGCGGAAAAGACAACGAAAAATCCTAGGTTCACATCAGGCCACAGGATGTGCGGCGGATGTGCGGCGCCCATAATAGTCAAGTCGATCCTGGCCTCGACGGAGAAGCCTGTGGTGGCTGCCAACGCCACGGGATGCCTGGAGGTCGCCAGCACCATTTATCCGTACTCCAGCTGGGACATGCCGTGGATCCACTCCGCCTTCGAGAACGCCGCATCGACCATATCGGGCGTTGAAGCCGCGTACAAAGCGCTGAAGAGAAGGGGCAAAATCAAGCAGGACATGAAATTCATAGCATTCAGCGGCGACGGTGGGACATATGATATCGGGCTGCAGGCATTGTCCGGGGCCCTCGAGAGGGGCCATGATTTCGTGTACGTCTGCTACGATAATCAAGCCTACGAAAATACAGGAGGGCAGAGGTCCAGCGCCACGCCGTTCGGCGCGAGCGCCACGACCGAGCCTGCGGGCAAGGTTCATCCAGGCAAGGACGTGTGGAGAAAGGACCTGGTGAAGATATGCGCGGCCCACAACATACCCTACGCTGCCCAGGCATCCGTCAACAATCTTATTGATCTGACGAACAAGGCTGCCAAGGCATTCGAAGCAAAAGGACCAGCGGTCCTGGTAGTCCTGTCGGTATGCCCGACCCTGTGGGGGACAAAGCCAGCCATGACGATTCAGATGGCAAAGCTTGCGGTTGATTCCTGCTTCTGGCCTTTGTACGAGATCGAGAACGGCGGGTATAAGCTGAGCTACAAGCCTGCCAACAAGGTTCCCGTAGCCGAGTTCTTAAAACCCCAGAGAAGGTTCAAGCACCTCTTCGTGCCAGGGAACGAACACCTGCTGGAAAAAATACAGCAGCATGTGGACGCCGAATGGGAAAAGTTGTTGGCTTTGTGCGGAGAGATTGGGAAATAGTCATGTGCTGAGCAAGGAACCTTTGCAAGGGGTTACGTCTAGCTATCTGACCGAAAGCAGATTGGCCTTGGTTATGATTCCCGTGACCTTCCCTTTCCTGTTCACGAGGACAGCAGGATGGAATTCAAGCAGGTCGGGGAGCATATCCACGGAATCATCCTCGTTCACCAACGGGAAGGGATTGTCCATGATCTCCTTTATTTTGACGTAAGCCGGGTTTTTATCCAGATGTCTTATTATCGTGCTTTCGCTTACTGAGCCGACCACAGCGCCCCTGTCGATGACAGGCAGCTGGGAGATGTCAAAGCTTTTCATCAACTGCACGGCCTTTTTCGCGTTGTCGTTGGGCTTTATCGGTATTAATTTTCTGGACATTATGTCCCTGCACAGAATTTTCTTCTCCCTTTTCTTGAGGATAGTCAGCAGCGTGTTCACGGTGGAAAGCCGGGGGTTGACCTTTTCCGTCTCTATCTTGGCTATGTGGGCCTGGGAGATGTCGGCAAGCCCGGCCAGCTCCGTCTGCGAAATCCCCGCCGATTCCCTCAACCCTTTAAGATACTTTCCCGTAATCATATAACCACTGGTTATCTTTTTGGCCTATTAAATATAAAAAACTATATAAAGGACTTTTTACAACTTTTTCTATTAAAACCAGAAAGGCGATTTCATGGCTAAAGGTGTAGGAATATATAAAGATAGAGGTGCTAATTTGTTTTTAAAAAGGAAATTTGAACAATATAAACTTTCAATATTAGCTAAAGGAGGTGGTGATGTCCCATGAGTGGAGAAAGACATATTATTACATCAGAATCCGTAACTGAAGGGCATCCTTGACAAGATGTGTGATCAGATAAGCGACGCGGTTCTTGACGAGGCGCTCAGGCAGGATGCTCACAGCAGGGTCGCGATAGAGGTGGGGGCCAAGAACGGAGGCGTGTTCGTCTTCGGTGAGATGACAAGCAAAGGATGGGTCGATGTGCCCAGGATAGCCAGGGGGGTCATAAAGAAGATAGGATATACCGATTCTCATTATGGGATTGAATGGGAAACGTGCTCGGTATGGACGCAGATTACCGAGCAGTCGCCTGACATAGACCAGGGCGTGAGTTCCGGGAAGGGCCTGCACAAGGAGCAGGGCGCCGGGGACCAGGGAATGATGTACGGCTTCGCCTGCAACGAGACCCCTGAACTGATGCCGTTGCCCATCATTCTGGCGCACAAGCTGACGATGAGGCTTGCCGAGGCCAGGAAGAAGGGCGAGATAAAATGGCTCAGGCCTGACGGGAAGTCGCAGGTCTCCATAGAATATGACGAGGTCTTGAAGCCTGTCAGGGCCGACACGGTCCTTATATCGACGCAGCACGACGAGGATGTAAGCTACGAGCAGATAAAAAATGAAATCACGGAGAAGGTGATAAAGCCCGTTTGCGGTGAGTGGCTTGACGATAAAACCGTAATTCATGTGAACCCCACGGGAGCCTTCGTCAGGGGAGGTCCTTACGCCGATTCAGGCTTGTCGGGAAGGAAGATAATAGTGGATACATATGGCGGTATTGGCAGGCACGGCGGCGGCTCCTTTAGTGGAAAGGACCCGAGCAAGGTTGACAGGTCCGCAACCTATGCTGCAAGATACATAGCGAAAAACGTGGTGAAGGCGGGACTTGCAGACAAGTGCGAGATACAGCTTGCCTACGCTATAGGCGTCGCAGACCCGGTATCGGTCCATGTGGAATGTGGCGGGACTAACAATGTCCCCGTGGAGAAGATAAGGGAGCTTGTGAGGAAGCACTTCCATCTGAAGCCAGCGGAAATCATCCGGGATCTTGACCTGAAAAGACCCATATACCAGAAGACAACGAACTACGGGCACTTCGGCCGGCACGACCCTGATTTCACGTGGGAGAAGACCGACAAGGCTGAAATCCTTAGGAAGGAAGCGGGCCTATAAGCCCGTCCCCTTATCTATATTTTCATGTAACTATTCCGCAACCAAAATGCTTTTATTTATAACCCCGATAGATATCTCATGGAAAAAATTCTAGAATCCACGGAAAGGGCATTTATGGGGGAGTTCATTCGGCTTTCTCCTAAGATTAACGAGCTTTCAGAGATTCTGTGGTTTGTTTTCAGGATGGGCGGTTCGGTATCAAGCAACATCATAACCCCTAGGTTTCCCGATGCCGGCAAGGATTTGCAGAACCTGGTTGGCATGGGGATATTGAAAGAGATGGATGCCGGAACCGAGCGTGTAGTCGCCTTCAGCGAGCGCTTTGAATCCAAGCTGATAAACAAGAATCTCAGCGACATTTCGGTTACGGACATATTCGATACGCTCGTTGACGGCTATTCGAAGGACCTAGGCAAGAGATACAAGCTGGACGAGTTGATCAAGAGGCTTTCCACCGTTCTCTCCGCTGTAATAACATATGCAACCCCTGAAGAACCCGCGTTTCTGAACAAGGTCTTCAGAGCAGTAAGCGGAAGCATAAGCGGCGAGGTTACACCAGCTAGCCTGAACCAGGCCAAAGAGTTGCTGGAATACTACCTTTTCAAATACCTTGGACTAGTGCAGCCCATTGGCTCATTCGCCGTTAATCTTTCAGTCAGGGCAGCCCAGGTCGTTGGCAAGGACCCGGATCTGCTTTCTGCCTACAAGACCAGGCCCAGAGGTTCTGCTGCAGTGAAGAAGCCAGAAAAAGCGGCGGAAGTCGAAGGGAAAAGTGCGTGAATTTCTCCTAGTAGTATCTGCCCCAGCAGGAATAGCGGCTAGGGCAATCTATATCGCAGCATGACCTGCAGAGAGGTTTCTTTGTTTTCAAACAAACGGTGGTGTCCCAGAATGATCCGCACTCCTCGCACCTTTCTAGCATATTCCCACTAATCCCACTAAATTAATTTATGCTCGGGAACTTTTAAATTTGTTACACATTTTACGCAAAAATGATTTTAAGCCATAGAGACAAAAATGTTATTATGCTTGAGATAGTCTTTCTTGGGACGGGATCCGGCATTCCCACTCCGGACAGGAACCATGCCTCCATATGGATGCGGCACGAGGGTGAATATATCCTGTTCGACTGCGGAGAGGGAACGCAGAGGCAGATATTCAAGGCCAGGCTGAATTTCATGCGGATAAACAGGATTTTCATAACCCACTGGCACGCGGACCACTGGGCCGGATTGATAGGCCTGCTGCTCACCATGAACCTGGAAGAGAGGAAAAGACCGCTGCATGTATATGGCCCGGAAGCCGACAGGTTTGTTAGCGACATCCTGGACCTCGGGTACTGGGGGACGAAGTTCAAGGTCATAGCCGAGCCTGTTCCTTATGACGGGGATGAGATAACGACCCTGGTAAAGACACATGACTTCGCCATCACCTCGATCCCGGTCGAGCACTCGGTCCCTGCAGTGGCGTATTGCTTCAAGCAACATGACAGATGGAATGTGGATATAAAAAAGGCCAGCAAGTTGTACGGACTGCGCCAGGGCCCCATTGTCGGCAAGCTCAAAGAAACAGGCAAGATTACGCTGAGAGGAAAGGAAATAACCCTGCGCGATGTCGGTATCCTAAAAAGAGGAGTCAAGGTCGCCTACTCTGGTGATACGAGACGCTGCGAGAACATGATCAGGCTTGCCAAGGGCGCTGACGTCCTGATACATGACACAACCTTCGCGGAAGAGGTAGAGGACAGGATGCACACGGGGGCGAAGGAAGCCGCGCAAATAGCCAAGACCGCGCACGTGAAAAAGCTCATCCTAACCCATTTTAGCAGGCGCTATA
>Ga0315533_1000855_pt1 | contig 24796 bp, 23 predicted proteins | sample SalMarSW160130MG_FD_203081 | JGI IMG/M metagenome (GOLD analysis project Ga0315533, IMG submission 203081) | Salt marsh sediment microbial communities from the Plum Island Ecosystem LTER, Massachusetts, United States - Salt Marsh Sediment SW1601-30 ... | reverse complement strand
CGGTGACACTTTTATTTTTATATACCAAAAGGAGGTTTAACTATGGTCGTAGCAGTTTATCCAGGTACCTTTGACCCCCTCACCTACGGGCACATGGACATTATCGAACGAGCAGCAGCCCTGGTCGGCAAGTTAATTGTCGGTATCTATGAGAATCCTGCTAAACAGCCGCTTTTTCCTCTGGAACAAAGGGTAAGGTTAGTGGAAGAAGCGGTAACTGGCTTGTCCAACGTTCATGTTAAAGCTTTCAAAGGACTGACCGTAGATTTTATACGCCAGGTAGGAGGAAAGGTTATGATACGTGGTTTGAGAGCAAATTCTGACTTCGAACGGGAATTTGAAATGGCGTTGATGAACAGAAAGCTGGCGCCAGATATTGAGCTACTTTGTTTGATGACTAGCTCTCAATATCAATTTCTTAGCTCTACCCTGATCAAGGAAGTAGCTAAGTTAGGAGGCTGTCTTGAAGGTATGGTTCCTGACCGCGTGGCTGTAGCTCTAAAGGAGAAGTTTTCTTTGCCTATTGAGCTTGCCACTGGTAATGGTAAAATGTAAAATTAAGAGCTAAAAATTAAGGAGGTAATAGAAAGATGGCATACAAAATTACTGATGAGTGCATCAGCTGTGGTGCCTGCGAACCAGAATGTAAGAATGAGGCCATAACTGAGGGAGAGGAAATCTATGTTATTGACCCCAATAAATGCACTGAGTGTGTCGGCTGGTTCGAGACACAAAAGTGTGTTGAAGTTTGCCCTGTGGAATGTTGCATTCCCGACCCCGATCACAAGGAAACAGGAGAGCAATTGTTGGAGAAATGGCGCAAGCTACATCCCGGTGAGACTCCAGCCGCCACTTAAGATAAAGCCTGTCAAATATTTCAGTAAAACGTATTCGTTTAATAATGCGTTCATCCTGAGCGTGTCTAAGGGTGAGCTAATTTAATCTTGAGTACCGCTCATGGTTCGACAAGTTCACCAAGAGCGGTTAATAAATATCTCTCAGTGAAGAATCATTTCCTGGATGTACTTAGGGAGATTTTTCACGTGACTCAAAAATGACATCTCACTGTAGGACCTTATAGCGACGTAACAATTATCACATTGGTTAGTCCGGGAAAATTTTTCTATTATCTCTTTGCGAGTAGCGTATTTACTGCGGTGCAGTGAACAGGGAACTAGGCTCCCGTCAGGCATTACAACAAGAAATCTTATGCCTGCCTTACAATTTGACATGTATCCTTGTTCAAAGAATTTTAAAGTATCTCGGAGCGTGAGTTCTGGGTTAGCTAGATAAGTGCCCTGCCCTTTTAATATTATTAGTTCGTTAATGGCCTCGCGTAAAATTCCCAAATCCTCTCCATTGTTGAGGCAATAGTCCTCATTCCCTGTTCGCAGTGCAGTGTATGCACTATACGATATGTCTACACCCCACTCAGCGGCCTTTTTTGCCAAAGGCAATATTTCCCTCAGATTGGCTTTAGTTATAGCTGTGTTCAAGATAATATCCCGAAACCCAAGCTTCGCTAGCCGGGGAAGACTTTGCTCCAAACGTTTATAGAGACCCGGCCGTCGTCGAAATTCGTCATGCCGCTCATCAGGAAAGTCAAGTGATACGGAAAATTGATTCACCCCTGCTTCACGTAATTGCAGATAATTGCTCTCATTCAGCAGCACTCAGTTGGTAATAAGTATCACTTACTGTGTCCCAGATTGCTTGTTATACTTTCGCCGACAGCCCATCATCTATCCAAGTATTTCCAGGCAATAACGCTTGGAGCTATAATGGGGAGAAAATAGCTGAATGCTGTACCAACCATGTAGATAACATATTGAAGGGGCCTGAAGAAGATGGGGGAGGAACGCCACCACCTGTCTCCTACAGTTAAGCCTCTTATGCCTTTACCTCTAATGACAAAACCACTTGCCTTTAGTTCCTCCAAACTCCAGACATATCTATGTTCCTCATAGGGATTTCCGTAGTAATCATGATGCGGGCATTTGTGTATAGGGGTGGTTAACAAAATCGCTTCCCTCGACACCCTTTCAAGCTCGCTCAGAGCCTTTTGCCCATCCTCTTTATCAAGGTGTTCTAGCACTTCAATAAGAACTACCAAATCAAACTGCTTATCCTTGATAGGAAGCGCCCTCACGTCTCCGCAGATGACACCTTGGTAAATGCCTCTGCGATTGGATGCTCTAACATTAGGTTCAAAAATATCTAACCCTATCGCATAAAAATTTTGAGTTTTGATAACTTGTGAGAGAGCGCTATATCGGCCAAAACCTATATCCAGTATTTTGGCACCTGCCCTATTTTTAAACGCCTCCCAGATAGCCACATTTCGCCCAAATATGTTAAGGCAGGACAAAACCAGCCAATTTATCAAACCGTGTAAATGTGTGTCTCTCATGGTAACCCTTGGACCGTGTCAGACCGAATATCGCGCAATTGCAGATAACTACTCTCGTTCAGCAACACTCCGTTGGTAACAAGTATCACTTACTGTGTCCCAGATTGCTTGTTATATTTTCGCCGACAGCCCATCGTCTATCCAAGTATTTCCAGGCAATAACGTCTGCAGCTATAGTGGGGAGAAAATAGCTAAATGCTGTACCCACCATATAGATAATGTATTGAAGAGGTCTGAAGAAGATGGGGGAGGAACGCCACCACCTGTCTCCTACAGTTAAGCCTCTTATACCTTTACCTCTAATGACAAAACCACTTGCCTTTAGTTCCTCCAAACTCCAGACATATCTATGTTCCTCATAGGGATTTCCGTAGTAATCATGATGCGGGCATTTGCCTATAGGGGTGGTTAACAAAATCGCTTCCCTCGACACCCTTTCAAGCTCGCTCAGAGCCTTTTGCCCATCCTCTTTATCAAGGTGTTCTAGCACTTCAAAAAGAACTACCAAATCAAACTGCTTATCCTTGATAGGAAGCGCCCTCATATCTCCGTAGATGACACCATGGTAGATGCCTCTGCGATTGGATGCTCTAACATGAGGCTCAAAAATATCTAACCCTATCGCATAAAAATTTTGAGTTTTGATAACTTGAGAGAGAGCGCTATATCGGCCACAACCTATATCCAGTATTTTGGCACCTGCCCTATCTCTAAATGCCTTCCAGATAGCCACGTTTCGCCCAAATGTGTTAAGGCAGAACAAAAGCAGCCAATTTATCAAACCGCGTAACTGTATGTCTCTCATGGTATCCCTTGAACCGTGTCTTCAAAAAGTGAATCCATCTTATACAACTCTCAAAGGCGTTCAGCTTTTTTACAAGCAGCAGCCACAGCCTCAAGAATGAGAGAGCGGAATCTCCCCTTTTCTAACTGAAGAAGAGCCTCGGTAGTGGTTCCCCCTGGCGAAGTAACCATGTTCCTCAAATCAGCAGGATGTTTGCCCGTCTTCTCAACAGTGCGAGTAGAGCCAAGTACAGTTTGTATCACCAATTCTTGGGCCATATCCCGAGGCAAGCCAATATGCACACCAGCATCGACTAGTGCCTCGATAAAAAGAAAAACATAAGCTGGACCACTGCCGCTTAAAGCAGTGGCCATACCTAAATATTTCTCATCAGTAACATAAATTTCTTTACCCAAAGCACCCAGTACAGTCTGAGCTAACGCTTTTTGCTTCTGCTCAGTCTCAGCGGTTGCTGTCCAGATAGTCATTCCCTCGCCAATTTGCGCTGGCATATTAGGCATAGCCCGAATTACAGAGGAATGGTTTAAACCCTGGCATAAACTGGACAGAGTAGCGCCAGCTACTATAGATAACACTAGCTGTTCGGGCGACGGAGTCTTTATCTCTTCCATTACCTGAGGCAGATTCTGAGGCTTCACTGCCAGAATAATCAAGTCGGCATTTGCCACCGCCTTTCTATTATCAGCTAAAGTGCTAACTCCATATTCCCGGCTCAATAATTCACGCCGCACCGGACTAATATCGCTAACCACCATATCTTGTGGCGCAGCCGCCTTTTTAGTCAAAAGACATTTAACCATCGCTTCCCCCATAGCCCCACCGCCAATAAATGCTATCCTCATTTTTTCTTTTCCTTGCTTCTTCGTTCTTCTATCACTCCGATTACATCGGGGCTACCACAATATTCACCACTCGATTGGGGACATAAATAACTCTGGTAAGTTTCTTACCATCAATATAAGCCTTCACTCGCTCTCGACCCAGCGCCAGCTCCTTGGCCTCGACTTCACTTATGGAAGCGGGTACAAGCACCTTATCGCGAAGTTTGCCATTTACCTGAATGACTAAGGTAATTTCTTCCTCCTTGACTAGCTCTTCGTCATACTCAGGCCATGGCTGGTTATGAATACTGTAAGGATGCCCAGTCCTGTTCCATAACTCCTCGGCAAGATGAGGAGCGGTGGGGGCAAGGAGAAGCAGAAAATAGCTAATGGCCTCCGCCCATAGAGAACCTGACACCACCCCACCCTCTTTAACCTTAGATAGGTAGTTGCTGAATTCCATCAGGCTAGACAGCATGGTGTTGAAGCGGAACTTTTCCAAATCAGCAGTCACCTCTTTAATTGTCTTATGAGTTAAATGAAGGAATTCTTTCTCAGCCTCAGGATCAACAACATGGCTAGCATAGTCTGTTGTTACCAAGCTCCACACTCGGTTCAGCCAGCGGCTGACGCCCACAATGCCCCTATCATTCCATTCCCCTCCCAGCTCCCAGGGACCAATAAACATGAGATACCCACGAACGGCGTCAGCTCCTAATTCAGCCACATATTCGTCAGGGGCAATTACATTGCCTCTAGATTTGCTCATCTTATCACCACGATAAATTATGGTCCCCTGATTGAATAGACGAGTAAAGGGCTCATCAAAGTCGACCAGGCCAATATCCCTCAATGTCTTGATGAAAAAACGAGCGTAGAAGAGATGCATAACTGCATGCTCAGCACCCCCGGTATACAAATCCACAGGCAACCAATATTTCATTTTGGCAGCATCAAAAGGGGCATCCCTGGTTTCGGGACTGGTGTACCTCAAGAAATACCAAGAGGAACACATAAAAGTATCCATAGTATCAGTTTCCCTTCGTGCTGGCCCAGAACATTTAGGACAGGTGGTGCTGACGAATGACTGGCAATATTTCAGAGGAGATTCCCCGGTAGGTTTAAATTCCGCATCAGGAGGAAGCAGAACAGGCAAATCCTCCTCGGGTACAGGGACTATGCCACATTTATCACAATAAATTATAGGGATGGGTGCCCCCCAATACCTCTGCCTGGAGATAAGCCAATCACGAAGGCGATAAAGAACCGACCGCTTGCCCCATCCTTTTTCCTCTAATAAAGTACAGATTGCCTCATATCCTTGTTCGCTGGGTAAACCGCTAAACTCCCCAGAATTCACCATTGTACCTGACCCAGTATATGCTTCCGTCAATTCTTCACCTGTCCAACCCGGAGGAGCAATAACTGTTCGCACAGGTAGCTTAAACTTCCTGGCAAATTCCAAGTCTCGTTCATCATGAGCAGGCACTGCCATCACCGCTCCAGTGCCATAAGTTGGCAATACATAATCAGCAATCCAGATAGGCACTCGCTCCCCGCTCATTGGATTGACAACGTAGCTTCCCAGAAAGACCCCCGTTTTCTCCCTGCCCAGTGCCACCCGCTCGTACTCACTTTGTCGCCGACACCAAGCAATATATTCATCTACTTCAACTTTATGCTCCGGGGCAGTCAATTGAGAAACTAAAGGATGCTCCGGAGCCAGGAGGAAGAAAGTCACCCCAAAAATAGTATCCGGGCGAGTGGTGAACACTCTTATCACTTTCTGCTCTACACCTTCATGCTCTAGCCAGAATGAAATTTCAGCGCCCTCGCTCTTGCCCACCCAATGCTTCTGCATTATCTTTATGCGCTCTGGCCAGTCCAGACGACTATGATCGAGGAGTTCCTCAGCGTATTTAGTAATCCTGAAGAACCATTGTTCCAGCTCTCTTTTAGCCACTGGCGTGCTACACCTCTCACAAAAACCTTCCCCTACTACCTGTTCATTAGCCAACACTGTCTGACATTTAGGACACCAGTTAACAGGCGCCTCAGCCCGATAGGCCAGACCAGCGTGATAAAATTTAAGGAAAAACCACTGTGTCCATTTATAGTAGTCCGGCAGGCAAGTAACTACTTCACGGTTCCAGTCATATATTGCCCCCATACTCCCGAGTTGCCGACGCATATTCTCTACATTTCTCATTGTCCACTCATAAGGGTGAATTCCATGGCTGATGGCAGCATTTTCCGCCGGTAACCCAAAGGCGTCAAAGCCCATAGGATGAAGCACATTATAGCCCCGCATCCTTTGAAATCTGGCATAAACATCTGAGGGCGCCATGGCGTACCAATGACCAATGTGAAGGTCTCCTGAGGTATAGGGGAACATGGTCAGGGCATAAAATTTCGGGCGCCCACTATCCTCCCCTATCTCATAAATATGGTCAGCCGCCCACCTCTGTTGCCATCTCTTTTCGATTTCCCGAGGGTTATATTTCTGAGCCATATTTGCTAAAGTTTAACCTAAGTCAGGGTGAATTAAAAGCCCCTCTCCACTGCTGGAAATCAACATGGAAAAGGAGATTCTCAGCAAAACTCGGCTGTATAAACTTTTGTCCAGACTCGAAAGCAGCCCTAGAGACTGTATAAGTCTGTATATAAAACCTTCTTCTTTTCCCTATTGTATAAATGGACTATCGCTTCGGCCCCAATACAATACATATACCCACGAAATTAAGGAATCAGTCAACATCAAAGCTGTAGCTCAAGCAGTTGCAAGGTACAATACGGGAGCAGCCATATATTGGCAAAAAAACGGCAATAAATACATAGTGTTGCCGTCATTTCCTATTACTGAAGATAGAATTTCACCAGATGAGTTTGATGCTTCCCCCCTATTAGAAACCCCGGAACGAGTATATGTTATCGGCGTGGTGGTGGTAACATGGGGAGCATACTCTATAGGAGTTTTCCATCGTGATAATCTGGTAAAATCAAAAACGGGCACAGAGTATATCCATAAGGAACATAGGAAAGGGGGAAGAAGCGAAAAAAGATTTGCCCGCAGGACTGAAGAACAGAAGAAAGATTTTCTGAGAAAGGTTAGCAATAGAATCGAGGAGGAATTTGAGAATTACACGCTGGATTATATATTTTTGGGAGGGAATAGATTAATCCGTGCACCCTTATTAAGAGAATGCAAATATCTCCAGCGAGAAGCCCAGAAAATTTCCCAGAGGGTTTTAAATATAAGATATGCAGACACACAAACCTTGACCCACAGTCTAAAAGAAATAACAAGCTCTGTGGTTTTTACTTTTTGAGACTATTCCCAAAAAGATACCAATATGCCCTCAGGAATAAATATCCCCTAAAGATTCAACCCCGCTCGCCTATGGAGTTCACGCAAATGCAAATAGCGGTAATATCAATGCGTGACCCCTCTCAACACCCGGTGACCGCCGTAGAAATTTAGCGTTTCTCTATTCTAAATACTTTTGTGCCGCAGACAGGACAGACACCCCGGGTTGCTGGTCTGCGGTTCTTGAGTGTAACCCGCATGGGGTTTCTTATCTCCACCTTTTTCCTGCACTTCATGCAATAAGCTGTCGCCATCATGCCCTCCTTTTAATTTTGTTACACCTATATTGTTACTATAAGAACACAGCTTTGTCAATACCTTTTGGGTCTCCAAAGCCAAAGATTGTAAATTTTCGACCATTTTAGCAGGCGAGGCAGGAGCCAAAGACTATTTAGAGTCCTGCTACGAAGCTACATGTGGCATTCTAGCTAAAATAAGTGGATAGCGACTGCCATGCCGTATCGAATCGTTTCAGGCATTTCTCTTTTCCCAATACTGCCATGGTCTGAAACAATGGTGGTGCCGCAGTACGCCCTGTAACAGCTACCCTTAACAAACCGAACAATTCCCCTGTGCCTAAGTTTAGCTCTGCGGCCAGAGGGCGCAGAATACCCTCAAGCGCAGTGGCATTCCAGGTCGTTACTTCCTCCAACTTTTGCGAAGCAATTGTAATAGCCTTAGCAGCCGATTGGGCATCCAGTTTCCCGCTCAAAAGCAGGCCTGTATCATATTGCAGCTCGCCGAGGAAGAAAAAGCTAGCAAGCTGAGGAACCTCAGCCAGGGTTTTGGCTCGTTCTTGAATGAGAGACAGAACCTGGCTGACGTAACTGTTGTTCAATGGGCGTTCTACCGACTTTGGCAAATCTCTATCTAAAAATGGCATGGCTTGTTGGACAAATTCCCCCAGGCTTAGTTTGCGCAAATAAACCCCGTTCATCCATTCTAGCTTATCTTTATTAAAAATAGCCGCTGTTTTGCCTACCCTTTCCAGAGAGAAGTGCTTTATCAATTCTGCTTGGGATAATAACTCAGTTCGATCATCAAGCGACCAGCCCAAAAGCACCAAGAAATTAATCATTGCATCTGGGAGGTATCCCTGCTTTTGATATTCAGTGATAGTAGTAGCACCGTGCCTTTTGGACAGTTTGGCACGGTCAGGTCCCAGAATCATGGGTAAATGAGCAAATTGGGGAGCTTGCCAATTTAGAGCTTGGTAAAGCAAAACATGGCGAGGAGTGCTGGAGAGCCACTCATCTGCTCTGAGGACATGTGAGATAGCCATTAAATGGTCATCTACTACATTAGCCAGGTGATATGTGGGATAACCATCGGATTTGAGCAGGATGAAGTCGTCTAAGGTATCGTGCTTAAAAATTACCGGGCCATGAGTTAAGTCGTAGAAAGTGGTTTCGCCTTCAAGAGGTGTTTTAAAGCGAATCACGGGAGTAATACCTGTTGCCTCTAACCGAGTTCTTTCATGTTGTGTTAAACCTCGACAATGGCGATCATATTTCGGTGGCTGTTTACGTTTTGCCTGTTCCTGGCGCATCGTCTCTAATCGCTCTGGAGAGCAGTAGCATAAATATGCATGACCCTCCTCAAGCAATCTGTGGGCAATTTCACGATAAATGGGTAATCGTTGTGATTGGAAGTAAGGCCCTTCATCCCAGTTTAATCCCAGCCACTGCAAGCTATCTAGTATTACCTCCACTGCACCCTCCACCTTACGGGCAATGTCAGTATCTTCAATTCGTAAGATAAACTTGCCGCCGTGATGGCGAGCAAAAAGCCAGTTGAATAGAGCAGTCCTGATGTTGCCTAAATGTGGGTACCCTGTGGGACTGGGCGCAAAACGAAGTCTAACCGATGTTTCCGACTCAGACGGCATTGCGCTATATTTTGCGTGACTTAACCTTACTTAGAGAGAGTTCGATGTAGCTTTTTTAACCGCTCCAGATGTTTCCTAAGCCTCTGAGCAAGCTGCTCAACCTGATTCAAGGCATTTTCAGTATCTTCTGTCTCCGTGGTTATCTTGAACAAGATTTCGCTTTGCCGCCCGCTTAGCCCGGCCTCAAAATCAGCCAATTCCTCTATCCCAGCCTCTCCCATTAACTTGGATAAGAGGGTGCTTTCCCTGTCCGCTTGCTCTTTAGCGAGTTCCTCATAGGACTTCATGTCACCAGTTTCCTTTCTTTTATATCGAGGATGCCAAATTTTAACATGGCTTGATGTCTCAAACAAGCCTTGATTTGACACGGCACGTGTAGATGGTACTGCTCTTTCATCCGATTATGCAGAATTTCGTTGTTTCTTATATATTAAAGGGTGTTGTTTTTTTATTATGGTGAGTGAACCCGATGTCGCAGTTTAAAATAGTTTCCGATTTTCGTCTTACCGGCGACCAGCCCCAAGCCATAGACAAACTGGTCGAGGGTTTGAACAAAGGTTACCGAGAACAGACACTGCTTGGAGTCACCGGCAGTGGCAAAACCTTCACCATGGCCAACGTCATCGAGAGAAGACAGAGGCCAACCCTGGTTATTTGTCACAACAAAACTTTGGCCGCTCAGCTAGCAACCGAGTTCAAGGAATTCCTTCCCAAAAATGCTGTGGAGTATTTTGTCAGCTACTATGACTATTATCAGCCGGAGGCTTATATCCCCAGCACCGACCTCTATATTGAGAAGGAAACCGATATAAATGAGGAGATTGACAAACTACGTCATGCCGCTACCAGGTCTCTCTTCACACGCCGAGATATAGTTATTGTCGCTTCGGTCTCCTGTATTTATGGCCTGGGGGCACCTGAAGAATACCGAAGCTTTGTCCTTACTATTGAAAGGAACAAACACTACAAGCGAGACAAACTGGTCCGCCATCTGGTGGATATGCAATACGAAAGAAACGACTATGATTTCACCAGAGGCAGATTCCGCATTCGAGGCGACACCCTGGAGATACAGCCAGCTTATGAGGAGATAGCCCTCAGAATCGAATTCTGGGGAGACGAGATTGAGCGCATTGTAGAGGTTGACCCCCTAACTGGTGAGGTACTGGCTCATCGCGATCAAGTGGATATTTACCCTGCAAAGCACTTTGTTACCTCTCACGATAAGTTGATGGCAGCAATCGAGGATATTAAAGTCGAGCTAGAGGAAAGATTAAAGGAGTTAAGGAGCCAGGGAAAGCTACTGGAGGCTCAGAGGCTTGAGGCACGGACCAATTACGATATTGAAATGCTTCAAGAAGTGGGATACTGCACCGGGGTGGAAAATTACTCCCGGCATCTCCAGCGGCGGGCACCGGGAAGCACACCCTGGACTTTACTGGATTATTTTCCTGATGACTTCCTGTTGTTCATCGATGAATCACATATGACCCTGCCGCAGATAAGGGGCATGTATCACGGTGATATCTCTCGAAAGCAGACACTGGTTGATTACGGCTTTCGCCTCCCTTCAGCCCTGGATAACCGCCCATTGAATTTTGAGGAGTTTAACAAACACGTCAACCAGGTTACTTACGTCTCGGCAACACCCAAGCCCTATGAATATGAGCATAGTCAACAAGTGGCAGAGCAATTAGTCCGCCCCACCGGTTTACTGGAGCCTACCGTGGAGGTTAAACCAGTTAAGGGGCAAATTGATGACCTTATTTATCAGATAAAAAGCAGGGTAGCCAAGGGGGAGCGTTGTTTGGTGACTACCTTGACCAAGCGAATGGCAGAGGAATTAAGCGACTACTTGAGGGAAATGGAGATTAAGACTCATTACCTGCATTCGGAGGTAGAGACTTTAGAGCGAGTGGAGATTCTCCGTGACCTCCGCCTTGGCGTCTATGATGTGGTAGTGGGCATCAATCTCCTTCGTGAGGGGCTGGACTTGCCTGAGGTGAGCCTGGTAGCCATACTCGATGCTGATAAGGAAGGCTATCTCAGGTCAGAGGAAGCGCTCATTCAGACCATGGGGCGTGCTGCCAGACACCTAAACGCTCACGTCATAATGTATGCTGATACCATTACCCAATCCATGCAGAAGACGATAGAGGAAACCGGCCGCCGTCGCCAGGTTCAGGAAGCTTACAACAAGGAGCACGGCATAACTCCCCAGGGAATCCGAAAAGCAATTAAGGATATAACTGAGAGAGTTCAAGCGGTAGCCGAGACAAGGGCTCCCTATACGGTTACTCCCATTTCCAAGGAAGAAATGGCTCAACTTATCAGGCAACTGGAATCCCAGATGAAGGCAGCGGCCAAGAATCTGGAGTTTGAAAAAGCTGCTATGATCCGCGACCGCATTATCGAACTAAGAAAAGACGAGGAACTAGTTTCGCCCATGATGAAAAGATAATAGGGGCAGCAGTTCGCCAGAAGTTGGACCCACTTGAGGCTATCTCTGCGCTCTTTTGGTTGCCATTCATTCCAGCCTCTCTCCCAGGATGTGGCGCCCCCATTACATCGGTGGCCAGTCGGAATAGAGGACTGCAGACACAGTGCCAGTGCTTTGCATCAGGTATCCGCCCAACAGAAGCCACTGAACAGGCCAGGACTAAAGTAACGGAATAACCAGTACGAACGGGTTATTGACACTCTCTAAAACATGAGTATAGTATAGTATGGCATAGTTGAGTAGTTCCATGAGAGGAACATATGCCCGTTGTTATTAATGACCAGACCTATTACAGAACAGCCGAGGTTTGCCGGATGATCGGCATCAGCAGAAATACCCTCTTCAGGTGGTTAAAAGAAGGGATATTTTCCGACGTCGAGTACCGGGACTGGCGGGGCTGGAGACTATTCACCCCGGCTCAGGTGGAGACAATTAGAGCAAAGACCAGCTATGTTACTGCAATAAGTAGGGAAAACTAAGCAGGTGGATACATGCGATTAGCGGTCAAAGAAACGGAGACAGAAAACTTATTCGCGACTCTAGCCAACAAATCGCCAGTTGGACTTTACATCGTACAGGATGGAAAGTTTTGCTATACCAACCCCACCTTCCAGAGTAACACCGGCTACAGGGAAGATGAATTGCTGGGCAGGAATGCTCTAGAGCTTGCCGTTCCCGAAGACAGGAAGCTGGTCAGAGAAAATGCCGTAAAGATGCTGAAGGGAGAACTCACCTCGCCATACCAATTCAGAGTGACCCACAAGAACGGCAGCATTCAGTGGGTAATGGAGTCAGTTTCCTCCGTCCAGTACCGTGGGAGACGGGCAACTCTGGGGAACTTCGTAGACATCACCGCACACAAGCGAGCAGAGGAGGCACTTCAAGCCGAGAAGAATAAGCTGCAATCATTAATAGATGCCATAGAAGACCACATCACTATACGAGATAGAGACTATAACCTTATTTATATGGCTGAGCATGTGAAGAAACTTTGGGGTGACCGCACCGGGGAGAAATGCTACCGCGTCTTTGAAGGCCAAGACAAAGTATGTGATGGATGCCCAGCAGAAAAGGCATTCAGTGATGGTAAGTCCCACATCTCGGAGAGGAAGACGGTAACGCCCTCGGGAGAGGTTCTCATCTGGGATACTAGGGCTAATCCCATTAGAGACGCCGAGGGAAGGATTGGCGCCTGCCTTGAGATTGCCAGGAATATCACCGAGCGAAAGCAGATGGTGGAGGCGCTTCAAGCCGAGAAAAATAAGCTGCAATCACTGGTAGATGCCATGGAAGACACCGTCACCATACAAGATACAGAATATAACATTATTTATCAGAATGAGCAGTCGAGGATAGCTTCTGGTGGTGACCACCTGGGGGAGAAATGCTACCGAGCTTATGAAGGCAGGGAGACAGTGTGTGACGGGTGCCCGGTAGAAAAGGCATTTAAGGATAGTAAGTCACACACCTCGGAGAGGAGGACGACAATCGGGGGGAAGGTTGCCTTCTGGGAGAATACGGCTAACCCCATTAGAGACGCCGCGGGTAAGATTACCTCCTGCCTGGAGCTAGCCCGGGACATTACCGAGCGCAAGCAACAGGAGCAGGCGCTGGCTGATGAAGCGACCCGGCGGCGTATCCTGATTGAGCAGTCCAGAGACGGGATAGTTGTCCTCGATGAGGACGGCAAAGTGTATGAGGCAAACCAGCGCTTTGCCGAGATGCTCGGATATACCCCTGAGGAAGTCCGTGAGCTCCACATGTGGGATTGGGATACTCAATGGTCACGAGAGCAACTACTCGAGATGGTTCGTAGCGTCGACGAGACTGGTGACCACTTCGAGACGTATCACCGGCGCAAGGATGGTACGGTCATTGACGTTGAAATCAGCACCAACGGGGCTGTGTATGCGGGGCAGAAGCTGGTCTTCTGTGTATGCCGGGATATCACCGAGCGTAAGCAAGCAGAGGAAGCGCTTCAAATAGAGAGGAATAAGCTGCAATCGGTAATAGATGCCATGGCCGATGGTCTCACCATACAGGATAAAGACTATAACATTATTTATCAAAATACGCTGGTGAATAGAATTTTCGGTGACCGCTTGGGGGAGAAATGCTACCGGGTCTACGAAGGTAGAGACAAGCTGTGTGATGGGTGCCCGGTAAAAAAGGCGTTTGAGGACGGCAAGTCACACACTTCGCTAAGGAGAGTGGTAATGCCTTCGGGGGAGGTTACCTTCTGGGAGAATACGGCTAATCCCGTTAGAGATGCCCGTGGAGAGATTGTTTCCTGTCTTGAGGTTAACAGAGACATCACCGAGCACAAGCAGACAGAGGAGAGGCTTCAAGCCGAGAAGAATAAGCTGCAATCACTAATAGATGCCATGGAAGATGGCCTCACCATCCAGGATAGAGACTATAACATCATTTATCAGAATGAGTCGCTGAATGAAATTCTCGGTGACCACGTGGGAGAGAAATGCTACCGGGCCTACGCCCATAAAGATAAGGTGTGCGATGTCTGTCCGGTGGCAATGGCATTTAGAGATGGTAAGTCCCACACCGTGGAGAAGGAGGTAAAATTACCCTCGGGTAAGGTTGCCTTCTGGGAGCCTACGGCTAACCCTGTTAGAGACGCTAAGGGAAAGATTGTTTCCTGTCTTGAGATTATCAGGGATATCACCGAGCGCAAGAAGCAGGAGCAGGCGCTGGCTGATGAATTGACCCAGCGCCGTCTCCTCGTTGACCAGTCCCTGGACGGGATAGTCGTCCTTGATGTCGACGCCAAGGTAGTAGAAGCCAACCATCGTTTTGCCGAGATGCTGGGCTATACCCTAGAGGAAGTCCGTGAGCTCCACACCTGGGATTGGGATAAAATTTTTCCACCCGAGCAAATACTGGAGATGGGACGGAATGTCGACGGGAAGGGTTTACACCTAGAGACGAAGCACACTCGCAAGGATGGCTCGGTCATTGACGTTGATATCAGTATCAGTGGGATCATGTATGGGGGGCGGAAGCTGATCTTCTGCATCCAACGGGACGTCACCGAGCGCAATCGGGCAGAAGAGGCGCTAAAAAATAGCGAAGAGAGTTACAGGGAGCTCGCCGACAGCATCACCGAGGTCTTTTCCGCAATGGACGAGCATCTGAGATATACCTATTGGAACAAGGCATCGGAAATTTTGACAGGATTGCGGGCAGAGGATGCGATTGGGAAATCCCTCCTGGAAATTTTCCCAGACACGCCTGAAACGAGAAGGGCGGAAAAGGTGTACCGTGCTGTGTTGAAGACGCAGAAGTCCCAGATTTTTGTGAACGATTTTGATATTGACGGCAGGCACTACACCTTTGAGATCAGCGCTTATCCCTCCAGAGGTGGCATCTCGGTTTTTGTCAGAGACATCACCGAGCGCAAGCAGGCAGAGGAGGCGATAAATCTTCAAAGAGCCTACTTCCAGCAACTGTTTGACAACTCTCCCGATGCTATCCTCATGATGGACACGAACGACAGGGCGATTCAAGCCAACAGGGGATTTGAGGTGCTTTTTGGCTACTCTAATGAAGAAGTCAAGGGTCGGTCTCTTATCGAACTCATCGTCCCTGAAGTGGATGTACAGGAAGCGTCCGATTCTCTTCAGAGGATTTTAGGTGGAGAAGTCGTTCGGAAAGAATCGGTGAGAAGACGCAAAGATGGCAGCCTGGTAGATGTTTCTGTACTCGCCTATCCCATTCGTTCTAATGACAAATTGATCGGCACATACGGCGTATATAGCGACATCACCGAGCGCAAGCGGGCAGAGGAAGCGATAAAGCGCGCAGCCGAGGAATGGAGGGATACCTTCGATTCCATCACCGATGCTATCTCTATTCATAGCAAGGACTACCAGATTCTGCGGGCAAACAAGGCATTTGCCGACATTTTTCACATGAAGCCCCGTCAAATCATCGGCGGGCACTGCTATGAGCTACACAAGGGGGGAAAACCCATATCAGGCTGTCCTCACAAGCAGACGCTGGCTACTAAGCAACCTGCGGTGGCAGAGTTCTACGAATCCAATCTGGGAAAATACCTCCATGAGTCAACATCACCGATGTTCGATGAGAAAGGTGAGGTCATCGGCACTGTACATATTACCAGAGACGTTACTGAGCAAAAGCAACAAAATGAGCAGCTTATGATGGCTGACCGGCTGGCCTCCATTGGCGAACTGGCAGCCGGCACCGCCCACGAACTTAACAACCCGCTCACGAGCGTCATCGGTTTCTCTCAGTTGCTCATGGAGAAGGATATCCCTGACGACATCCGTGAAGATCTAGTTTTTATCTACAACGAGGCTCAGCGGGCTGCCAATGTAACGAAGAATCTCCTTACGTTTGGCCGAAAGCACGCACCCGTGAAGCAGCTTAACCAGATAAATAACATTATTGAGGACGTGCTGAAATTACGTGCCTATGAGCACAAAGTAAATGGTATCGAGATCAAGAGGCAGCTTGCTCCTGACCTTCCTGAAATCGAGGTTGACTATTTCCAGATGCAGCAGGTTTTCCTCAACATTATTATCAACGCCGAATATTTTATTACTGAGGCGCATAAGAGGGGGACCCTGACCATTACCACCAAAGAACAGAACAGTACCGTGAGGATTTCAATCGCTGATGACGGCCCGGGTATCTCAAGGGAAAATCTGAGCCGGATATTCAACCCCTTCTTCACCACCAAAGAAGCAGGCAAGGGAACCGGGCTTGGTTTGAGCATCTGCCACGGGATAGTGTCCGAGCACGGCGGGCAGATATATGCCAAGAGCCAGCCAGGTAAAGGGGCCACCATTGTTGTCGAACTGCCCATTAACAGTCACTGACCATATCAGGGGAACGCCATGAAGCAGGCTAACGCCAACGAGAAAAGCATTGAGCGCATGCTTGACCAGCGAGAAACATTACTTATCGTCGATGATGAAGCTGCAATCAGGAGGGTCCTTTACCAGAAATTATCAAGAGAAGGCTACCAGTGCGAGGAAGCGGATGCTGCTGAGCAAGTCCTGAACACGCTGGCAACCAGTCCGATTGCTCTGGTTATTCTGGATATAAAGATGCCCGGTAAATCAGGAATCGAACTCCTCCCGGAAATAAAGTCAGGCTACCCTGACACGGCAGTTATTATGGCTACGGCTGTTACTGATATTAATGTTGCCATTCAGTGCCTGAAGCAGGGGGCTGATGACTACCTCTGCAAGCCTTTCAACCTGGAGGAGGTTTCCCTGGCTGTCCAAAGAGCTCTCGAGAAAAGGCGTCTAAAGCTCGAGATCAGGGAGTACCAGCAATTTCTGGAGGAAAAAGTTGAGGAGCAGACGGGAGAGATTAGAAAAATTTTCCTCGGTGCCATTGAGGCACTGGTATCTGCCCTCGAAGCTAAGGACAAGTACACTGGTGGACATTCCCGCCGGGTGACCGAGATAGCACTAGCTTTAGGCAATGAACTTGGTCTATCCGCACAGGATATGGAAGACTTGCGCTGGGGAAGTTTACTCCACGATGTCGGGAAGATTGCAGTTGACCAGCTTGTCCAAAATAAGCCCGACAAGCTGACACGTGAAGAGTACGAGCACATTATGATTCACGCTCATGTCGGCGCCGACATTGTTCGGCCGTTGGTTAATGGGAAAATAGCCGAGATGATTGAGCACCACCATGACCGTTATGACGGCAGTGGGCTCCATCAGGTTATAGCGGGCAATGACATACCGCTGGAGGCCAGAATCCTAGCTGTAGCCGATGCCCTTGATGCCATGACATCCGACCGACCATACCGGCCGGCAATGTCCATCGCAGAAGCTATAGACGAAATTAAGCGCTGTGCTGGCACTCAGTTCGACCCAGACATCGTCACCGCATTCCTTAAAACAGCCAAAACAGCGACAAAATAGGCTCGAAGCCTTCAAAGCGGTGCGCCTGATGGTCACCCGCGGGGATATGAAGGCTTCAATGCACAATGACATTAGTAGTATGAGTGGAGAGTTCGAATTTTACCGTGCATCCTTTGCCTTCCAGCCCCTGTCGCTCTAAGCGACGGACACTGCCTCTTCACCCATCATGTCAGGTGGCACTGTAACTTCGGCATCTTGACACATAAGCTGACTCATGGTGATAATTGTGATGTTATGGCCGGTAGCTTAGACGAAGATGTAGAGAAATTAAGACAAAGCCTTAATGGCTTACCTCAACCCCAGGTAGAGCCTCCGCTTATAGTGGTCAGTGGCTTGCCCGGCACGGGTAAGTCTTTTTTCTGCCGCAAGCTGGCTGAAGGGTTGTCTTTTCTCATCTTAGCAAGTGATACTTTGCGAAAAATCCTGTTCCCTTCCCCCCAGTATAAGGAAAGTGAAAATAAGCGGCTTTTCTCTGCTTGCCATGTTCTCATCGAAGAGCTTTTAAGGAAGGGAATACCTGTCATTTTTGATGCCACAAACCTGTTGGAGCACCATCGAGAATATTTATACCGCGCTGCAGAAAGAGCAGGGGCAAAGCTCATCCTGGTCTGGGTTGAAGCTCCCACCGAAGTGGTGCGGCAACGCCTTCTGGCCCGAGAAAAAGCAGCTATGCCTCAGTATGACTCGGAAGCCGCTTGGGAAGTGTACAATAAAATGAAGCCTCGAAGGGAAAAAATTTCTCGCAATCATCTTGTTGTTGATACCTCGCAGGATATTACTGCCGTAATCGATAAGATTGTGCGGGCAACAAAGAGATAAGAGCAAAATTTCCCTTATTAACCTCTTCAATTCTTCATCCAAATAAAGTAAAATAAATGTTCTAAAATTTACACATTTCAGGGAGACGAATCTTGGAGATTAAAGTTATAGTTGGAGACATAGCTCAAATCGAAGCTGATGCCATTGTGGTAAATCTTTTTGAAGGTGTGGAACAACCGGGCGGCGCTACCGCTGCTGTGGATAAAGCTTTGGACGGAGCTATTAGTTCTCTCATCAGTCGAGGTGAGATTAAGGGTAAGTTTGGAGAAGTTAACATTGTCCATACGTTTGGGAAACCCCGACAAGTCGGGGCAGGGATAGTAGCTATTGCCGGATTGGGCAAGCGCCAGGATTTCAATATGGATAAAATTCGTGGGGTAGCCGGAGAATTTTGTCGGGCATTGCGTAAATTGAATTGTCACAAGATAGCTACAATACTTCATGGTGCCGGCATAGGCGGTATTGAGCTTGAAGCTTCAGCTGAAGCAATAGCTGAAGGCGCTCTTCTCGGGCTTTATAGCTTCACCAAATATAAGAAGCCTGAATATGAGGATATCGAAGAAATGCTGATAGTGGTAAGAGAAAAGGGGAAAGTTCCAATCCTGGAGTCGGCCATTGGCAAGGGGAAGGTGGTAGCTGAAGCTACCAAATTGGCTCGGGATATGGTTAATGAACCAGCTAACTACATGACACCCAGCCAGATGGCTGAAACAGCTAAAGAAATAGCCAGCAAATATAATTTAGAGTTCAAAGTCTTTGACCGAGAGGACATGGAGGCGATGGGCATGGGAGCACTCCTGGGGGTGGCGAAAGGAAGCAACCAGCCCCCCAGGCTAATAACTCTCAGCTATAAAGGAGATGAACGTTCTGAAAAAGCCCTTGGCTTTCTGGGCAAGGGCATAACTTTTGATTCCGGGGGAATCTCCATTAAGTCGTCGGAGGGAATGAGTGAGATGAAGGATGACATGGCTGGTGCTGCGGCAGTTATGACAGCACTTGGGGCTATTGCCCAGTTGAAACCGAAGATTAATGTCACCGCCATTATTCCGGCTACCGAGAATTTACCCAGCGGCAGCGCCCTGAAACCAGGAGATGTACTGAAGGCGTTAAATGGCAAGACCATAGAAGTAATAAGCACCGATGCCGAAGGAAGGCTTATCCTGGCTGACGCCCTGAGTTATGCCCAGAAGCTTGGTTTATCTCCCTTGGTAGATTTGGCTACTTTGACCGGAGCTTGCCGTGTTGCTTTAGGCACCCTTTATAGCGGTCTCTTTGGCAACGACCAAGACCTGGTAGATAAAGTCCTCAGAGCTGCGGAAAGAACCGGGGAGAGAATGTGGCAAATGCCCATGCCTGAGGAGTATAAGGAACAAAACAAAAGCGAGATTGCCAATGTTAAGAATACCGGCAACAGGTATGGCGGAGCCATCACTGCTGCCCTCTTCCTGACCGAATTTGTTGATAATACCCCCTGGGTTCATATCGATATAGCCGGCACTGCTTCCTCGAACAAGGAGAGTGGCTACACAATAAAAGGGGCCACTGGAGTCGGGGTTAGAACCTTAGTCGAATTAGCTTTGAGCGAGGCGAAGAGTCAGGAGACTATATGAAGATACAGTGGTTGGGGCATTCTTGCTTTTTGGTCACCTCTAAGGGCGGTGTAAGAATAATTACCGACCCTTATGCTGTGGGTGGGGATATTAAATATTCTCCCATCAAGGAAACTGCTGACGTCGTTGTGGTAAGCCATGGGCATGATGACCACAGTAATGTTTCCGCAGTGCAAGGGAAACCTGAAGTGGTTAAAGGTAACGGCACAAAAACCGCCCAAGGTATTCAGTTTAAGGGCGTCGCCTCTTATCATGATGCCTCCCAGGGCACACAAAGAGGACCTAACACTATCTTTTGTTTCACCGTAGATGATATAAAGCTTTGTCACCTGGGTGATTTAGGACATGTGCTTAGTCCAGGGCAGGTCAATGAAATTGGTGCCGTAGATATACTGTTTATTCCTGTGGGTGGCTTCTATACCATTGATGCACCTGTAGCTAGCCAGGTATGTGATAAATTAAAGCCAAAAGTAGTTATGCCCATGCATTTTAAGACACCCAGGTGTGCCTATCCTATAGCCGGTGTCGAGGATTTCCTTAAGGGCAAGAAAAATGTGAGAAAGGTAGGGGATAGTGAAGCGGAGTTCGAGCGAGAAAGGCTTCCGGCTGCTACTGAAATCGTGCTATTGCAACCAGCTTTGTAGTTATTGAAATTTGGCCACTGATACGAAGTCAATGATTGTCAAAGATTCTGATTTTGTGTTTACTCCTCCCCCCCAGCTTTCCTGGGCAAGACGAGTTCTGATCAAACCCTGTGCTGGTTATCCCTTGCCGTACCCTGTAACTACAAGTCCCAAACTACTGAATACTATTATTAGAGGCATCAGGAAAGTTAGTAATGCCGATATCCTCATTGCTGATGGGACTCCTAGCGGCGAATCGATTTACCCAATATATCAAGCTTTAGGATATAACTTTCATCACGTTCTCATGCTCGATATCAGGGATTCCATTTTTATAGAGGTGCAGAATCCTTTATCTCAATTCTATGCTGTGGAGAGTTTGTGGGTGCCCAATGTGGTGTTGCGCAGCGATTTCTTGATCAGCGTTACCCCCTTCAAGGTTGGTGGTAGCTCTGGTCACTTCAGTGTAGCGAACCTTTTGAGTCTGCTGCCGGTGAGCAAGTATCAAAAGGGCAAATCGGGTGGTTGGGGAGCTCTGTATGAATTAGGTATCGAAAAAGTCCTTGCTGACCTCTATTTCACCCTGCCTTTTGATTTGGGCATCATTGAAGCCCGTCAAAAGTTCTTCTACACTGATGACCCCACGAAAGGGGAAGTGGATGATTACGGGAAAATCCTGGCTGGCGAACCTCATGAAATTGATCTTAAGGCTTCTCAAATAGCTGGAGTTGACTGTGAGCACTTAAGACTGATTAGTGAGGGTAGGGTTCAACTTGAGGACTAAGAAATTCAAAAGGCAAAAATTAAGAAGTTTTGCATTTTGAGTTGCCATTTTGGTTTTTAAGCTTTGACTTTTAATTTTCTGTTAATATCTTACGCTAAAATCGTCGAACCGCCCTGAATAGTCTGCCCACTTTACTTCCACCCTCTCAACCCGAGCTCCTGGTGGACCTACTTTAAGCTGCCCCAGTAGTTTATTCAACTGCCGCTTCTCTCCCTCAGCTTGAACTTCCACAGCATCGCCTCTGGCAAGGTTGCGAACATAGCCTTTTAAACCTAGCCTCCCGGCTTCATTGCGGACGAAGTAGCGAAAGAAAACGCCTTGCACGCGACCATAAACTATGGCGGAAAGATGTGCCACATCAGCCATTTTGTTGTTCTGAGTCATCCTCGTCATTCCCAGCCCCTTTTTGTCATCCTGAGCCACTTTCTGTCATTCTGAGCGAATGCGAAGAATCTCTATGGGATGGATCTTATCCAGCCGACTTAGCCCTGCTTCCTGGGCTAATGATAATGCTTCACGGAATTCTGCGGATGATATTCGCCGCCCTAAACTTGGAATTTGAAAAGCCTTGTGGCAGGGATGGTATTGAGCCATGATATTGACATAGGTGTTGTGGGAAATTTCTTTGCTGAGAAAATTCACTATCCCTTTTGTTCCTGCTAACCCGTGAGCTAAAACTAGGTGGCGAACTAGGAGTCCTCGTTGAGCCACTCCCTCCTCGTTTATCTCTAGGTCACCTGTTTGCCGATGCATTTCCTTGATTGCTGCTTTATTTATCTCAGGATAGTTTTCAATGCCCGACAATTCTCTAGCAGTCTCCTCATCGTCATATTTCATATCAGGCATATACATATCGACAATGCCGTCGAGTATCCTCAAGGTCTCCACCGAGTCATAGCCACCGCTGTTGTATACTAAGGGGAGATGCAAGCCTGACTCCACTGCTAGCTCCAGTGCTTCCAGAATTTGAGGAACTACGTGGGTTGGGGATACCAAGTTTATGTTGTGGCATCCTTTAGCTTGAAGGGAAAGCATCATATAAGCCAACTCTTCTTTGCTCACTTTCTGGCCTTCGCCTAGCTGGCTAATGGAATAATTCTGGCAGAACAGACACCTAAGGTTGCAGTTAGTGAAAAATATAGTACCCGAACCATGTCTGCCCACTAATGGGGCTTCCTCGCCGAAGTGAGGCCCATAGCTGGACACCATTGCTTCGCGGTGTGTGCGGCACTTGCCTACATCGCCAGCCAGGCGATTCACACCACAACTGCGAGGGCATACGGAGCAACTCTCAAGCAAAGATACAGCCGCATCTATCCGTTCCCTTAGCTTGCCACTACGGTAAAGCTCCAGGTAAGCTGCCAACTACCTATTCCTCGTACTCCTCAGCGGGCTTCCTCTTTTTCTTGATTACCTCTGTCTCCAGCTGGGGCACGAATTCCGAAATCGGTTTGCTTTTCTGCGTCCCCTTCTTGGCTTTCTTTGGCTCTCGCCGTCTATAATCTCGTCTACCCATAGCTACACCTCAGTTTTTCCAAAGCTGCCTTTGCTGCTTGGCTCTCAGCAGCTTTCTTACTCTTTCCTGTCCCCCTACCCAATGCCTCCCCCTCTACCAGGATTTCGGCGGTAAATTGCTTACTGTGGTCGGGACCACTAGCTTCCACCAAACGGTAAACTGGCGTTGGCTTCTTTTGTCCCTGGATGAGCTCTTGCACTAATGCCTTGTAGTTTGGGGTTGTCTTCCCCGCCTTGATTTTTTCCAATTCCGGCTTGAGCTGCCTGAGAATAAATCTCCCGGCTTTGGCTAGCCCTTGGTCTAAATATAAGGCACCGATCAGTGCTTCCATAGCGTTTGCTAAGTTGCTCGCCTTTGCCCTTCCTCCGTTTGCTTCTTCACCTCGTCCCAACAAGAGCCAATCACCAAGCCTGAGCGAAGAAGCTAGTTCAGCCAAAGTATCGCGGCAAACTAGAGAGGCACGAATCTCAGTTAGCTCTCCCTCAGGTAATTTGGGAAACTCTTCATACAGCTTTCCCGTTACAATGAAGTTAAGGATGGCATCACCAAGAAATTCTAAGCGCTCGTTGCTAGGCCGGGTGAAACCAGGATTTTCGTTAAGATAAGATAGATGCACAAAGGCCTGCTCCAGTAAAGATTCCTGGTGGAAAGATATTCCTAAGTCCTTCTGACAATAATTCCAGTCAGTCATTTTCGAAATCAAGTATAGCAACAAAGCTTAGCTAGCTCAACCCGTTATGGTGGCTGACAAGGCGATTTTGTATTGGTTTCCAATGCTTTTCATCGATGTAGGTTGGAACACGGGTCCCAGGTATGCAATTTTCCCTGACGACGCACATTTTGTACATCAGCCACTCGCTTGTACTGAGCTATACCACAATATGCTATTATAGAAAACTCAGGTCGACCTAACCAGAAATGAAGATAAAAGGTATTAGTCCAATCGGTAGTGAAATAGGAGGTTGAGATGTCTAATGTGATAGCCAAGGTAATATCACAGAAGGGGACGTGCGCGGCTCAACACAAGGCTGGTGATGAGTTTGTCATCGGAGAACAGACTCCGCCTAACCTTTGTTCATGGGCTTTTTACTCCCTTTTTCCTTTTGCCCAAGTCCTGCAATTCGGCGGTTCGTTCCCCTGGGAGCAAGACCAAAACAAGACTACTGTTGCCTGTCCTGACCCGGCAAACCCGGTGGTGTTTGAACTAAGGCGCACTTTGCCTTAATGAGATAATAGCGAGGCTAGGTGGCATAGAGTCAACCAATATGAACGGATCCTAGTTGGCCTTATTGCTTAACTGAAAGAGAAAGCTCTGTTTTTGGGAGTCACGTTGATACTATCCCAATTACCTCCACCGCAGGCCAGCCTTTTCCAATCTAAGACTAAACCAAAGTCACCCGGCTCAGTAAAGCGTAATTTCAAGAAGCGTGTACGAGAAATACTCTGCGAGGACCAACTAGAAGATATTGTAAATTTAGGCACTAATATTACTAATACAACTTCAGGTTAATTTCCCGCCTGAGTCGTTTCTTCAAATTCCTGGCTTTGTGTTCATATCGATCAGCCGACGCAGTACATCCAATGCCCAAGCAAACAAGCACTATTCCAAAAAGCCCAAGCAGACTCGATGAGACAAAAAGGATACTACCGCCCATCATTCCCAGCGTTACAAGAACTATTGCCGAAATAATATACATATTTGCCCTATGTTTCGCTACATCAACTT
>Ga0315533_1000853_pt1 | contig 24831 bp, 23 predicted proteins | sample SalMarSW160130MG_FD_203081 | JGI IMG/M metagenome (GOLD analysis project Ga0315533, IMG submission 203081) | Salt marsh sediment microbial communities from the Plum Island Ecosystem LTER, Massachusetts, United States - Salt Marsh Sediment SW1601-30 ... | reverse complement strand
AGAGATAAAGATCCCGTTTTTAGATTAGATGTAGCAGATTGCACTGTATTTGTATTAACTAATACAGCTTTGCTTTATTCTCAAACAATCAAAGAAGCCGAAGAGATGATGAAATTTTTGAATTATCGGCCAGAAGAAAACTTAGAAATCAGAGAAATGAAATATGAAATTGCTTTTGAAGACCGATTGCATTTTACTGTTGATAGGAACGCAATATCACCCTATTTCCAAGATGTTACTGAGCAGGTTGCCGGTCCGGGCAGAGTAAAAGAGAAAAAAATAATTTTAAATAAAATTAAAACAAACAGCAGGCGCTTAATAGATATTGGTTGGGAAAAAGAAGTGAAAATAAAATATATTCCCAATGAATATATTACTAAAGAATTTCTTGCTAAGCTGCCTCAGGCTGTTGGAGTTGCTTTTATTAAAGAAGGAGACGAAGAAATTGGATTGGACGTAAGGCATGAAGGATTTTTATTTTCTGGCGAACTTTTTTTTCATGCTAGTTCGGTAGAGAAAAAAATTGTAGTTAGAGATTTTTTTGAATATTATTTTAGAAATGGCGGGAGTTCTCGATTTGATGGTATAATAGTATTTGAAGTAAAGTAGAGTAAAATTTGTTAATATAAATGAAAATTAATTTAAAAAAAGTTTTAAAAATGATTTTAGTAATTTTCTTATTTCTTCTTTTAATTTTTATTGTTTATTTTTTTATTGGCTTCCCCAAAAAAACCAAGAACATTACCTGGGGAGTTAATTTTTCTCAAAAGCACGCTCAAAATTTGGGTTTGGATTGGAGAAAAACCTATTCGGCTTTGCTTGACGATTTAGGAGCAAAAAACATTAAGATAGCCACTCATTGGGATTTAGTTGAACCCGAGGAGGGAAAGTATAATTTTGAAGATTTAGATTGGCAAGTTTCGGAAGCGGAAAAAAGAGGAGTTAAAGTTATTTTGGTGATTGGGATGAAAACTCCTCGCTGGCCGGAGTGCCATATTCCAAAATGGGCGGTTAATTTAGATAAAGAAAAACAGCAGGAAAAATTATTAGAGTTGGTTGAAGAAATTGTTCTACGTTATCAAGAGTCAAAAGCAATTAAATATTGGCAGGTGGAAAACGAACCATTTTTCTCTTTTGGTAAATGTCCCTGGTTTGATAAAGAAATATTGAAAAAAGAAATTGATTTGGTTAAATCGCTTGATTCTCAAAATAAACCGGTAATAATTTCCGAGAGCGGTGAATTTTCAACCTGGACTCGGGCGGCAAAGGTGGCAGATATAGTCGGCACGACACTATATAGAAGGATTTGGTCGGAGGAGTTTAAGACTTATTTTACCCATATTTTCCCTCCGACTTTTTATAATAGAAGAGCCTTAATTATTAATAAGATTTTTGGGAAAAAAGTTATTTGTGTTGAGCTTCAGGCAGAACCTTGGGGACCGAAGTTGCTTTACGACTTATCTTTAGAGGAGCAAGAAAAGAGTATGGATTTAAATAGATTCCGAAAAAATATTGAATTTGCCGAAAGGACTGGCTTTGATGAAATTTATCTCTGGGGGGCCGAATGGTGGTTCTGGCTGAGGGAGAAGCATAATGAGCCGGAAATTTGGCAAGAAGCAAAAAAGTTGTTTTTAAAAAAAAGATAATTAAAGATTACTTGCTAGGTACGGAAAAATTATGCTTAGTATTATTATCCCGACTTTAAATGAAGAAAAATATCTTTCTTTACTACTGAAGTCAATAAAAAAACAGAGTTTTAGGAATTATGAGATTATTATTGCTGATGCTGGCTCTAAGGATAGAACAGTAGAGATCGCCAAAAGATATGGCTGTAAAATTATTCCCGGCGGATTGCCGGCCAGAGGAAGAAATAACGGGGCCAAAGCGGCTGGAGGGGAACTGCTTTTATTTTTGGACGCTGAAGCAGTGTTGCCGGAACATTTTTTGGAAAAAACTTTATCGGAATTTAGAAAGAGAAAACTTAGCATAGCCAGCTGTGGCTTAGAACCGATTACAAAAAACAAAGCGTACAAGGTGTTACATAATATTTTGTATAATTTGCCGGCTCATTTGTTAGAAAACGTTTTTCCTTATGCTTCAAATTTTATTCTGGTAAAAAAAGAAATTCATCAAAAAATAAGAGGATTTGACGAAGGGATAACGCTTGGCGAGGATCATGCTTATGCCAGAAAGGCAGCTGAAATTGCTAAATTTGGTTTTCTAAAAATTGCTAAATTAACCTTGCTGCCCAGGCGTTTTCAAAACGAGGGCTGGTTGACTATTAGCGCTAAATATTATTTTTGTAACCTTTATAATATTTTTTTTGGGAATATAAGGTCAAATATATTCAAATACAATCTTAAAACGCGCAATGAAAAGAAAAAAAAGTCAAAAGCCCAAAAGATTGTTTTTGCCATTCTGAAAACCCCTATTTATATCATTTGGTTTATAGTAGGTTTTATAACTTGGCCGATAATTTCTTTATTTCTTGGCCTAAAACTGATTATTAAATATTTGAAAAAAAAGAAAAAATGAGGTATAACCACAAATAAGCCCGACAAAGAATATGTCAATGTATAGTTTGCCAAAATTTAATCTTCGGAAGAAAATTAAGATTTCTCACAAATCTGGAAAAAGAAAAAAGACCTCTTATTCAATTGTTTCGGCGATTTTCGTATCCATTATTTGCGGGTTTTTTGCTGGAGCTGTTTCCAGCGGGTTTTTTTATCTTCAGATCAGAGATTATTTAAAAGGAGCAGCTAATTTACCTCAAGTAATTGAGTATGAAGACGGAGGAAAAGCAATTAGAGGATATTTACCTCAAACCTCTCAGGAAGAAGCGATTATAAAAACAGTGGAAGAAATTTCTCCGGCCGTAGTCAGTATTATTGTTTCCAAAGACCTACCGGTTTTTGAAGAATATTATTATAATCCTTATGAAGGATTTGAAGAGTTTAAGATTCCTGGATATCGCCAGAAAGGCACCGAAAGAAAAGAAATTGGAGGAGGGACCGGCTTTATTATTTCTAAGGATGGTTTGATTTTAACCAACAAGCACGTGGTTTTAGATGAAGAAGCAGATTATACAATTTTTACCAATGACGGTAGAAAATTTTCAGCAAAAGTTTTAGCCCGGGATCCCTTTCAGGATATAGCCTTAATGGAAATTGAACAGGAAAAAACAGTTAATAGAGAGGGAGAGGTTAATGTGAAGTCTTTTCAAGTGGTAAGATTGGGGGACTCAGAGAATTTAAAAAGCGGCCAAACGGTGATTGCTATTGGGAATGCTTTAGGAGAGTTCCGGAACACTATTTCAGTTGGAGTAGTTTCTGGTCTGGGAAGAGAAATTACAGCTGCAGGTGGAGGATTTGTCGAAACATTAGAAGATGTTATTCAGACAGATGCAGCGATCAATAAAGGAAACTCAGGAGGCCCTCTTTTAAATTTAAAAGGAGAGGTGGTTGGGATAAATACAGCCATAGCTTCAGGCGCTCAGAGTATTGGTTTTGCTATTCCGATTAACAAAGCCAAGAGAGATATTGAACAGGTGAGAGAAACAGGTAAAATCGTTTATCCTTTTTTAGGAATTCGCTATATTGTAATTAACGAAGAAGTTAAAAAAGAATATAATTTATCGGTAGATTACGGAGCTTTAATTATTGAAGGGGACGAAGGACAATTTGCTGTTTCGCCGGATTCAGTTGCCGAAAAAGCCGGCTTGAAAAAAGGAGATATAGTTTTAGAGTTTAACGGCGAGAGAATTACTACCGAGAACACTTTAGCAGAGATTATTATGAAATATAACCCGGGAGACAAAGTGACTTTGAAAGTTTTGAAAAACGATCAAGAAATGGTTATTGATATTATTTTAGGGGAGAGAAGTGAATAGATTCGTTCGGCATAAAATTTGAAAACAGTCTGAGGGCAAATTGTTTCGGGAGACACGCAGTCAGCTAAAAGGTATAACAAATTTTATCTCCAGCTGCTGCTATTTCTCGCCGAGCCACACTACTCTTAGAAGAAAATACAGTCTTATTCTTAGGCTCGGCTGCGAAGTGCCTCCCTCGTCAATTTGTCCTCAGACTAATTGAGAAGTTGCTTTGAGATTTATTGCCTCGCTTGACAGAGATTTTTAACAATGATAAAAATAAATATATATGTTAATTCAAACTAGTACCAATTTCACTTTTTGGTTTTTTACCTTTTTTAAGAAAAGGGCTGGTTTGGATTTTGAATAAAAATAACAAAACATTAACAAACAAGCCCTTTCTTCCGAAAAAGGGCTTTTCTAGTACCCTCTCTTTCTGGCCAATACAGTATTGTATTTAAAGAAAGGGTACTTAAGCACATTTAAAATTTAAAAAAGAAAGGAGCTTAGAAATGAAAATAGGGTATTTAGGTCCTCCGGGAAGTTTTTCAGAGGAAGCAGCTTTGGAGGTAGGAAAGATTCAAGATTTGATAAACTTTACATCTTTCAGGCTAGTTAAGGCTTTAGAAGAAGAAAAGGTCCAAAAAGCGGTTTTGCCGATTGAAAATTCAATTGAAGGTTCGGTAAACTGGGTGTTTGATTTCTTGTTTAGAAATAATTTTCCCTTTGTGATTGAGAATGAAGTTATCTGTCCAATAAAGCAAAATTTAATTGGGTCCGGGCAGATCCCAGACCTGAAGGTAGTTTATTCTCATCCTCAAGCGTTGGCCCAATGCAGGAAATTCTTGAGCGAGCTTGGAGTAAAAACTAAAGATACAGATAGTACCAGCGAAGCCGTTCAATTGGTGGCTGAAGGAAAAAATCCAACAATAGCCGCTCTGGGAACAAAACGGGCAGCCGAGATTTATTATGCGACAGTGATAAAAGAGAATGTTAATGATAACGACAATAATCAAACCCGTTTTATTATTTTGGGAAAAGAAAAAAAAGAAAGAACCGAAAAAGACAAAACCTCATTTATTTTTGGGACAAAAGATAAGCCCGGCGCTCTGTATAGGGTTTTGGAGGTTTTTGATGTTCTCCGAATTAATATGACCATGATAATTTCCCGGCCTTCCAAGAGAAGATTGGGAGAATATGTGTTTTTTATTGACATTGAAGGACATCAGCAAGAAGATGATTTAAAGATTGCTTTTAGAAAGATTAAAGAAAGAGTAAGTTTTTTAAAGGTTCTTGGTTCCTATCCAAGAGCAGCAAAACAAAGCCCCGTAGAAGAATTTCGACTTACTTCGTAAAATAAGGTTTTTTTAGAAAACCTTTGTCAAAATTTCTCTACGGGGCAAAGCCCTTGATTAATAATCCAGGGCTTTTTTATTAGCTTTTGTTGAAATGAAGTTGACTTTCCTTCCAGAAAGAGTAGATTGGGAATAGAGAAAAATTGCTCTTTTAAAAATATTTTGGAAAGGAGAGTAAAATGACTGTTGAGATAAAAATAAATAAAGAGAGATGCAAAGGTTGTGAATTTTGTGTGACTATATGTCCCAAAAATGTTTTGGAAATGTCTAAAAAGAAAACCAATAAAAATGGTTATAGATTTGCCAGAGTAGTTAATAAAGAAAATTGTGTGGCTTGTGCCAATTGCGCTATTATTTGTCCTGACGCTTGTATTGAAATCAAGAAAGGAGATTAGTACCCTCTCTTCTAAATACAACACTATATTGGCCAGAAAGATTTTTTCTTCTGGCTAGACGCGAGGAGTGAAGCGTGTCCTCTGCGACACATAAACGACGAGCAACAAAGCCAGAAGAAAAAATACTCTGGCTCCAGGGGAGAAGCTCATAATGAAGCGATCTCTGCGTTGCTCCTCCTTGATGTGCCACAGAGGGCACGCCTTCGTCGTCGCGCCTTGAGCTCATCTTCATTATGAGCTTCCAATACAGTATTGTATTTAAAGAAAGGGTACGAGAATGGAAAGAAAAGCCGAAATAGACATAGAAATTGAGGAATTCATTATCATGGCACTTGAATTAAGTTTTGGTAAATTTCTTTTGTCTTTAAATGTGGAAGCTCTTAAAATTGAAGAAGAGATGAGAGAGATTGGATTTAGCGAAGAAGAAATGTCCTGGGAATTTGAAAGAAGAATTAAAAACCAAATAATTGAAAAATTTCGAATGTTCTTTGACAATCTTATAACCGAAGAAGACATACCTTTCTTTATAATTGGTTATTGCATTAAACGGTGCGAAGGAGCAGTGGAAAGATTGAAAAGTAGAGGAAATTTTCAAACATTTGTGCCAATAGATTTGAATTTTTTAATTCCTAAAATGCATTTGCTTATTGAAAAATATATAGAAATTTTGGAAGAGACTCTTTGGCGGCTTAGGTTCGAATACGAAGTAATTTAAAAAGCTCTTGATTAATAATCAAGGGCTTTTTTTCTTGATTTTTTAAGAGTTTTATGTTAGAAAAAAACATATGAATGGTGCTAATTTTACTCGTAAAACACAAGAAGCAATACTTTCTGCTCAATCTGTAGCTCAGGAAAGGGGACAGCAGCAAATCGATGCTTTGCACTTGCTTTTTGCTTTGCTTTCTCAGGAAGAAAGCGTGGTTTTGACTTTACTTAGAAAGTTGGGCGCTGATATAGAAAACTTAAAGAAGAAAGCAAAGAACGCCTTAAGCAGAATTCCCACAATTGCTACTCCTAAGACTCTGGGCCAGTTTTACTTGACTCAAGATATGGCTAAGATTTTAGAAAGAGCTCGGCAGGAGGCAATGAAGATGGCAGACGAGTTTATTTCAGTGGAGCATTTATTTTTGGCTTTGCTCGGCTCTGAAACCAAAGCCAAAGAAATTTTAGACAAAGCTACTTTTTTGAAATCCGGAGGAGGGGACGCTGCCGCTTTAGAATTTGGCAAATTGGATTATGATACAGTTTTAAAAACTTTAGCCCAAATTCGGGGAGGAGCAAGGATTACCGACCCTGAGCCCGAGTCAAAGTACCAAGTTATTGAAAAATATGCCAGGAATCTAACCACTTTAGCCCGCCAGGGAAAGCTTGATCCGGTAATCGGCAGGGAAAATGAAATTCGCCGGCTTATGCAAGTTCTTTCCCGAAGAACAAAAAATAATCCGGTTTTAATTGGAGAAGCTGGGGTGGGAAAAACAGCCATTGCAGAAGGATTGGCTCAGAAGATTGTCAGAGGGAATATTCCTGAAAGTTTGAAAGAAAAAGAAATTATCGCTTTAGACTTAGGGGCCCTGGTGGCCGGAACAAAATATCGGGGAGAGTTTGAAGATAGGGTTAAAGCTTTACTTAAAGAAATTAATCGGGCTGCGGGCAGATATTTTGTTTTTATTGACGAACTTCACACTTTAGTCGGAGCCGGAGGCGCTGAAGGGGCAATTGATGCTTCCAATCTTTTAAAACCTGCTTTAGCCAGGGGCGAGTTAAGAGCGATAGGAGCCACTACTTTAAAAGAGTATCAAAAATATATTGAGAAAGATGCTGCCCTGGAAAGAAGATTTCAGCCAATTTATGTTCAAGAGCCCTCGGTTGAAGATACTATTGCTATTTTAAGAGGAATTAAGGAAAAATATGAAGTTCACCACGGTCTTAGAATAAAAGATTCAGCCCTGGTTGCTGCAGCAGATTTATCCTCTCGCTATATAACCGATCGTTTTCTGCCAGATAAATCTGTAGATCTTATGGACGAGGCGATGTCGGCTCTTAGATTAGAAATTGAATCAGAGCCTGCTCAATTAGATGAATTAAGAAAGGAAATTCAGAAGTTAGAAATCGAAAAAGAGGCAATTAAAAAAGAAAAAGGGATTAAAAGAAGATTAGCTGTCATTAATCGTTCTCTGGCTGATTTAAAAGAAAAAGCCAAGGAATTTGAATTAAAATGGAAATCTGAAAAAGAGTTAATTCAGAAAATCAGAGGCCATAAAAAAGAAATAGACAATCTTAATTTCCAGGAGGAGATTGCTCAAAGAGAAGCCAATTTGCAAAAAGTAGCTGAGATTAAATATGGAAAAATTCCCGAACTTCTAAAAGAAGTTCGGAAGGCTGAGAAAAAGTTAGTTCAGATTCAGCAAAACCACCAAATCTTAAAAGAAGAAATAGAAGAAGAGGATGTGGCTTTGGTTGTTTCAAAGTGGACGGGGATTCCAGTAACAAGATTAGTTGAGGAGGAAGCAAAGAAATTAGAGAAAACAGAAGAAATTATTTCCCGCCGGGTTATTGGGCAAAAAGAAGCAATTGTGGCTATTTCCAATGCTATCCGCCGGTCCAGAGCCGGAATTTCAGAAGAAGGCCGTCCTTTAGGTTCATTTATGTTTTTAGGTCCCACCGGAGTTGGAAAAACCGAAACCGCTCGGGCTTTAGCTGAATTTATATTTAATAATGAAAATGCTCTGGTTAGGCTGGATATGTCGGAATATATGGAAAAGCACACCGTTTCTAGAATAATAGGTTCCCCTCCTGGATATGTGGGCCACGAAGAGGGCGGGCAGTTAACTGATAAAATTCGGAGAAGGCCCTACAGCGTGATTTTATTAGATGAGATTGAAAAAGCCCACCCCGAAGTTTTTAATATTCTTCTCCAGATTTTAGAAGATGGCAGATTAACTGACGCTAAAGGCAGAGTTGCCTCTTTCAAAAATTGTATTTTAATTATGACTTCAAATATCGGCTCGGAACACATTGCCAAAATGGGTTCTCTGGGATTTTTAGGCGAAGGCGAGAAAGCCGAAAAAAGATCCTTGAAGGAGAAGGTGATGGAATCTTTAAGAGAAAGCTTCCGGCCCGAGTTTTTGAACAGAGTTGACGAAATTATTATTTTTAATTATCTTGGCAAGCCGGAAATTAGGAAGATAGTTGATCTGGAATTAGAAAAGGTTGCCCGGCGGCTGGAAAATAAGAAAATTAAAATTAGAGTTTTAGAAAAAGCTAAGAAGCTTTTAGCCGAGCAGGGTTTCGATCCTAATTTAGGAGCCAGGCCCTTGAAAAGAGTAATCCAACGCAAGGTTCTTGATCCCTTGGCTTTAAAAATTGTGGCTGGTCAGGTTGGAAGCGGCGAGGAAGTAGTGGTTGATGTTCTCGGTAAAGAAATTATAGTCAGAACTCCCGGCGATATAATAAAAAATCAAAAATCAAAAAAGAAAGAAAAAGTTTTAGTTTAACTTATAGATGCTAAAAAATCTTCTAAAAATTGTTATTGTTTTCGTGATTGGAGTAGCGGGCGGGATTTTCGCTGACCAGTTTCTCTGGCCTTATTTTATAGAAAGCCCTCTTTTTTATTATAAATATCAATTTGCCGAAGGCCCTATTTATCTGACCGAAAAGAATGAGATTGCCGTTCAAGAGAACGTTGTCCTTCAGGATGCTGTTGAAAAAGTTGAAAGAGCGGTAGTAGGAATAACGGTGGAAACTAAAAAGGGAAAAAATATATCGGGTTCCGGATTAGTTGTTACTTCCGACGGCTTAATGGTTACTTTAGCCGAACTTGTTCCTGTGGACGGAACTTCTACTCTTTTTATCGGAGATAAAAATCCCGAATACGAAGTTCTGAAAAGAGATTTGGAAAAGAATTTAGCTTTAATAAAAGTTGAAGACGGCGGTTTGTCCACAGTCGGTTTCGCTAACCTCGGGGAGCTAAGAACGGGAGAAAGAGTTTTTTTGATGGGAGTAGTTTTTGATGAGAAGATTCCTTTGAAAATGGTTAATGAGGGAATTGTCAAACTCGCTACTAGAAATTATATCCAGACCAATATTTTTGAGGAATATACTCTTCAGGGAAGCCCTTTGTTTAATATAAAAGGGGAATTGGTAGGGTTAAGCACAATTTCTCAGGGGAAGGTTGTTGCTATTCCTGTCACTCAAATCCGCGATTTCATCGAATTTTAGTAAAAATTAATCATGATTGTTTATTTTATTCGTCATGGAGAAACAGAGTGGAATAAGAAAAAGATTGTTCAAGGCCACAAAGATTCGCCCTTAACGTTAAAAGGAAAAAAGATTGCAGAAAAGTTAGGAGAGATTTTAAAAAGTAAGAATATTGAGGTAATTTATACTAGTGATTTAGGAAGATGTGTTCAAACAGCAGAGATTATTAATAGATATCTTAAGGTAAAATTAATTAAAGTTAAAAAACTGCGGGAAAGAAATTTTGGTTCTTTAAATGGAAAGCCGGCGAAAAGAGTTAAGAGAGAGATCAACCTATCTGATCTCAATAAAGTAGCTCCCAAAGGAGAAAGCTTTAGTCAGTTAAAAAATAGAGTGATTCATTTTATTAAATTATTAGCTAAGAAAAAATTGGAGAGAGTTTTATTAATTATTCATGAGGGAACAGCTAGAGTGATATTGTCAGATTATCATGATGTGGATTTCAATTCTAAGAAATGTAATACTCGGTCTGATAAAATTTATAAAATTATAAAATAGAAAGGCAGTGTTGTTTGTTTTTGAAAAGCACGCTGCTTTCTTTTTTTATTTAAATTTGATATTCTTAAAATATAAGCAAGTAAGGATAAGTTTAAGTTTATGAATAATTTGCCAAAACCTTTAAAGAGATCAATTATATACGAAGACCAAAAATTGTATGCTTGTTTAGCGAAATATCCTGTGACAAAAGGACATACCGTTATAGTTTTTAAAAAAGAAATCGGAGATCTAAAGCTACTTCCGGATAGAGATTACGATTATTTAATGGATACGGTGTTTGCCGTAAGAAACGCTTTGCTGAAAACCTTAAAAATTAGAAAGGTTTATTTACTTTATATGGATGAAACAAAACATGTTCATTGGCATTTAGTCCCTAGATATAAGAAAAAAGGATTTGGTATTTTTCAAAGTACTTCTAAAATTTTGAAGGACTTTTCTTTGGCCGAGAAGATAAAAAAGAATTTAGTTTTTTAGATAAAATACTTGACAAAAATAGACGATTATAGTATTATTCAGATATTGAAATAAGCACATTGACAATTTTAAATTGGAAAGGAACAAAAAATGAAGACGAGAAAAGATTTAACTCGGCAGATCAGGAACGCCAGACGTCGTTTGGAACGTCTTAAACAAAGACGTTCTGACGGGCCAGAAGCAGGGGAAGCATTTGAGAATGCTCCGCTTGCGCAGAATGCGATGAATTTTATAAAACACCTTGATAAAGAAATAAATAAAGAAGAAAAGTTAATTGCCGATCTTATAAGAAAACGGGCAAGGGCTTAAAAGTAGTCATGTTTACAGTTTGAAGGGAGATAAAAATGAAGAAAATACTTGCTACATCATGGCACCCGGGCGGGGCCAATGCAATTTCGCCTGTAATTAAATTACTGCGCGCGGAAAAAAAAACAGAAGTTGTTGTAATTGGCTATCAGTTTTCAGAGAAGATTTTTCAAAACGATGGCATTGACTATAGAACCATTGAGTCTTATGGATTAAAAGATATTTCCGTAGATTCTATGGAAAAATTTTTAGTTAGAGAATCACCAGATCTTATTCTGATAGGAACAGCTGCCCAAGATGAAAACAACAGGGATGTTATTGAGCAAACCATAACCTTAGCTGCGAAAAGAAAAGACGTAAAGTCATTGGCAGTTTTGGATTTTTGGGGAAATTATTCTTTAAGATTTAATGACGTCTACACCGGAGAGGAATTTAAATTTCTGCCCGACAAAATTGCGATTATGGACAGCTATGCAGAACGGGCCATGCTAAAAGAAGGTTTTCAAAGGGATAGATTAGTTATAACCGGAAGTCCTGATTTTGATGAACTAGAAAACATGGCTGAGAGTTTTGCAGAACCGGAGAAACAAAGAATACAGAGTAAGATTGGCTTAGATGTGGATATGTTGATTTTTTATGTAGCTAATGTTTGGAAAAAAGAAGTAGACAAACTGGGTTTTTGGGATCTTGATAACCTTAAATTAATTAATGAGGTGCTGAGCGAATTACCTGTGGGTTTTGAAAACAAAGTTGGCATAGTAACAAAGCTACATCCTCGTACCCCTGAAGAAGATTCAAAAGAGGTAAATCAATATATTAACCAAGCACCCGGAGGAAAGATTAAATTAGTAGCAGATATTAATCCTGAAGAGTTGATTCTGAGCTCGGATTTAGTCTTGACCGCTTATTCAACTTTAGGCATTAAGGCGGTATATATGAAGAAACCATGCATTAGCATCCAGCCGGGATTAAAAACAGAGGACTCCTTAGAAATTCTTACGAAAAACGAAATTATTCCTGTTGGCTATACTAAAGAAAATTGCAAGTCATTAATTAACAAAGCGATTAAGGATAAAGATTATAGAGAACAGGAGTTAATAAAAAAAGCTTCTAATTTTAAAACAGATGGAAAAGCGACAGAAAGAGTTAAAAAGCTTGTTTATCAATTATTAGAAGTATAAAATAACCTAATAGAGCTAAGGTAAAGTTACCAAGGCTCTTTTTTATTTTTATTATGTATAATATAATGAGGTATTATGGAAAAGCTGATTAAATTAAAAATTAGGGAGATTGCCGATTGGCCCAAAAAAGGAGTGAATTTTAAAGATATCACTCCTTTAATTGAAGATAGCAAGACGTTTAGAAAGATTATTGACGCAATGGCCAAGCCCTATTTGAGCAGGAAGATTGACAAGATCGTTGGTATTGACGCCCGTGGATTTATATTAGCTGCCGCTCTGGCTTATAAATTAAGATCGGGAGTGGCTATTGTTAGGAAAAAAGGAAAACTCCCTTCAAAAAGGATTTCCAAAAAATATGCTCTTGAATATGGAAGCAATACTATTGAAATGCATAAAGACACTATTTTAGCCGGCGAGAAAGTTCTTTTAGTTGACGATCTTTTGGCTACCGGCGGTACCATGGCAGCTGCTATAGATTTGGTTAGGAAGCTTAAGGGGAAAATTGTTAGCGTGGATTTTTTGATTGAATTAACCTTTTTAAATGGCCGAAAAAAGCTGAAGGGATATAAAATAAGGTCATTGGCGAAATATCTTAGTTAAATAATCGCTTGGCAACGAAGACTTGTTGCCTCGCGCTTATTATAAATATATGTCAAAAAAACAAACGAAAATCGGATTAATTGGGGGAACTGGGTTTTATGAATTTTTTGAGAGGAGAACCAAGGAGATTGAAGTTAAGACAAAGTTTGGCAAGCCCAGTGATAAAATCACAATAGGCAAATTATTTGGCAAGGAAGTTGCTTTTCTGCCTCGCCATGGAAAAAAACACCAACTTCCGCCCCACAGAATTCCCTATAAGGCCAATATTGCTGCTATGAAAAAGTTAGGCGTTGAAAGAATAATTGCTCCCTCTGCCGTGGGTTCTTTGAAAGCAAAGATTAAGCCGGGCGACTTTGTGATTTGCGACCAATTTATTGACAGAACTCTTAGGGAAAGAGAAGATACTTTTTTTAGGGGGCCAAAAGTGGCTCATATAGAGATGGCTTACCCTTATTGCCCAGAAATGAGAAAAATTGCTGTTAGCCAAGCCAAAAAATTAAAACTTAGAGTACATCCTAAAGGCACGGTAGTAGTGATTGAGGGGCCGAGGTTTTCAACTTTGGCTGAAAGCCTTTGGTTCTCTAAAATGGGCTGGGATTTAGTTAATATGACCCAATATCCAGAGGTGGCCTTAGCTTCAGAGCTTGGTATTTGTTATTTAAACATATCTTTGGTAACAGATTATGACGTGGGGATTTATGCCAAGAAAAAAGTAAAACCGGTTTCCATTGAAGAAGTGCTGACAAACTTTAAGAAGAATACTGCTAAATTGAAAAAATTGGTATCAGCTGTTATAGAAAATATTCCAGAGAGGAAAAGATGTGGCTGTAAAAGTAAAGCTGAACGGGCAGTGATAGGATAAATAGGATACAGGTTCGGCCCTGCCGCGGCTGGGCCATTTTTTTAAATATTGACAATTTTTTATATTCTGATAAAAGAAAATAGACGAAATAGTTCTTTAACAATTAAATATGAAAGGAGTAGTTATGAGTACAGATTTAAAACATATTATAGAAGCTCAGCAGTTTAACCGGGAATGGTTGGAAAATGAACTTTTTCCTTTAGCTGAGAACATGCAAGAAGTTGTCCGACTAAGAAGGTCCAAAACTCTTCTTAAAAAAAGAATGATTAGCTTTTTCTATGAGCCGAGCACTAGAACTAGAGCTTCTTTCGAAATAGCAATGGATATGCTGGGAGGAAGAGTAGTTTTTTCAACTGAAAATGCTACCCAGTTTTCTTCGGTGGCTAAGGGTGAAACCTTGGAAGATACAATTAGAGTTTTGAATCGTTATTGCCCGGATGTGATTGTCTTAAGGTCTAGTAACGAGGGCGATGCCAGAAGAGCAGCAGATGTTTCCTCAGTACCAATTATTAATGCCGGAGACGGTGCTGGCCAGCATCCAACCCAAGCTCTGTTGGATATTTACACGATTTATAAGAAGCTTAAGAAGATAGACGGAATATCAATCGCTATGGTCGGGGATTTAGCTAAAGGCAGAACGGTTCGTTCTCTTTGCTATCTTCTGGGCAAATTTAAGAATATAGAAATTTATTTCATTTCTCCAAAAACAACCAGGATGAGAGATGATATTAAAGAGTACTTAAAAAGACACGGTGTTAGCTTCACAGAAGGGAGTGATTTAAGAAAAAATATTCATCAAGTAGATGTAATTTATCAAACCAGGCCCCAGACAGAACGAGGCACAAAATTTGACCTGTCTGAAGAAGCAAGAAAATTATATACAGTGGATGAAGATATGCTGGGTATAATTAGAGAAGATGCGATTATTATGCATCCTTTTCCTCGAAACCTGGAAATTACCCTAGAGGTAGACAAAGACCCCCGGGCAGTTTATCTAACAGATCAGATTGACAGCGGTCTCTTTACCCGAATGGCTTTATTAAAAATGGTAATTTGCGGATAAAAAATTAAAGGCATCCTATTTAGGATGCCTTTTTGGTTTTCCACAGATTTTATTTACTAAGTTCTTAAAAAGAGGTAGAATACAAAAAGATTATGGGTTTTATTAAACCCATTAGAATAAAGTAGCTAATATGAAAAAAACAATTCCCGCTCCAATAGCAATAATCATTCTTCTCCTTCTTACTCTTTCGACTATAGGGTTTGTAATTTATCAACACTGGCTTCTTTTAAAAGAAATATCAACTTCTCCTATCTTTCTTTCATCTTCATCGGAAGACGAAGCCGCCGATTTAACTGAAAAAGGACAAGCTTGTGTAAACTCGGGTGGAACGGTAAGAATGGCGATGTGTTGTGAGAGCACTGGTGATTTTCCCAATCTTTGCCTTATAGGTCCTTGTGGCTGCTCGCCGGATAATAGCCACGAAGTAAAGATTTGTGAGTGCGAGGAAGGCAAATGTTTTGACGGAGAAAGCTGTGTAATAATGGATTAAAACAGATTGTTTTATTGCTTTGTTCCGAGTCCGCCAGCTGGCGGACTTTTTCTTGGAGTTTTATTTATGCTAAAATAATGAAACATGCCTTTAACGCCGTTTCATTTGGGACCGAGTTCCTGGATAGGATTGCTTTTATTTAAGATCTTAGATTTTGCTACTTTTATGGTGAGCAGCGTTATAGTTGATATTGAACCTTTTTGTATTCTGCTTTTTAACTTAGGCTATCCTTATCATAGGTTCTTTCATACTTTTTTAGGCGGCTCGATCGCAGCGGTATTGACCGCCATAGTCTTATATCTTTTGAGAACTCAAATTAAGAAAATAATGGCTATTTTCAGATTGGCTCAGGACTCCTCATTTAAAAAAATCCTCTGGACTTCATTTGCCGGTGTTTATTTTCATATTTTTCTGGATTCATTTATCAATAAGGATATGAAGCCGTTTTATCCTTTTGAAACTAATCCATTTCTTGGAGTATTTTCCGCTCTTCAGATTTATTTTTTTTGCGGGATATCCTTTTTCGTCGGACTATTATTGTATTTAATTAAGTCGGCAACTACTAAAAGAGAAAACAAATAGTTCTTTTTTATAGTTCTTTTTGGATTGTTCTTTAAAAAATTTGAAAATAGGATCAAGCCGGGCTACTACCGGAGATTTGGTGCCAGGATGTTAAGATAATTTATAAGAACCTCTCGTTTCGCTCGAGAACCTTGATTCGCTATTGTATAGATATATAATCTTGAATTTAGGAATTATGATAGTTGCTTCCAATATTTTAGAAAACCTTATAAAAAGGTGTTTTTTATATATTTTTCTGCTAATTTTTGTAGGAGGATTTTTGCTTTGGGCCGGTTTTTTTAATACCAAAGGAATATCTAATAAAATAAAATCAATTTTTTCGGGAAATCTTTCTGGAGCAGTAAGCAGTTTATCCCCGGTTTTTAAGAGAGAAGAAATTAATTTCGAAAATTTATTACCAGAGGAAAAATTGGTCTCAGAGCTTTCACCCGCCCCCGCCGCGTCAAACGCGGCAGGGGCGGATGTCCCAGCTGCAATAGAGCGGAAAGAACCGGAAGTAATTTTGGCTGAAATCCAAGAAGAATTAGATGATATTACTGAAGAAATTGATATAATAAACCAGAAAATTACTGAATTAGGAGGAGAAAGCCAAGAAGCTCAGGGTGAAGAAAAAGAAAAACAGGAAGAACTGGTTGAAAAAAAGCTGGAAGAGGAAGAAGACGTCGAAGAAGAGAAGGAACCCGCCGAAAGTCCTATGGACAATCAGGCGGGCAAGGAAAAGGAAGAGGGCGTTTGCCCCGATGGAATAGATATAAATACTGCCTCTAAAGAAGAACTGGGAAAAATAGCGGGCGTTGGTCCGGTAATAGCCCAGAGAATAATAGAGGCAAGACCGTTTTCCTCTATTTATGATTTAACGAGAGTGAGCGGGATAAGCGAAAAAACTCTAGAGAACATAATAAAGCAGGATTGCGCTTACGTTGAAGACGATACAGGTCTTGGCAACCCTGGTTTTATTTCTGTTCCTGGCGGAGGTGGAGGAGGTGCTTCGCCTCCGCCAGCAGTGACTTATCCTGAAATTTTAATTTCCGAAGTAAAAATTGCGGAAAAGATAGGAGATAAAAATGTCTTTGTTGAACTTTATAATCCTAACGAGATTGAGGTTGATTTGACCAATTGGTATATTTTTAGAAACGATTCTTCCTTCATCACAAAAACTTTACTTGAAGGAGAAAAAATTCCTTTAAAGGGTTATTTTCTCATTATTAGAAATGGTGCAATTTGGGAGAATCAAGCAGATGTTTTATTTGATGATAAAACATTAAACGAAGATGATAAAATTGCCTTAAAAAATCCAAATGGAGAAGTCATAGATGAGATTTCTTGGTCTCAAATTCCTTCAGGTTTTTCTTTTGGCAGAAAATGGGATGGTCAAAATTATGGAGATTTTGAGATTCAAAGACCTACTCCCAAAGCAGAAAACAGCCAGCCACTCTTGCCCCAGCCGATTTTAGAGGTTTTGCCCAGTAATATAGAATTTAATATTATAGAATCTGATAGCGGTAGCCAAAGCGAAATATTTACCGTTAGCAACAGCGGAGAAGGCGTTTTAGAATGGAATAGTATTATTGAATACGATTCCTCCGCCACAGAAACGAGGTGGCTAACAATAGAACCTGAATTCGGAATGGTTTCAGTTGACAGCCCTTCTGATGTTTTGGTTTTTCCCAATATTTCTGATTTAACGCCGGGTGTTTATGGGGCAAAAATTATTATTACAGATTCCGCGGCTGAAGGAAGCCCCAAGGAAATTGAAGTTACCCTAACTGTTAAAGAAAAAATTTTAGAAGACATTATTTCTCCTGAGGTTATTTTTAATCTTGAGCCAACTCAAACTTCTCTTTCTTTTATGCTCTCTTGGACAGCTGTAGATCCAGTAGGAAGCGCTACTCCTAGCGGGTTAGAAGCGTTTTATCTTCAATATAGTGTTATTCCTCCTGTTCCGCCTGGAGATGCGGCTGTTGTCCAGTATCAGAATCAAGCAGGCGAGTGGAAGAATTGGCCGATACTTGGGGACCTTAATAATGACCAGAATGTGAATTTTCTAGACCATACTATTCTTGCCAATCACTGGATGGAACAAGGTTGCGTTGAACCTGACTGGTGTGATGGAGCTGACTTTAGTAAAGATGGGCAGGTGAATACTTTTGACTTAGAGATTTTTAAGAGCCACTGGCTTAAAAAAGATACAGGCGAGGTGGTGTTAGGCTCTCAAAAAACCGAGCTTAATGTTTTAGGAAAAGACGGATATACTTACAGTTTTCAGATACAAGCTGAGGACAAAGCCGGAAATTTAAGTGAGTGGCAGGAAGCTACAACAACAATCAATCTGCCGAAAAAAGTAGTTATAAACGAGATTCAGATTGATAGTATTACCGGAATAGGAGGCGTAGATGACGATTGGGTTGAATTATATAACCCTTATGATATTGATGTTTCTTTGGCTGGCTGGTCAATCCAAAAACATAGCGCGGACATTATACACGAACCTTGTTCTATAAATAAAAGTTTTTACAAAAAAAATTTTCCAGATGCCGCTGTAATTCCGGCAAAAGGTTTTTTTCTAGTTGTTAGCACAAAAGCTAGTGACTCTTTAAAATTAATTGCCGATATGACAATTGGTTGGTCTTTAACATCTAATAATACCATCTATTTAGTGAGAAACGGAGATGGCATTGAAAGTGGCGATGACTCTGATATCATTGACAAGGTTGGTTTTGGCATGGCCTGTTTTCCAGAGGGAAGTCCAGCGCTAAATCCTCCCGAGGAAAAAAGTATTGAAAGAAAAGAACCAGGCTTAGACACAGATGATAATAGTCAAGATTTTGGGATTAATGGTACTCCTACTCCGACTAATTCAGGAAATGAAGGATAGGACAGGATGTCCTATCTGAGATGTCGGACCTAAAAGTTTTCCACAGTTTGGTTCTTGCCAAATTTTTTGGAAACTGTAAAATGGAAGAATATTGAGGTCGGACAAAATTATGGATTTTCAGAACTTAATTAAAAAAATCCTCGTTTTGATTTTGCTTTTGGTTATTATTGCTGGAGGCGTTTTTTTATGGCAGAAATATCAGAATGAAGGAAAATATGTTGATAGAATAAAAACAATTTTATCAGAAAAGGTTGATTCTTTGAAAGCAATGATTGTTCCTGAGTTACAACTTCCTGAAGATTCAGAACTGGATTTATCTGAGGTTAATATTTCTGCTTTCGTCCCTGACGAGGCTTCGGCGGACAAGAAGAATTTATCAAGAGAAGAAGAAGGGAAAAAAGAACAAGGGGTAATAGTTATTCCTAAGCCTCAGCTGACCCTAGCTGAAATTCAAGAGAGGGTTGAAGAAGTTGCCGAGGAGGCCGAGAGAATAGAGCGGGAAGTTAAAAAATTGTCAGTTTTAGCCGAAATGCAAAAAGAGATTGACGCTATTGCCGAGCGAGCCGAAACAATAAGCCAGCGGATTGGCGGTTTGGCTGAATCGGAAGGAGGGGTTGAGATTTTTGCCCGGGAAAGCGATTTTTTAAATCAGGAAAATGTTGACCCGGTCTAATCCCGCACTCTAATAAAGAGGGTTGTTTTTACCTTCTTTTTGTATTTTTGTTGTTCCTATTTTTCTATTATGGATAAAAATAAACTTTTTGAACTAACTAATAAAATTTATAGAACAACTTTACTTTTTCCTAAAAAAGAGCCTTTGAGATATAAAATAAGAGAAGTGGCTGACGAGATTCTGTCTAATTTAATTGTCTGGGGACTTTTCCACAGCTCTAATCCCGGCAAATTTTCGGCTGTGGAAAACTTCCATCTTGAGCGAACCAGTCTTGAGCAGATCAACTCTGGGCTGGCAAAACAAAAAGACTTAATCTTTGAAATTGAAAAGGATTTGGAGATTCTCGGAAGTTATTTTGAGATAGCTAAGTGGCAAAACTGGGTGAGTTATTTTGACGTCTTGGAAATTGAAGAAAAATATGATAAGATAAAATGTGATTTTAAAAAAGAAATAGAGGACTTAGAAAAAAGGGAGATCAATAAAATTGCCCGAGGCTCGGCCTCGGGCGCTGGCGAAAAAAGCCAAAGCAGAGACCCGGTTTTTGCTCTTTCTGTCAATGATTCCACGGATGAAATTAAAAATAAAAGTCAGAGCTCTTTGGATCAGAGAAAAGAAAAGATTTTAGAAATCTTGAAAAAGAAGGGCCGGGCTCAAGTTTGGGAGGTTAAGGAAATTTTACCCGAGGTTTCCAAAAGAACTCTGAGAAGAGATTTTGATTATTTGTTAAAAAAAGGATTAGTTGAGAGAATAGGGGAGAGAAATAATACTTTTTATCAATTAAAGGGGTAGGACACTGATGGGACAGAAATGTAGATAGTAATGTCCTATCTTGGTGTCAAATCTGTCCTAGGCTAAAATAGTTTAAAATACCTTAAATGAATAACCCGCGAGAAAACTTTAGTCAAATATACGACCAATGCGTAGATAAGATCTATAGGTTTATTTTTTTGAAAGTAAGCTCTCAAGAAATTGCTGAGGATTTATGTTCGGAAACTTTTTTAAAGGGCTGGCAGTCTTTTAAGGATAATAATAAGGAAATTAAAAACCCTCAAGCTTTTTTATACCAAATTGCTCGTAATCTAATAGTTGACCATTATCGGGAGAAGGGTAGGACACAAATAGTTTCGGCAGATTGTGTCCCAATTACCGACCCCAAGATAGATTTAGAGGAGAATGCCTTGTTGGAGTCAGACCTAAATGAAATTAAGGCGGTTTTGGTTAATCTTAAAGAAGAGTATCAAGAGGTGGTTATTTGGCATTACATAGAGGATTTAACGATACCAGAAATAGCCAAGATGCTGAATAAAAAAGAAGGAACGGTAAGAGTTCTTCTCCACCGGGCCTTAAAATCTCTGAAAAAAGAGGTTGAAAATGCTTAAAGGTTTGCCTGCCGATCGATATATGTCCGATATAGTCTATCCGATATAATTATAGTGTAATATTTCTTGTTGTTTCTCGTCATAATTATACAGACTCGTAATCTTTCTCGTAATCTTTTAATCTTTCTTGAATTAAAAATGACCGAAAAAGAACTCATCGCTAAACTTAAAAAGTTAAGCCAGATTGAACCCAAAAAAGATTGGGTTCTTTTAACTAAAGAGCAGATTTTAGGTTCAAAAAAGCCGATTTTTACCTTTGCTTCTTTCCTTAAAGAGATGCAAAGAGAGATGCAAAGAGGCGAAAGGCTTATTTCCCGATATAAACCTATTTTTGCTACCGCGCTTGTTGGCGCGGTTTTGCTTGGCCTTTTTGGCTTTGCCCAAAGGTCTCTGCCCGGCGACGCTCTCTTTTCCCTAAAAAAGATTACCGAGAAAAGCCAGGCAGTTTTTATTTCCCAAAAATATCAATCAAAACACGACTTTGAAATTGTTAATAAGCGGCTGGATGATTTGACCAAGATTGCCGAGAATGATGGGGCTGAGAATATTGCTTCGGCTGTTAAAGAGGTTAAGGAAAGCATAAATCAAGCGGCTAAAAGTTTAGCCGAAGCGGACTCGGAGAATATGGAAAAAATTGTTGAAGAAGTTCAAAAATTAGAGGAAAAAACCGAAAAATTGAGGACTTTGGGTGTAAAAATAGAAGAAAACGAGGAATTAAACAGCGCTTTGGCTCAGATAATAGAAAGGGAAATTAAGGACCTGGAGGGAGTTGTTCTTTCAGAAGAGAAAGAGGAAATTTTAGTTCAAATAAAAGAAGATTGTCAAAAAGGAGATTATTCTCAATCTTTGGAGAAGATTTTACTCCTAAATTCGAAGTAAGATTTTATTATGCGACAGAAGTTGTAATTTTATCCACAGTTGACGTTATTTTCCTGGATGATAAAATAAGAAAAATATTAAAAAAATAAAAGGAAGTAAAAAAGATCGTTAATCTTGATTTTTTGAGTATTTGGCGTTCCGCTTTTAGCGGAATAAACCCACGTGAGGGCTTTCTTTCATAGAAGGAAAACCGCCAAAAAATTTTTGTATCCAAAAAACCAAGACGGAAAGCGTCGATTAGCGGTCGCGATAAATAATTAAATTAAAACAAAAAACAAAATGAAAAAAATATTTGCGATTGTAACGAGTTTAGCGATTGCTGGAATGATTGTTGCTCCTTCACCAACTCAAGCTGTTACAGCTTCCGAGCTTCAAGATCAAATTGATGCCTTAATGGCTACTTTAGCCGACTTACAGGATCAATTAGCTGATCTTACGGGCGGAAACGGCGGAGGTGTAGGTGTTACCTGTAACTTTACTCGGAGCCTTTATCCAGGAATGAGCGGTTCCGATGTTAAATGCTTGCAGGAATACCTAAATGACGCTGGTTATACTGTAGCTTCTAGTGGCGCCGGTTCTCCCGGCAATGAGACCGAATATTACGGTCCTCTTACTAAAGCTGCCGTAGGAGCCTGGCAAGACGGCGAAGGCGTTGCTTATGGATCCTGGCAGGGTTATTTCGGCCCTGTTTCTCAGGCGAAATACGATGCTTTAGCCGCAGCTGGTGAAGAAGAAGAGGAGGAAGAAGAGGAGGAAGAAGAAGAATCTGGTTTAACCGTTAAGTTAGCTTCTGATACTCCGGAAGCGGCTGTTGTTGCCGCAACCGGTAACGCTAACTTTACTAAGTTTAAGTTAACAGCTGGTTCTGAAGGAAGTGTTTCCATTTCCAAGATTTATGTAACCAGAAGCGGTTTGTCAGACAATAATGATGTAGAAAAGATTAAAATTGTTGAGGTTGAAACCGGAGCTTACAAAGGAAGTATTGGCAGTTTGAATACCAATAATGAAGCAATGATTAGTTTTGTTCCTAATTTAGTAATTCCGGCTGGCGAGACAAAGGAATACTACATTAGAGCTGGGGTCGCAACTGGCGCTACCAGTGACGGAACTATAAAATTAGGCATTACTTCAGCTGACGATATTAAATCCAATTCTTCAGAAGTCAATGGCAACTTCCCGATTACCGGGAATTCAATGGGAATAACCAGTGTCGCTATTGGTGGGGTTCAGATAAGCGAACTTACTCTTACTGATACTACTCCGGATGTTGGCGATGCTGATGTTTCTGTTCTAAAGTTTAAACTGAAAGAAACCGGCACCGAACCAATTACCGTTGAAACAATAACGGTGAAGAAAGCGGGAACTGCTGACGCCACCGACAGCAATAACATTGAACTTTATGATGTTACCGCCGGTAAAAGTTTGGGAACAGTAGATAGCTGGGATGCTGAAAGTAAAGCAACCTGGTCTGATTTGGATATAACAATTGGCAAAGGCGATAGCAACAGGTTTGAGATAATGGTAGATATAGTAGACGGAGTAGGACTGACCGTTAATGCCGATATAATTGACGGAACCGATGTTTTGGTTATTGTCAAGGGCGATACTTACGGTTTTTACCTTACTCCGGATGAGACTACCTGGGGTGATCCTGCCGATGGTATAGGCACTGCCCAGACCATTAATTCTGGAACTTTGACTATTACCAAGTCAGCTTCCACTCCGGCTACCGGCAATATTGCCCCGGGTGATGATGTAACATTGGCTGTCTTTGATTTTGAAGCTAAGGGTGAGGATATTAAAATTACCACCTTGTCTCTTATTGCCACTGATACTAGTGGAATTACTGTTTCTCAAGTTACCAATGTAACCGTTTATGATGAAGATGGTGATCCGGCTTGCGGTCCTTCAAACCTTGCCGTAGACAGTACCGTCTCAACTGTTGATTATACAGATACTTTCATTGTTCCTGTCGGCGTTCATCAATACACTGTTAAAGCGGACATTGCCGATGATGTTAGTAGTGGCGATACAATAGCGATGGGTGTTGAGGCTCCAAATGCGATTACGGCCACCGGAATGACCAGTGGTGATTCTATAGCCGCAGCCAATATAAACAGTAATAGTCCTACAACTGTCAGCGGTAATAAGATGACAATAGCGGCTGCTGACTTATATGTTTATACCCTGGCTTATCCTGCGACCAGAAATGTTGTTTCACCGGCTAATAGTTTCCTCTGGGCAACTTTCTCTTTTGACGCTTCTGCTTCGGGTGAAGATATTAATGTCACAGACATTACTATCACGGATTCTTATGGCGGAAGTGCAGTTGCCGGTGATATAGACAATGCCGAACTCTGGGCTGATTTGACAAGCGCAAAGAGCGCAAGAGGTGATGTTTATGAAACTAAAATCAGTGATACCGAGCAACCCGTTGCCACCGTTACTACTGCCGTTGATACTACAGCTTATAATTTGAGCAATCCCTTAATTATTCCTAAGGCTAGTTCCAAAAAAATAGCCTTGATAGCCGATTTAGTAGCTGGCGGAACAGCTGGCGAGACTCACATCTTCTACATTGCTGCCATAAGTGATATAACGGCTACTGGCGCTATCACTGGTGAGAGTATTCCTGCTACCGGGCATATCAGTTCCACAAACAAACAGACAATGACTGTAGCGGGGGCTACTTTAGCCGCGGCTGTTTCTTCAAGCACACCGAAGTCTAATATTGTTATGTTTGGTACAGACGGTGTTACTTTGGGAACATTCAAATTGTCAGAAACTGCAAACGCAGAAGACCTTGAACTTAATTATCTGACGATAGCTTCTACCGGCTCAACGGGCGTTAGTATGTATTATCTTTGCGATGAAGACGGTAATGTGATTGCCAGCAGAGCTACTCCGGGAGAGTTTGTTGTTCCAACTGGCTCTTTAATAATTCCTGCTAATGATAGTATTGACGTTGACATTAAGGCTGACATAATTGAATATGCCGGAACAGCTCTTGCAAATGATGCTCCTATAAACGTAGCTATTTCCGGGCTTAAGGATGTTGAGGTTACGGGAGTGTCTTCCGGAAGTACTCAGGCCT
>Ga0315533_1000852_pt1 | contig 24840 bp, 22 predicted proteins | sample SalMarSW160130MG_FD_203081 | JGI IMG/M metagenome (GOLD analysis project Ga0315533, IMG submission 203081) | Salt marsh sediment microbial communities from the Plum Island Ecosystem LTER, Massachusetts, United States - Salt Marsh Sediment SW1601-30 ... | reverse complement strand
CAAAGGGCCGATGATTCTGTTAAGTCTAAGTAACGATTTTATCTTTCCTTATCTCAAAAGCTCTTGATTAAAAAACAAGGGCTTTTTTTAATTGAATTATTCTCAAAGATGTGTTAAATTAAACTCAGTATCACTTATTGTAAAAAAAATGGCACTGGCTAAAATCAAAATGAAAAATTTGATGAAGAATTTCATATTTATCCTGCTTATTTTTTTAATAATTTCAGGGATTTTTGCCCTGTTTGCTCAACCTTTTGAAAAAGAAAAGGAGATTTCCTTAACCCAGTTAGTTGAAGATATTAATCAGGAAAAAATTAAAGAAATTACTGTTTCCGGTTCCGAACTTTCTGTTTTATATCAGGACGAGACAAAGGTAAAATCAAGAAAAGAAACAGAAACTTCTTTTTCTGAATCCTTGATAAACTTAGGAGTGAATACAGAAACATTGAAAAAAATAGAAATTAAAACAAAGAAAGAACAAGGAACTTGGCTTTGGTTAGGACCTGTTTTGCTGTTTATTTTTCCTCTTTTACTTTTTGGTTTATTTTTCTTTTTTATCTTCCGTCAGGCAAAAGCCGGAGCTACCCAGGCATTTAGTTTTACCAAAGCCAGAGCTCGACTTTTTGGCGCTGAAGGGCATCCCAAAGAAAAAATTACCTTTAAAGATGTTGCTAATCTAAAGGAAGCCAAAGAAGAATTAAAAGAAATTGTTGATTTTTTAAAAAATCCCAAAAAATATTTAAAAATGGGAGCGAGAATACCAAGAGGGGTTTTGTTGATGGGTCCGGCCGGGACCGGAAAAACTTTATTGGCAAGAGCTGTGGCAGGGGAGGCCAATGTACCTTTCTTCTCAATCTCTGGTTCAGAATTTGTTGAGATGTTTGTCGGTGTTGGAGCAGGAAGAGTACGCAGTCTTTTTTCTGTTGCTAAAAAAGCAGCTCCTTCAATGGTTTTTATTGACGAACTTGATGCTATCGGCAGACAGAGAGGAGCTGGTCTTGGAGGAGGACATGATGAGAGGGAGCAAACATTGAATCAGATTTTAGTAGAAATGGATGGTTTTGAAAGAGAAACTCAGGTCATAATTATTTCCGCAACAAATAGGCCTGATATCTTGGATCCTGCTTTATTACGACCTGGCCGTTTTGACCGAAAAGTAGTTCTAGATATGCCTGATATTAAGAGCAGGGAAGATATCTTGAAAATTCACTGCCGAGGAAAACCTTTAACTTTAGATGTTAATTTGAGAGAAATTGCCGAGCGAACTCCAGGATTTTCCGGAGCTGACATAGCTAATGTTGTCAATGAGGCAGCGATTTTAGCCGCCAGAAGAAATAAAAATCAGGTTTATCAGGAAGAATTTTTAGAATCGATTGAAAAGGTTTTATTGGGTCCGGAAAGAAAAAGTCATATTTTATCTAAAAGAGAAAAAGAAATTGCAGCTTTTCACGAAGCAGGTCACGCTTTAGTTTCTGCTTCATTACCTGAAGCTGAATCGGTTAGGAAAATCTCAATTATTGCCAGAGGTATGGCTGCTGGCTACACTTTAAAAATGCCAATTGAAGAAAGAAGGATTAAAACGAAAACAGCATTTTTGACCGAAATGGCGACCTTGCTTGGCGGATATTGCGCTGAAAAGTTGAAATTTAAAGAAATTACCACCGGAGCGTCTAATGATTTAAAAAGAGCTTCGGACTTAGCTAGAAAGTTAGTTAAAGAATATGGCATGTCTTCCTTAGGACCAATTTCTTTTGGAGAAAAAGAAGAGTTAGTTTTTCTGGGGAAAGAAATTTCCGAGCAAAGAAATTATTCTGAAGAAGTGGCTACCCAAATTGACAAGGAAGTCGAAAAATTTGTTAAAAACGCAGAAAAAGAAGCAACAAAAATTTTGACCAGAAAGAAAAAATTGCTCAATAAAATTGCTCAAACTTTAATTGATAAAGAAACCATTGAAAAAGAGGAGTTCGAGAGTTTAATAAAAGGAGCAGGGAAAGCAAGTCCTCCTTCGCTAAAACTTCGGAGGACAGACAAGAAAGTTAAGAAATCCAAAAAAACTCGCCCTTCCTCTTTAAAAGTTAAAATAAAAAAGGTAAGGTAGAAATCTGCGCACGTAGCTCAGTGGTAGTAGCACAGATCTTATAAGTCTGGGGTCGATGGTTCGAATCCATCCGTGCGCACTTATGGGGCGCTTGGCGCAGTGGTTAGCGCGTCTCGGTGACATCGAGAAGGTCGGGGGTCCAAATCCCTCAGCGCCCACATGGGAATAAAAGTAATTTATGAAGATAATGATATTTTGGTTATAGATAAGCCGGCTGGAATTGTTGTTTATCCAGAAGGAAAAATTAAGAGAAAAACTTTAATAGATTTACTTTTAGAAAAATATCCTGATTTGAGAAAAGTTGATGGGTCGCCAAGATACGGAATTGTTCACCGCTTGGATAAAGATACTTCAGGAATTCTTTTAGTAGCCAGAAATAATAAAAGCTTGGTTTTTTTACAAAAACAATTTAAAAAAGGAGAGGTAAAAAAGAAATATACAGCATTGGTGACTGGAAAAATTAAAGAAAGCAAAGGAGAAATCAATACCTTAATTGGCAGAAGCCCTAAAAACGGGATAAAACAAAAGGCCTATTTACCTTTAAGTCCCGGTTCAAAAGGAAAGAGAAAGGCAGTTACTAAATACAAAGTCATCAAGAAATTTAAGGGCTATACATTACTTGAAATTGTCCCAGAGACCGGAAGAAAACATCAAATTAGGTGTCACCTTGCTTATCTTTCCCATCCCATTGCTGGAGATAAGATGTATGGGTTCAAAAACCAACCTTATCCCGAAGGATTAAATCGTCAATTTTTACACGCGAACTTCCTCCGGATTAAAATGCCAGACCGAAAAACAAAAGAATTTAAATCGGATTTACCAAAAGATTTGAAAAGAGTATTAGAAAAATTAAAATAAATGGTCCAAGAATTGTTCTTGCACTAAGTTAAAAAATATTAGAAGAATTAAAACAGCAAATTATGATTACTAAAATTGAAACTTTTAACCGAACCCAATTAAAAAAAGATTTACCTGATATACGTCCAGGTGATACCATTCGAGTTCACCAAAAAATTCCTGCCCGTATTGCTACGCAAGGCGTTGCAGGCGGGAAAGAAAAAGACAAAGAAAGAATCCAGGTCTTTGAAGGTATAGTTATTGCCAGAAAGCACGGTAAAGGAGTTTCGGCTACAATTACTGTAAGGAAAGTAATTGCTGGCATCGGAGTAGAGAAAATTTTTCCTATTCATTCTCCTGCTATTGAAAAAATAGAAGTTCTAAAAAAGGGAAAAGTTAAAAGAGCAAAACTTTACTATCTAAGAACCGCAAAAGGAAAAAAAGCAAGATTAAAGAGAAAGGAATTTGCCGAGGTAATAGCTGAAGAAGAACCTGAATCTATTGGGAAGAAACCAGTAGAAGCCAAAGAGGCGAAAAAGGAAGAAACAAAAGAAGAAACAAAGAAAGAAAGCAAATAATGCCCAGGTGATGGAATTAGTATACATACATGGTTGAGGGCCATGGCTCGAAAGAGCGTGCGGGTGCAAGTCCCGCCCTGGGCACATAAAAAACCGCCTTTGAGGCGGTTTTGTTTTTTGCTTCATTAATTAATTGTTGTCACTTTCATTGTTTTATAACTATCTTTCTTTTCTTTTCTCTTTCAATCTTCGGTATTCTTATTGTTAAAATTCCGTTTTTCATTGTCGCTTTAGCCCTTGGGCCGTCAATTTCTACGGGGGCGATAATCTCTCTTGAAAATCGGCCCCAGTAACATTCCTGATAGAAATAATTTTTTTTCTCTTCTTCAAAGGTTTTTTTTCTCATTCCTTTTATTGTTACCATATCGTTTTCAATGGAAATATCCAAATCCTCGGGTTTGACTCCAGCAACAGCAGATTGAATAATAATTTCTTCATCTGTTTGATAAACATCAACAGTTAATTCTCCTTCCGGCTCAAACCATCTTTTTTCTTTAGGTACTTCAGTTCTTTCTCTATCAGGTTCTTTTTTCACCTTAATGATTTTTTTCTTTTTTGGTCCCTTTTTTATTTTCTTTTCAACTATTCTTTTACTCGGGAGGGAAGTAGAAACGAGAGTTACAGATGGTTTTTCAACAGATGGTTTTTCATTATCAGGGGTTGCTTCCTCTGATAGGTCTTGCTCTAAGTTTTCTTGAAGATTTGGCGTATTTTTAATATCCATTCCCTTTTTAAGTTTGTTGAAAAAAGAAGTCATAGTTTGCAGATGCTTGCCATTTTTTTAACTTTTCTGAATCCGAAAGAAACAAAAAAGGCGAGACCGATTAAAATAATTATAGGGATAAGAACAAAATAAAAGTTTTCTGCTGTTTTGATTATAGCAAAATTATAAAGACAATGCAAAGCAGTAGCAATTCCTAATCCAAGGATTATTAATCTCAATCGCCTCTTTGTTTTAAAGAAAGAAAGAGCCAAAAAGAAACCTACTACTCCGGAGCATAAAGCATGCAAAAAAGTAGCTCCTATAAAACGGAGAGAAAGAATGGCTGTTACTTCAAGAAAAAACAAGGGTTTTCCGCTTGGTAATAAAACGAAGATATTTTCTAAAGCAGCAAAACCAAGTGCGGCGATAATCATATAGAGCATAGCATCTACAGGTTCGTCAAATTCTGGGTTGTTTAAGACCTTCTGTTTAATAACTGAATATTTTAAAAATTCTTCTATTAGGGCTATTCCAAAGAAGTGATATAAAATAAGAAACAAGAAAGGAAAAACCTTTGTCCAGCTACCTTGGATGATTTTAAAGATTCCTATCTCTATTAAAGCAGCTACTATAGCAATTGCCATTCCATAAAAGAAAATTTTTAGAACCATTTTATTTGATTCGGGATGGGCATCCTTTCGCAAAAAAAATAAAAGCCAGATAATACTGGGAAGCAATCCGAGAGCGATGTAAATAGGGTAAGACATATTTTATTTAGGCCATTCTTCGACCATCAAGCACTTTTTCTTCGTTTTGATTGGTAGTTTTTGGTAAATTTCTTCAGTAATAAAAGGAATAAAGGGATGTAGGAGCTTTAGAGAGTTCAATAAAACATAGAGTAAGATTTTTTTAGTTTTTTTATCATCCCCTGCACCAGAACTAGTTCGATGCAGGGCAAGCTGTTTTTTAGCTTTTTCAATATAGACGTCGCAAAAATTATGCCAGAAAAAATCATAGAGAGTATGAGCCGCTTTTCCAAATTGAAAATTTTCTAAATCCGTATCAACTGATTTTATTGTTTTATCCAAAACTTTTAAAATCTTTCTGTCAGCAGAAGTTAAACTTTGATTTTTAAATTGTATTTTTGATATTTGATTTTTTATTTTTGGTTTTGAGGTTTGTTGTAAGACAAACCGACTGGCGTTCCATATCTTATTACAAAATTTTTTCCCCATTAATATATTATCTTTTACAAATCTCACATCTTGTCCCCCCATAATTTGATAAGCAATCCCAAATCGGGTAGCATCTGCACCATACTCTTCAATAAGATTTATTGGATCTATTCCAGTGCCCAGAGATTTTGACATTCTTTTTCCTTCTCGGGTTAGAATTGTGGCGTGAATATAAACATCTTTAAAAGGATTTTTTTTCGTAAACTCCTTTCCAGAAAAAATCATCCGGGCAACCCATAAGTTAATAATATCTCTTGCTGTTGATAAAACATCTGTTGGATAGAATATTTGAAGGTCTTTTGTCTTTCTCGGCCATCCTAATGTAGCCAAGGGCCAGAGAGCAGAACTAAACCAAGTATCTAAAACATCAGTTTCTCCCTTAATAGGAATTTTATGACCCCACCAGATTTGTCGGGAAATACACCAATCTTTTATATTTTCCAGCCAATTAAAATAAGGTTTTTCAAAATTTTTGGGGTGGAATTTTATTTCATTTTTTTTAACAGACATTTCTGCCATTTTAGCCAAATCTTTCATTTTCAAAAACCACTGCCAAGAAGGAATCAACTCAATAGTAGTGTTACAGCGGTAGCATTTAGGAATTTGATGGATGTAATCTTCAGCTTTTTTTAGCAGTCCTTGATTTTTTAAATCCTCAATAATTTTTTTTCGAGCCTGGAGAACCTTCAATCCTTGATAAGAAAAAGAAGCCTTCTTTGTGATTTTGCCTTTTTCGTCAATCACCTGAATAGTTTCTAATTTATGCTTTAGACCTATTTCGTAATCTGTTAAGTCATGGGCCGGAGTTACTTTTACAACTCCTGTTCCGAATTCAGGGTCAACTAATCTATCAGCAATAATTGGAATTTTTCTGTTCACTAAAGGTAAAATAACTTTCTTCCCAATTAAATGTTTATATCTGTTATCTTTTGGATTTACAGCTACTGCTGTATCACCCAGCATGGTTTCCGGCCTTGTTGTCGCCACAGTAATGAATTTATTGGTCGCTGTTCGTTGTTCGCTATTCGTTGTTTTAAAGGGATATTTGATATAATAAAGTTTCCCTTTTTCTTCCTTATATTCTAATTCCAAGTCAGACAAACTTGTAGAACATCGAGGGCACCAATTAATTACTTTTTTTCCTCGATAAATCCAACCCTTTTTATAGTAATGTAAAAAAGCAGTTTCTACAGCTAACTGATAATCTTTGTCCATTGTGAATTTAGTTCTTGACCAATCGCAGCTGCAGCCAAGTTTTTTAAACTGGTCTAAAATGATATTTCCATATTTTTTCTTCCACTCCCAAACTCTTTTAACAAATAATTTACGTCCCAAATCAAAGCGGGTTTTTCCTTCTTTTTTCAATTCTTTTTCAACTACATTTTGAGTAGCAATTCCGGCGTGGTCTGTTCCGGGAAGCCAGAGAGTTTTATACTCTTGCATTCTTTTCCAGCGAATTAAAATATCTTGGACAGTTGCGTTTAAAGCATGCCCTATATGAAGTTCTCCGGTTATGTTCGGGGGAGGAATGACAATTGTCCAGGGTTTTTTGTGCCGTCTTGGAAGTTTATCAGGATTAAAAAAACCAGACCTTAACCACAATCTATAAATTTTCTTTTCTACGGTTTTTGGATTATAAACTTTGGGTAGTTCCATATTTTATAATAGAATTTCAAGAATAAATTTTATATCCCAATAATCTACTAAGAGAACATTTATTATATTAGCAGAAAACTTTAATAAAATAAACCACTATTGACAAAATTTTGATGGTATGATATAATATAATTGTAATAAACATAGTTCTTTTATATTAAAATACTTGCGGATTGGTTACAGCTCTTAGAATACACAATATATTCTAAGAGCTGTAACCAAACTTATTGATACAGCTGTGATACAACTGTATCACAAATCTGGTAGGTCTGAAGCCATAATCGTTTATGGTACGGGGCTTACCAAAATGGAAGGAGAACTATTATGTCAAAGAGAAGGTCCGCAATTGTGAGTGGTGCAGGTCTACTGACAGGCATCTTTACCCGTCTCGTGAGTGAGGTTCAGAAGAGGGGTGGCGATGATGGTGACATTCATCATCTTACTACTCCCGAAGCAGATGGTCTCTGGGGACAGATAGCTGACCTTATTGTAAAGGATAGAAAGAGGGCGAAGAACGTTTTCCAACTCGTAGTTGATTACGACCGTAGCTTGAAGGATTCAATCAGAGCAGGACACTACGATTGGATTGGGCCGAGTATCACGGGAAACCATTTCCCAATAGGCAATGAGGAGAGAGGTCAGAGAGAAATAAGCCTAAGACTTTTCCACTTTGACCAAGATATTGAATTGCCGGATGCGATTCAGGAAATGGGAAAGAAAGGCTGGCGTCCTGCCACCATCCGAACACTCCTTGCTTTAGGAGAAGCTAATCCCGAACTCCAGCAGCAGTTTCCTATAATTGCTCTGGGTTCTGTCTGGGTTGGCCCGGATAACTGCTCTTACATTCCTATCCTCAACGGTGATTCTGATAGGCGTTGTCTACGTCTAGTCCGCTTTAAAAAGGGCAAGTGGAGTCGGCACTTCCACTTCCTCGCTGTCCGCAAGTAGTAGTCCCTGGATACTTAATCCAATGATAAAGCCCTTATACGTTTTTTCTTGTATAGGGGCTTCTTTTTTTTAGTATAAATATCCTGAATGAATTTTAATCTATCCTTAAATTTGCGTCTGCTTTAATTTTCTGCCAAGTTTTAGTTTTTCCTTTCAGCCAGTTATAATAACCGGCTATTCCCACCATTACAGCGTTATCGGTACAGAACTTGAAACCTGGAACATAAAACTTGAAACTTAATTTTTCTTTTTTCAATTTCTGTTGAAATTGTATTCTAAACTGACGATTGGCGGCTACGCCTCCGCCTAATATTATAGCTTTTGCCTTATAATTTTTAGCCGCTTTTATTGTTTTTTTAATTAAAACATCAACAATAGCCTGCTGGGTTTCATAGCATATTTCTTTAATATATTTTTCTTTTTTCCTATTTTTTGGAGATTGTTTTTTAAAATTATATAAGACCGCGGTTTTTAGGCCTGAAAAACTAAAGTCATAGTTTTTTTGTTTTATCATTGGTCTTGGTAATTTGACCGAGGCCTGTCCTCGGACGATTTGGGCTTGGGCGGCGATAGCCGGGCCGCCGGGATAATCAAGCCCTAAGATTCTGGCTACCTTGTCAAAACATTCTCCAGCTGCGTCATCTCTTGTTTCGCCTAAAATTTTGTATTTGCCAAAATTGTTCATTAAAATGAGCTGAGTATGCCCTCCGCTGACCACTAAACAAACCGCAGGAAACAAAGTTTTGACATTTGATATTTGATGTTTGACATTGCCAACTGGCGAAAGCCAGTTGGCAAGTATATGTGCTTCAATATGGTTAACCGGAATAATTGGCAGATTCCAATAATAAGAGAGAGCTTTGGCAAAATTTACTCCTACCCATAGACAGGGCTCTAAACCAGGGCCTATTGTTATCGCAATCGCATCAATTTTCGGTTTTTGATAATTTTTTAAAAACTCTTCTAATTGTTGATAAAGGACTTCTTCTCGTTTTAAAATTTCTTTTAATTTTTGAATTTTGATTTGTGTTTTTGATATTTGATGTTTAATTTTTGATTTTAGCAATTTTGCTTCTAATAAAGATTGTTTTAGCACTGAAGCAAGATTGCGCTGGTGTTCTCTTTTCGCCAAAAAAGGATAAACTCCTCCATATTTTTGATGGATTTTTACCTGTGAGGAAATGATATTAGAAAGAATCTCAAACTTAGAGTCTCTAATTTTTGATTTTTGATTTTTGATATTTAATATGCTTATACAGGTATCATCACAAGATGTTTCAACGGCTAAAATAATCATATAATTATTTTAATTTTTTTCTTGCTTTTTTTCAAATTTTAAGATAGAATAATAGACGGAATCTGGCCCCATCGTCTAACGGATAGGACATCAGGTTTTCATCCTGAAAATTGGGTTTCGACTACCCATGGGGCCGCAAAGAGCAACAACCCTTGACAAATTTGCGAGTAGGGTGTATAATGTAAATAGAAGCTTAAAAGAAGAATACAGAAAAGTAATTTTAAGAGAGGAGTGATTAAAATGAAAAAGCTCGTACTGATAGGTTTAGCGGTGTTGATGATGGCAGTTATGCCCAATATCACTGTGGCTGGACAATGGACTGACTTTGCTTTCAATCGTGCTAATCGTCGTAGTCGCTCTGTTCGTCGCTATGACGATTACCGCAGAGATGATACTGACTATCGTAGTCGCTCTGTTCGTCGCCATGTCGACCGCAGAGATTATACTGACCGTCGTTACCGTCGTCAGTATCGTCGCTATTCCTATTACTCAGGTTATTCCGATGGCTATTCCAATGGCTACTATGATGGCTATTCCGACTGCTACGTTAGTTATAGTCATTGCCATGGTCACAGTTGTTGGTCTGTAGGAGTTAGACTGCCCGGAATCATACTGGACTTCTAACATATCTACGACTAAAGGCGATCCAAAAGGATCGCCTCTTTCTTTTAAAGACTTGACAGATTATGAAAGCCGTGCTAATGTTTAGGTTATTAAGTTAATTAGTAAAGTCGGCTTTATTATGAAAACAAATTCCAAAAAACTTTTTATAATTATTGTATTTACCTTGTTTTTTCTTTTTGGGGGCTTGGCTATTGTTAATCCTCCTGTTTTAGCCAATGACCCGGTTTCAGGAACCCTCTCTGTGAGCCCGAGACAGGTTCGTGTAGGAGAATCAATTACAATTTCCATTACTGGTCAAGATAACAATGACCTTATTAGGTTTGAAGTGTACTATCAGGGTCGTTGGCATCGGCAGGATGTTTCAGGGATTTCGGCTACCAAAACCTGGACAATAAATGAGGGTTCACCCGCTACTTATAGATATCGGGGTAAAGTTGTTGGCAAGAGTTCAGATTATAGTTGGGCTTGGTGGGAAAAAGAATCTGCTTTTACCTCTCCTGAATATATTGATGTAGTCGTTTTGGATTCTTCTTCTCCTTCTTGCACTGATAAATGTTCTTATAGCGGCCAAACCCGTTGTTATGACAGGACCCACAGACAAATATGCGGAAATTATGACTCTGATTCCTGTTTAGAATGGTCATCACCTCGGTTCTGTTCGGGCAGTACTTCTTGTGGATACGGAACTTGCGATGATGATGAAAGGCCTAATCGGTATTGTTCAGGAGGAAAATGCGTTTATAGTTGTGATTATGATTCAAGTTGTGTAAGTTCCTGTGAGTGTTCCAAGGGACCCTGCTGTGACGGCTGTCATTATAGACCCTCTACCCGGATTTGTGATTTTGAAACTAAAACTCAATACGGGTGCCCCTGGGGTTTAGATTGCGGAGCAGATGTTGCTAAAAGAACAAAAACCAGATTTCAATATTGTTCAGGAAATAGTTCTCAATGTAGCGGCAGCTGGCACAAATGGCTGCCCTGGACTAATTGGAAAATTTCTGATTACTGCTCATCAAATGAGGTTTGTATAGTTGGTAATTCTCAATGTCAATATAGTTCAAGTTGCGCTGGTTATTATAGTAAAGCGTATAGAAAAGATTGTTATGATAATGATATATATTGGTTTGATTCGAATGGAGCGAGACAGGATAAATATCAGGAATGTTTGGACGATAATGCCTGCACTGTTGATGGATGCGAAAACAGTACCTGTTTTAATATTTTAAAATGCGATGGAACGACCTGTGAAATTGGTTCTCCAGATTATTGCGAAAATTGTGAGCACTGCGACGATGACATTTGTAATTGTGAAGAGAACAATGATACTTGTTCTAAGGATTGTCCTCAAGGATTAGAAACAGGAAAAGCTGCTGTAGGACTAACCCTGAAATCTCTTCTTAAAAAATGGTATATTTGGCTTTTATTGGGGTTAGTAGCAATCCTTTTGCTGTACTGGCTATTTAAAAAAGAAAGGGAGTAAAAACCAGCAAAAGATGTTGGTTAAAAATAATGGATTATTACCTTAAAATTGGCAGGGCCCGGGATTTGGAAAATCTAAAAGAGAGAGTTATTTTTAGATTCTTTGAAATCTTTCCAGGAGCTTTATCCTGGGGAGTTTTGTTTTTAGTTATTTTTCTTTCTTGGTGGCAACCTTTATGGATTGCTATTTTTATTATTGCTTTTACTGTTTTTTGGTTTTTTAGAACAATTTATTTTTCTTTCTATCTTTGGTCGGGTTATCAAAAGATGAAAAAAAACGAAGCGATTGATTGGATAGAAAAACTTAATTCACTACCCATAACCAATAACTTGCTATCTGCTGTTAAAAATTGGCGTGATGTTTATCATTTAGTTGTTATTCCGATGTATAAAGAATCTTTAGAGATTATGCGAGACACTTTCAGGGCTTTGGAGAATATCGATTACCCAAAAGACAAAATGATTGTAGTCTTAGGTTGTGAAGAAGGGGCAAGAGGTGTTGCTGAAAAGACAGCTCAGGAGATTGAAAGGGAATTTGGCTCAAAATTTTTTAAATTCATAACAACTTGGCACCCGGCTAATTTATCAGGGGAAATTGCGGGCAAGGGCTCTAATGAAACTTGGGCAGTAAAAAAAGCAAAAGAGATAATTATTGATTCTTTAAGAATTCCTTATGAAAGTATAATTTTTTCTTCTTTTGATGCTGATACTTGTGTTTTTCCAAAATATTTTAGTTGTTTAACTTATTACTATTTAACCTCGGATAGACCTACCAGAACCAGTTTCCAGCCAATTCCTCTTTATGTTAATAATATCTGGCAGGCACCGGTAATTTCTCGAATTTTTTCTTTTTCTTCTAGTTTTTGGCATACCATCAACCAAGAACGACCAGAAAAATTAGTTACTTTTTCTTCTCACTCAATGAGTTTTCAGGCCTTAGTAGATGTCGGCTTTAAACAAACTAATGTTATCTCAGACGATTCGAGAATTTTCTGGCAGTGTTTTTTAAGATATAACGGAAATTATCAGGTTCAGCCCTTGTATTATCCGATTTCTATGGATGCTAATGTAACAAAAAGTTTTTGGAAGAATTTAATTAATATCTACAAACAACAAAGAAGATGGGCTTATGGGGTGGGAGATATACCCTATTTTCTTTTTGGTTTTCTAAAAAATAAAAAAATCTCTTTTTTTAAAAAGATTTCCTTAGGATGGGAATTAATTCAGGGACATTTTTGCTGGGCGACTGTCAGTATTATGATTTTCTTGTTGGGTTGGCTCCCCTTAATTTTAGGAGGACCTGAATTTTCTCAGACCTTAATTTCTTATAATCTACCAAGAGCAATCAGCCGAATTATGACCTTAGCTATGATTGGTTTGATTAGTTCTGCTTATTTAAGTTTTCTTTTACTTCCCCCCAAGCCCCTAAAATACGGTCGCTTTAAATATTTAATTTTCGCCTTTGGCTGGATTTTATTTCCTATAATGATGATATTTTTTACTTCCCTGCCTGCCCTTGATGCTCAGACAAGATGGATGTTGGGAAAGTATATGGGTTTTTGGCCAACAGAGAAAGTCCGAAAACAGTTTCGTTGACTTACTCCAGGTGTATTCTTTCTCTAAATCTTTTTAGTTTGTCCCGCAAAGCGGGATATTTTTTTAATGTTGGGTCTTCTAATAAAATTTCTTTGGCTGATTCTCTAGTTTTTTCCACTAAATGTATATTGGTAAGAGAGTTCATCATTAAATCTGGTATGCCCCATTGTCTGGTGCCGGTAAAATCGCCGGGTCCCCGAATTTCCAAGTCCTTTTCAGCCAAAGTAAAACCATTTTCAGAGGTAATTAGAGCTTTGAGGCGCTGACGGGTCTTTTTAGCCGGTGAATCAGTAAATAAAAGACAATAGGACTGATAGCCCGCTCTACCTACCCTTCCTCTAAATTGATGGAGTTGAGCCAAGCCGAATCTCTCGGCTCCCTCAATCATCATTACCGTGGCATTAGGGATATCAATTCCTACCTCAACCACCGAGGTTGAAACTAAGATATCAATTTTTTTGTTTTTAAAGTCCTTCATTATTTTTTCTTTTTCTTTCCCTGCTAATTTCCCGTGAAGCATGCCCATTTTTAAATCAGGAAAAATTTCTTTTGATAATTTCTCATATTCCTCCTCCACCGCCTTTACTTTAGCCCAGCTGAACCGGGAATCTGACTGTCTCATTTCTCCATTATGATTCCCTTCAATTCTTGGACAAATTACAAATACTTGTCTTCCTTTTTTAACCTGCTTTCTGATAAAATTGTAGGATTCTTCCCGATTTTCTGGACTTACTACTTTGGTAATTATTTTTTTTCTTCCTTTGGGTAATTCGTCAATTAAAGAAAGATCCAGGTCGCCGTAAACAGTTAGAGCAAGGGTGCGGGGAATAGGGGTGGCAGTCATTGAAAGTAAGTGAGGAATTCTTTTTTGCCTATCAACATGTTTTGGTGATTTGTCCCCCCAAACCTTAGTTTCCAAAACCGGGGAGGATTTACAGAGTTTGGCTCTTTGTTCTACGCCAAAACGATGTTGTTCATCTAAAATTAGTAATCCCAATTTCCCGAATTTTACTTTATCTTGGATTAAGGCGTGGGTGCCAATTAAAATATTCAACTCACCATTCGCTGTTTTTTCTAATAATTTTTTCCGAGAAATTTCAATTACTTCGTTTTTTAATTTTTTTGAACGAAATTGGTCTTGTTTCCCGGTCAATAAGCCAATATTTAGATTAAAACCATCAAGCAGTTTGGAAATTTCCCGAAAGTGTTGTTTAACTAAAATTTCAGTTGGAGCCATAAAAGCCACTTGATAACCCAACTTAGCTACATTTAAAGCCGCCATAGCTGCCACTACTGTTTTGCCTGAACCAACATCTCCTTCAAGAAGACGGTTCATTGGCCGCGGTTTTTCCAAGTCCTTTAGAATCTGCCAGGCAGATTTTTTTTGAGCATCAGTTAGTTTGAAAGGCAAAGAAGCAACAAATTTTTTCATTAACTCTAAGTTAAAAGGAAAAGCAGTTGCTTTTTCTTTGCTTAATTTTACTCTTTCTTTAAGGACAAAAAGCTCAATAAAAAAAAGTTCTTCAAAAGAAAATCTTTCTTGAGCTGCTTTGGCTAAGTTCTCTGAATCCGGAAAATGAATTTGCCAGAGAGCCTTACTTATCGGCAGGAGATTGTTTTCTTTTACTATCTTCTCTGGCAAGGTTTCTGGAATTTCATTTTTAAATTCAGTTAGGAGGGGTTTTAGGATAAAACGGAACCATCTCGAAGACAATCTTTCAGTTTCTGGATAAACCGGAACCAATCTACCTGTATGGACAAGGTCTTGAAACTTGAATTCTGAAGCACGAAACTTTTCATAAGCAGGATTTGTAAAATATATTCCATCATTTCCTAAAACTACTTTTCCTGAAAGAAAAACATTATCTCCTATTTTTAGGGTATTTATTAAATAGGGTTGGTTAAACCAAACTGCTCTTATTGCCGCTGTCTTATCTTCAATCAGCCCTTGAGTTAAAATCATTCTTTTTTTCCAGGTTCTGGAGTTTTTAATTTCAAGAATTTTGCCCTGAACAGTACAAGTGTTATTTATTCTTATGTCTGAAATAGGAACAATATTCGAAAAATCCTCATAGCGATGAGGAAAATGAAAAAGCAGGTCCTGGATAGTTTTAATTCCTAATTTTTTTAATTTTTTTTGATAAACAGGGCCTATCCGAGAAATTTTTTCAATAGGCGTAAAAAGATTCATAAAGTGAACAAAACTGTTTAAAATCTCAATTTAAACAGTGAATTTAAGCAACGAACCATAAATGCCCTCGGTAGGAATCGAACCTACACTTTTTTCCTCCGCGGGGAAACGTTTTATCCGTTAAACTACGAGGGCAATGCTTTTTTAATTTATCATAAAAATTGTCTAAAATCAATTGACTTGATTGATTTTAATGGGTAGAATAAAAACACTTAGGAGGAGTGCTCCGAATTGGTAAGGAAGCAGTTTGCTAAACTGTAACGGTGTAAAAAGCTGTTTGTGGGTTCGAGTCCCACCTCCTCCGCCAATTATCTTTTGGTGGGATGCCAGAGCGGACGATTGGGGCTGTCTTGAAAACAGTTGTACCTAAAAAGTACCGGAGGTTCGAATCCTCCTCCCACCGCCAGTTGGTAAAAGTTCTTTCTGGCTCGCCCGCTACGCGGGCTCGCCAGCCGATTTTGAAGCAGAAATTGAATTTTTTATCTTTGTTCCGCCTTCGGCGGAACGCCAGAAGCAGGCTTTTCTAAATTAAAACTATGAAATACTTTGTCTATTGTAGAAAATCTACTGACTCGGAAGAAAGACAAATTTTAAGCATTGAAGCGCAACTCGCAGAGTTGCGAGAATTTGCCGCCAAAGAAAAACTTGAAATCGTCGCCTCGCTTTGCGAGGCCCAAATCGCCAAAGAACCTGAAAAAATATCGGCTCGAACCATATTTTGTAAAAGAAAATTTTTTCATATCGTTGATTACAGAAATCCGTGGGGATTCCTATTTTTTGTTTGTTGATGTTAAGCTTGACAATATTCATAGTAGGTGTATAATTCGTTGGAAATAATAGAAAGGTTCATTGTGAGCAAAAAGAGCCTTTCGGGGGTTCTTTGAAAATTTTATAAAAAAGGAGGGCGAAGAAATGAATAGAAAGAAGATAAAAGCCAATCCTGAGATGCTTTTTGATTTCCAAATTAAAACACTGACAAAGAAAGAATGCCCGGCGGAAATTATTGAGGAGTTAAGGCGTCAAAAACCAAATGTTTTGTCAAGGGCGGCGGTTCTAAAAGAGAGAAAGGAACTCCTACCTTATAAATTGAGCGGTCACTATATTATCGCGACATTCGTTGGGGATAGTTTTATACCAGTTATTCCTTTTAATCGTTTTTCACTTAAAGAACAGGCAAGAATGCTACGTGGTTTAGGGGTGGCTCAAATAAAGTTTCCACCCGTTAAAAAATATCTATCAACAGAAGACTATGCACCAGAAGTAAAAAGTGTAGAACAGAAAGAACTATATGATTTATGTGAAAGTCCTACTGACCCCTATTATCTCTTCGATGTATCTACATCTTGTGCCGTTGAAGGTATCCACCTGGTACCTTATAATGAATTAGAGGATGTAAAAAAGTTAGGACGGTCTTGCCTTTCCGCCGCTGAATTAATCGCATATGCTTTTCACCATTTAGCAACGAGGGATAGTTTTATGTTTGAATATCACCTGTTCGAACTATTCAGCGTAACAAGACATAGAACTCAAAAGCATTTAAACTTTTGTCTTTCTTTAGTTAAAAGATGGGAGCGCCCGGATTTCCAAATCGAAATAGGTTTTAGTAGGTATTTTGACACGAGGTATGGTCATGCTGAACACTGGCTTTGCCCGTCTTGCCACAGCAGGTCTTAGGAATCACACACCTTGCTCGGGGTTATCTATTTTTAGATAACCCCTTTTTAATTTTAAAAAAACAAAAGAATTTACCGCCAAACAGAAAATTTTGCGTTGCAAAATTTTCTCTAATGAGTTATTATTAACTTATAGAAGAACTTGAAATTGTTAAAGATCGTGGCGAAGCCGCCAGCCCGCTTTTTTTTCCGAGCGCCGCCGCAGACGGCGCGAGGACAAAAACAAGTTCGAGCTATTTTCAATATACACCGCAAAGAAAAACTGCCCGAGGTTCAACCTCGGGCAGTTTTTTATCCCCTGGCTACTGCTATTCCCCAGACTTCTTGAGCGCCGGCTTTTTTCAGAACCCTGGCGCACTCTTCCATAGTAGAGCCGGTAGTAAATATATCATCAATTAAAAAGATTTTTTTACCTTTGACTAATTCTGGTTTTTGGCAAACGAACACTCCTTTAATATTTTTTTCTCTTTGTTCTTTTTTCAACTCCACCTGGGCCGGGGTTTGTTTTATTTTAGTCAAAACATTATTAAGAATTGAAATCTTAGGGATAGATCTCTTAGGACTAGACCGGGCCTCGCCAGGGTTCAATAATTTTAAAAGTTCTTTTTCAATTTCCTCTGCTTGATTAAATCCTCTTTGTTTTAGTTTCTTTTTGTGGAGCGGGACAGGGATTAAAATAGATTCAGCAAAATTTGACAATTTGTTTAAATTAATAAGGTGGACCACAATTAAAGATGCTAATGGTTTTGACAGTTCTTTAATATAGGGTTTGTATTTGAATTGGTTTATCATTTTTTTTACTATAAAACTGTCATAAGAAACAGCACAATAAAGACCGGCTAACTTTTTTGATTTTCTACAAGGACTACAGGTTTTGCCGTCAAAAACAATCTTAGGATAGGGGCAAAAAGGACAATATTGCCTTTGCAAAATATCAATTAAAGAAAAACAATCTTGACAAAGATAACTTCCTTCTTTGCCGCAATTCAGGCAAAATTTTGGGAAGATGATGTCTATCAGAAAATTTCTGATTGTATTTAAGAGTGTTTGCATAAGAATAAGATAATTTTATTATACAGTTGATTGAACATAATTGTTTTCCACATAGTTCTTTTCTTTTAATATGATATAATTACTTGTATTACAATGTCTTGGAATATTTTTAGACGACATCCTAAAAAATTTTTAGGAATAGATATTGGCACTTCTTCAATTAGGGTTGTTGAGGTGGGGAAAAAGGGTCAAACCCTTCAGCTTGAGAATTACGGAGAAATAAAAACTCCATTTATTAAGAAAAGGCCTTTTAGGATTTTTGAAAAAAATATCCTTTCGCTTTCTGAACGTGACACAGCTCAAGCTATTCGATCTATTAATTTAGAAGCAGGAATTCAAACCAAAGACGCGAATTTCTCTGTTCCTGATTTTTGCAGTTTTTTCACCACCCTTGAATTACCCTCAATGAGCAAGGAGAAAATTTTTCAGGCAATAAGATACCAGATTAGACCCTATATCCCACTTCCTCTTTCTGAGGTAACTTTAGATTGGACAATAACCGAAGGAGAGATTTCTAAAACGCCCCTTAAAGTTTTGGTGGTAGCCATACCGAATCACGATATTGAACAATATAAAACAATTGCCCATTTTGCCAATTTAACTCTTAGATTTTTAGAGCCAGAAGTATTTGCTTTAGCCAGGTCTTCAATTAAAGACAAACTTGGAGAGAAAATAATAGCTTTGATAGATATGGGGGCTCGTAGTACCACTTGCAGTATTGTAGAGAAAAGAATTGTGAAAATAAGCCACAGTTTTAATATTGGCGGGAATGATTTGACAGAAGTGATAGCCGAATCTTTAAATATTGGTTATAATAAAGCTGAAGAGATGAAAAGAAGATATGGCTTGGCTTTTGTTAACGGAGAACAGGAAGAAGCGTCAAAAGATATCAAAAAAGTTTTGACTCCTTTAGTTGATTCGGTTTTAGAAGAAGTTAAGAGAACCTTTCGAGATTTTTACCGAGTAGAAGGCAAAGAAGTAGAAAAAATTGTTTTAGCCGGAGGGGTAATGTTGTCGTCCGGTTTAAAAGAATATTTTTCCACTGGATTGAAAAAAGAGGTGGTAATTACTAAGCCGTTTTCTAATATTCTATATCCGTCTATCCTTAGGCAGACCTTAATGAAATTGGGACCATCTTATGCTATTTCAGTAGGGTTAGCTTCCAAGGGTTTTCAATAGAAAAGAGATTAAAAGATAAGCAACCTGCGGTTGCGATATAGACGGTTGTTATATATAATAAAAATACAATTTATATTGCGAGTAAAGTGAGCTTACATCTATAAAATTATGGCTATAGAAATTACCCCCAGACCAAAAATTAAAGCGTCTTTATGGGCAATTATCCTTTGGAGTTTTTGCCTAGTTTTGCTTATAGTTTTTATTGCCAGCTATGTTTATTTTGAAAAAGAGTCGGAGAAAATGGTAGAAGACCTGAAGATTACTGCTTCAGAGAAGGCATTAGCCCAAGAGATTGAAAAGAAAAGCCAAGAACTTCTCTTATATCAGAAAAAAATCAATGATTTCGGAACATTGGTTTCAGAACACAGAAAAACAGAAAATATTTTTGAGTTTCTTGAAAGAACAACCCTACCCAATGTTTGGTTTTCTGACTTTAATTTTGATTCTTCAAAAAATACGGTAGAACTTTCTGGTCAGGCAGAGAGTTTTGTAGCTCTCGGACAGCAGCTTCGTGTTTTGAAAAAAGAAAAATTTCTCAAAAATATAAATTTATCTAAGGTTTCAATAGGTAAAGAAGGAGAAATTGACTTTTCTCTCCACCTTACCTTTGGTAATCAGCTGTATAAATGATGTCTCGCCCTATTCTTATTGTTAGTATTTTGCTTGTCTTTTTAATAGTTTTGGGTGGATATTTTTTCTGGTGGCCTGAGTATCAAAATTTTCAAGGGTTAAAGTTGGCACTGGAAAAAAAGAAAGCCGAATTTGAACAAGCAGAAAAATATTTGTCAGGATTAAAAACTCTTTCTGATAAATTCGCAGGATATAGAGATGAAGTTGCCAAAGTTGATTCGGCTCTGCCTTCTGAGCCCTCAATACCTGCCCTGTTTGATTTTATTCAAAAAACTGGCTCTCAAAATGGATTAATTTTAGAAGAGATAAATTTAGATAAGCTTCCATTGGGAGAAGGAAGAATTCGGAAAATCCCTTTTTCAATTACAGTTTCCGGCGCTTACCCCGCATTTAAAAATTTTCTTTCGGCTGTTTATAGAAATGCCAGACTTATTGAAGTAAACTCTATTAATTTTTCTTCTCCGATAGCGGAAGAGAAAGGAGGAGGTTCAAATTTCTTCAAATTTGTTTTGAATTTAGAAGCCCATAGCTACTAAAGTAATTTATGGCTAATTCGTTTATCCAGAAAAAAGAAAAACAGACATATTTAATTGTAGCTTTAGTAATAGTAATTTTAGTTACTGCTATTATTTTATGGCAGGGGTTTTTTAGGGAAAAGAAGCCGATTAGTCTTCCATCAGTGATTCCAGAACCAGTGGTTTTAGGTTATCCGGAAATAAGGATAAATTTTGAACTTTTAGAAAAACCAGAAGTTAAAGCACTCATTCCTTTTGAAGAAATTCCTCCTTTTGAAGGAGAAGGGGGAAGAGAGAATCCTTTTTTGCCCTATTAAAATGACCTTACTTCAGTTGTTAGTTCAAAAAGGAATATTGGACCAGGGAAGAGCCACTGCCCTGGAATATGAGGTTAAAACTTCTGGACAAAAAGAAGAAGAGGTGATTTTGGAAAAGGGCATTGTCTCTGAAGATTTTTTATTTGGATTAAAGAGCGAGAACTTAAAAATACCCCTGAAAACGGTTTCTCCCGAAGATGTTTCTTTGAAGGTTTTAGAGACAATTCCCGAGGAGTCGGCCAGATATTATCGAATAATACCCTTGGCTAAAAAAGATAATCGTTTAGAAGTGGGAATGGTTTATCCTAAGGATTTAAAAGCCCGAGAGGTCTTAGAGTTTTTAGCTCGTCAGAGTAAATTTGTCTATCAAGTTTCCTTAATTACTTTCACGGACTTTAATAAAGTTTTAAGAAAATACCGAACCCTTAAAAAAGAAGTAACAGGTGCTTTAGAGGAGTTAGAAACCGAACTCAGGGGAGAAGAGATTGAGACGCGGGCAATGAAAGAAGTAGAGTTTAAAAAAATGGTAGAAGAAGCTCCTATTTCGAAAGTAGTGGCAGTTATCTTAAGGCATGCTGTTGCTGGAAATGCTTCGGATATACATATTGAACCTATCAAAGAGAAAGCAAGAGTTCGCTTTAGATTAGATGGCATATTACATTCTAGTATTTTTTTGCCGCTTAGGATTTTACCTTCAATAGTGGCGAGAGTAAAAATACTGTCTAATTTGAAAATAGACGAGACCCGAGTTCCCCAAGACGGCCGTTTTTCCGCTCAAATCAAAGATAGAGCGGTTGATTTTCGGGTTTCAACTTTTCCCACTATCTTGGGAGAAAAAGTAGCAATAAGAATTCTTGATCCTATCAAGAGAAAAATAGATTTTAAGGCGTTAGGAATAACTGGGAGTAATCTTAAAAGATTAGAAGAGGCAATAAAAAGTCCTTATGGAATGGTTTTAGTTAGCGGTCCTACCGGTTCTGGAAAAACCACTACCCTTTATGCTATTTTAGGAATTTTAAACAAAGAAGCAGTGAACATAATGACCTTAGAAGACCCAATAGAATATCTTATTGAAGGGATTAATCAATCTCAGATAAAACCGGAAATTAACTATGGATTTGCTCAGGGACTTCGACATATGGTCAGGCAAGACCCTGATATTTTAATGGTAGGAGAAATTCGAGACGAAGAAACAGCTTCGTTAGCCATCCATGCTGCTTTAACCGGACATCTCCTTTTATCTACCCTACATACAACCAATGTATTGGGAGTAATTCCCCGCTTAATTGATATGGGGATAAAGCCATTTTTGATTCCTCCCACCCTCAATATTGCTCTGGCTCAAAGATTAGTAAGAAAACTTTGTCCTTACTGTAAAAAGAAAGTTGAGGCAAAAGAAGAAGTAAAAAATTTAATTTCAAAAGAAGTAAAAAATCTTCCTTTGAAAATTAGGAAGAGCATTAGACCATCTGAGATGTTTTATGTTTATGAGCCGGTAGGTTGTAAAAAGTGCAATAAAGTAGGTTATTCCGGTCGGATTGGGGTTTTCGAAGTTTTAAAAATGACTGATTCCCTCGTCAAGCTGATTCTTAAAGAGCCATCCGAAGAAAAAATTCGAGAGGAAGCTCGAAAACAAGAAATGGTGACAATGCAACAAGATGGGATATTAAAAGTCCTAAAGGGCATTACTTCAATTGAAGAAGTGCTAAGAGTAACCGAAGAAAAATAAATAACACGACACTAATACACGAATTGACACTAATAACACAAATAGATGTAATAAATAGCCTTACGAATAGGCCAGACGAATAAATTATTAGCGTCATTCGTGTTTCATTGGTGTATTGGTGTCGAGTATAATGGATTATTCCTTAAAATTAGAAGAGCTTCTTGAGAAGACCTTTGCCCAAAAGGCCTCGGATTTACATATTTCAGTAGGTCATCCACCAATTCTGCGGATAGCTGGGAGATTATTGCCTTTAATGAAAATGAAAAAAATTTCGGCGGAGGACTCTCGAGGACTTGCTTTCGAATTGATGACTGAAGAACAACAACAAAAATTTCTTCGAGACAAAGAGATTGATTTTTCTTATGAGTTTAAAGAAGAAATGAGGTTTAGGGTTAATGTCTTCTTTCAGAGAGAAAATATTGCTTGTGCTCTTCGTTTAATTCCTCCTAAGATTAGAACTATTCAAGAATTGAATCTTCCGCCAATTTTGCATGAATTTATGCGGCACCATCAGGGCTTCGTATTGATTACCGGTTCATCAAGTCAAGGAAAATCTACTACTTTAGCTGCTTTAATTGATGAAATAAATCATCTTAGAGCTGACCATATTATTACTATTGAAGACCCTATTGAATATGTTTTTAAAGACGATAGGTCAATTATTGACCAAAGAGAACTTTACCGGGATACTTTAAGTTTTGCTAAGGCATTGAAATCTACTTTTCGTCAGGACCCCGATGTAATTATGGTTGGAGAGATGAGAGACCCTGAGACCATAGCCACTGCCATTACCGCAGCTGAAACGGGTCATTTAGTTTTAGCTACCCTTCATACAAATTCGGCTGCCCAGACCATTCACCGAATTGTTGATGTCTTTCCTGGCAGCCAGCAAGCTCAAATCCGGTCTCAGCTTTCGGGTTCGCTTCTTGGGGTAGTTTCCCAAAGGTTATTACCAAGCATTAAAGGAGGTTTAATACCTGCTTGCGAAGTGATGATAAATACTCCGGCTATCGCCAATTTAATTCGAGAGAATAAAATCCATGAAATACCAATGATTATTGAAACCTCAGCTGAAATGGGGATGATTTCTTTAGATAGATATTTAGCTGATTTAATAAGGGCAAAAGAAATTGATTTAGAAACAGCTTTAACTTATTCGTTAAACCCAACTGGACTAACAAACTTAGCGAGAAGATAACATATGAAGTTTCATTATCAAGCAAGGTCTAAAATTGGGGAGATTCAATCAGGAGTGGTGGAGGCCTCCAGTAAAGAAGCTGCTTTCGCTGTTTTAAAAGCTCATGGGTTTTTTGTGATTGCCTTAGAGGAAATAGCTCCTCCTTTTTATGCTAAAGGACTGGAAATTTTCCAAAGAATTACCAGAAAGGATATCGTAAGCTTTTCCCGGCAATTGGCAATTATGCTGAAATCCCAAGTTCCTTTAACCGAAACCTTCCAAACTCTTGCTAAACAAACAACAAGCCCTAAGCTTGGAGAGATAATTTCAAAAATTGCTAAAGATGTGGAAGGGGGAATCCCTCTTTCTAAAGCGTTTAGCGCTTTTCCAAAAGTTTTTTCTCCCTTTTTTGTAAATATGGTGAAATCCGGAGAGGCCTCTGGTAAGCTTTCTGATACTTTTTTATATTTAGCCGGCTATTTGGAGAGAGAGTATAATTTTCGCAGCAAAATACAAGGAGCAATGGTTTACCCTCTTTTTATTCTCTTGGTTTTTTCAGCAGTTGCTACCCTAATAACTGTTTACATCATGCCCCAACTGACCGATGTTCTGAAAGAAACCGAACAAGAACTCCCTTTAATTACCCAGATAGTAATAGCAGTTTCCGATTTTTTAAAAAGCCAGGGATGGATTATAATTTTGGCTGTTGTTCTTTTAATAATTTTTATTTTTCAATATGCCAGAAGTAAAAGCGGTAAAAGATTTTTTGACAGGAATTTACTAAAGTTGCCTCTGATAGGTCCTTTTTTGAGAAAGTTGTATCTTTCCCGTTTTGCCTTAAATCTTTCCACTTTAATTTTAGGTGGCTTGCCTATTAGTCAGGCCTTAGAAATTACCAGTAAGGTGGTGGGTAATGAGGAATATAAAAAAATTATTATGAAAACTAGAGAGGAAGTTGAGAAAGGATCAACAATAAGTTTAATTTTGGCCAAATATCCTAAATTTATTTCTCCTCTTTTTTATCAAATGATAGTAATAGGAGAAAAAACCGGTACTTTAGATTCATCTTTAAAGAATGTGGTAGAGTTTTATCAAGGGGACCTGGATAGAAGTTTAGATAATTTTGTAAAGCTCCTTGAACCAATATTTATTATCATTTTGGGGATAATGGTAGGAGGCTTGGCAGCGGCAGTTATAATGCCCATTTATTCAATGGGCTTTGTGTAATAAGCCTCGTGGGCTAAGGTTTTCCACAACTTGATTTGATATTAATGTGATAGAATGAATTAAAGCCTGTGATTCTGGTTCGAGTCTCGTAGGCTATG
>Ga0315533_1000851_pt1 | contig 24875 bp, 20 predicted proteins | sample SalMarSW160130MG_FD_203081 | JGI IMG/M metagenome (GOLD analysis project Ga0315533, IMG submission 203081) | Salt marsh sediment microbial communities from the Plum Island Ecosystem LTER, Massachusetts, United States - Salt Marsh Sediment SW1601-30 ... | reverse complement strand
AAAAACCTTAAAAAGGCCCGATAAGTACATAGCTTGTAGCCCGGCGGGTGTAGTTCAACACCGACTCCTCGCTGGGTCTTGCAGACCGCTCAGAGTCCTACTTATTAACGCTGGTATATTATTTTTCTATTAATTTTTCTATGTCGATATCTTTTAAACGAGAATAAGTGTCGATAAGTCGTCCATCTTTATCAATTATCAGTGTTGATGGGTATCGTTTAATATGATTTCTCCCAAAAAAACCATGTCCATCCGGAACAATAATAGAGCTCGAATTTTCTAAATCCTTAAAGGAAATAATCTCTTCTCTGGAAGATCCAAATATTATAATAAATGCTATTTCAGATTTATTTTTTAAGTTGTTTATTCTGTCTTCAAGATCTTCAATTTCTTCTTTTCTCAGCCTATAATCGCCTACAAATAATTCACACCTCAGGATAACTGTCTTTCCCATTAAATCGCTTAACCTTAATTTTTCATTATCAATGGTTTTAAATTCAAATTCAGGAAAAATCTCCCCATTTTCAGGTTTTTTATTATAACTTATTGGAGGAATTTTATCAACTGAATCAGGATCGATAAAATTCATTATTACTTCACCTTTTTCGTTATAAAATCTTCCCATATAGAGCCTGGAATTTCTTTTAAGAATATTATTATACTCTTCAGGTGTAAGTTTCTCCCCTGTCCAGATGTTATAGACTTTTTCATTGTTGAAATTCCCGTCCTTAATTCCAATAGTGTCAGTTATAGTTTTTATTTTTTTATTTACTACTACAAATGTTGTATCCTTACCTTCAAACCTTACTGTGTCATTGGAGACTGATATTTTTTGAGAATAGCCCTTGAAGCTCAATATGAGTATTGATAAATAAAGAATTACTCTTTTCATTTTGTTATGTATATAAACTAACACTGGATTTCGTATTACAATATGCAATTTAGTTAATCTGTGTCAAACTCCATGATCTCTATGGGAGCGCCATTATGCTTGATCATGGCAACCCTGACACCGGATGAGGGTTCGTTTGGTTCACTGATCACCCTGAATCCTCGTGTTGCAAGTTCATAATCAAGATCCTTAACTACAAAGGCCAGGTGGGGGACGGTCTGTATAAGCATATCCACCGGGCAGTCTTTTTCAAACCTCATCCATTCAATACCATACGGACTGCTTTCAAATCCCGAGATATAGACTTTGAATTGTGGTAAATATCTCTCGCCCGGCATTTTTTTACCTGTTGGTATTCCTAAATGATGATATTCCCATCCCCATTCAGCGGTTGCCAGGGGCGGATCATTGTCTGACCTGAATTTCTTCACAATGTCTTTTTATTGTAAAGGTATTTAAAATTTCAAACCAGTTTAACTTATGATTATATAGCCCTGCAAGGATAAAGGCAAAGAGCACCCTCCTTCGCTCTTCGAGCTTCGGAGGCCAAAGCAGGGCACAGGGATTAAGGGCTATAAGTTATGAGTTACAAGTTACAAGTTATAGTTAGAAGTATCTCAACTTCTCAACCCCTAAACCTCTAAACCACTAAACCTCTCAACCTCCTCAACTTATTCTAGTATTGCCGGGAACATTATTTATCATGTTCAACCCAGATAAGATCGGATGTATTATATCCCAGTTCACCGGCTATTTTAAGGTAATCCTGTTTAACATCTTCTGATACTGTTGTTTCCCGGGATAGTATCCACATATAATCCAGGTTCTTGCCTGCAACAAGGGCATATTTATACTCGCTGTCGAGTGCAATAACGTTGTAAGCCGCATAGAAAGGCCCGAAGAATGAAACTTTAAGCCTTGCCACATTTTCATTCCCTGCAAATTTCGCTTTACCGATAGCCTCGTTCCATTCATCTTTTACATAATTATAACCACGGTTAACTACTTTAATACTACCATCATCATTGACGGAATAATTTGCAGTTGTATTGTTCAGGTTGCGTTCAAACCGGAAATCCAGGCGGGCTATTTCATACCACTTACCCAGGTATTTTTCTTTATCGAATGGACTGACTGCTGTTGCTCCCTTCGGAATGGTTACGCATGAGTTTATCATAAGTATTCCAATTATTCCTGATAATAGATTCCTTACCAAAATATTATTTTTCATGTGTTGTGTATTGTAAAATATAAAAGGAAAGCAAGTTATGAAAATAAAAGGACCAGAGCAACGCTATGCTATGAATAACAGGGATCAATCAGCTCAATAATGACTGCACTTGTATGAGCGCTCAACTTAGGCCTGAGCCTCAACCTCAACCTCCTTTTGTCTTTAGTCCTTCGCCGTTCGTCGCTTTTCTCATAATTTTATTACCTTGCGATCATAACCGAAAAACCTTAAAAAACTATGAAAACAAGGATCATAAACATGCTGGTCATACTGCTTGTTATAATAATGACCGGATGTGTTACAAAAGTGAATCAATACGATGAGGAGATGAAAGCAAAGCTTGCACAATTTGAAGAGTTTACACTGACGACAGACCTCAGCTGGCTGAGCGACAGCGAGAGGGAGATAATAAGCATACTGATTGATGCAGCGGATATCATGAACGACATATACTGGATGCAGGCATATGGTGATAAGGAAGAACTCATGGACAGCATCGAGAGTGAATATGCAAAGGAATATGCACTGATCCATTACGGTCCATGGGACAGGCTCGATAATAATGAGACCTTTATCCCCGGTGTCGGACCCAAACCACCCATGGCACAATTTTACCCTGAGGATATGACCATTGAGGAATTTGAAAATTGGGATAATCCTGATAAAACGAGCCTGTATACCCTGGTGCGCCGCGACGCAGACGGAAACCTTATCACCATTCCCTATTCCGAAGCCTATAAGGATAAACATGAAAAAGCAGCTGAACTGATGCGTAAAGCAGCAGACCTGGCAGAGGATGAAGGGTTGAAAAATTACCTTAATGCACGCGCAGAGGCCTTGCTGACAAATGTGTACCAGCCAAGTGATTTCGCTTGGATGGAGATGAAGGAATCAAATATCGACTTTGTTGTTGGCCCGATCGAGAATTACGAGGACGGGCTCTTCGGGTACAAGGCTGCCCACGAGGCCTTCGTCCTGGTAAAAGATCCCGAGTGGAGTGCCAGGCTTGTCAAATTCAATGCCATGCTGACCGACCTGCAGGCCGGCCTGCCTGTTGCGGAGGAATACAAATCCGAGATACCGGGCACCGATGCCGACATGAATGTTTATGATGCACTCTATTACGCCGGCGACTGCAATGCAGGCAGCAAGACAATAGCCATCAACCTGCCCAATGATCCTGAAATACATCTTGCCGTGGGTAGCCGTAAGCTGCAGCTGAAGAATTCAATGAAAGCCAAATTTGATAAGATACTTGTTCCCATTGCCAATATACTGATCGACGAGAGTCAGCGCCAGTACATCACCTTTGATGCTTTCTTCGAAAACACCACCTTCCACGAGGTATCGCATGGAATGGGGGTTAAAAATACTATCAATGGCAAGGGAACAGCCAGGGAGGCACTCAAAGAGCAATATTCGGCACTTGAGGAGGCAAAAGCAGATATCATGGGCCTTTACCTTGTAACAAAGCTTTACGAGATGGGAGAGCTCAGCAGCGGTGAGATAATGAACAACTATGTGACCTTTTTCGCCGGTATCTTCCGTTCAAGCCGGTTTGGTGCCGCCAGTGCCCATGGCAAGGCAAATATGCTTAATATGAAATATTTTGCCGATAAAGGTGCTTTTGTTTACCAGGATGACGGGACGTACATGGTCAATTTCGAGGAGATGAAAAGTGCGGTGGAATCACTGGTGGAAAAGATACTGACTGTACAGGGTGACGGCGATTATGAGGCTGCAAAAGCATGGGTGGAGGCTGACGGTGTGATGACCGAGCAACTGCGCACTGGTCTTGACAGGGTGAATGAGGCAGGAATACCTGTGGATATTGTTTTTAAGCAGGGGAAAGACGTTTTAGGACTGGAATAGATGCGAGATGCGAGATGGGAGTTAAAGCAGAGGGCATGGGGCATGGAGCAGGGAAGAGATGTTGATAGAGTCTAAACCACCCCGTCCCGAGTACTCGGGACACCCCTCCTTTCACGAAAAGGAGGGGAAATGTCTGATATCCAATACTATAATGGTATCGAAAATCAGCTATTTTACCTATAAATAAGGTATTTACTGCGGATTTCCAAAAACTCTTCCACATCTTCCCGGCAGGCTTCAACCACCTGCTTAACAGTCATTCCTGGTTCATCAAGCATCCTTAAAAGGGGAGGAGGCGACCATACAAGGGAATCCGGGTTGGTTTTGCGATAAGCATCGATAATATGAAGAGATGTTTCCACCGGCCTGTAAGCACCGTAATCGGTTACCATTATCTCCACACCTCTGCACATCCGGTTCCATGGTTTCCCTCGTGGGTTTGGAATGCTGTCGTAGTTGTCGGGGATAAAATATGCAGGTCTGAACATAGCTCCCGGTATTTCCCTGCTGTTGAGGTCGCTTGCTGCCTGCTCTGCATTTATCCACGTTGAGCCTGTCATCAGAAAGGGTTTGGTTGTACCCCTTCCCTCCGAGATATTTGATCTTTCAAACAGGCACTGGCCGGGGTAGACTGCTGCTGTTTCGAAGCTACCCATATTCGGTGAGGGCATCACCCATAGCAGACCGGTATCGTCCCATAACATATATCGACGCCAGCCTTTCATTTTTATCACTTCCAGGTCAGCGCCGAAGCCTCCAGCCTCGTTCCACATTGTTGCAAGTTCGCCGTAGGTCATACCATGACGCAATGGTAGCGGGTGCCTGAAGATGCCGCCCATGTCAAGTACAGGTCCCTCCACTATACGACCGCCCAGGGGGTTTGGCCTGTCAAGGACAATAAAGGTGATCCCGGCCTCAGCACATGCTTCCATGGCAAAGGACATTGAGTATTTGAATGTATACCAGGCCGATCCAACTCCCTGGATATCAAAGATCAATACATCAAGGTTTTCCAGCCATTCCTGCCGGGGAGCTAATGAATCACCATAAAGGCTGTATATCGGTATCCCGGTAACGGGATCCGGTTCCCCCTCGAGGATTATTTTGCCCTGCCTGGCACCCCGCACCCCGTGTTCAGCGCCGAAGAGTGCCACGAGGTTAACACCTGGAGTGCCGGCAAGAATATCTATGCTGCTTCTCAGGTCGGACCCGACAGCCGAGGGATTGGTTATCAGTCCTATTCTTTTGTTCACCAACAGGTCGAGATGATCCTCGATAAGTACATCTATCCCGGGCTTGACGGCAGGAGCCTGGTAGGCAGGAGGCCGATAACTAACGGGAAATAATGCAAGGATCTTTTCCAGGGAGGGCGCGTCATCGTAGGATATCCCGGTAACAGGTTTTTCATTTACACTGCTTTCGTTACCGTACCTGTCGACTGCGCTGACGGCAATACTCTTCAATGGTGTAAGGGCTTCGGCTAAATCATTGAAAGACCGGAGGCTATCCCTGTTAAGCAGTTCCATGTTAACATCGAAGGCTGGAATGAGGGCAGTATTAGTTCCTCTGCCATAAACAGTGTAATTCCAGGAAGATCCGTATTTATTGTACACCACCCACCTGGGGATCTCATCAATATTACCATATCTCCATGTTATACGCAGGGAGTCATTTTCACGGGTGACGGTTACCGAGGGGGGCTGCGGTTTCTTTTTGCCCAGCCAGGGAGAGGGTGGTACCAGGGCCTGTTTCTCGTAAGGGCCCTCCGATATAGCGCTGGCAAGGGGCGGGGTAAGGGCCAGGGGGCTTATGCTCCAGTGTACCACTCCCGGGCTTTCAGGCATCATGCCGCGTGTTATCATTATCTGGCTGATAGTTTCAATTATTGCCCTCTCGCCCATGAACCTGCCGATATTTATCCCGGGCCACAGGTGGCGTCCCTTTTTATTTTCCGAGGACCACCAGCCAAGGAGCACCGGGTAACTCTGGTCCATCAGTTCAATTGGCCAATACAGCTGGGGTGCATAGTAATCAATCCATCCCTTGTTAAGCCAGCGGCGGGCATCGGCATACAGCACCTCATGCTGATCGAAGCCGGATATTGAAGGGGGATTATATGGTCGCCATATGCCAAAGGGACTTAAGCCGAACTTCACATAAGGTTTTTCAGCTTTAATACCCTTATAAACACGCTTTATGAAATCATTCACATTCTTCCTTCTCCAGTCGCTGCGGCTCAGCTTTCCTCCACTATCAAGGTAAGCCTGCCAGCTTTTATCATCAGGGAAGTCCTTGAAATTATTGTAGTCGGGGTAAGGGTAGAAATAATCATCAAAATGGATCCCGTCAAGGTTATAGCGGTGTACCAGGTCCATTACCACGTTGTATGAATGGTCCTGTGTTTCCTCAAGGGCAGGGTCGAGCCACCAGTATCCTCTTTCCAGGAAGAGAGCAAGTTCAGGCTTCCTTTTTACAATTGAGCTTTCCGTTACCGGTCCGCCTGCCACATGATGGGCACGGTATGGATTCAGCCATGCATGGAGTTCTATTCCGCGCTTATGGGCTTCATCTATCCAGAATTCAAGCGGGTCGTAAAATGGTTCGGGAGCTTTGCCCTGCTGCCCGGTAAGATAATATGACCATGGCTCAAGATCACTCCTGTAGAGCGCGTCACATTGCGGACGTACCTGGAATATTACTGCATTGAAATTGTTCTCATGCAGAAGATCAAGCAGCTTGATAGCCTCCTTCTTTTGCTCTTCCACAGGCATACCCGGTTCGCCGGGCCAGTTAATATTGGCTACAGTGGCCACCCAGGCAGCCCTGAATTCACGCATGGCCGACGCAGTCCTGCCAGAAGGATCTCCTGTAATAACAGGCCTGCTTGTGAAACATTTTGTTAATGTGAGCACTAAAGTGATCGTAACGGCAATCAGTGCAGCTTTTCTGTACATGTTTTCGTGCTTAATGATAAAACTGTTGAATGTAAAAATAGTAAAACTAAGGTAAGAACCGGCTCCGTGATAAGGCTCATGCATAAACTGTATCGCTTATTGTTGAGACGGAATCTTTTTAACTATATCAGTAAAAAACGATCACCCCCCTAAGGTGCTCACCCCGGAGAAGGTTGGCATAGGCCTGGTTTATTTCGTCGAGCTTATAGACATTGGATATCAGTGCATCGAGGTCCAGTTGTTTCTTTTTATACATCTCCTCGTAGCCCCTGAGGTCTGTTACGGTATTATTGGTACCGTAATAGCATCCCCTGATGGTTTTTTCCTGGCGTGTGAGGGCTGCAGCATTTATTTTTGTATGTGAACTGACGGGAGGGAGGCCAATAAGGGATACCATTCCGCCGGGACGGGCACACTCAACGGCAACTTCCTGTGAGTGTGTATCCCCGGCTGCTTCAAACACGTAATCTATTTTCACTTCCCTGCTGAGCTTTATTATTGCCGGGATATTCTCATCATTGAACACAAGAAAGTCAGTTGCCCCCAGTTTTTTTGCCACTTCTTCCTTACCGGGATTTTTATCCACCGCTATCACTCTTTTAGCTTTTCTGAGTTGCAATCCCATCAGCACATTTGATCCCACACCGCCTATGCCGAAAACAAGGGCATTGGCATGCTCCCTGGCATTGGCAGTGTTTATTACTGAGCCCACACCCGTTGTGACAGCACAACCCAGGATGGCCCCCACCTCGTAGGGTGTTGTATCCATCAGTGGCACGGCACAATCCTCAGGCAGGATTATATGTTCTGCAAAGCAGCCAACGGATGAGAGCTGGTAGATCTTCTCCCCCCTGGCATTACTGAAGCGGGTGGTACCGTCAAACATTACGCCCTCCCATGTGGGGCCGGTATAAGTGCTGCATATGCTTGGGCGGTCATGCCTGCAGTCGAAGCATGTACCGCAGTTGGGTGCTGAATTGAATACTATCCTGTCACCTTTTCTATATTTTGTTGTCCCGGGTCCTGTTTCCAGTACTATACCCGATCCTTCATGACCCAGCACCACCGGCATATTGAATATTGAATCGCCTGTCACAAAATTCCAGTCGCTGTGGCAGATACCTGCCACCATTACTTTTACCAGCAGTTCTTTTTCCTTTGGCCGGTCAATATTCAGTTCCTCTATCGTGAACCCCTTATTCGTTTCGTATACAACTGCAGCCCTGGTCTTCATAGGTATGATTTAAGTTTAAAATGCAATTGTGAATATAATAATTACCAGGTGAATGAGGCTGCATATTTTATATGCCGTAGGACATTTTACCACTAATTTTTTAATTTATGTTTATTTGTTACTGTATTTGAGTTATTGTCAGGACATAGCTAATGGGTTCAATTAGTACACCCATCCACACATTTCCATTTTCAGTATATCCATCTTCGAATTTAACAGAGAATGGAGGATTAGTTCCTCCTTCCAGAGGATGCAAACAGCCAAGACCTTGTTCATCCTCCTGATTTGTTGTAAAAACACTCTCCCCAAATCTATATTCAATTATAAGATTTATATTCCATGATGCCCAACAACAACCACCACCAAAGTCATGAATATGTGTTGGGTGCTGAATCGCAAATTCCGCTTCTTTTGTTTGCGTATTCACCCAGGCATAGTCAGTTTTGAAAGTATACGATGCCGGGATACTGGTGCCTGCTAATTGAGCGCTTAAACAATGAGCATTGTGAAATGGTATATCATTTTCTTCAATATCCAGTGGATTTAATACTTCTGCTGCATCATAATCATTGGTAAATATAACCTTGACATTGATTTTCGAATTTACTGCTCCAGCAGGAACAACCATAGTGATTCCATTCCTAAATTCATTCATTATTACGTCCACCATATATGCGGTTTTATCCAAAATGTTAAAACAGGAGGTGAGAAATAGAAACTAAAGGATTTTCAAGTTCTTATTATTTAGTAAATTAGTAAAAAACCTTCTTAAATAATAATACAAAATGATTGACACAACACGAATCCAATCTGGTTTTGATGCCGAGTTGATGCTCGGGGGGAAATGGTTTCTCACTGCTATTCAGGTGCTTAACGACAATGGTGTGTTAGGCATTCCCGCTGGGATTACTATTGAAGATGTTATTGTTAATAATGATGATGATTGGGATTTAAATTTAATGACAAATTTAGGTCCGGTAAAAGCCAGATTGTCAATAGTAGATAACCAATTTATGGTTGTTACTAATTTCGGGGATATTGATTTCAAGATTGATATGCCTAATTTTGGCAATTTAGCAGATACTCCGGTATTAAAGAAAGTGTTTGGTGATGACGACAATGAGAATGCTATGGCACTTCTTTTTAATCTGGATATCAGAGCCTGTCCTCAAAATCAAGACCCACGACCTGCGGGAGAACACATGCCCAGGGGCAATGCAGATGAGGCAGTTTCATTTTTGCGTAATGGCCAGCATGTTGCACTTGGTATTGCCAGAGAATCATTTAAAAGATTTGCTAATAATATATGGCACACCGAGTTAAGAGATGCAGATGGTTCTCATCCTCTTCCTCAGCCAGGTCAGGAAAAAAAGGGCGATTGGAAGAAAGTAAAACTTTCTTTAAATAAAAAACGAATCCAGTTTACTTTAGAAGGCGAAGTACCAATTGATTTTTGGCCAGATGCTGATGTTTCACTGGAACTTAAGCTTAAACCAAAACTGGTAAATGGTAAACTCACCTTCTCAATTGATACTGATTTAGATGTAGATACCGGATTCTGGGGTGATTTACTCGCATTTACCATTGGAGCATTATTAGGTTTATTAATTGGGATTTTTACAGGCGGATTATTAATACTGATACCAAGCATTGCAATAGGGGCAGTCGTTTTCTTGGAGATAGGGGAATTTGTTGCCGGGGAAGTCATTGAGAGAAAAATTTTAGCAAAAGATGATAATGGTAATATAGTTTCAGGTTTGTCATGCGACGACCAGATAATAAAACTTACTTATCCTAAGCCGTCCGACGATAGCATTTCTATCGGCGTTTTAGATACTATTCCTACTTCTATTCCAGTTCATGTTGATGAAGATGATCCGTTATTCAATAGAATGATTACGGTAAAAGCCATTTTTGATGAAATAGAATTAAATGGAAATGGCCTGGCAGTAGCTGGTAAAACTGAACCATCTGAATTATTTGAGATACATGTTGCCAGGATCGTAGAGTCAATATATGAGGGAGACAAACTAATGCAATTGAAATATAAAGTTCCGGCAACTGGTAGCGAAGCTTTAATAGATGTGGAAAGCGTTTATGAACGACTGAATTCAAATGAATTAAAACCTCCTGTGAAGCCCGGGTTGCTAATAGATGACCCGATTTTTCAAATTCCTTCCGGTAAGTTGTGCTGTCCATGTTTAACACCTACTCACATAAGAAGGAAAGATTCAGTAATAACACGAATTAAATTTGATACCGGACTGGAATTAAATACCCAGGATGCTATTTCACTTCAGGATAGTGGCGGGATTTATTTAAAAGGATTACAGCTTATTCATCCAAAGAACGGTAACCCTTATTTCAGAGCTCCGGCAAACGCGACAACTGATGATAACCTGGAGTCTTTGCCTGAATTCTAACAGAATTGTTAGCGATGAAATAAAAAACAAACCGACCTGTCAGCGATAGCTTATTGCATCATTTATTTCATCCCTTAGTATTTCATTAACCGATTGTTTTGCTCCCTGTAGTAAATATACCCTTGTACCTGCTTCACGAGCATATTTGTTTTCTATTTCACCTATTAATGACACATTCTCGAATAATGGTTGTTCTTTAAGCCTGTTCTTATCTGTATCATTAATACCCTTAACCAGGATTATATGTTTAATTTCAAATTTATCAAGCGGATACCAGTATATATAATCGGCATTCATCGACAGAGCTTCTGTTTTCAGTTCCGTTGAATAATAATTAATTGCCCCGGCCTGGCCGTAATTATCACAATGTACAATTGTCCTGTCTTTTTCATCAACCAGGGTTAATGCAGAATCAACAATTTCAGCCAGCTCTTTCCATCCCAGCATATCTGCATAGTCCTGTGGCAAATCGTGCAGTTCTCCATCTTCCCAGCGTGTGATATTGTATTTATCTAATAACTCTTTCTTTTCCATAATTTCCTGGGGCGTCAGTATTGGTAATATCAACGGAGCAAAAGGTATAAAAATCCCTATCGGGATCAGTAAGACCGGGATCCGGAGATATCTTATCCACCCTGATGAAATCAATCTCTCAAGGTATACTGCACCAAAAGCAATAAAAACAGGGTATAAGCCAACTGAATAATAGCTTTTAGCTCTCAGAAACACGTAGATGGCTATTATAATAATGAATGTAAAAAAGAGAATCCTGTATTTTTTAAATTCCGGATTAGTGAAAAAAGAAATTAATCCTAATATGATTAAGAAAAACGAATTCATAAAATATTGTAGTTGTTCAACCAGGAAATCTGTACGCTGAACATTAACTAACTGGTAATTTGATAACGTTTGAAGATGATTAAAAACAGGAAAATCATTTTTATATTGCCATACCAGGTTAGGCAGTATTATCAAAAGGGAAATTGCAGCCGCATAATATAGATGCTTGTTTAGAAGTATACGTCTTTCTTTAGATAGTATGAAGGCTGGAATTATTCCCAGGATCAAAAAAGCAATATTGTATTTATTTAAGAATCCAAGGCCAAAAACTAACGCAGCAAAATATATCCACCTGTTTTCACCAGTATTCAGGTATTTGATGATTATAAACAGAAATAAGGTCCATAGCAGAAAGTCCAGTGAATTGGGTTGATACAGGGTGTTTATCCTTACAAATATTGATAATAACACGCAAACGGAAGCAAGGATTAAAGCAAATAAACCTCCGTTTAATTCCTCTACCGTTTTCCAGACGATATAAATTATCAGGGCTCCAAAAAGGGCCGGGAAAAATTTCACCCAGAAAACCGAGTTCCCCAGGAGTTGAATGAAGAATGAAATTAGCCCGGTTACAGGTGGAACTGATGTATATCCAAAAGCCAGATGCCTGCCTAAATCAAGGTGCAAAAATTCATCCCTGTGCAATTCATATCCTGAATCTATAGCAAAGTATTGCATCACGAATTTGGCCACAATAAAAATTATCAGTATCAGATTCCGGTTTTTCATCAGGCTTGTTGTTAGTAGTATGTTTCTCAAATTATAACAGCGAATGCTTCAGCATGAGCACTCCACTCTCTCAGTCCTGTCAACCCCCAAACCTCTAACCCTCTAAACTCTTAAACCACTTAAACCACTTAAACTTAGCATTTTTTTCATTTTAATTCACCACCTGATTAAATAATATTTTGTAACTTACATAAGCATGCGTCCACCATAGAATATTATAGTTCAATACGATTTAATAAAATTCAGGAAAACCGAACGAAAAATTAACTATCATGAAAAAAATCAGATTTATATTATTGCTTGGTATAATAATGTTAATACCATTTTCATGTGAAAAAGATAAGGACAAATCAGATACGATTTACGGTAAATGGGCTGTACTCAGCGGAGGAGGCAACACTAAATACATTATTATAGGTTCTGACAATGTATTTTATTGGCTAGAAGAATATAATTATGGTTTCAGGGGTGAATGGAGTGGCGTATGCCAGATAACAGGAGGACAAATTAATTTTGGCATAATGGGATTAATGAACTTCTCAATAATGAACTTTTCAATCAGCAATAACCAGCTGACACTTTCACATCCGTCAATGGCTTCAATAATTTGCGAGAGGGATAATAATGCACCCGAGAGAGAGGACTGGATAAAAACTATTTTATCAGTTCATAGCTCCGGTGCACCAATAGATGAAGCTACAGATCTGACATACGACGGACAATATTTATGGTACGGTAATGGCTATGCGTCGCATAATCTGTATAAAATAAATCCTTCAAATATTACAGTTGAAGCGACGATTCCAGTATCTCAATCTGCATGGGCAGTTGAATGGGTTGATGGTTATTTATGGGTAAGCAGTAATGGTTCTGACAAAATTTATAAGATTAACCCGGCTAACGGCAATTTAATTACTCAAAGCGTTGAAATGGGGGCATGGATTGAAGGAATTGCATTTGACGGGCAATATATCTGGTGTGCCAGTAATAACGAAAGTACTTTATATAAGTACGATCGTAACACTAATTCAGTTGTATCCGATTTTTTTGTAGATATGCGAGTACATGGACTTTGTTATAATGACGGATTTTTATATGCGTGTGCTGAAGGCATAGTTAATAAATGCTCTTTAAATCCCTTAGAGGTTGTAGAAGCATTTGCCCTGGAAAATTACAATATAGAAGGCATTGCCTATGATGGTGTTAATTTCTGGGTTTCTACTGCCAATTATAATGAAACACCAAGTTATCGTATTCAAAAAGTGACATTTTAACATATACATATAAGCGGACAATAAGCTGGGATTTCGGGCTCCAGGTACCTATTCCCGGGTAATCATTGCCAGGGTTTATAATGTGGAAGCAGGTGACTGTCGATAAATAAATTTTTGTAAATTGTGTCTGCAATCTTTGTTTATAACTATAATTATAAAAAAATGAAAATACCACTCAGTCTTAAAGCAGTAGCTTTATTATTGGTTATATCAATTCTTTTTGCCAGCTGTGCAAGTACAACTATTATTCAATCTGAACCTACCGGTGCAAAACTGTATCTTAATGGTGAACCTGTAGGGGAAACACCTTACACACTTACTGACACCAGGATCATAGGAAGCACTAATACTGTTCTTTTAACCATGAATGGATATGAAGATTTTTTAGGTAGCTTTTCAAGGGATGAAGAAGTCGATGTTGGTGCTATTATTGGTGGAATATTTTTCCTTTTCCCTTTCCTGTGGACAATGAAATATAAACCATACCATTATTATGAATTGAAAAGAAAGTAGTAATAAAATCATTTTATCTGATTCATAATCATTAATCCGAGCATTCCTTCTTTCCTCATCAGCTCCTGGGCTTTCTTAATACGCTGGTAATTTATTTTAATCATGATGGTTTAAATAATTGTATTTCAGAGACTAAGTTAGACAATTATAAGGTGAGAGGCAATTTTATTTGCGGGCACATAGAATGAGGAACCACCCCGTCCCGAGGACTCCTTAAATTTTCACAGAAAATCCAAAGAGGGGAAATGTTACCTGCTCAAATCAGGTTTACTTACAGGAATCCTTAGCCTCAGCCTTAGCCTCTTCTGTGCGATTTAGCAGTTTAACTTAAATCTTCTCCACAGTATATCCTTTCTGTTCCAGAAGTTCGCGGATATTATCGGGGCCGAAATAATGACCTGCACCCACAAGCACAAAATATGTTGCAGGTTGTTCTTCAGCAAGTTTTTCAAATTGTTCTACCCAGCTCTTATTCCTGTTGGTAAAAACCATATCATAGGCCTGCTTCACCTGGGGATTGTTAAAATCCATGCCCTTAAGGAATTCCTCTTCTAATAAAGCAATATTATCAGAAAAATATGCTTCAAATAGTGGCAGTTCTTTTTCTGCCTGTGACTCCATATTAGCTATTGTATTTTCCAGGACCTGGACCTGGATTAATACTGGTGCATCGAATTCAAATAATACGACCTGGGTTTTAATATCGTCAAGTCCGATAATTTCTTTATTGTCCTTTGTGGCTAATTCGTGGAAATATTTGTCAATGGCCAATAAGGGATCAAATCCCACCAGTTTCGATTTTGTTCCTGTAATAGTCATATTCAGAAGCCATCCTTCGTATTTAAAATATTTATCCAGTTCGTCTTCCCCGAAAATCTGTTTGAGCTTTTCTATGCTTTCTGGCTTAAGGTACTTGTCGAGATAATCCGCTTCGGGCAGTGTATCCTTTTGTGCATAATTAAAGATTTCCTGTTCTATACCCTCAAAATCATTTTCCAGTTCCATGATTACCTTATCGGCTTTTTTATAGTAATCAGTATAAGTGCGAGGGAGTGGGTAGTATGCTTCCTTTGCAGAATGTATTGAGCCGGCCATGTAAAATGTTGATCCATTTATTTCGGTCTTCCATATAAAGCAATCAGAAGGTTCTTTTTGAGTACAGGCCGGAACTAAAATAAGGAGTCCGGTAATGACCGATAGCAGGGAAATTTTTTTAGTTGAGTTTAGCTTTTTCATATTACAATTTTTGGAGGTTGGTCATAAAGTGCCAATAAAATTAGAAATTAATTTAATAGAATTTAAAGCTCTTATCCTTCTTCCCCTTCCTCTCCTTCTTCTCCTTCATCTTCTTCATCGTCTTCATCCTCGTCACTTCCATATCTGGCAGGTGCAACACGCCTTTTGAGTGCAGCAATTACGTCAATCTTGCATTCATCCCATTTATCTTCGAGGTTTACAAGGACAATGACAAGGAGGATATCCTCCGCTTCTTCTTCTTTATCCACGCCTGACCATACATTATGGTACAATGCCAGTGCAGTGTTTTCGTAAACATTGATAACAAGATTGGAATCCTTATTATCATAGTTTTCAAATTCATCCCAGTGCTTGAGATCCATAACTGAATTAGCAATTTCATCCCATCCAACGTATTCCACATATCCATCATCATCCATATAGACCATACGTGAGTTTTCATCCTGTACCCATAAAGCCTGGATCCTGGATAAATCACCTGCAAGGTAAGCAGCTCTTGCTTCCTCAATTACAGCCTTTATGGCTTCTTTTTCTTTTTCAATGTCGATGTTTTCCTGGCATGATATTCCTGCAAGAAGAGCCAGTAAAATAAGTGGCAAAAATAACTTCTTCATGATTCTCTGGTTTTATGGTTAAGAATTTTAAATGCTTGCTTGTGAGATTCTAACTTTATGCAAGTTAGAAATTTGGATAATGCAGGTCAAGAATAAATAAGACGAACGACAAAAGACAGGAGACAAAAGTAGGCCTCGTTGTTCAATCGCTCAGCACTTCCTCCCTGAGTATTGTATTAAACCTATCCGGCTCTTCGTAAAGGGGACTGTGTGCTGAATTGCTGAAGCTATAAAAGGCCTTTTCCGGTGCCTTCAGCTGGTCAAAAAAATCCTTTGCTACAATAGATGGTGTCTGGTAATCATATAAACCCTGGAAGATATATACCGGTACCTGCATACTGTCGATATCATTGAACAGGTTATTGTGTATTATGTCTGACCACAGGTTTACAAGTGAATACATACTTCCACGCCCGTAATTTATCTTATCACGAAGGGTATATTCTTTTGTGTCGAGTACCATTTTTATTACCGGCCACATGCCATCGAGGTCATGTGTAATGCCGCCTCCGAATTTGTTAACATATTTACGTTCATATCTCAGAAAATTAATCCAGGTGTTACTATCTGCAGCCAGTGAATCGGGGAATGTCATATTATTTATTCGCTTAAGGGCCTTTTCATCATTCCGCTGTTCAGCCTGTTCTTTTATCCAGTCAAATGATACCCTTTCTCCCCTGTACTGGCGGGCAACCTGCCCGATGCCAATGTATGCATGGTACAGTTCAGGGTACCTGTCAGCAGTGAGTATTCCCAGGAATGATCCCCAGGAATGACCTGCCAGGTAGATTTTTTCCCTGTTGAACCGCTTTATGAGAATTTCACTCAGTTCCCTGGTATCGGAAATCATTTGTTCCAGGTTCATACTTTCAGGGAGGATGTCTTTAGAAAATGATTTGCCTGCACCACGCTGTTCCCAGTACACTATTAAGTAATCGTTCTCAAGGGCCGGGTTCATCTTTCTCATGACGGCAATTTCCGGGCTACCCGGTCCGCCATGCAGGAAAAGCATAACAGGCCTGGTAGTATCAGCACCACGTATTATCAGGTACTGATCAAGGTTGCCAAGATTTATTTTTTCAATCGTTGATATACTGGCAGGTAAAGGATCGCCGTCAGGTCTGGTCAGCGGCTGTGCTTTGCCGGGACTCTTTATCCATAATATAATTATAACAGCAAGGACAAGCGTTAGCAATCCGCCTACTATGTAAAGGAGTACTTTAAAGAATTTTTTCATGATTGGTAAGGTTGATTTTGGCACGAAGTTAATTATCAGGATATGATCTGCAAATTATTTTTGTAGTGAAAAATGGATTTTTGAAAGTTTAATTATTGTGAGCGAGTGCAAAGTGGGTCTGCCCTTCGATGCGCACCTCAACCTTCGTTCCTCAGGTTTCGGCGCTTACTCAGGGACCTTTGGCCTCTGGACAAAACCTGCTTTAGTACAAGCATATACTTTTCAAGGTTTATCGAAAAGTGGGTCTGAGATGATGAGGCATGATATTTGCTCTTCAATATTTAGTTAACCTGAACCACAAAACCATGAAACGGCTACTTACAATGATGCTGGCGTTACTACTAAGTGTTATTTCGTCAGTTAGTTATACCCAGAAGTTATCTTTTGGTTTCAATAGCGGGATAAACATTTCTGATATTCATTTTACCTCTAATTATAATTATTCCGGCAAATGGAAGTACAAGCCCGGACCTTTGCAGGGTATTTTCATCGATTATTCCCTTAACCGTTACCTTGGAATAAAATCGGGTGCTGATTACTCAACGGTCTATTATGAAAATCACACTTACTTTGAGATGCCCCCTTATCCAATCCTAAATTGGTCCATATATCCAGGTTCATCATTGCCTCTTAACAGTGCGTCCCTTATTACCAGCTGGTTCCCTGTCTCAAGGATGATGAATTTCAGCTACCTGACTATCCCGTTGCAGCTCAGGGTAACTATCCCTTCCAGGCCACAGCTAAGCCTTGCTGCGGGAGCATACTATTCTTTCCTGCTGGCCAGCGATTATGAATATAATTATAACAAGGATACAGATGATAAAAAGAATGACCTTGGTTTTATTTATTCCGCCGGAATCACATATCCTGTATCGGAGCGGTTTGATGCAATGTTCAATATCAGGTATATTACAGGCCGCAGGGAAATACCCCAATATGAATATTTCAGGCACGGTTCGGCCGGTTTCGCACTTGGAGTGGCATACAAGATTATTCCCGGGAAACAGGATGATAGTGATAAGGGGGAGATTCCGGATTCCATTAATAATGAAATTTACCTCACCTACAGGGGAGGGGTAAATATGTCCTGGAACTCATGCAATCCACACCGTGACAGGTATTCGTTTTATGCAGGGCCTTCACTTGGTTTCAATATAGGTTTTGAAATGTCGCCCAGGACATATTTCCGCACAGGCTTATCCTTTGAACGGCAGGGTTATGCCTTAAGGGATTCAAGTGATTCGAATCACAGATACGTTATCGAGGGCGATGCTGACTATTATGTCGCGACAAAGGTTAGCTCGGACTATATAGTAATTCCAGCTTTACTTGAGTTCTATACCGGTGAAGCAAAGCAGTTTTACCTTAACGCAGGGACATATCTTGGATTAAAACTGAATGCACATTGTACCGGCACGGCTGTTGAGGATCAAAGCAGGCATGGTATTTACGAACTTGAGGAAACTACAGTTTATGAGAATCTTGAACAGGCACTAATCACTACCGATATCGGCATGGTTGCGGGTGCGGGGTTGGTGCTGCCATTTCCGGGGAAATGCAACCTGGATATAGGCCTGCAGTTCAGGCAGGGTTTCTATGAAGTTTATGATACAGATGATATCAGTGAAGAATTAAGACCGGGGCGTGGAGAGTCAATTATTCGCAACAGCACGATAACGCTACATGCAGGTCTCAGACTTCCTGTTTACAAATAATACGAAAATGAGATCATGAAACCACAATATATTCTTCCGACAATTATTTTATTTTTAGTTGCATCCTGCACGCCTGACCCATCTTACAGGTTACTTGAGTATTACTCTTTCCACTTTACAGGTAACCAGGGTAACCGCCTCCTGGCTGGTGAGTCAAAGGATATTGAAGTTAACTATAACATAATCACCAATACAAATGCCCCGGTTGACTCTGTAAGGACGGATTTTGAAGTGGTTACCGGGGGAGGCACCGTTATCCAGGAAAAGGCTTATGTTACTTCCGGGGAGACTGTCAATGCAATATGGCAGCTCGGATCAGATTCATTTAAGCAGGAGTTAAAGGTATCGTTTTATGACCTGGGTGGGAATTACCTGACTTATTTAGGCCAGATGGCATATGGTTTCAGGGATAATGAGTGGGATGGGATCAGCGCAGAACCTGATAACAGGATTATGGATATGGTGGCTGATACAGTGAATAATTTCACATTAATGATCTCAGGTGGTAATTTATACAGGCAGGGTGAAAGGTATTTCCTGTGGGAAGAGGTAGATGACCTGATATGGGAAGAGGGTGAATGCCGTACCATAGAGATCGACAGTGAGGGTGTAATATATGTGAGTACGTGGGAAGGAGAAGTGTATAAAAGCACAGATCATGGTGAGACATGGTCGGAATGTACGAAGCCATACCCTGACAGGAATGAATATATTTACAACTATGTGTCAAATGATAATGATGTGTGGGCTTTTGCACACGGTTACCCGATAAAACGCTCGAAGGACAACGGCCTTACATGGACAGTAATAAGCGGCCTGGAAGAAGCAGGATTTGGAGATGTTTTCAGGCTTAATAATGGTAACCTGTTATTTCACGGGTCAAACTGTTGCAGTCTTTACATCTCGGATGATGATGGCCTTACCTGGAACCATATACCCACCCCCGGATTATCAGTCAAGTTGTATGTAAATGATAATGATGAGATAATAATAATTACCCAGCTTGGTGGAGGTGAGTTTTACCTGTCAACGGATTATGGTGAAACCTTTACACATGTGCATCATGTTGGCCCGGGTTTCAGCTCATCAACATCAAACATCTTCACCAGGTGGAAGGATTATTATTATGTCATTGTTCCTCAGGTAGGTATCTATAAGACTTATGACCTGGTTAATTATGAGGATTACTGGACCAACTTGAGTCTTGTGGATCTTTTCATTGATCATAACGGGGTGCTGGTAGCAAAAGACCAGGATAACGAGACTGTTTACTACAGGCACAATACTGACTAGGAGAATCTGAATGACTGGAATTAATAACTACTTTTTCAGGTTATTGAGGTCAATATTAATATGATAAAATATTGCCATTTGTCATTTGATTGAATGCTTATTCCTGTATATTTGGTATTTAATTTAATCCCTGGTTAAACAATGCTGGTCTGGATAATATTCATTTCTGCCATTCTTGTTTTTATGGTAGTCGATCTCGGGTTTTTTAACAGGAAGGCCCACGTGATATCTCTCAGGGAAGCTTCCACCTGGACTTTAATGTGGGTTTTTGTTGCACTTGTTTTTGCAGGTGTAATTTTTTTGATTTATAAAAACGCATTAGTAGATAACATTGATAACTTAAGTCCAAGGTCTGCAGTAATTAAATACATCACGGGCTACCTGATAGAACTTTCCCTTAGTGTTGATAATATATTTATCATGGCAGTTATCTTTTCAACATTCAGCATACCTGCCAAATACCAGCATCGTGTACTTTTCTGGGGTATACTGGGCGCTATAGTTTTCCGCCTGTTGATGATCCTCTTTGGTGTGATGCTTATTCATAAGTTCGACTGGATTACTTATGTATTCGGCGCTTTCCTCCTTTATACCGCAGTAAATATGTTTATTAAAAGGAATAAGGAGAGTGATTTCCGGAATTCGCTGATATATAAGCTTATTAAAAGAATGTTCCCGGTAACAGACAGTTTAAAGGGTCAGAGGTTCTTTTTAAAATATAAGGGCAAAATAATCATTACCCCATTATTAGTTGCATTAATGGCAATAGAAGCCGCCGACCTGCTCTTTGCCGTTGACAGTGTACCTGCAATACTGGCTATCACATCAGACCCCTTCCTGGTGTTCAGTTCAAATATTCTCGCTATCCTCGGCCTCAGGTCGATGTATTTCTTCCTGTCGAACATGCTGGACAGGTTCAGGAACCTGAAATTCAGTCTTATTGTAATATTACTTTACGTCGGCATTAAGATGATCCTTTCCCATTACCCTTTGATCGGGGAATACTTCACCGAATGGGTTTCACTTACGTTCATCATCCTGGCCATGCTGGGTGGGATACTTACATCCGGCAGAGCTGCAAGTAAGGATTAGGATAACCACCCCGCCCTTAATCCTCACCCCGAAGCCTCGGGGTTCGGATAAGGACACCCCTCCTTAATTCTCCGAATCAAGGAGGGGAAAGTTAAGCTGCTCCTATCATCATTTAATAAGAACCTCAGCCTTAGACTTTATTTTGAACTCCATATCATTGAGATCGCGCTCACCGCTCACTTCTCATCGCTTATTTCTTCCCTGACTTATCCGGGAAGGGCGGTATAGGAGGCAGCTTGACTGGAGATTTTTCCAGTTCATCCAATATAACCTCCACGGCTTTGTTCAGCTGCGCATCGGTACCCTTATACAGTTCTGCCGGGTCGTTCTCGATAATAATATCGGGGACAACTCCTTTCCCTTCAATAACAAATCCCTTACCATCCTTATCAAATGGTGCATACGAGGGAGTGATAATTGATCCGCCGTCGATCAGTGGTATAGCACCGCTGTATCCTACCACGCCACCCCATGACCTGGTACCTACTGTTGGTCCAATCTCGTTCACCTGGAAGCGGTAGGGGAACAGGTCGCCGTCAGATGCTGAATATTTATCAAGCAGGGTAATCTTTGGTCCTACATGCATACCCACGGGGTTGGGATCACCTTCCTGCTGGCCGGTATGCATGGTCATATAGGTAAGCTGACGTATCAGCCTCTCTATTATCATGGGTGACACATTGCCACCGCCATTACCACGAACATCTATTATCAATCCATCTTTTGTAAGCTGAGGATAATAATATTTAGCAAACTCATTAAGACCACTTACCCCCATATCGGGTATATGTATATATCCCACTTTGCCGTTGGTCTGCCTGTTTACTTCTTCTATATTGCTATGCACCCACTGGTAGTAGTATAGTGATGATTCGCTATTTATGGGCTTGACCAGCACCTCGCGGCTTCCTTCCGGCGATGGTTTGCTGTTGACCTCAAGCATTACCTCGTTTCCTGCTTTTCCGATCAGCAGGGTATATATATCATCTGTTGTAGTGGCTTTAATACCGTCAACCGAGATGATATAGTCACCTTCGTTCACGTTCACACCCACGGCGCGAAGGGGCGAGGTAAGGCCATTGCTCCAGTTGGCTCCCTTCAGGATTTTATCGATACGGAAATAACCGCTTTTGTCACGGCTGAGCTGTGCTCCCAGCAGCCCGGTTTGTATCCTTTCGGGCTCAGGTCTTTCACCATTATTGACATAGGTATGTCCTACATTGAGCTCGGCTATCATCTCTCCCATCAGGTAGGCCAGATCGGAGCGGTGGCTGACGTATGGCACCATCACATTATATTTATCATGTATGGTTTGCCAGTCTACCCCGTGCATTCCCGGATCATAGAAGAAGTCGCGCATATGTCTCCATATCTCGTCAAACATTTGCTGCCACTCATCCTGCAGGTTAACCAGCACCTTCATTTCCGAAACATCAACCTGTTCTTTTATATCAATCTTTCCAGATGGGAGGTCTATAACACCCCATTGTCTGCCCATGCGTACGAGCATTTTCTTACCGTTAGGTGACAGAGTAAACCTGATGTTGCTACCCAGTTCAGTCTCTTTTTTCTTCTCCAGGTCATACATTTTCATCGTGCTGCTACGGTCCGCCGTACTGCGTACACTGTAGTATATTTTACCGTTTACCCCGGTAACGCCTGAATAGTTCCCGGGTGTTACGGGCAGGGCAATGATACGTTCCTGTATACCGTCAATGTCAACCTTGACATCTTTATCTGTCTCTTCCTTTTTCTTATCATTCTCTCCTTTCTTTTCCTCATCCCCGCTTTTTACCACATCATTTTCCGGCGCAAACGGAGAGGGTGTTTCTTTAGCAAGTGTAACCAGGTATATACGGCTCATATCAACATAGGCATGGTTCCACTCGGTCTGGCTGTATACCGGGTTGAAATCACGCGCCGAGGTAAATAAAAGGTATTTGCCGTCGCTGCTGAACGATGGATTGGATGAATCGTACCATCCCTCGGTTACCTCGTATGACTTTTTGTCTTCCAGGTTGTAGAGCCTGATAATGGTCATGTCGCGCTGCGGACGGGTATATGTTACCCACTTGCTGTCGGGCGACCAGTTATAGCTGAACCCTGTGGAGCGATCCGATTGCTCAATTACGGTCACCTTTTTAGACTCAACATCAACATAGCAGAGCTCTCTCTTCTTGTTATGGAAAAGTATCTTTTTACTGTCGGGTGACCATTCAAGTGAGAATATATAGGTTTCGTTACCGTTTGTCAGCTGCACAGGTTTGCCACTGCCATCCTGTGGCATAATATAGATTTCAAACTCACCTGTGGCATCTGATATATAAGCTATATTCTTACCATCGGGTGACCATTTTGCATTGCGCTCATTTACCCCGGAAGTAGCAGTTAGGTTATGTGTTATACCATTCTGTGCAGGTACGGAATAAATATCGCCCCTTGCACTGAATACCACGCGTTCGCCATTGGGTGCCGGGCTTCCTTCGCGTATGCTTTCGGAGGCGTCCTTCCACTCGTTACGTGCCCAGGGACGGTCACCGGCTATAAATATTTCCAGTTTTTTTGACTGCTGTGTTTCCACGTTAAACAGGTATATATATCCTCCATTTTCGAAAGCTATATGCTTATTGCTGTGCGAGGGGAATTTGATGTCGTAATCAGTGAAATTGGTCACCTTGCGTGTTTCGCCTGTTTCGGTATCATAGGCAAAAAGGTTCATGGTGCGGTCGCGATCGGAGAGGAAGTATATCTCTTTTCCTATCCACATCGGGATGATATCCTGGGCCGGGTTATCTGTTACCTGCTCCACTTTTCCCGTTTTGAAATCATATACACGTATATCGTCTGCCATTCCTCCCCTGTAGTATTTCCATGTGCGAAACTCGCGGAAGACCCAGTTAAAGGCCAGTTTATTACCATCGGGTGAGTAAGAGCAGAATCCGCCGTCACTCAGTGGTATTTCAGATGAGAGCCCACCTGAGGCCGGTACGGTAAACAGCTGTCCGCGGAAGTCGTTGAACGACTGCTTGCGTGACCGGTAGACTATATGCTTGCCGTCGGGTGACCAGGTCATTACTATATTGTTTGGTCCCATACGGTCGCCAATATCATCGCGTCGCAGGGTGGCAGTGTATGTGAGCCTCTCAGGTTCACCACCTGCTGCCGGTATTTTGAACACTTCGGTGTTGCCGTCATACTGACCTGTAAAGGCTATCTCGCTGCCATCGGGCGAGAATCTTGGGAATACCTCGTAGCCATTATGTGTGGTCATTTTGCGGGCCATGCCGCCGTTAATGCCGGTGGTATACAGGTCGCCGGCATATGAGAAAACAAGCTGGTTTCCCGAAACAGTGGGAAACCTTAATAATCGTGCTTCGTCCTGTGCAGAAACCCGGAACATTGATGCCAGTGCTGCAAGGATAATAATTGATAGTATTCTATTCATGATTTTATTTGGTTTAATGGATTGGCAGTAAAATTAATTCAATTATTTACTACACGGGAAATTAGAATGTTAAATATAGTGAAATATTTGCTCCCTTCGGTCGCGTAATTTGCTCGCTGTGCTCGCGTAATTTGTCCCGCTTGCGCGGGACGTAATTTACTCGCTAACGCGAGCGTAATTAGATTATGAAATACAAAACCTTGCGTCTTTACATTATAAACTTTATAAACCCTATCAACTTCCTTAGCCTCAGCCTCAGC
>Ga0315533_1000849_pt1 | contig 24893 bp, 25 predicted proteins | sample SalMarSW160130MG_FD_203081 | JGI IMG/M metagenome (GOLD analysis project Ga0315533, IMG submission 203081) | Salt marsh sediment microbial communities from the Plum Island Ecosystem LTER, Massachusetts, United States - Salt Marsh Sediment SW1601-30 ... | reverse complement strand
GGCGGAAGCCCGGCAATTGTTTTGGTTTAAGCATCTCCCTTCGAGGGATCATGAAATAATCCCCTGTTTGAACAATTTGATGGAAGAAAAAATGCACCGGGCGGAAGCCCGGCAATTGTTTTGGTTTGAATCTTTCCCTTATACTTCTAAAAATCTTATAAACATTCTGAAAACAGACTAAGTGAAAAATTTTAACCTAAAACCATTGTCTTCTCCTGAAAATAATTACACCCAGAAAAGAGAATAACAATGAAAAAACAATGATTGAAGGTAATGCCCACATTGAATTCTCCATAAAATTGGGAACGTTCATTCCAAAAATACTGGCTATCAGGGTGGGTATCATAAGTATTATAGAAATTAAAGTTAACTGTTTCATAACAACATTGAGGTTGTTTGATATAACGGATGCAAATGCATCCATCATTCCACTCTGAATATCAGAGTATATCTGTGCCATTTCTAATGCTTGCTTGTTTTCAATGAAAGCATCTTCCAATAAATCTTCGTTTATCTCGGTAATGATCTTTTTTGAATTTTTTAATCTGGCCAGGACAATATCATTTGCCTTTATGGATGTAATGAAATAAACAAGGCATTTTTCCATTTTCAACAATTTATTGAGTTCTTTATTTTTAATAGACCTTTCAAGGTCCTGCTCAATCAATCCGGTCATTTGATTTATTTGCTTCAGGTATTTGAGATACATATTACCCGTACGAAGAAATAACCTCAAAATAAAATTGATTACATCGGTAATTTGACTGTATTGTTCTCTAAAAGGTGATGACTGTTCCAGGGGTAATATATCGTTATTTTGCAGACAAAGCGTGAGGGTGAAATTTTCTGCCAGATATATTCCGAGCGGAATAGTGTGGAATGGAACACTATTATTAGTGCTGGCAATAGGAATTCGCATGATGATCAAAGACCATTCTTCATCAAATTCTATTCGTGGTCTTTCATCCACGTCTAGGATGTCATTAATTGTATCGCCAGGTAATTGAAAGTCTTCGGACAATCGCTGAATTTCGGTTGGTGTTGGCTGTATCACATTTATCCAGCAACCTTTTTGAAGTTTGGAGATTTCGATGTATCCGCCAAATGTCTTAAAAATCTTAATCATTTTTTGTTTCCTCCCAATAGAATCTGAAAGGAAACAATGAATGCCCTTTACAGATTAGTTAATATATTCAACTGTCTATGATATGGGCCTTCGTCCATAATTATAATTTTTTAGGTTAAGGATGCAAAAATAATAGTATTTTTTTATTAATCAGTCTCTAAGTATGATTTGTTAGAATTTTTAACTTTTTTTATTATTTACTGAAACTGGTTGTTATGCAATGTTTTAAATTCCCCGTTTTTTGCCAGTAACTCCTTGTAATTTCCCTGCTCCACAATTTTTCCCTGTTTCAGCACATAAATGTTATTTGCATTTCTAATTGTTGACAAACGGTGAGCAATGACAATACTTGTTCTTTTTTTCATCAGGTTATTTATTGCCTGTTGAACCAGTCTTTCCGATTCTGTATCGAGGGCAGATGTCGCTTCATCCAGAATCATGATGGGGGGATTTTTCAATACTGCCCGCGCTATTGAAATTCGTTGTTTCTGACCTCCTGACAATCTTGTACCTCTGTCGCCTATATTGGTTTGATAACCATTTTCGGTTTCCATGATAAATTCATGAGCATTGGCTATTTTAGCAGCCATTTCAACTTCTTCTGCTCTGGCCTCATCAACACCAAAAATAATATTATTGAAAATGGTATCATTAAACAATATGGGTTCCTGGTTTACAATTCCCATTAAGTTTCTAAGTGCTTTGATATCCAAATCACTTACTTCATTGCCATCAACAAGCAGATTTCCTTTGGTCACATCATAAAAGCGGGGAAGCAGATCAGACAATGTTGATTTTCCGGAGCCGGAAGGACCAACAATTGCAACAGTTTGTCCTTTCTGAATTGTGATGGAAATATCTCTTAAAACGTATTCTTCATTGTATTTAAACCATACGTTTTTGTATTCAATTTTATCCTCGAATTTATTGATTGGTAAGGAATTTTCTTTGATTATGATATTTGACTTGGTATTTAGGATCCTGTCAATCCTGTCTACTGCTGCCAAACCTTTCTGAACATTGTAAAAACCAGTTGAAAATGCCTTGGTCGGATTGATGATATTATAAAACAAACCAAGGTAAACCAAAAATTCTTCGGGTTGCAAAAGATTTTTACCTGTCTCTGTAAGTATAAGTCTACCGCCATACCACATGACACTCATAACAACCAATACACCAAGAAATTCACTCATAGGACTGGCAAGAAAATAACGTAACATCAACTTGTCCATAATAGAACGGTATTCTTCATTTTGTTGTTTTTGCTTCCTTTGTATCTTTTTTTCTGCATTAAAACCTTTAATAATTCTTAACCCTCCCAGTGTTTCTTCCACAGTTGAGAGAATTTCGCCCATTTTATTCTGTCCCTGGAATGATCTTTTTCTTAGTGTTTTACCTATAAAACCTATGATAGCACCTGCAAAAGGAAGCATAATAAAAATAAAAATAGTCAACTGCCAGCTTACGAATATCATAGAGAATAATGTAATCAGAATGATAATGGGATTTTTAATGAGGGCATCAAAAGAGCTCACAATGGATACTTCTATTTCGGTAACATCACCCGTAGTTCTCGCAATAATGTCTCCTTTTTTTTCTTCGGTAAAGAAACCAATCGGAAGAGAGATTATTTTTTTGACAATATTGTTTCTGATATCCTTCACAACATGGTTCCGGATCTTTACCATAAAGAAACTTGCCATGTAAGTAAATACTGATTTAAAAAATATCATAGCTACACCTAACAGCGCAACGATCAATAGCACGCGTATTGGCCCGTTTGTTTCGATACTTTTACCCAGCCAGGCATACAAATTGTTCATGATGGCATCGCGTGGAATGTGAAAAGGAATCAGGGAGATGTCGGCATCGACATACTCATAAGACTGGGTATTGAGCTTAAAAAGAATTTTGAGTAAAGGGATCAAAGCTATGTATGAAAATATGCTGAATATTGCTGCAAAAATATTGAAAAGAATACCAAGGCTTACATATGTTTTGTAAGGAGGCAGAAACCTTTTGAAGAGTTTAAAAGCATCTCTCATCGCTACTTGCCTGTGTAATTAAAAGGGGTTAGGTTTTTAAGCTCCTTTTTGAGAGCATCACTTATATCTAAGGAATCAATAAATGAAGATAGTGCTTCACGATCAATTTTCTTATTTGTTCGTGTAAGCTTCAGAAGAGCTTCATAAGGTTTTGGAAATCCTTGTCGTCGCAAAATGGTTTGAATTCCTTCTGCAACAACACTCCAGTTATCTCCCAGATCAGCGTCAATTTTTTCCTTGTTTAACAGGAGCTTACCCAAGCCTTTAAGAATTGATTTAAAGGCTATTATACTGTGAGCCATAGGTACGCCAATATTTCTGAGTACTGTGGAATCCGTCAGATCTCTCTGCAATCTTGAAATCGGTAATTTTTCTGCAAGATGCGAATACACTGCGTTGGCAACACCCAGATTTCCTTCAGCATTTTCAAAATCAATAGGATTTACTTTATGAGGCATAGTGGATGAACCAATCTCTCCCTCTTTTATTTTCTGCTTAAAATAATCCATTGAAATGTATGTCCAGATATCGCGGCACATATCAATTAGAATGGTATTTATTCTGCTCATGGTCTGGAAAGAGGCAGCCAGGTTATCGTAATGTTCTATCTGTGTTGTTGTCTGTTGCCTTTCAAGTCCTAATACATGATTGATGAAGGCATTTCCAAATTCAACCCAGTCAATTTCCGGATACGCAGCATTATGGGCATTAAAATTTCCTGTGGCTCCGCCAAATTTTGCCGAAACAGGAATTTGCTTTAATTGTCCAATCTGGGCCTGCAATCGATCAATAAAAACTCTTATTTCTTTTCCAAGTCGGGTAGGAGAGGCCGGTTGACCGTGTGTACGTGCAAGCATAGGAATATTTTCCCATTCAAGACTGTGGTTCAGCAGTTTATCGACAATTTTTTGTAAAAGAGGCAAATACGATTCTTTAAGCGCTGCGCTGAATGATAGTGGAACAGCAGTATTATTAATATCCTGAGAGGTAAGGGCAAAATGTATGTATTCTTTGTATTTTTCAAGATTTAGTTTATCAAATTGCTTCTTAAGAAAATATTCCACAGCTTTCACATCATGATTTGTTGTTTTTTCAATTTCTTTTATTTGAGCGGCGTCATCAAGGCTGAATTCAGTATAGAGTTTACGCAGGGATTCGAATTTTTCTTTAGGAAAATCACTTACCTGAGGAATTTTATACCGACATAATGAAATGAAATATTCCACCTCAACTCGTATTCTGTAACGAAACAATCCATATTCAGAAAAATAGGGCACTAATTCATCTATTTTTGATCGATATCTTCCATCAATTGGTGATACGGCAGTTAAGGCACTCAAATCCATAATAACAATTTTGAGCTCCAAAGTTAGAAAAAAATAAACGAGACCAAGCCATGTCTATCAACAGCCTTATGAATAGAACAATAAAACTTACGGATATCAGTGGTTTTGTTTGGTAATTCATCTGCATTATTTAATTTCGTTGCAATACAATTGAATGAAAATGAAAAATTCAAAGTTTACTGCTAACTGGAGGATCTTAGTTCTGTTACTGGGTTTTCAGATTCTTTTTTCCTCAAATGTTGCCGATGACAGCACATTTGCTGATACTGCTTCTGAAAAATTACTTCAAAAAACGGTCCTGACAAAAAAAGGATTAATATATATTTTTGAAATAAGAAAGGAAATTGCAAAGCCCGTCTGGCGCATTACACAGGAAGCTTTTAAAGAAGCTCAGACTCTGAAAGCCGATTACATTTTAATTCATATGAATACTTATGGTGGAATGGTAAACATCGCCGATTCCATCCGCACAAAAATTCTGAATTCTTCCATTCCGGTTTTGATCTTCATCGATAACCAGGCTATTTCGGCAGGAGCACTTATTTCAATAGCGGCCGATAGCATTTATATGAGATCAGGAGGGAGTATAGGTGCTGCTACGGTTGTAAGTCAATCGGGCGAAGTTGTACCGGACAAGTACCAATCTTTTATGAGATCTACAATGCGTGCTACCGCGGAAGCCCACGGGAAAGATACGATCATTCAAGGCAATGATACTTTATATGTATGGCATAGAGATCCTCACATTGCCGAAGCAATGGTAGATCCTTTGCTGGTGGTAGATGGAATTGTTGATTCAGGGAAAGTACTCACACTCACCACGGAGGAAGCTATACAGGTTGGGTATTGCGAAGGCAAAGCCAATACCATTAAAGAAGTATTGGAAATATCGGGTTTGGCAGATTATGAAATAAAACGATATGAGTTAAAAAGTCTCGACAGGATCATATTGTTATTATTAAGTCCGGTGGCCCAGAGTTTGCTGATTCTTTTAATTATCGGAGGGATCTATTTTGAACTGCAAACCCCGGGAGTAGGTTTTCCTTTGGGAATTGCTATTGCGGCAGCTCTCTTGTATTTTGCACCTCTTTACCTCGAAGGCCTGGCTCAGAATTGGGAAATACTGACATTTGTTTTAGGAATTGCTTTGCTCGCCCTGGAAATCTTTGTTATTCCGGGCTTTGGAGTAGCTGGTATTTCAGGTATTATGCTAATACTTGTGAGTCTTACAATGAGTGTTATTGATAATGTGGTTTTTGAATTTGAAGGAATAGATGCTCTGATAAAAGTTGCTAAAGTATTTGCCCGGATTTTAATAACAGTTCTTGTATCCTTCTTTCTTTCTATTTGGCTGAGCCGCAAGGTGGGAACATCAAATTTCTTCAAAGGGATATCTCTGGCGGCAGAACAGGATAAATCTCAGGGATATATCGGGATTGACACGCATCAGAAGGAAATGATAGGCAAAACAGGTATTGCTTATACTGTTTTGCGACCATCAGGAAGAGTTAAGATCGAAGGAGAAATATTTGATGCAAAGGCAGAAATCGGTTTCATTGATAAAAATGATCAGGTAAAAGTAGTTCGTGATGAAGCTGGTCAGCTATATGTAATAAAAATCTGATATTAAGGTTATTTAATCATAAGATGTATTCCTATGAGTGAACACGTTTGGTTGAAACGCGTCAGTTATTTTCTCCTTATCATATTGTTAATAGGCGGCATCAAGGGATTTAGTTTATATCGCAGAGCCTTTGCGCCGAACATTTACACAAAAGACAAAAAGAATACATACTTGTATATTCCGACCGGATCGACTTATGAGGATGTTCTTAAACTGATCAACGAAAAGAAACTCATTAAAAACTCACAGAGTTTTGCCTGGGCTTCCAGAAAAAAGAACTATCCGAATCATGTTAATCCGGGACGCTACAAAGTGAAAAACAGGATGAGCAATAATGAATTTATTAATATGCTACGTTCTGGAAGACAAGATCCTGTCATGTTAACATTCAATAATCTTCGTACCGAGAAGCAATTAGCAAAACGACTTTCCGATCAGTTGGAAATTGATTCACCGTCAATCATGAGCTTTTTTAACTCTGATTCGATAGCCAGGTCATACGGATTTGACAAATACACTTTCAGATGCATTTTTATTCCCAACACTTACGAGGTATACTGGAATATTTCTACTGAATCATTATTTCAGAGAATGCTCTCTGAATATGACAGTTTCTGGACATGGAAGAGAAAAAACAAGGCAGAACAGATAGGATTGACCAAAGAAGAAGTGATAACCCTGGCATCAATAGTCAATGAGGAAACACGAAAAGACAATGAAAAAAGCAGAATTGCCGGAGTTTATATGAATCGCTTGCACAAAGGGATACGTCTTCATGCCGATCCTACAGTTATTTATGCAATTGGGAACTTCTCAATGCAGCGTGTCTTAAGAAAACATTATAAAATAGATTCTCCTTACAATACTTATAAGTTTGGAGGTTTGCCTCCCGGTCCAATTTGTTTTCCTGAAGTTTCTTCTATTGATGCAGTGTTAAATTATGAGAAACATAACTACTTATATTTTTGTGCAAAACCGGATTTTTCAGGATACCACAATTTTGCAAAAACGTTGAAAGAACATAACCGAAATGCGGAATTGTATCGCCGGGAGCTGAATAAACGAAGAATATACCGTTAGATTGTCAATAAATATTAGCATATTCGATGGCATAATGTTTCGTCGCTTTTTATTTTTATTGAAAAAATAAATGGATAGAATCAGATTCGGCACGGATGGTTGGAGAGGGGTAATAGCGAAAGATTTCACTCTGGCTAATGTAGCGAAATTTGCGTATGGACTTGCGCGATGGCTTATTGGCAAATTTCCTAATCCTTCGGCAGTTATTGGCTATGATAGTCGTTTCGGTGGTGAAATGTTCATGGAAGCCATTGCAAAAATATTGGCATCGAAAAATATCAGAGTATATATCTCTGAGAATTTTGTGTCAACGCCCATGGTGTCGTTAGGAGTTGTCAAACTGAAATCCAATTGCGGAGTTATGATTACTGCCAGTCATAATTCGGCTGAATACAATGGAATAAAGCTTAAATCAGATTTTGGAGGTCCCATGCCAGACACGGACGTAAGGGATATTGAAAACCTGATTTCCAGCGAATATGAATTTGATCTTGAAATGCTGAACTGGAATTATTTCATTGAGAGAGGCCTGATTCAGTATATCAACCTGGAATCGATTTACCTGAAAAATATTTATGACCATTTTGATATTGATAAAATAATCAAATCAAAACTTTGTTTTGCATTTGATGCGATGTATGGGAGTGCTCAAAATACTTTTAAAAGACTGATGCCGGATATCAGGATGTTACGATGCGAATACAATCCATCATTTCTGGGAATTCCTCCTGAACCTTTGCCGAAAAACCTTCATCTGCTTGAAGAATATATCCTGAAAAAAAAGGATATTGACTGTGCACTTGCAGTAGATGGAGATGGAGATCGCATAGCTTTGTTTGATGAAAATGCAACTTACATCGACAGTCATAATGTTTTTCTCCTTGTAATACATTATCTGGCAGGCTATAAAAAACTGGAAGGGAAAGTGATTGCAGGTTTTTCACTTACACATAAACTCGAGAAATTATGTACACATTATCATTTGAAAGTTATTCGCACTCCAATCGGGTTTAAAGAGTTTTCTCATTTTATCATGGATGAAAAAGTTTTGGCTGCCGGGGAAGAATCTGGAGGAATTACAACCGGGTCATATCTACCGGAGAGAGATGGTGTATGGATTGGAATTACAATTTGGAACTGGCTTGCTGAATCGGGGAAAAAGCTCAGTGAATTGATGCATGAAGTGCATGAAATAACGGGAACGTTTGCTTATGAAAGGATGGATCTGGAGTTGAATAAAAATATCCGGAACAAAGTTATTGAGGAATGCAGGCAACAGAAATATACTAAATTTGGTGAGTTTGCTGTTTCAAAAACAGAAGATCTTGACGGATACAAATATTACCTTGATAAAGAACGGTGGGTTATGATCAGAGCTTCAGGCACAGAGCCTGTAATCAGGATTTATGCAGAAGCAGAAAACAGAGAGATTGTTTCTTCTATCATTAATGCTGTTGTGAATACAATTCAAATTGCATGATTCGTTCAGATTACATTTACTTCTGTCTCAAGAGCAACACCAAACAGTTGATAAACCTTTTCTTTAATAAAATCTGCAAGTCCCAGAATTTCTTTCCCGGTTGCATTTCCATGGTTAATCAACACCAGTGGCTGGTGATCATGAGTCCCGGCATTTCCGGAACGGATCCCTTTGCAACCGGATTTTTCAATTAACCAGGCAGCAGATAATTTGTAACCTCCTTCGGGTGTTTCGTATACAGGAATATCCTTCATCCTTTTTTTAAGTTGTCCCATTGTTTCGGTATCGACAACTGGATTTTTAAAAAAACTACCTGCATTGCCATTTGTTTTCACATCTGGCAATTTAGAGCTTCTTATATTGCAGATCACAGTTCGTATCACCGATATGGTTCTTTCTTTTTCATGCTCTAATATCCGCTCGATTTCACCGTAACCGGTTATCAGGGAATGAGGGAATTTTTTCAGCCTGAATACAACATGTGTTATAAGAAAGTTGGATTTCAACTTGGTTTTAAATATGCTGCTACGGTAGCCAAATTCACATTCAGTATTCTTAAAAGTACAAGTCCTCTTATTGGAAAGATCAATGCCAATAACTTTATCAATGACGTCCTTTATCTCTGCTCCATATGCTCCAATATTTTGTAAGGGAGCTGCTCCAACATTTCCGGGTATTGCAGACAAGTTTTCCAAACCACCCCATCCATGCAATACAGCGTATTCAACCAGATTGTCCCAAATTATGCCACTTCCGACGTTAAGGATAATCTCTTTATTAGTCTCTTCAACAATGTTGATTTCTTCCAGTTTCGGATGGATTATCAAACCGTCAAAGTCTTTTGTGAATAATACATTGCTTCCGCCTCCAAGAATCAACCTGGGATGTTTTGTGAATAGTTTATCATCAACCAACTCATGCAATTCCGCCAGGGATGAAAATCCGGCAAAATACTTAGCTTTTACGTCTATCCCGAATGTATTATATTGTTTGAGTGGAAAGTTTGGTGTAAATTCAATCATGTTTTTCAAATTGTCGCAAATATACAATAGTTTTATGGTCTTTAATTTTAAAGATTTATCATTAAAAATACTACCAGTTTGATTCGTGTAGTTTCAGTTGTTTCAAATGATATTGTGACCGATAACAGGATCCACAAAATTGCCACATCTCTCAGCGAGAATGGTTATGATGTTACAATTGTCGGCAGACAACTGAGAGATTCACTTTTCTTAAATGAACGATCATATCGTACGAAGCGACTTCGCTTTTTAATAAACAAGGGGCCTCTTTTTTATGTCAACCTGAACCTCAGACTATTTTTTTATCTTTTGGGTTTCAACGGGCAGATTATACTGTCCAATGATTTGGATACATTGCTTGCTTGTTATCTGGTTTCTGTTTTGAAAAGAAAAAAACTTGTATTTGATAGCCATGAATTATTTTCTGAAGTTCCTGAATTGGTTCACAGACCATTAATAAAAAAAATATGGTTAATGCTTGAAAGCTTCCTCATGAAAAGAATCAAGTTTGGTTTTACAGTATGTCAGTCCATTGCGAATCATTACCAGCAAAAGTACGGCATCACATTCTATGTGATCAGAAATTTGGCCCGGTTTAGGTATGATCATGAATTCGAAAAAGAAGACAATTCTTCGGCCGAGACAGTGATCATTTACCAGGGAGTGCTGAATCTCGGGCGAGGTCTTGAATTGCTGATACAAAGCATGCAGTATTTAACCAATGTGAGACTCTGGCTTATAGGAAAAGGAGACATTGAAAATGAGCTGATACAACTTACCAATACATTAAAACTGACAGATAGAATAGATTTTCTGGGACGCGTGTCTTTGGAGAATTTATGGGAGTATACATCTCAGGCAGACATTGGAATTTCCCTTGAAGAAAATCTTGGATTAAATTATCAGTATGCTTTGCCTAATAAACTATTTGATTACCTGCAGGCAAGAATTCCGGTAGTAATTTCTGATTTGGTTGAGATGAAAGAAATTGTTAAAAAATACGATGTTGGAAAAGTTTTATATGACAGAAGTCCGGAAAAATTGGCTGGTATACTAAATGATATGATTGACAATGAGCTGGCAAACGGTTATTACAATACGAATTTGGAACTGGCAGCACGTGAGTTGTGCTGGGAACGTGAGGAAGAAAAGTTACTGAATCTGTTTAGACACGGGAGAAATTCAATATAGGCTTGTATTTCCGGATGGTGTATACCAACAGATAGTACAAAGCCAGAAACAGAGGAACAGAAAGAATCAACCAGATTCCAACAGCGGATAAATTAACCAGCCAAAGATCTTTAAGAGTAGCCCAGAAATCGGTTTTAAAAAGTTGGATATATTGATGAACAGTAAAACTAACTTCGTTTCCTTTTAATAAAGTGTCACCCATTTTCAGGAAAGGTATAAGAAGGGCTATCTGAATAGGATGAACAATGTAATGAGCAATCTGCATGGCAACGAAATTTAACCTGAGTGAGAGAGCAATTAATCCCACAATAACCGTAGTAGTTCCGTACAAAGGAATTAAGCCAACAGTTATGCCCAATGCCAATGAAACAGATAAACGTTCTATGGATATTCCTTCTTTGATTGCTGTTCTGATAGGGGATACAAACTTGCGCTCTGTCCAACCTTTGATCTTCTTCTTCATCTTCCTTTATTGCAATATCAATTCTTAATTATGTTATTTGTTCAGTAAATACGGTTGATTTCGTTAAAAGTTACCAAAACTAATTGTTTTTTTATTGAGAAACAAAAATCATACCTAAATTAAATAACAAAATGGAATACTTTACGTAGATTATTAATAAAAATTAATGATTTCTTAATATTCCTTATATTTGACCATGCGTGTACTGTTTCTCATTTTAATGATTTGGTATTCTTATTGTCTCAACGCACAAATATTCATTAATGAGTTTCTTTCATCAAATGTGAACGGAATTGTTGATGAAGATAATGAATACTTTGACTGGATAGAAATATACAATTCAGGTTCGGTCCCGATCGACATTGGAGGATATGCGCTTTCAGATGAGATTCTGATTACTGATAAATGGACATTTCCGGAATATTCCTTCAATGCAGGTGAATATATGTTAGTGTTTGCTTCGGGAAAAGACAGGAAAGAAATAGGGTTGACCTACCAAACCTTAATAGACTGGGGTGATACATGGGAATATATAGTTCCTGATTCGGAAATAGGGACAAGCTGGCGCTATGCAGGATATGATGCATCATCATGGAATACAGGGAGCAGCGGTTTTGGGTATGAGGATGGGGACGACAATACGGTGATTCCAACTACAATGAGTGTTTTTATCAGGAAGGAGTTTGTTATTACTGATCTGTCAAGCATTCAAAAACTGGTATTACACATTGATTATGACGATGGATTCGTTGCCTATGTGAATGGTCACGAAATAGCACGGATGAATCTTGGTAATCCGGGAGAAGAAATTCCTTTTGATCAGGGAACAAATGGCTTGTTGCATGAAGCGGAGATGTATCAGGGAGGCTCTCCTGAATATCATGAAATTACTGATCCCCAGACGATTTTAGTTGAAGGTGTCAATGTGATAGCCATCCAGGGGCATAATGTTAGTCTTACTTCTTCAGATATGTCTCTTATTCCGTTCCTGTCTATCGGAAGGTCCGGTTCAGGGCATACCGAACAGGTATCTCCGTATTTGTCATTTCCGGGCGAAGGTTTGCATACCAATTTCAAATTGAAAGCCGATGGTGAGAGTTTTTATTTGTTTGATCCTTTGGGTGTACTGGTTGATTCTGTAAGTGCTACCCTGCTGCTTAGCGATGTTTCATACGGAAGAAAACCGGATGGAACGGAAAACTGGTTTTATTTCGGAGAACCAACTCCGAAGGGACCGAACAATACACAGGGAGTCGATCAGCAAACCGGAGATACAGTTGTATTTTCTGTTATTGGAGGAAAGCATTTGGGAGGTACAACAGTATCACTTTCCTCAAGCAATCCCTCAGATCCTATTTATTATACTTTTGACGGTTCAATACCGGGAACGGATGACAACCTTTATACAGGACCTATACAAATAAATACCAGTACAGTTTTGCGGGCAAGAGTAATTGATCCTTTAAGTTTGCCCGGTCCGGTGGTTACAAATACCTATGCAACAGAACTTGACCACGATTTCCCAATTGTTTGTATATCCACTGAGCCTGATAATTTGTGGGATGAGCTTACGGGGATCTATGTACTTGGGCCGAATGCCGAACCCGATTATCCTTATTTTGGAGCTAATTTTTGGCAGGATTGGGAAAAACCGGTTCATTTTGAACTGTATGATGTTTCAGGAGAGAAAAAAATTGATCAGGGTGCAGGTACAAAAATATTTGGTGGCTGGTCGCGCGGAAGCGACCAGAAATCCATGTCCCTTTTTGCACGCAGTCAGTACGGCAAAGGTTCCTTTGAATACAAATTTTTTGCAGACAAACCTATTGAGAAATTTGAAGCTCTTGTGCTGAGAAACTCAGGCAATGATAACATGGGACTCCAGTTTCATGACGGATTTATGGCCGGCTTGACCAGTAAAATGAATACCGACAGACAAGCTTTTCAGCCATCTGCATTTTATTTGAACGGAGAGTATTGGGGAATACTGAACATCAGGGAAAAAGTGAATGAGCATTTTGTTGCAGAGAATCATCTCGTTGATCCTGAATCTGTTAATCTGCTTGAAAATGCCGGAAATATAATTTTCGGAGACAACACGGAATACCTTGAAATTATCAACTATCTGAATTCACATTCCTCACTTTACGACAACAGTGTTTATACATGGGTAGCAGATAAAATCTATATTGATAATTTCATCCAGTATCAATTGACACAGATCTATATTAACAATCGTGACTGGCCGGGAAATAATATCAAATTCTGGAATACCAATTCTGTTGAGAGCAAATGGAGATGGATATTATTTGATACCGATTTTGGTTATGGGATCTGGGAGGTAACCGATTACACTTTGAATACCCTGGAATTTGCCCTGGAACCAAACGAATCCGGTTGGCCAAATCCTTCGTGGTCTACCTTATTTTTACGGAGGATGGTTACCAATATAGGATTCAGGTACAATTTTATCAATCAATATTGCGACAGGCTTAACCAAGACTTTTTACCATCTGTTGCTATTGCCCAGTTGGATTCATTAAAAGATTTATTTGGCAGTGAGATTGTGTATCATATCAACCGCTGGTGGGGTTCGTATAACAACTGGAGTTCGAAAATTGAAGATAAAAAAACCTTTGCCCTGAGAAGACCTAATTACTCACGTGCACATATGCAAAGTGTATTCAATCTGGGAAATGAACAACAAATTACTATTGATGTATCAGATACCGAAGCCGGGAAGGTCAAGTTAAATTCTATCTATCCGAAAGATTATCCATTCTCAGGAATATATTTTAAAGATGTTCCCATCAAAATGACAGCTATCCCAAAGGCAGGGTATAAATTTGTCAGATGGGAAGGAACATTGAACTCAACGAATATCAGCATCAACTATGACATGGCTGCCGGTGGTAGTTTTACTGCTGTTTTTGAAGAAGCAGGAAGCTCAGACATTTCTGTTGTTATCAACGAAATCAATTACAATTCTGCTCCGAATCTTGACACTAAGGATTGGATAGAAATAGTGAACAACGGACAAACAACAGTGAATTTGAACGGTTGGCTGTTAAGTGATACAGGGCCGGATGACGGGTATTACTTTCCATCCATTACAATGGTACCTAATGATTATCTTTTGATTTGTCGGGATCTGGAAGCTTTTCGTACATTTTATCCCAACCGGCAAAATTCTGTGGGAGATATGCCTTTTGGTCTGAGCAGCAATGGGGATATGATTCGGTTGTATGACGATGAAGGTTACCTTATGGATGCTGTTGATTATTATATTTATTCTCCGTGGCCTGAAAATGCCAATGGAACCGGAGCAACCATTGAGTTAATACATCCTTCGTATGACAATACAAAAGGTGAAAACTGGCAGGCGGTTGGAATAGGAGGAACCCCCTGTGAACCAAATACAGGAGTATTATATCATGAAGAACAAAAAATACCAGATCCCTTAACTTCATCATTTGAATGTTTCCCAAATCCGTTCAGGGATTTCACAACAATTCAGTTTAATGTATATTTGGATGGGAATTATCGTCTGGAAATATTTGATATCAGCGGAAGACTTGTTGACGTTCTTGTGGATGAATATCTTACCGGCGGGACTTATTATATTGATTGGTACGGGAACGATCAATACAATGAACATTCCGGAAATGGAATATATACTGTTCGTCTTTCCGATAAGAACAATGTTGAGACAATTAAATTAATAATGCTTAAATAAATAAGAATCGATGAAAACTATTACTACTTTTTTTCTTATCCTTACTCTTGGTATAGGATTTACTGCTTGTGAAAAAGATCCGGGCAAAGGGGGAACTTCAACAATACGGGGTAAAGTAATAATCAGGGAATACAACTATGATTTTACAATTCAGAAAACTCCTGATTATCCCGGAGCAAAAGAAGATGTTTTTATTATTTATGGCGATGATGCGGTGTATGGGGATAAGTTTGAAACCAATTATGATGGAGTATACGAATTTAATTATTTGAGAGAAGGAAGTTATACTGTTTTTGCATATTCAAAAGATTCAACAAAAAATTATGTTTATACATCAGAAAAAATTCCTGTGATGCGACAGGTTGAAATTACTGCGAAAAATCAAACCGTTGAGGTTCCGGATATCATTGTCCTTAAATAGTAACAGATTCTGCGATGTTTAGAAGAAGTTTTTCGTTTTTCATTTTTTTGTTGCTTCCGGTTTTTGCCATGGGCCAGGAAGAAGATTTTCGAACCTGGTGGGATTTTGAACTTGAAGGCGAACTGTTTAACCTGGTAGATTTTTCTTTAGCTCCTGAAATCAGACTTTGGGATAACAGCACCCGCCTGGAAAGTTTTCTTGCAACTGCGGATTTATCAGTTCCCGTTACTAAGTTTTTGCGTTTTGGCCTTGAATACAGGCATGAGATAAACTATAAAAGAGAGGATCTGACAAGAAACTTGAACCGATTTGGCATTTATGCAGAACTGGATTACCGCATTGAGCGATTGAGAGTGGCTTACAGGGCTATGTACCATAATGAATACACGAATATTTACAGGGATGAAGAAGGAAAGATACCTGAGTCTGTACACAGGCATAAGATCAGTTTTAAATACAGGAGAAAAGGCTGGGATATAGCTCCCATGGTATCGGCGGAAATGTTTTATACCATCAGACCGAAGTGGAACAACTACCAGCAGAAGTTGAGAATTACTACAGGTCTTCAATATCGGTTAACGAAGGATATCAATATCAACCTGCAATACAAATACCAGCAGGAATATTACGAAAACAATCCGCTGACATCTCATATAATCAGCACAGGTATTGAATACGAATTGTAGTTCGTGTAATGAAGTAAATTAAAAATATAAGCACTCTGGCAGAGTGTTTTTTTTTAATTGTAAAAGCATAAATCACTAAATGTAAAACAACAAGTTAGAACAACTATGAATGTATTGGTCGAAATTGCAGGATGGGCCGGATCATTTGTCATATTGCTGGCATATGGATTGTTATCTGCCCGTAAAATTTCAGGCAACTCCCGTCTTTATCAAATGTTAAACATTTTCGGGAGTCTGTTTCTGATCGTAAATACCATCTATCATCAGGCAATCCCTCCTGCAACATTAAACTTTGTCTGGCTTGGTATTGGGGTGTTTTCTTTATTCAGGTCAACTTCTCATCGGAGAGAGGCAGGATGATTTTAGCTAGATATCAAAAATCCGGTGAAGGTCACTTCTATATAGTTCATAATTTTTCCTGCATTCGTTATACAATTCTCTGATGCCTTGTTCCTGTGAAATTGATCCTGATTGGATTTTTCTTTTTATTCCATTCAGCTTTAACCTAAGTGAATGACTGGTCAAATTTGGAGTATCCGGTCTCAATAACAATTCACGCCATTCTTTGCGTTTGATGGAGGGAATCATGGTAAAACGATTTAGGCAGACTATTAACAAGTTACAAAAAATATTCATGAAAAAAAAGTTGGTGCAAATTGTCATAATTGCTATTATAAAGCTACCGGAAAGGATATCGGAAATTTTTGAACATACAAATTGAATCTTCAGGACATGTTTTCCATTTTAAGCGATCCAAATGTCTTTGTTTCTTTTAAAATAAGCGTGAAAACTAATTGGGAATGAACATACACTAAGTAAAGCTTTATTTTTATCAATTAATTGTTGAAATTTACTCTGTAACTTCATTTTAACAAAAACTTTCAATCATGAATGCTTTAAAAATCCTTTTTATAATTCTGTTTGCATCTTTTGTTGCAATAGCAAGTGCAGTGGAATCTAAGATTAAACAGGTAGTAGTTTACCGGCAAGGGGCCAAGATAAGCAGAACAGCATCTGTAACACTTTCACCGGGTAACCAGGAGATCATCCTTGATGAATTGACTTCCACAATAGACCCAAATAGTCTTCTTGTGAATGTCAGGGGTTCTGCCATTCTGCTATCGGCCAGTGTGCGTACTAATTTTCTCGGATACAGGAAACTTCCTCAACGAATTAAACAACTGGAAGATTCATTAGTTTTAGTATCTGATAAAATTGACTGGTTGAATACCGAACAGGCAATATACCTGGGAGAGGAAAAACTCATTGTGGAAAATCAGAAAATAGTGAATGAGGAGGAAAAAATTACGGCAACTGATATAGCCCAGCTTGCTGATTTCTACCGAAACCGTCTTACTTCCATAAAAAAGAAAAGCTACCAGAACAATATTGAATTACGCGATCTGAAAGAGAAGAAAAAACGTATTGAACAACAACTTCAGGATCTTCAATATCAAAGAGGACAGAAAATGGGAGAGGTAGTACTGAATATCTCAGCCGAACAGGCTACCAAAATATCAGTAAATTTCTCATACATTTCGAGAAATGCAGGATGGTCACCTTTGTATGATATCCGCTGCCAGGGAACAAACAATCCTATTGATTTGCTTTATAAGGCCAATGTGTACCAGACAACAAGCTATGAATGGAATGACATTGACCTTGTCATATCAACAGGAAATCCGACTGTCAATAACGAGAGACCTGTTTTAAATCCATGGTACATCAACTTTTTTGAACCGGTTGTTACGGGTTACGGAGGATATGAAAAGAAGGCCCGTGCAGCTGCTCCTGTTTCTTCAAATATTTACCTGGAAGCCGACGAGGAAATTGCATTTGAAATGGAAAGTGAGGCAGCACCAATACCATACCAGGTAACACAAACTTCAAATCAGATGGCGATAGAATATGAGATCAGGGTGAAACAGAATATACCTTCAGACGGGAAGGAGCATATTGTACCTATCAGCAAATACGAGCTTCCTGCAAAATACAATTACCATACTGTTCCAAAACTTGATCAGCATGTATTTCTTCTGGCTAAGATTGGAGAATACAATCAGTACAATCTTCTTCCAGGCAGAACAAATATTTTTTTCGAAGGAATGTATATCGGACAGACTTATCTGAATCCTGAGGTTACAAGTGATTCGCTTATCGTTTCTCTTGGCAGGGATGACAGGATTAGTGTAAAAAGAAATATGCTGACTGATTATACATCGAAAAAAGTTGTGGGATCAAACAAAACAGAATTAAAAGGATATGAAATCATACTCCGGAACAACAAAAATCAACTTGTGTCTCTCGAAATCCTTGATCAATTGCCAATATCCAAGAACAAAGAAATTGAAGTAAAACTGGAAGAACAGGATGGTGCAACATTCAATGCAGATTACGGACGCTTGCTCTGGAAGGTTGACCTTGCTCCCGGAGATACGAAGAAAATACGTTTTGTATATTCTGTCAAGTATCCTAAAGACAGGCAAGTTTCCGGTATCTGAAAGTTGCAGTCACCGGAGGCGCTTCATCTGGGCTGAAGATTAGTTTCTTCAACGTATTGATGTTGGATCGAAAAAACAAAGTTCTGCGATGGATCATGGGATGAAGAATCAGGAAAATGAGAGAATTTATAAAATATATTGTAAAAGGGTTTTTTGGTTGGTTTGGACTTGATGTTGTCAGTAAAAACAGGATTATTATACCTCCGGTTGATACCCTGCAGCATAATACGGAAGAAGGTATTGACAGGTATTGGTCCGACACAGCCAGTAAAGATTTTTGGGATGCACCCGCGGCGCATGAATTTTATAGGAAGGTAGTGATAATACTGAAGGAAAATAAAATTGATCTGAATGGTAAATCCGTTGCCGATCTGGGATGTGGAAACGGGAATCTACTCTTATATATTAGCAGACATTATTCGGCAAAAGAATACTATGGTTATGAATATTCCAAGGAAGCACTTAAACTGGCTGCAGATATTTTCCCGCTGGCAAAGTATTCATATCATAATTTGCTAAATGAAATCAATCATAAATTCGACTTTATATTTTGCACTGAGGTATTAGAACATATTCTTCAGCCCGATGTAGCATTTATAAATATTGTAAATACTATAGCACCCTCTGGGGGAGCCATAATTACTGTTCCTGAGGGGAGGAACGATATTTCCACCAGGCATATAAATTTTTGGAGTCCTGAGAGCTGGCAGGTATTTTGTAATAAACATTTGTCTGCAGGATTGAACTGCCGGCATCAGCTGATTGATAACCTGCAGTGTACCATTATTAAGCGCGAATCCCAAACAGAGCGTTCTGCTTTCTTATAACTGAAATTTATAAAGAGCATAACTGACAGGTTGTATCTCTTGGCAGGGATCACAGGATTAGTGTAAAAAGAAATATGCTGACAGATTATACATCCAAAAAAGTTGTAGGATCGAACAAAACAGAACTGAAGGGTTATGAAATCATACTCAGGAATAATAAGAATCACCCCGTTTCTCTCAAAGTACTTGATCAATTGCCAATATCCGAGAACAAAGAGATTGAAGTGAAATTGGAAGAACAGGGCGGCGCCACATTCAGTGAAGATTATGGACGATTGCTCTGGAAGGTTGATCTTGCTCCCGGAATACGAAGAAAATTCGTTTTGTCTATTCTGTTAATACCCATAAGATGAACAGATAAGTAATTTTAAAATGCAATAGAAGATATCCATAATGTATGCTTAATATTGAGGTACATTATGGGTATTTTAATAAATCATGTGCCCTGTTTCCCTTGACTAATGGTACATGATTTTCCGAAATGTTCTGCAACAATTTAAAATATCGTCTTTCATGCTTTGCTTCAACCTTTGCAATCATTTTAAAAGCAATTGCTATTTCAGGAAATCCTTCTTCTTTAATAGCTTGGATTTATCAACATAAGTTGGAGCATTTTTGGGAGCTATGCCTTTTCTGATTTGCCTGTAATACGCATAAGTCAGAGGGTCCCTATTCTCATCAATGATTTCAGCCTGAATCAACTCTCCAATAAAGATCAAGTGGGTTCCCACGTCAGAAGTCTGGACCAGCTTACATTCCATTGTGGCAACAGATTCGTTCATTACGATAGGCACACCTGTTTCTCCGTAATTTATATCCAATCCTTTAAGCTTGTTTGTATCTCTGCCACTTTTATATCCGAATCTTCCAATAATATCGGAAGGCGTTTCCTGGCTTAATACTGAAATTGAAAATGCCTGGTGTTTTTTAATGAATTCTGCTGTATAATTATTTTTATTACAGCATGCAGCAAATTGTGGCGGTTCAGCAGTAACCTGAAAGATTGAATTTGAAATAAACCCATTCCCTTTGATTTTATCACCGGAACATACTATGTACAATCCGTAGGAAACTTTAAAAAGTGCTTCAAAATCTATCATAATATTATAGTATTGAGTTCGAAATTAAGATCAATAAAGTGGGTAGAATTAATATACTGGGATTACTCCTTTTCCAAATAATTTCTAAAATACATAAAATATTCTATTGTACTTAAACAGATTAAAGAAGTACGTGCATATAATGCAATTTATATTCTGTCATAGAAAAGTGGTGCTAATTCAGTCAAGGGTATTTTAAATAAATTGAGTCATGCAAAATAGTTTGGGAAAGGAATAATATCTTTTATAACCAACAAAAATTACTATTTTTCGCAATATTTTATCAAAAAAGCAGATGTATGACAAATGCAGTTTCTCTCAGGCAATTGACACTGACTGTTTTCAATGCCATGAATACCCGTGATTTCTCAGATCTGGAACAAAATATCACTGATGATATTTCATTCGATTTTCCTGGAGCAGGGCGCATTGAAGGAAGCAAAAGGGTGATTGTTTTTCTGAAAGCCCTGTTGAGAAAATACAATCAGTTGACATTTCATGTTTCAGATGTAATTGAAGGGAAACAAAAGACATGTGCTGTCTGGACAAATGATGGGGAACATGTCAGCGGCAAACTTTATAGTAACAGTGGGATTACCCTTCTGCACTTTTCCGGTGAAAAAATTTGCTTTATCAGCGATTACTTTAAAGATACTTCTTTTGTAGAAACTGCCTGACTTTTAACAAGGATAAACTCATGAAAAACGTTCTGGCATTCAACGGAAGCATCAGAAAAAGCGGGAATACGGCACTTTTGCTTAAGAGATTTTTGGATGGTGCCAAAGCAAATACAAGACGTATCGAATCCGTATATACTCACGAATTAAACCTTGAGTATTGTCGTGGTTGTCTGCGTTGCAACCTTGTCGGACGCTGCACTATACATAATGATGAATGGAATCAGCTCAGTGAAAAAATTCTTGATGCTGATGTGCTGGTATTTGCCACCCCGATTTATTTTCATCATGTTACGGCTCCAATGAAAAGACTGCTGGATCGGTTCCGTTCTTTTGTAAAGGTCTTGATCACAGAATCTGAACTCGAATATATACCCTGGCACAAGTGGAAGAAAGATTTTGTTTTAATTCTGACCATGGGTTCTTCCAATGCACTTGAAGCTGCTCCGATAATTGACCTGTTCAATTTCTTTAAAACAGTTCTGGGTCAGGAAAACAGATTGCATATTATTACGGCAACCAGGCTGGCTGTTATAAACCACTTGATTAAAACAAAAGAGGAACTTATTGAACTTTATGATAAAATGAATTTACCGCCTTATCTTGCCAGTGAAGATCTTAATAAAAACCGGGAGCTTATGGATCAGGCATACAAGCTTGGCAGAACAATTACAAAAAAAGAATAACCTTTTTCAGGTTAATTATCTGCTTATTTCAATGTTTCTGCAACTCGTGCAAGTTCTGTTGTTCCTGATGACTGAACAGTGGATGAAATCCTGTTTACAGAGGAATTAACAGGTGCTTGTCTGTTTCTTTGCCCTGCATAACCTGTTTTGCCGGCAGTTTTGTATGCACATGTTGTATGCGTTCCGCTATAGGAGTATGAATAATTCCTGTATTTTTGACAATATGATTCCTTTTTTTGTGACGAATTCAACTTTTTTACAAACGCATTATCCAGGGCCTTATTTAATCGTTTTATTTCTTTGGCGCTCTGAGCACAGTATTTTGTATCTCTGAGTCTGTTGTATTGAGGTTTTCGATTTGTGAATTGTAAAGAGATCAATGAAGGGTAGTAATGGCATCTGTAATAATTGCCTGCAATATAGGATGCCATTCCATAATCATTTCCTGTAAGATAGAAAAATTCATACAATTCGGGTTCATCGAAATAGTACCAGTATTTTTTTGTATACCAGTAATAGTAATCTGCCCAGTTTTCAATTCCATAATACGCGCCATTGTATTCATAGAAGATCATTCCATCATAAACCTGGGACAGTGAATCGCTGCATTCTCCGTATCCGGTAATTAACGGACTGCGACTTAACTGAAAAGCAATTGGATCTGACCATTCATAGTAAGGGACGACTCTGACCGGTTGAGATATAACATGAATGCTGAGGCTTGCGAACAATAAAAACGACAATGAGTATTTCATAGTGTTTGAATTGAGGTTGTGTTAGAAGTACAACAAAAATTGTACCGGAAAGACTCATTTGTTTTGATTTCCACGAGCAATTCACTCCCTTGAATTCATAAAGAGAATCAACCTTTCAATGATTAATTTGAAAAAGGCTGATTCAACTAAAGGATTTATTTTTATCTTGTTGCATCCAATGCATTAGAATTTCTGGTTACAGTATATTTTGCATTCACATTGTCATGAAAATAATATTCAGGTATTTCAGAGATTTTCATAAAGAGTATTACCATACAAAAATGTATGTTTTTATTGCTCTCTTTATTGTTACCCTGATTACTATAAACTATTTATTTGATATTGAAAACAGTTACATTGACAGGTATTATGGCAAACCTATCCGTATACTTTTCTATTTCTGTTATCATGCACAGGCTTATTTTGGTGTTTTACTGATCATTTATTTTTTTGGCAGGGGGAAGCTCTTGCTTTCCTCTGAGTTTTGGATTAAAAGCATCCTTGGATTCCTTATTCTATCGGTTGATCGCTCAGTGTTTCCTTATATTGCAGAAGTTCTGAAAAACTTTGTTCCATCTCATATATTCAAGTTCTGTCGTGAATTGGTATACAATGTGTATGGTTTTATCACCATCCTGGGAATGCTGGCAATCATGAAATGTATATTCGACAGACGGGAAGATTTTGGCATCTATGGATTGCGTTTCAGGAAAGTAAATTATCGTATTTATTTTTTGATGTTCCTTGTAGTTTCCCCGCTTGTTCTTATAGCATCATTTACACCTGATTTTATTGATTATTATCCTACCTACAAGGGATCGGGAGGTGTTCATTTTGCGAATTATTATCAATTTTCTAAAAAAATAAGCATGTTGCTGTACGAAACGGTATACCTCTCAAGTTTTTTAAATACAGAGGTCTTTTTCAGAGGGTTTTTGGTCATCGGTTTATCCAGACTTCTAGGGAAAAATGTTGTACTTCCTATGACTGCCGCATATGCAGTTTTGCATTTTGGTAAACCTATGGGTGAAGCCATAAGTTCGGTTTTTGGTGGATACATCCTGGGTATAATAGCGTTGTATAGCCGGAATATCTGGGGAGGAGTTTTTATCCACGGAGGCATAGCTTTTCTGATGGAAGTACTGGCTTTTATCAGGCAGTAAAGAGGCAGTCAGAAGCGTGAAGCCGGAAGCAAGAAGTTGCGAAAATGAGAGGGTGAGAGAGTGGGAAGATGAGAGAGTGAGATGGTTTCTTGATGCTGGTTGTTTGTTGCTGGGTGCTGGTCCGTTAACTGGAAAAATGAAGCCTTTGATTAGCATCCAACCTGAATCTCGATACACAGGAATGACCAGATTGCTTCGCTATGTTTGCTATCTTACAATAGTCACATTACCAACTACCGGATCGTGGTTATCAAGTTCAAGGATGAAACGATATACTCCCATGGGCAGGGGATTATCCGTTAAAGACATGCCATCCCACAAATATATTTCACCATAATCGATCCGGTTTGTAAATACAAGTTTACCCTGTTTGGTATAGATTTTCAAAAAACCTGCATCGCCATAACTTGGTGCTTTCCATAGTTCTCCTTCATCGGGCGCAAAGATAAAATCAAAGTCGCAGTCGACAGACGGTATACGGTAATTTCCTGTTTTTGTCATGCAATTGTATTTGTCTTTCAACCATAACATATAACTTCCTGGATATAATTTTTCAAATACAAATGATGGATAGAAATTTTTGCCATTGTCTATCGACACACTATACGGCGGTGTCCCTCCCTGAATTGATGTTTTCACAATACGTATTCTGCCAGTGGGTCTTTGTTCGCAACTTTCTTCAGTTTCTACCCTGGCAGAGATCACAACCTGGTTGCAATCCATACTATCTGTTCCATGATCGGCATGCGATTCATTATCATCAGCAACAGGCATAAGTTCCGGAGTTACAACTGTTGAATCGGAAACCTGCATCTTTTTTGCTTGTATGATATTGATTGTTTTTTCTTCCTGTGCTGTATCGGCTTTATTGGATATCTTTTCAATACCAGGCGTTGATGGTTTCTTATATAGATTTTCATGCATAGTTGGTGCGGCTTTTTTCTTGTTTATCTGAAATGATCCA
>Ga0315533_1000848_pt1 | contig 24893 bp, 23 predicted proteins | sample SalMarSW160130MG_FD_203081 | JGI IMG/M metagenome (GOLD analysis project Ga0315533, IMG submission 203081) | Salt marsh sediment microbial communities from the Plum Island Ecosystem LTER, Massachusetts, United States - Salt Marsh Sediment SW1601-30 ... | reverse complement strand
AATTACAAAATCATATAATAATCTTAAAACCTTGTGGGATACTCTTATAAAGGCTTTAGAAATTGACTATAAGCTTTGGCTGGCTAAGCTATTAGACAATAATGATGCGCCTGATTGCGTAAAGGGTTTATTAAAAGAAGAGAATGAAGATATAAATAAATTAAAGTCTTGGAGAGATGATTTTTTGGCACATTTTAATGAAAAAACTTTTCGTGAATGGGGCGACTTTATAACAAAAAACGAATTAAAGGAAGAGTTTTTTGAAAATATATTTAACAGAATAATAAAAGCTGCTTCAGAATATAGTGTTAAAATGGGCTGGTCTCTTAATCTTGAAGAATCATCAAAACGAATAAAAGAAGAAACAGAAAAAGAAGCGCAAGTTTTATCAGAAAAAATTGATTCAGATATTTGATTATTATTCTGCGCACAAGATGCGTTGTGGGACGTTCAGCATAGAAAAACCGCCGTTTGGGCGGTAAGCAACATCATTATATAGAAGGAGCTAAATCAGGCACATAAATCTCTCCAACTTCCATAATTTTAGTTCTAACGTCGTCCACGATGCGGAGCAGGCTAGTGCACAGTTCGAGGGACCTAGAGGCATCAAAATAGTTCAAAGCTGTAATTAGCTCAATAGCTTCGCAACACTTCAATAGGTGATTTCATGTTTAAGGCCATATGAGGTCTTCCAGTATTATACCATAAAAGATATTCAGGTATTTCTTTCTTCCAGCGCTTTAAGCTTCTTGGTATTTGAGAAAGACATTCTTCTTGTAAGGTTCTGTTGAATCTCTCTAAGTGTCCATTATCAGAAGGAGTTCTGATTCTAGAATGTCTATGATTAAATCCTTGATTTGTTAATAGTTTAGTAAAGTGTTTTGAAAACTCTGATCCATGATCTGATTGTAGGGTTAAGAACTCAAAAGGAGATATTGTCTGAGCTTGTTCAATGAACTTAAAGCTTCTTTCGGCACTTATTCTATTAACAGGATAAGCATGAGTCCATCTAGAGCATACATCTATTAAGGTATATACGTACAATCTATCTTTTGGATATCCGTCCCAGATAGTGTCTATTTCAACTAAAATACCTGGTTTCTCAGCTTTAGGACGTTCTGGATACTTGTGCCATTTCTTCCATTTAGAGAACCTTGAACAATTATTCCTTTTAAGTGTTCTTTTCACACTAGATAGACTTACTTTGTATCCATCTTTTACTAGAAGATAATGAAGAACCTGAGCACATCTTCTATACTTCTTACGGTAATCTAGAATAGATTGAACTACTTCATTTGATAATTGCTTTGGATGACTATGAGGACGAGAACTTTCTGTGGGAATAGGAGCTCCGGATCTTAATGGTTTAGCTTTATTCATCCACTTACAAACAGTTCCAGGGCTTACCCCCATATACCTTGATGTTCTTCTGATTCCCCAGCCTTGACGAACAAGGTTAACTGCTTGCAGGCGCACTTTAGGCATATTAGGGTTATTTGTATATGACATATACATATTATTATACCCTAAAGTGTTTCCAAGCTATTGAACCATTACAAAAGCTTGACTTTTTCTGACAATTTGCTATAATAGTAGCGTAAAACAAAACATCGGGTTTTGTTGCATTAAATGTTCTTTTTAAAGAAAGGAGGACGATAACAATGGCTAAAACATTGATTACGTCCGGTCAAGAAAAGCAGTACAAGAGGTTTTTTGATGATGCTCGAGACAAAGCCTTAAAAGAGGTTAATCTTGGAAAAGATGGCATGCAGGAACTCATCGAGAAAGGAGACGAATTTCAGTCGCGAATTATGATTGCCATTAAGGAGCTTTCCGTAAGCAATCAGTTCGCTGACGAAGAAGTGGAGTCGAGCTACGGTTACCTCTCGGGTTACAAGCCCAAGGGCATCACCGGTCAGACAAACCGTCTGCGTGAACTCTTTCATGGTATTGGCTACGCCGATGAGAAGCTGGCCAAAGCGAAGCTTCCTCCGAACGCCGAAGGATGGTTCGCTATTCCAAGATGGGAAAAGATTGCATCGACTTATGGCGAAGCCGTACAGAAGGTGCTTGATTTGATCAAGCAAACTCGAGACGGTAAATTCTACAATTACCGTAAAGGTAAACTCGGTTCACAGCATCTGCGTCAGCGCGCCAAAACAGCTAAGATGTTTCAGACTATAGGAGACGAACAGAAAGATTACGATATTCTTATTGTTCCAGCTCAGTTTGGCCTGAATCATCGTGGCAAATCCGTTCGTCGGGTACGCGAAGTTATGAGTGCTTCTGAGTTTGGTCTTGGTGCATTTGCAACCGGTATCATGCTTCTGACGCATCCCGAGCGTCTCCAACACTATGACGATCTTTGGATAGATTGTGCTGGCGATGAATATGCTCCTGGCGCTGGCGACGTCTTTTCTCACGCTCCGTACTTCCTCTTCTACGGCGGCCTGGTCGGGTTCGGCGCGAGCGGGATTGACGACCCGCTCGACTACTACGGTTCTGTCTCTGGGTTTGTCCCGCAGTCTTGAACCTCGAAGTCTTGAGTTCTTGAGTCTTTTGACTCCTTGTCTTTTGATTCTTGAATTCGCGACAAATTTTAAGGGTTATCCGTGTTAGTATGGATAACCCTCTTTTTTTATCTCAAAAACTTGCTTCTTTTTTAGAATTCAATATACTTATAAATGAGCTTAGGCTAATGTATGGTAGTTTACGGATTACTGTCGCCGAACTCTCTCTTCAAAGAGATTTTTCAACCAGAGTCTTGACGACTACGGTTTTCAAGAGCGTGTTGTTTTGAGGAGACTGCTTGCCCTCATCTAACGCAGGTGTTTGTTTTTACGGACTGCTGCTAAATAAAATTCAGGGTTGAGAGAATATGGTCTCACTTTCAATGAGAAGTAAATCTCTATACCTGGTGGTTCAGATGGATGAGTGGCAAATATCCTGACGCTGACGACGACTTTTCTCACGCTCCGTACTTCAACTTCAACGACGGCAAGGTCAAGTTCGACACGAACAGGATTGACAACCCGAACGACAACTACGGTTCTGTCTCTGGGTTTGTCCCGAAGTCTCATCTCATAAATGGCGAAAGGGTGTCCTTATCAGACACCCTTTCGTTTAATTGGATTTGGAAGAACGAATCCAACCGCCAAGCATACGTCCAATCTCATCAACCATAGTTTCAAGAGTTACATATTTTTTTGAGTCTATGGCTTTGATATCTTTCAAGAGACGGACAAAGACACGAAGTACATTCAACTTAAGGCTAGCTTCTTTGAGCGTAGGAACCTTTTCCTTTTTGGTCTGGCTACTTGCTAACAAAATCGCTTCAATAACATCTAATGTTGCCTGCTCGCATCGTTCGAATACGGTGAATCGATCATTTTTCGGTATCACTTTCCGATAGCTATGAAGAGTCTTGTACAAATCGTACGATGTTTTAAATATTGGTATATCAAATTCGTTCATAATATGAAATTATTTAATGATTTATTTTCACAGATAATATCTCCAGAAAACCTCTTTTTGGCATGGGAGGAATTTCGAAGTGATAAGCAGAAGAAACTCGATGTGTGTGATTTTGAACTCAATGTAGAACAACATATTTTCAAACTGCATCGAGAGCTTAGGAACAAAACGTACAAACACGGTCCCTACACCGGCTTCTATATTAATGACCCTAAACGTAGGCATATTCACAAGGCCACAGTGCGAGATCGGGTATTGCATCATGCTATATTTCGTATCCTAAACCCAATCTTTGAGCCGATGTTTATTCCAAATTCTTTCTCGTGTCGAGTCGATAAAGGAACTCATAAGGGTGTGCTTGCGTTAGATCAGATGATCAGAAAAGAAAGTGCCAACTATACAAAACCTTGTTTTATTCTTAAATGTGATGTAAGGAAGTTTTTTGATTCTGTAAATCATAAAACTCTACTTGAAATACTGGGAAGAAAGATTAAGGATGCCGAGACAATGTGGCTGCTTGGTGAAATCGTGAACAGTTTCTCAGAGGGACAAATCACACTTTTTGAAAAGCGAGGTTTGCCTATCGGCAATCTTACTTCCCAACTATTTGCCAACATGTATATGAATGAACTTGATCAGTTTGTAAAACATGAACTAAAAGTAAAGCATTACGCACGGTACACTGATGATTTTTTAATAATATCCCAAAATACAGAATATCTAGAGAAGCTTGTAGAGATTATGGATTCTTTTATGGGCAAACATCTTAAACTTTTGCTTCATCCCGAAAAGATTTCTATCCGTAAATTTAATCAAGGTGTAGACTTTTTAGGGTATATCGTTCTGCCTCATTACAAACTTGTACGGACAAAAACCCGCAAGCGTATTTTTAGAAAAGTGAAAGATCGAATAAGAGAATACAAATGTGGTTTAATTGATAAAAACTCTCTAGATCAGTCATTTCAATCTTATCTTGGTATCCTTAGTCATGCGGACGCATTCATAATAAGCAAAGAACTTAAAAATAAATATTGGTTTTGGTTAAAAGAGTGAATAAGCTTTTCAAATATTTTCATAATTAAGTTTTTATTTGCAGCAGTTGGGCATGAAATCGCGTTTTGGTAATGGCCATCTTTTTTCCAATCCTTCAAGTGATATTTTCAAGCTTTCTTCTTCGGTAATACTATATTCTTTTCTTAATTTTTCTTTACAGCTATCTGTTAATTCTGATACTTCATCTGCATATTTATATATATCAGCCGTTATAAATTCAGGGCAATATTCACACCCAGGATAATAGCGCTTCATCGCTTCTAAATCAGCCCAGGCTTCACACTTAACAATTTCTGTGAATATTTCTTTTCGTGTCGCTTCGGTTAATCCAAAGAGAGTTTCTTCTTTTACTTCTTTGATAGATTCAAGGGTTTTTTCGTCAATGTGGTAGATAATTTTATACGAGTCTCTAACATTGCTTTTTGCTATTTCTTGGGTCATGCCTCCCCATTTTCCGTAAGGACACCATTCTGCATAACCAATGGTAGGATTTCTTCCTTCTAAACTTTCTTCACTTTCCCAAGATTGAACTGCAATTTCATCTATATCTGAATTTTCTGTAGATTTTTCTTTGATAACCTGAGCTAATGTAGATTTTAGTTCTTCCAAAGTAATATCGGAAGGCACTATTATTTGATATTTCATTCTAAAATTGAGGGGTAATTTTTCTAATTCTTGAATAGAGTAATCGGATAATTTTTTATCTCCTAATGCCTTGATGCTTATATCTTCTTCGTTGGCTATTTCATAATCTCTTACTTTATCTTGTTGAATATAGTTTTCAAAAGAAAATTTCTGTTCAGAAGTTTGGGGCTGTTCTTGAGTTTCTTTCTTTTCTTCGTCACCCCCAACAGCAATAGCAATAATTATTATTACGAAAATAATAATTAACCAGAACCACCACTTTTTCCAAATTGATTTTTTAGGTTTTGTTTCGTTAGTCATAATTTATCTTTTTTAGATTTATATATTTACACGACCTTTACTATGTGGCGGCATTAACACAAAGCTCGCCGCCAGCGATGGCCTTACGGCCACCCATACCCCTTTCGGGATATGACCCTCGCAGGTGCTCTGACGACGAGCTTAATACCTACGAGGGTTTTTTATGCCATGCCCTATAAAAAGTTATAAGGGTTAGGCAATATTTAATTGTCTGATTTTATTATACACAATTCTGTTTATTTTTCCAGATAAATCTTCTTTTTTTTCAATACTAACTTACTTTTTAAACAAGAAAGCAGTTCTCTTTTTTCAAAAATATTCCCTTCTTTCAAGATGTATTTTGCGTAGTTTCTTATATCTATTTCTTTTTGTTTTATCGTGTTTTCTTTTGATATACCGAGAACGCCGTTTCTGAACTTATGATAACGTTCTACTTCTTTTTCTAATTTTTCTCTCATTCCAATCTTATCTAAATTAACCTTATCAATAATATCCAACAGTTGGCTGATTAAATCTTCTTCTTTTAAGTATCCGCATTTACAATTATGGTCTTTAGCTTTAGTACATCCGTAATACACGTGTCTATTTACGCCTCCATCTTTCAGTTTTCTGAACTTTTCATCGGCGGTAATACCCGAGCCACAAAGGCCACATTTTATTAATCTGGTAAATGCAAATTCTTTACTTTCCGACCTAACAATATGGTCTCTCGATAACCGTTGTTGTACTTTATCGTATAATTCTTTTGATATCAACGGCGAGTGTTTTCCAGTATACCAATTTCCGCTTTCGCGAGGATACTCAAAAACACCGTAGTAGAAAGAATTTCTAAGGACTAAATAGATATTGCCAAGCGAGAGATATTTATCCGTCTTGGTGGTAAATTTAACTTCATTTTTCAGCCAGTAGTACAGTTTTCTGCCACTCCATTGCTCGTAAGCTACTTTTTCAAACATTTGTTTAATAATTGGTGCTCTTTTTGGATCTACTAATACATAACCCTTTCGGTCAACTCTTTTCTCGTTTAGATAACCGGTTGCAGCAGTGCTTAGCCATAATCCCATTTCTGCTCTGGCCTTTAATCCTCTTTTTACGCTTAGGCTTTTATTATCATTTTCAAGCTTGGCCTGGCTGCAAAGAATCATCAGGAGGAATTTCTCATTAGGCGAATCGGTAAATTTCTGTGAATAGGTTCTTATTCCGTAGAGTATCTTTTGGTCCATTAAATCCACTAAAGATCCTAAATCTCCAGCGTTTCTACTTAGTCTATCTGGTGCCCAGGTTAAGATAGCATTGAATTTTCCAGCTCGAATGTCTTTAAGGATTTCATTAAATACCGGTCTTTGCCCAACTGCTTTTGCCGAATGACTTTCTTTTCTTATTTCAACCACATCTAATTTTTCTCGTTCTGCGATAGAGAGCATTTCCTTAATTTGAGAATCAATGGAAAGAGCTTGAAGTTCATCAGCTTCTGTTGACTTCCTAGCATAAAGACAGTAACGAAGGGTAGGAGAGATGATGGGGGTTTGGTGGTTATTGAGTTGGATTGGTGTTGCTTGTTTCATAGTCATATAGATGTTATTAATCTCTATATTCGACCTTTGGGACAAGGATGCCGCAACCCGGCTAGTGAGTCCAGCCCCCATCAGTTGGTAACCTGTTGGTAACTTTACTAGTTATGATGCAATATTATAGGCGAGGGTTTTGTTAATTCTGATAGTTCTAGTCTTTTCTGGTTTTTTATTCCAATCTTTTCCGTAATCAAGTTCAATAGCTTTTTCCAGTAGCGCACTTTCTTCGGGAGTTAATTTTCTATTATCATGCTCAGGAGGTTTTAGAGGTTGAGGTTTTTCGGAATATGCAGGATGCCTGTGTGCTAACCAGTACCTTGTAGCGGGAAAATTCCTATCTTTTATTAATGTAATGAGCGTTGCTTCGGCTAAATCATTTATTAAATTTACACCTTTCTCGAGAGCTTTTCTCGCATCTTCCGCAAATTTTTTATTTCTCGCAATCCATCTATAATAAGTCGCTCGTGCAACCCCGGCTCTTTTCACGGCAAATTCTATAATAGGATTTTTTTCTAATTCCTCGATTAGAATCTTTTTTTGTTTCGAAGTTTTCATTTCTTTCCTTAGTTTATTTATTTCTTATTTACTTCGACTAGTGGTAAATATTTGTAAGTGAAAAACTGTCGACTATCACTCTTTAGCAAATAAAAACGCCCGGACATATACCCGTACTTTTGTACAGATAGATGTCCGGGCGTTCCGGACTTGCTCGATTAAATTTTCAACTTACAATTTAATAGTAATCTGACTATAAATCCGTGTCAAGTGTGCTTATTCACGTTTCGCTTTTTTATAGCATACGTCATCTCAAGTGATTTTACAGTAGTTGCAAAATAGCCGCCGCAATCACAACTTATTTTAAATCGCCCTCCCGCGTCGTGATCAACTTCAACTTTTACATGTATTGGTTTTCCTTTACTGTATTTTATTAAGTAGATTTCATTTCCTCTTATTTCAGCAATCGGTTTATTGCATTTTGAGCAGCGGAATAAATTTCTCGCAAATTTGTTTTTTTTCTTCAAATCCATAATTACTTTACTTTCTTCTTAATTGATTGTAAACTAATGGTAGGTTTACATTATTATACAATTAATCATGGATAAAAACAAATTACCAGAAATACTGACAATGAAACAAGCTTGCGAGCTGTTAAATGTTCACCCCAACACTTTGAGGAATTGGGACAATAAAGGCATCCTTAAAGCCGTTCGTTTTGGGACTAGGAAGGACAGAAGATATAAGAAAGAAGATATATTAAAATTGATTAACCATAAAAAATAAATATGAATTCAGATTTAACATTTATTACAAACGAAAAAAATAGAAATCTTTTAGAAAGATTTAAGGTTCTCATTAAAGATACCCAATTTTTCGATGTTTTAGTTGGGTATTTTTTTACAAGCGGATTCCATGCTCTTTATAAATCTCTGGAAAAAACAAAGAAAATCAGAATTCTAATTGGCATTGGCACAAATAAGCAGATTGTTGACCTTGCTCAAGAATCTGAAAATTTAAAGCAAAACGCTTTACAATTTTCTTCAGCAGAAATAAAAGAGCAATTCTCAAAAGAAACAGTTGAGGAAATGAGCAGTTCTGAAGACAGCCAGAAAGTTGACGAAGGTGTTGCCAAATTTTCGGAGTGGCTAAAAAAAGGCAAGTTAGAGATCAAAGCTTATCCTACTTCAGATATCCATGCCAAACTTTACATTATGACTTTTGCAAAAGGAGACCGTGATATAGGTAGAATTATTACTGGTTCAAGTAATTTCACCAAAGCAGGATTGATAGATAATTTAGAGCTTAATGTAGAGTTGAAAAACAGAGCTGATTATAATTTTGCTTTAGAAAAATTTAATGAGCTTTGGGAAAACGCGGTTGATGTAAGCGACAAATACATTGAAACAATCAAAACAAAGACTTGGTTAAACAATACCATTACTCCTTATGAGTTATATCTTAAATTTTTATATGACTATTTTAAAGACGAATTAAAACAAACAGAAGAAGTTTTTTATAAATATGTGCCAATTCAGTTTAAAAAATTAGAGTATCAAGAACAAGCGGTTTTAAATGCCAAGAAAATTTTAGAGGAATATGGCGGTGTCTTTGTTTCTGATGTTGTTGGACTAGGGAAAACTTATATTTCAGCTATGCTTGCTGGTCAACTTGATGGGAGGAGTTTAGTTGTAGCACCACCAATGCTTTTGGAAAAAGACAACCCCGGTTCTTGGCCAAATGTTTTTTCTGACTTCAGAGTGTCAGCCGATTTTGAATCTTTAGGTAAATTAGAGCATCTTATTAGACGAGGCACAGATAAATATAAAAACATTTTCATTGATGAGGCGCACAGATTCAGAACAGAGACAAATATAACCTATGAGAATTTGGCTCAAATTTGTCGTGGCAAACGAGTTATTCTCGTTACAGCCACGCCTTACAATAATTCTCCAAAGGATATTTTGAGCCAAATCAAGCTTTTCCAAAAAACCAAGAAAAGCACGATTCCCAATTTACCGAACTTGGAGTTATTTTTCTCTAAACTTGAAAAGCGACTTAAAGGATTAGACAGATATAAAGACCGCACAAAATACATTGAAACTGCCAAAGAAAACGTGATTGAAATCAGACAAAAAGTGCTTAAATATCTTATGGTTAGAAGGACAAGAGCAGAAATTGAAAATTATTTCAGTAAAGATTTGAAAAATCAGAAACTTAAATTTCCTGAAGTGGAAAACCCGGAAGCAGTTTTTTATGAGTTAAACAAAGAAGAAGATGAGATATTTAATAAGACGATTGAGCTTATCACCAAGAAGTTTAAGTATGCCCGTTATATGCCTTTGCTTTATTACAAAGGCAAATTGACTCAACCCGAAGAAATATCACAAAGAAATATGGGAAGGTTTATGAAGATTCTTTTCATTAAGCGATTAGAAAGCAGTTTTTACGCTTTCAAGAAAAGCATTGAGCGTTTTATTATCTATTATGAGAAGTTTTTAAAAGAGCTTGAAAATGGCAATGTCTATGTGAGCAAAAAATATACTTATAAAATCTTTGAGCTACTTGAAAATGATGACGAGGAAAAAATCCAGCGTTTAATAGACGAAGACAAAGCTAAAAAATATCCAGCCAAAGATTTTAGAAAAGAACTAAAGCAGGATTTAAACGAAGATTTGGAGACTTTAAAAGAAGTCCAGAAACTTTGGCAAAATGTCAAACGCGACCCAAAGTTATTGAAATTTGTCAAAATGCTTTCCTCTCATCAGATTTTAAAAAAACACAGATTGATAGTTTTTACTGAATCAAAAGAAACCTGTGATTATCTTGCCAAGAATTTAGAAAAGGCATTTCCTAATCAGGCATTATCTTTCTCTGGTGGTTCAAGCGCCACTACTAGAGAAAAGGTTATTGAAAACTTTGATGCCAGAGCTCGTTTCCCAAAAGACGATTACCGGATACTGATAAGCACAGAGGTATTATCAGAAGGTGTTAATCTTCATCGTTCTGATGTAGTTATCAATTATGATATTCCGTGGAATCCAACTCGGCTAATGCAGAGAGTTGGTCGTATTAACCGCGTTGATACTACTTTTGATAAAATTTATAGCTTTAATTTCTTCCCAACTGTCCAATCAAACATTCAAATAAAACTCAAAGAAGCAGCCGAAGCCAAGATAAGAGCTTTCATTTCTTTGTTAGGAGCAGACGCTCGACTATTAACTGAAGGCGAGCCAATTGAATCTCACGAATTATTTAACCGCTTAACTTCCAAGAAAACAATTACTGGTGAAGACGAAAAAGAAGAAAGCGAACTCAAATACTTACAAATTATTAAAGATATTCGCGACAGCAATCCCGACTTGTTTGCTAAAGTAAAGCAATTGCCTAAAAAAGCCCGAACAGCTAGAAAAGAAAATAAACAAATTAACTCGCTTTTGACTTATTTCCGTAAGGGCAAACTTCAGAAGTTTTTTATTATTGGCAAAGCAAAACCGCAGGAACTAGATTTTATTTCAGCAGCCAAGTTATTAGAAACAACTCAAAGTATAAAACGAGAGAAGCTCGGTAAAGATTTTTACGCACTCCTTGATAAAAACAAGAAAGCGTTTGAGTCAGCAACAATAGAAGAAATGCCAGAATTAAAAATGAGAGGCGGTAGAGATACTGCTACACAGATGTTGAAAATACTAAAAGCCATAAGAGATTTTAGAAAATTTACTGAAGACCAAGAACTTTATTTGAAAAAAGTAATGAGAGAATTAGAAGAAGGCGGTTTACCAAAACAGACAAGCAAAAAGACACTTCAAGAATTAAACAAAGAATTAAAGGGTGGATTAAATCCTTTAAGGATTTTAGCAGTTCTTCAAAAAAATATTCCCAGCGATTTGTTGAAAGAGCATATCGTTGAAAGCTCTGCTCAAACCTTAGGGCCAAGAGAGGTAATCTTATCCGAGTATTTCACCAGTTAATATGGAGAAAAGTTCAGCAGCCAAAATAGTCAGCCAAACTTTCCAGAACCCTTTTGATAGGGACTCTTTTGTTTATTTCATTAAGAGCTTGTTAAACCACATTGAAGCAGCTCCGTTTGTTTATCGTGGCAACTTTATTCCTGACGCTTATAAGCCCTACATTAAGACACTTGAACGAATAGGAAAGTATCAAGACAAAGACGACAAGAAAATTGATTTGCTTATAGTTCATCTTAAAAAAGAAAAGTCGCTTGAACGGGCCCGAACAATGCAAAGGAATTTCATTGCTTGGTATTTGAACGGAAGCCGGGGCGACATAATGAAAGACGCAGCTTTGGTTGCTTTTGTTTCTCCTAATTCAGACGACTGGAGGTTTTCTTTGGTTAAAATGGATTACCGTCTTGATGCTTCAGGCGAAAAAGTAAAAGTAAAGCAAGAATTAACACCGGCCAGACGACTTTCTTTTTTAGTTGGCAAGACCGAGAGCAGCCATACTGCTCAAAGTCGTTTAGCGCCGATTTTGCAAGATGATGACAACGAGCCAATGCTTAAAGATTTAGAAGACGCTTTCAGTATTGAAAAAGTCACCAAAGAATTCTTTGAAAAATACCGAGGACTTTTCTTAAAAGTTAAAGAAGCTCTTGACGAAGTTGTCAAAAAAGACAAAAAGATTGAACAAGATTTTAAAAGAAAAAATATTGACACGGTTAATTTTACCAAGAAACTTTTAGGACAAATCGTATTCTTGTATTTCTTGCAGAAAAAAGGTTGGTTTGGCGTTGAACGAGATGAGGATTGGGGAACTGGTCCAAAAAACTTTTTAAGGTTGCTCTTTGAAAAAGGAATTGCTAAATATGGTAATTTTTTCAATGAGATTTTAGAGCCACTTTTTTATGAGGCATTAGCAGTTGAGAGAACAGATGATTTTTATAGTCGTTTTAATTGTAAAATTCCATTTCTCAATGGTGGACTTTTTGACCCACTCAATAATTATGATTGGATTCATACGGATATTTTATTGCCTAACGAGTTATTTTCTAATAGTGCCAAAACAAAAGAAGGCGATATTGGCACAGGAATTTTAGATATTTTTGACCGTTATAATTTTACAGTTAAAGAAGACGAACCATTAGAAAAAGAGGTGGCGGTTGATCCTGAAATGCTTGGTAAGGTATTCGAAAACTTATTAGAAGTTAAAGACCGCAAGTCAAAAGGCACTTATTATACTCCGCGTGAAATTGTCCATTATATGTGCCAGCAAAGTTTAATCAATTATTTAAAAACAGAAACAAAAATTGAAGAAGAAAAAATAGAGAGAATTGTTAAACAAGATGTTCTTCTTACGAAAGACGAATATTTGAAATGGAAAAAAGAAAAACAGAAACCTAAAAATAAAGCGCTCGCTTTATGGGAAGGTGAATGGAAAGTTTTAGATAAAGCTTTGGAGAATATCAGAATAGTTGATCCAGCTTGCGGTTCTGGGGCTTTCTTGGTTGGAATGTTGCAGGAAATAGTAAGAGCAAGAAAACTACTCCAGCTTTTTAACAACCAAAAAGAAAGTATTTATACAATAAAGGAAAAATCAATAAAAAATAGTATTTATGGCGTTGACATTGACCCGGGCGCAATAGAGATTGCTAAACTCCGTTTATGGCTTTCTTTGATAGTTGAAGAAGAAGATATTAAACAAATAAGACCTCTGCCAAACTTAGATTATAAAATCATCTGTGGCAACTCTCTTTTAGGAATTGAAAAAAATCTTCTTAATTTTCCTTTATTTGATAAACTCGAGAAACTGAAGCCACTATTTTTTAACGAAACGAATAATAGAAAAAAACAAGCATACAAAAACCAGATTGATGAACTGATTGAAAAAATTACTAATGGCTACAAAGATTTTGATTTTGAAATTTATTTTTCCGAAGTTTTTCATGAGAAAAAAGGATTTGACGTTGTAATCGCAAATCCTCCGTATATCAGAATTCACAAACAGGAACAGAATAAAAGAATTAAAGAATTTATAAAAAAAACATATATCTCCGCCTATAAAGACTTTGACTACTATGTCCTTTTTATTGAAAAAGGATTAAATATTTTAAAAAAGGATGGAATTTTAACTTATATTACACCAGATAAATACTTAGTAAGAGAATATGGCTCAAGGGTTCGAAGTTTAATATTGAAATACTCTATTGTGGAATTATTTGATTTATCTCGGGCTACTGATATTTTTGATGCAGCCACATATCCTTTAATAAGCATTATTCAAAAAAATAATAATTTAGATGAGGTTACAACCAAAATCGCAAGAACTATACAGAATTTAACTAACCAATACAAAAAAGTAGTTATTCCAAAACAAAGATGTGTCGATAACGATAGAATAGAAATAATAGAACCTGAAGCGAATAAATTACTAATCAAAATTTTCACACAAAGTTCTAAATTATCAGATATTTTAAAATCCGATCAACTATTCTGTGGGACACCGCGAGCAAAAGATTATCATTCTTGGGCTAAATATATCTTTGGTTCTAAAAAAACAAAAAAATGCCTGCGGGTGTTGGTTTGCTCCAATATACAACCTTATGTGATTAATCACAAAAAGAAAGTTAGAACAGTCGGCTTATCTATTTTCGCTCCTTATTTTTGTAATACAGATCAGCTAATTTCTGAAACGCGTTGGAATAAATTTACATTTAAACCAAAAATTCTTATTCGCGGAAATGATACTAGAATAACTGCGTCGCTTGATAAAGAAGGCTCTGTCTTTATTGGAATCTATGCAATTAAAGTTTATAGCAATATTGCTGATGATTATAAATATCTATTGGCTTCTCTGAATTCAAAGTTATATCAATGGATTTTTTCCGCTCAAAATCCTTCAATAAAAATTGGTGGAGAATTTTTTTCTATCAACTCACCGCATATTTTAAAATTACCATTTAAGAAAATACCACAGAAACAAAGAAAATTATTTAATGAATTAGTAGATAAAATTCACGTCATTACTAAAAATGAGGATTATCTACAAAATGAAGCTAAACAAAAAAAGGTCAAAGAATACGAACATCAAATTGATAAAATGGTTTATAAACTTTACGGCTTAACAAAAGAAGAAATTAGAATTGTAGAAGGATCTTTTAATAAATAGATTATGGATCTAAATAAAATAATTTATCATCAGACTAATACCTGGCCAAGTTATGAAGAGTTATCGACAGAACCAAATATCATAATTGCAGATTTTATTGAAAAAATTTATATTCAGGGTGTTTTCAAAGAAATAAACAAATTAATGACCTCTAAAGAATATCCTAATTGTAGTGGTCTGGGCCATATTGTTTTAATAGGTATTTGTTCAGCCATAGATTCTTTATCCGCTTATGCTTCTGGGGGTGGAAAAGTCGGCAATCGTTTTACTGGCTTTATTACAAAATATTTTCCTAGTAAATATTATGGCAAAGAAAATTTAATATACAACGCATTTAGATGTGATGGCGTTCATGGGTGGAATCTACATAAAAGCGTTATAAGTGGAATTCCAGATGATCCGAAACACTTGGAAGTTAAATTCGATATCGCGTATATTTCTTTATATGATTTTTTTAATGATTTGATGAAAGGTTTTGATAAATTTTATAATGAATTAAAGACAGACGATATTCTAAAAAATAATGTGTTAAAAAGATATAAAGAAATAAGAGCAACAGTAGATAAGATAAAGGATCAGGTTTTTATTGGTTAAAATTTATGGAAATTCCAACAAAAATCAATAATATAATCCAGAGAATATTAAAAAGCGAAGACGAATGGAAGGCACTTTATATGGCATCATGGGGATGTATTCTTCGCTGGCTTGAACCAGAGTTTAAAGTTAAACGCCCTGATTTATGGGAAAAACCATTACTACTCGGCTTGCCGGCTTCAAAGAAGAAGTATCAAAAATATACGCCTGCAGAACTTTGCGGGATTCTCAAATCAAAAGATACGGAATTTACATTGGGTCATCTACAAACATTGTTTTCGTTGCTTGAAGAATTGGTAAATGAGTTATGTCCTTTAGTATACGACGGACAAGAAATAAAGGCATATAAGTTTGAAAATTTGAAAAATTTTCTTTCAGGAGACGAACCTTATGATAAGTTTAAAATAAACATAACCGAGAACGATTTTAAAGAATTGGAGCTAGCAAAAGAAACTCGGAACTGTTTTATTCATAATAATTCAGAAGTTGGTGAACATTGGTTAGAAGTTTTTAGAGAGACGAGGGGTAAAAGTTCGACAGCTCAAATTGGTGATAAACTACCAGTTAATTTTCATCAGATTGAAGATTGGCATGAATTGGTTGTAAAAATTATAAGCAAGATAAAAGAGACTGTCATAAGCTTGTAGAAGAAAAATGAACTTCAATATTATAAAAAATTGGAAATATAACGACTTGGCTATTTGGCTAAAAAGCGTGACTGTTCAGGAATGTTCGTTATATGATTGGAAGTCAAGGATTGACCTGGAACCTAATAAATTAAGGCGCATTTTTTGTGCATTTGCTAATACTAATGGGGGGTTAATTTTTTTTGGAGTAAATAATAATAAAAAAATTACAGGCGTTAAAGAAGATATAGAATTAAAGACAAAAATTAATCGTATAGTTAATAATAATATTTTGCCTCCCGTGCCTATAAATAATTGGGATATATCAGCAATTGAAATACCTAAGAAAAAATTAGTGGTTTACATCGTGTATGTTTTACCATCGCTTTATTTAGAAAAACCTCATGTCACGGAATACAGAATCTATATAAGAGGAAATGGCGAAAATCAGCCCCTAAATGATGGGTCACAAATTCGTAGACTCTTTTTAGTCGAAAAATTTCAACCAGATCATATTAATCAGTTAAAAAATGAATTAAATAAAATTAAAAATTGTAGATTTCACCCAGACCAAATAGATTTTATGTATTTAAAACAAATGAAAGAATATTTAGAAAGTCGCATAACAAATAATAAGAAGTTCGGTGAGCTATCGAACTCTTTAGCTAGAATTATAGAATCTTATGAGAAAATTAGAAGAAATCAGACGGAGTCAGAAACAAAAGGGGAAAGCTTAACTGTTTTGGATAGCGAGTCTTTAATAGAACAGGTTAATAATTTAGAAAAAGAATTAAACAATTTTTATAATAGATTTAAAGAAATCCACAATTTATGAGCAAGCAAGGTCAATCTAATTATAAAGGAGTTAACACACAGGCATGGGCCGCTATGTCATTATTTTTGCAGTATTTGCGTTATACTGATTTTTCCTATATTCAGCTTGAGGCGCCGAAGTTTGAGGATTTTAACTTAGTATTTAGCGATGGTCATAAAATAATCTGCGAATCAAAAAATTGGAAGCAAGAATTTAACTTTTCACACTTAAAGAAAATTCTGGACAATGTTCTTAAAAAAGCAACGATAGGAGAAAAAGACGAGATATTGATTATTTGCACTGAATTAAACGATGACTTAAGAAGTAAAGTTGAACATATGAAGTATTGGAGTCAGTTTATAGCACCAGAATTTAAAAAGAAAAGATTCTCGGACCAACAAATCGCCATATTAGATAAAGTAAAATTTTGGAAAGTTCAGAAGGTAGATAACCACTTAATTGTTTATGCGCTGTTTAGTGAATTATTAAATTTTTGGTTGCCCGAAGATGAATTGGAATGCAAGGCAGACAGCATTCTTATCAAGAGGATTTATGAAGGATCAGCAAAGGGAGAGGTTTATAAGCGAGAGGATATAATTAACGAAATTGAGACAATGAAAAAAAATGCAAGTAAATATAGTGGTTACTTTGATGATGAACGAGTAAAAACAGAAATCCAATTACAAAATCTTATTAAAGCAGTGGACGACAATAAATCTCCAGAGTGGGCGCCCAATCAGTTATCGGCGCTTACATCCAAACCGGCTTTAATGTTTTTTGCGCTCGATCGCATAAAAGATAAAAAAATAGATAAGTTGCAAGATTGGAGTGATTTATGGGGATTGTATAAAATCTATCGTTTTTCTTTTAGTTTGTTCAGGATTTTTGAGAATAATTTACACACAGAAGAAAATAAAAAATATATTCTTCAATTTTTTGCGAATAATATTAGCGAGATAAGAAGGTTTTACCAAAGAGATTTTTTTGATGTTGATGTGGTTAAGATTACGAAAAAGATTTTAGAGGATGACAAAAAAAATAAATTCATTGAGGACGCTTTCGAAATTGTTAAAAAATTAATTACCGAGAAAGGAAATAATATTTTTTACCTGAAGGCACAACGGGATAGTTCTTGGGAACGAGGTGAGGTAGCCAAGCTTTTGAAAGAAATATATCTAAAAGCAAACCCCGGGCTAGAGGAAAGAATATATGAATTAATAGTCGATACCTTTAATCTTGTTAAAGATGACGGCAATTTTAGTCATTACACTCCGCGAGAAATATTTGAGATTTTGAGATTTTGGCTTGAAGATGATTTCAAAAATAACTTTAAGAAAATAACCAATAAAATTATTTCGCAATATCAGAAATTATATGGCAAGCATAAAGGTAAAGATATTTTTGATGGTCGAGAATTAAGTGGCGGAATGACTTCATCAACAGGTCATCATTATACTGTCGGCGACAGACATTTTATCGGCTTTCTTTTAGAACCAACTATAAAGAAATATTATGACGATAGTAAAAACAAAAAACTGGTCTGGAATTTTATACTTCAAAATTGTATTAGCAAGACAGATGCCAAAACTAAAAATAAGGTTATTAAAAAGTCAGTAAGTAGAAATAGGCCAGATTTTCTTAATCGAGCGGTTTTACCGATTGTTTTTGAAAGATACCAAAACAGTGACAAAAAGGTATCAGACGAGGCCTTTGAAATCCTAAAAGAGTTTATTTTATCTCGAAAAGGCATTCCTCCTAAATCAGATCTTATTTATCAAGCGTTAAGAGGCTGTCCTCAACTTTCAGACGATAAAAAATGGAAGTTAGTTAAAGTTAGTATGAATAAATATGGCGTGCCGGTAAGTATTTTTGTTGAAGAGATAGTTTCGGGGTTAGCAAAGGAAGGCAATGTAGAAGCTAAAAAGGCATTAAAGGATTGGTTAAAAAATCCTAAGTATTATGAAAAGTTTAGATTTGAGATGAATATAGTTCAAAACATCAGAGCTATATTTGACAGTGATTTTAAGCACGCCTTTTCTTTATTTGAGGATTTCATTAATTCCGAATATTTTATTAATAAACAAGATTCTTTTGAGTCTTATGAAGTGGCTATATTGTTACACGATATTTTAAAGAAAGATCATAAGCGAGGATTGAAGATTATAGATCAAATTGCAAAGCAGAAAAATTTAACTAAGAACCAGCAAATCATTTTGTGTTTTAGCTTATTTAACTATCGAGGAAATGACCAATCAGATGATATCAGTTTATTGGAAGAAGTTTATAAAGAGTTCGTTGACCCATTCTTTAATAATTTAGACAATGACATTAATAAAATTGTTAAGAAACTATCCTTTAGTCAAGCCCGGGAAGCATTTGTTCAATTTGCCGAAAGATTGGCTCGCAATAAGAAGATTGAAGAGGCTTTAAGAATTATTAAGGTTTTTGTTAAGGACCCTGATCCTTATTTACCTAATAAAGATCCAGAAGATCCAGAGAATAAATATAACGAGCATCAGCGAATTGAAAATGGCGAAGAGCCGCATTCAATTACCTCTAGTCGTGGCTGGTGTGGATGGGTTTTAATGAAATGTTCTGTTTTGGCTGGACGAGATTATGTTGAGGATCTTATTAATTTAACAAAAAAACTCACTGAAGATAAAAACTGGTATGTAAAACATATGGCGTGTTTTGCTTTATCGCAATTAGCACAGAATAGATTGACAGTTTTACCAGATAACAGAGAAGTTTTGTTCTTTGGCAAAGACAAAGAAGAGGCATTAGAAAGAGCTAAAATAATTGAAAAAATAGCATTTAGTTTGTTGGATGATATAGCCAAGGCCTCCGATAATGTTAAAAAGGCATTAGCGAAGAGTGTCTTAACGGCGTTTGATCATATTAGAATTTTAAACGAAAAGGATGCTTTAACTTTTGTGAATACGCTTAAAGATTTTCCAGACGAAGCAATTGCCGAAGCGGCGCCTCTATTTATCTTTTTCGCCGAATTCAGAAAAGACGCCTTCAAAGATTGGAGATGGAAGACGGATAAGTATTACAACGATTTGGGCCCCGATAAGTATGATGACAAAAAGTTTAAGAAAATACTTTTAGAAGTAATGGATAAAATAGAACCAAAACATAGATTTTCGTTTGCGGCTCAGTTTGAACATTTGTTGAGAGATTTAGATTGTAAACAAGAGGACGCGGAGAGATTGTTTAATATTGGTTATCATTATCTTGATCATCTTGCAGAAGAATATAATCACGATTTGTCTAATATTATTTATATGACGATTAAAAATGAGATGGAGAAAAAGCACTATTTTTGTAAATGGCATGCTTTATATCTGAAATACTTAGAAAAAGAAAAAGAGTTTTATAAGGATAATTTTAAACCAGAGAAAAGTATGGAAATGTATTGGTGGCCATCTTATTACAACGAGGACATCTTATTGCTTATACATCAAGAGGTCGGTAAAGATAAGTTTTTAGAGGCTTTTGATATGATTACTCAATTTCCTAAAGAGTTAGAAATCCACGCTTCTGATAAAATAATTTCTTTGTTAGATGGTTTCCCGAAGACGAATAAAACAGTTAAAGCGATTGTCGGTCGGCTTTTTGAGAAAGACCCCAGTAAATATTACGAATTAAGAAATGTTTGGTTGAATTTATGAAAAAGAAACCAAAGAGAAAATTAAAAGTTACCTATAAAGAATCTTTACTACCTAAAGAAGAGAAGAAGAGGCTTTTATGGAAAGTATTTGATTTAATTCTTAATCAAAAGAACAATGTCTCCAAAAAATAAAAAGAAAAAAGTAATAGAGGAAGCGGCCGAGAGACTGGCCGAGATTCTTATAATGCAAATCGAGGATGAAAAAAATCTAAAAAGAAAAGATAATAATCCATGAAAATTTCAGAAGAAACAATTAAAAGATTTCAAGAAATATTTAAGAAAGATTACGGCAGAAAATTAAGCAAAAAAGAGGCCTCCGAGGCCGCTTATAATTTACTAGGATTTTTTGATTTACTTCTCAAAGTTGATAGGAGGGTAAACCCTCAAAGATATAAATTAAAAAAGAAGAAGATTTATTAAAATTAATGAAGAATAAAGAGATTTAACTTAATTTTATGTTTCGTCCAATACATTTATTACCAAAACCAACCAACCCCGATTTTGATAAAATTTCAGAATATAAGGAAAGATGGGAAAAAGGACATGGAAAAAAATGTTATGATTTTGTAATTAATAAAATTAAAGAAGGAGGCGGTGAGGATTTTTTACAATGGGATTATCAAGAGGGTCAAGATTTAAAACATATAATGGAAAACGAATGGGATCTGAAAGGAATTAAGATATGGAAATTAGACATCGATTTTCCAGAAAGCGATAATTTTGAAGGTATAGATTTTTCTTTTGCTGAATTTTGGCATAGCAAATTTAATAATGCCGTTTTTGGAAGTACATATTCTAAATTTAGTAAATTTTATAATTTTGAGTTTAAGAATTGTCTATTTAGTTTTGCAAATTTTTATGGAGTTAAGTTTGAAAAAGTAAAATTTAAAAACTGCAGTTTTATAGAACATGATTCTTTTAATAATTGTGAATTTATTGATTGTGAGTTCGATAATTTTTTTACGGAAAGAAATTTGTTTACTGATTGTCTTTTTGATGTAAACACTCAGGTGAAAAATATTGTTTTCAAGCCAATACACAAATTTAAGGTCGAATTAGAACATAACAATTTACCGAATATCTACAAAGGCATTAAGGATTCATATTTATCTGGTGGAGTTTTTGATAAATATCGTGAATACTTTTTTAAGCAAAAAAGATCAGAAACAAAATATTTGAAAAAGGGAACTGGGAAATTGGGCAGTTATTTTCTAGAAAATTTAACGGGATATGGTGTAAGACCAACCGCTGTTTTAAGCTTTATGTTTCTTATTATTTCCTTTTTCTTTTTAGGATTTTTAACTAAATATTCGGTTTCCGAATCAATAATAATGAGTGTTAGTGCCTTCACTACTCTGGGGGATATTCCAAGGGTGTGTCCTTATAATTATTTATATGTAATTGAATCATTTTTAGGTATAGGACTATTTGCTTTATTAATTACTGTATTAGCTAATGTATGGTTTAGTGAGAAGTGAATTAATCAAATGAAAAAAATAAATAAAATATCCAATACATTAAAAGGTGCTTGGCTGATAACTTGGGAATTTTATTCTCCCAATAAGAGAGAAAATCTTGAGAGGATTGGTATCGATGATGAAATTGTTGATATTTTGGATTCGCATAAAAATTTTGAGGGTGTATTAAAATATACAAAAGATATTTATAAATTATTAAGAGGCAGTTATTCTGACAAAGTTTTATTAGCTAAACGCGGCAAAAAGAGAATGATGGAAAAAGAGTTTTTTAATCTTCATTCTCTTAATACTCATTATAAGACTAGATTATATAGTAAATTGATTAAAACTCTTGAAGAGAAAGGAATTGATAGTAGAAAGCATAAAGAAATTTCAGAGAAATGGACTAATTACCCTCAATATATTAGGATTGGCCATAATCCTGGAATTTATACCCGAAAAGTGCGGGATGTGAAGGTATATATAAATAATAATGATCAAGAATGGATTGAATGGAAAGAACCTCTAATGAATGGATGTTGGAAAATTAAAAAATATAAAAAATGAGACACCAGAATATTACCCTCAAGTAGTGTCTCATTTGTCTCATTTTAGGTTAAAACACCCCGACCGAGAGGCATTGTGGGACAGCCCAGAAAAGCCCTTGATTTCCCCTTAAAAGACAGGTTCGAGACCGACTAGGGGAGCAGGCTAGTGCGCCGTTCGAGAGACCGAGACACATCAAAAATATCATTAAATAGATTTTTCAAGAATGAGCCCGAAATTTTATTTCGAAAATTATTTAGTAAGAGGACGCGATCCGAAGATTTTTATATTTTTGCCATCTCCAAAGGTGATATCTAAATGCAAGGAGAGATTAGATAATATTATAAAGCCAGCAGCAGAAGAATTGAATTTGAGAGTAGAGCCCTTTGACGATGATCAATCGAGTATAGGAATTCAAGAGAGAATTTTTAATGGTATTAATACATCTAGAATATTATTATTTGATCTGTCGGGTGATGAAAGACATAAAAATAATGTTAATCCTAATGTAATGTATGAATTAGGAATAGCGAGAATGATTAGATCTGATAGAGACATTATATTGGTTACTGATATGAAAGAAATAGGTACAAAAATCCCTGCAGATGTCAGAAGTATGAATTTTATCCAGATTAATTCTAGTACAGAAGAAGATTTTAAGGGTAAGTTAGAATCAGTTTATGATAATCAGGCTTTTTTTGAGGATAAACGTATAAGTGAGGTTGCATCTTCTCTTGATGGTACTTGTTTAGAGTTTATATTATGCTTTGGTTTAAATCCTGAGGGTCACAACCATTTCCATGATAAGGATGTGGCCGAACCTATCAGAAAATTAGCAGTTTTGAGGTTATTAGATTTAGGTTTAATTTATACGGCAATGGATCATAGTGGCTGGGCATATCATTGGTCTCCTTCTGGTGAGGTAATTATTGAAAAAGTTTCCACTAATTTACGTTTAAAAAGAAGGGATAAGAGTGCGATATGCAGAGACTTGCCGGAATATATTACGCTTCTAGAAAGGATATAATAATTTTCGAAATAGTATGAAAAAAACACGAAGTTTGAAACTTCGTGTTTTTTTCATACAAATTAATGCGTTTATCTTTTTGTTGGAATAGTACCTCCCCAAAATTCTTTAAATTCTACATTACATTTACTAATTTCAGGATTTCCCGTCATTAAAACCTCAAAAGGGGATGTTTGTCCAGAAAGGATTGGGTTGTAATCTATTAAAGCCTCATCAGATTTTACAAATTTTCCATCTTTAGTGTACGCTTTTCCTACTGCCACTACATCTTCAAGAGACTTATTGCTGATATTTTTTACTTCTCCGACAATATGAAAATAACTGTATTCGGTGTAACATCTAAAACTTAGTAATTCTAAAACTTCTTGTTCAGATTCTTGTCGGGGAGAGGGTTCATCTGATACTTGTCCAGTTGAAGATTTATCTGAGGGCATTTTGCTAGTAGTGTCTGGCGAACTAACACAACTTCTTATAAGCAACACAGCAAGTATAATAAAGATTACTGTTACTGCTATGCTAACTTTTTTCTTTTGGGAAACTTGTTTTTTTATTTCTTGTTGAGCTTTTACATCGCTTAAATCTGCAGAACAATGTGAACATCGCAAGGCATCTGACGGTATTTGCGCTTTACAAAAAGGGCATTTGATTTTTATTTCCATTCCCATATGTTTAATTTTATTTTTGGTTTAATTTCTCCGACTTTTTTTATTCTTAATTTTGCAACTACGTCCGAGTTTTAATTTTTTCTTTCAAGAATTATTTCCTACAAGTTTCTTTATTGATTTAACTATACCATCATAATTATCAATAAATTCTTGAGAAGATATTTTAAAAGTTTCTTTTAGATAGTTTTGAGGAATCTCAAGATTGGTGTTTTTGCGGCATTCTTCTATAAAAATGTTTGACTGTTTCTCTACAAATTCTTTGCTAGAATGCTCTAATAACCAACCAAATTTAACCATAATATCTCCACTAGAAAAGAAGGAGAATGGAGACGTCCCCTTGTCTATCTTATTAAATATAGGTGCGAACGAACCGTTAACAGCTCCTGTACCCCAATTTATACCATCAGCATTGTTTTTGAAATATTGGTATAGCTCAATCAATTTATTGGCATTCTTTCCCATATATTCTTTTGTTTGAGAAATAAATTGGGGTTCATCCCATTTTCTTCTCTGACTAGATGAACTTGCTCCAATATTTTTCTTCACTTCCACCCCAAACATCTTTGGAATCATAATTTCATAATCTTCAAATTTATAATACTCAAGCTGTACAGCATAAACATCAAATTGGCTATTTTGATTCACATATAATATCAGGTCTTTTAACCTTTCGCCAATACTATCCATAAGTACAACGAATTTTATATTTCCTTCATTGAGATTTTTTCTCATTGTTTCTATTGCCGGTATGGCTTCCTCATCTGATAGGTCAAAAAAATCTTTTACTTTTTCTTCAAAGCCCATATTAAATTTTGCTCGTGTTTCTGT
>Ga0315533_1000846_pt1 | contig 24899 bp, 21 predicted proteins | sample SalMarSW160130MG_FD_203081 | JGI IMG/M metagenome (GOLD analysis project Ga0315533, IMG submission 203081) | Salt marsh sediment microbial communities from the Plum Island Ecosystem LTER, Massachusetts, United States - Salt Marsh Sediment SW1601-30 ... | reverse complement strand
CAGTAATCACCGGCTTGCCGGCCTGATTACACTTCCTGATTATCTCTTTCTGCACCAGAGGCACCTTTTCCAAGGGGATCTCCACTCCGAGATCTCCCCGGGCCACCATGATGCCATCAGCATTGGCTAAAATACTATCTAGGTTTTTCACCGCTTCACCACGCTCAATTTTGGCGATAATGGGTATTTCCGTATATTTTTCTATCATGAGTTTTCTAACACCGACTATATCTTCAGCTTCGGTCACGAAGGAAAGAGCCAGATAGTCCGGTTTCTGGCTTAGAGCGAAAATTAGGTCTTCCCGCAAAGTGCCGGTGAGAAACGGCCCGGAAATACGCATACCTGGCACCACGAGGCCCCGCTCTTCAGTCAGAATTCCACCAACGGTGACACGGCTCATTACCTCGCTGCCCCTTATTTTCGATACTTTGGCCTGCATCTCACCATCAGCGATTAGAATGATATCCCCCGGCTTTACATCTCTAGGTAGATTGGGCAGGTTTACCGAAACCCTTGTCGCGTCTCCGTCTATCTGCTGCGTGGTAAAAACCAACTGAGCACCCTTTTTTAAAAGGGCCTGGCCTCCCTTCAACTTTCCCGTACGATATTTGGGACCGGGTAGGTCTATAAGAACGGCAACGTTTGTGTGCAGATCTTTGGTCACATTTCTTATAGCCTGAACATATCGGGCATGTTCACTTCGTGTGCCGTGCGCTAGATTAAGCCGGGCAACATTCATGCCTGCCTTGATTAACTTTTCAATCATCACCGTCGAGCCAGTAGCTGGACCGATTGTGCACACAATCTTCGTGCGCCTGCCATGCAGTCTTGATCGTCTCATTGCTTATCCCTGCCTTGAAAATATTCCTGCATTAGTACCTCCTATACCATCCTTCAGACAAGTCTGGGAACCGGCCATCCTTAGAGCCCATCTTAACACACCAGGGCGTAGCCCATTCTTCAGCTACCCGGGTAAGCTCTTTTAGCCTCGACACGGTCTGGCTCTTGAAAAAATTCAGTCTCTCTTCTCTAGAACCAATTTGAGTGGCTTCCTGCCAAAGGGCGCGTCCTGCCATAAAACTTGAATATCCGGCCTTACAGGCTATCTCTACTTCTTTCCTGAAACGCTTAAAGTCAGTTTTGGCATTGAGAAGTACCCAAGGTAGTCGAGAAACCTGACTCAGTTTCCGACAATAAGACTTCAGTTTAGCTTCATGCTTCTCGTAATCTATGGCGGCAGGTTTTCCTGGACAAAGGTTAGTATATCGTCGATTGGCACAGCTAGACCTAAACCTTCGATATCATAATCATAGCCCACGGATGCAATAGCCGCTGAGGGGATACCAATCATATTGCCATTGGCGATAGACAAGCAACCGCCGCTATTACCTGGATTAATGGTGGCATCTGTCTGTATATAATTGAAGCCATCGTCCAGAACACGCTGCGCCGAGATGATGCCCATTGTCACGGTAGCCGGACCAGAGAGCTCTGTGCCCAGCGGAAAACCAATGGCATACACCTCCGCACCGACCCGTACGTCTGACATCTGGCCGAATGTGACAGTTGGGAAATCAGTCCGCGTTGAAGTAATCTTTACCAGTGCCAGATCGCGATTCGGGTCACCGGCAACTACCGTACCCGGGAAAGTGCCTACGTGCATTACGGTAACTTGGATAGTCAGGGCACCGTCAATAACGTGGTAATTAGTCAAGACGTAGCCACGTTTGTCAATGATACTGCCTGAGCCAGAGCCGCCACCCATGGCAAGTGTAACATCAACCCTTACGATAGCTTGCTCCAAGTTGTCAATTACAGACACAATTGAAGTTAACCCTGAGCCGGAGTCGCCGCTGGGCCCAGCAGGACCCTGGGGGCCAGTTGCTCCCTGTGGACCCACACACCCGGCTAGTGATAAAACTATCAGGACTATTGCAAGTATAACTACAATTGCTTTAGTTAGAGTTTTCATAGCCTCCTCCTTATATCGAGTGTTGAATTGTCTGCGATTGCCCTGTCCCTATTCCACATTAAATGCCTTTGGCATTCGCTATCTGCTGGAGTCCCCTGATTCTGCCAAGCGATAATCTCTACATTAAGTCCTCCCTTCGGACAAAAGCCCACAGGTATTTTTTTCATGCAGAAAGAAGACTGACCAATTCCTCAAGCCGTGGGCTAAGTCCTTTTTTCTTTTCCCAGGTATCCGCTAACGCGGTATAGGCTATTTCGTTATTTATCTCGCCAACCATATAACCGTTCTTGCCACTTAATAGAGCCTTGACCGCAGCAGCGCCTAAGCTACTTGCCAGCACACGGTCGCGGGCAGTTGGCGAACCCCCACGCTGGATATGCCCCAGAATACATACTCTCGACTCAACATCTATATTTTTCTTTACCTCTTGAGCAATCTGAAAGCTGTAACCAGGTTGTTCAGCCTCGGCTACCACAACGATGGCGCTTTTCTTGCCCCGATTAAAAGCCTCCTTCAATTTTGCACAGAGTTCCTCACTGCTGAGCGGCATTTCAGGGATAATTAGCTCTTCAGCACCTCCGGCGATGCCACTTTCAAGAGCGATAAATCCCGTGTGGTGTCCCATGACCTCCACAAAGAAGAGCCGTTCGTGGGATAGGGCGGTATCACGTATACGGTCGATAGCTTCAAGTGCCGTGTTTATGGCAGTGTCAAAACCTATGGTGTAGTCCGTGCCATATACGTCGTTGTCTATGGTTGTCGGCACGCCGACAATGCTGATGTCGCACTCATCTGCCAGCAGGGTACCACCGCGGAAAGTACCATCGCCGCCAAGTAGGAGCAGCCCAACAATTCCTGCTTCATCCAGCACTTCTATTGCCCTTGCCCTGCCCTCGGGGGTCTTGAATTCAGGACAGCGTGATGTTTCAAGTACAGTTCCACCCCTTTGAATGATATTAGCTACGCATTTCCTATCAAGCGCAGCCATCTCGTTATGAATTAGTCCATTATAACCGCGCCTTATGCCTAGAACCTCCACATTAGCAGCCGTGGCGGTCCGCACGGCTGCCCGAATACAGGCATTCATGCCCGGGGCATCTCCACCACTAGTCAATATGCCAATCCTTTTCATCGAACCTGCTCCTTTGTGGTCATTTTCGTATCGACTTTGAAGTGACATCAAGAATCCATCATCTTCTTATTACTTATCCTGTAACACGGCTACCCCAGCTAACACCCTGCCTTGCAAGAGTTCCAGTGACGCCCCTCCCCCTGTGGATACGTACGACATCTTATCGGTTAGTCCCATTTCTTCCACAGCTTCAGCGGTAGAGCCACCACCAATTATCGTAGTGGCCTTGAGATTTGCCAGCACTTTGGCCAGGCTGCGTGTTCCCTCCGCAAACTCAACGATTTCAAAAACTCCTAAAGGTCCATTCCAGAAAACGGTCTTGCATTTATCAAGCACTCTGGAGAATACTTCCACGGTCTTATGCCCAATATCAGCAATAATCCAACCTTCAGGAACCTGGTTTATCGGCACCGTCCGGGTAATGGCACCGGATTCCAGCTTCTCCGCAACAAGGAAATCCTGTGGCAACACGAGTTCAATACCAGCCGATTTCGCCTTGCTCACAACATTGAGAACCTGCTCTATTTGGCTATTCTCCACCGCTGAGCTGCCTACACCGTAGCCCTGACTCCTCAAGAATGTGGCGGCCATACCACCACCAATGAGTAGGCAATCTACCTTGGTTATCATATTGTTGAGAAGTCCCAGTTTGGTGGCTAGTTTTGCCCCGCCCATCATCGCAGCAAACGGCCTGCCCGGATTTGCCATGAGCCCGGTCAAGGTCTCAAGCTCTTTTTCCAGGAGAAGCCCAGAAACGGCAGGCAGGTATTGCGCTATGCCGACGATTGAAGCATGGGCACGGTGACAGGCACCGAAAGCATCATCTACGTAGATATCTGCCAGACGCGCTAAGCTCTGGGCGAAATTGGGATCGTTCGCCTCTTCCTGTGGGTAAAACCGCAGATTTTCAAGAAGGGCTATCTCGCCATCCTGCAATCTGGATATAGCGCTTTCAACCTGCGAGCCAATACAATCATTCAGCGCCTCGACTGGCTTGCTAAGGAGTTCTGTCAATCGTCTGGCTACAGGCGCGAGCCGTAACTCTTCTACCACTCTGCCACTAGGCCTGTCCAGATGTGAGCAAAGGATGATTCGCGCCTGATGCTTTGCCAGATACTCTATTGTCGGCAGGCAGGCACGAATACGTGTGTCATCACTGATTGCGCCATCATGGTTCATTGGAACATTGAAGTCCACACGCACCAGTATTCGCTTTTTCATGACGTCTACATCTCTTACAGTTTTTTTTGCCATGCTGCTCCTCCAATCCCAAATGTTGTCTCACGCACACATTATTTGACCAGCTAGCGTTCATACCACAGTATTTGTCTTGCCTCCAGCGGCACCAGAGCACCATTAAAATGTGGAATAACTCGCGGTGTATAGTCACTCACCGGACGACGCGCGGGTAAGTGAGCGGAGTACAGATAACCATTCAAATCACCTGTCAAAACTTCATGCCGTTCCAATGCGTGAATCTCTGGTTCTTGGGAATTGCCTGGCTCGGCATAAAGCTCCACCCTTACAGCATCCGGATCAAGCTCGCCCATATGGAGTTGAACCGTGAAGGCATACTCACCGTTTTCCTCCTGCACGTGTAACTCTCCGAAATGGAGCTCAGCCCAGTGCTTTTCTAGTGAATCACGCCAGTGGCAGAGGAGCGAGGCCTGGCGAGCGTCATCAGCGATGCGGGAGTGATAAAGTCGGCTGGCCGGCAGATAGAGCCGTTCGACGTATTCTCTGACCATACGGTTACTACTGAAGTGAGGAGTGAGTTCCGCCATGCTGGCTCGTATCCGTGCTACCCAAGCCTCCGGGATGCCATCAGCGTTCCGGTTATAAAAGCAAGGAACGACTTCTTCTTCCAGTAGGTTGTATAACTGTTCCGCCTCTCGAGCATCCAACCCTGGGTCATCACCGTGTTCCTGACCATCACCAACAGCCCAGCCAACATCAGGACGGTAAGCTTCAGCCCACCAGCCATCTAATTCCGAGAGGTTCAAGCCTCCGTTGACCAGGACCTTCATGCCACTGGTGCCACAGGCTTCCCATGGACGGCGCGGTGTATTGATCCAGAGATCCACTCCCTGAATTAGTTGCTCAGCCAGAGACATATCATAGTCAGCAAGGAAAGCTACGCGAGGGCGTATCTCAGCGCGGCGAACAAAATCTGACCAAGACTGAATCATAGCTTTGCCTTCCTCGTCTCGGGGGTGGGCTTTGCCAGCAATGATTAGTTGTACGGGTCGCTGTGGGTGGCACAGGAGTTGGGCCAATCGCTCCGCATTATGAAGCAACAAGTTGGGCCGCTTATAGCCAGTGAAGCGACGTGCGAAGCCAACAGTAAGGATGTTGGGATCGAGTAGCTGTCTTGCCTGGCTTATCTCTTCTTGGGATACACCGGCTGTTGCCAGTTGCCAGACGAGCCGATCCCGCGCATAATCGATTAACCGCTGGCTTCCTTGGTTGCGGAGTTCCCAGAGCTGTTCATCAGGTACTTTTTTAAGGTTCTCTTCAATAGTCTCTAAGTCACCGAGCCAGCGTTCCTTACCGCAGGCATTGCTCCATATTTCATCTGCAGCAGAGGAGTCCCAGGATGGCATATGCACACCATTCGTGACATGGGTAACCGGGACCTCCCATTGTGGAATACGCGGAAACAGAGTTTGAAAAATTCGGCGGCTTACTTCAGCGTGAATGCGGCTAACACCATTCACACTCCCTGACCCTCTAATAGCAAGATAGGTCATGTTGAATGGTTCCTGCACATTAGTCGATTCTCGACGGCCAAGAGCGAGAAGCCCGTCAAAACCGATACCAATTTCATCTGCATAGGAACCTAGATAGCGTTGCATCATACTAGGTAGAAAGCGGTCAAACCCTGCCTCAACAGGTGTGTGGGTGGTAAAAATATTTCCGACTCGGGTTGCCACTAAGGCAACTTCGAAAGCATGTCCACTGGTTGCCATAAAGGCACGTGCACGTTCAAGCACGACCAGTGCCGCATGGCCTTCGTTCAGATGGCAGATATCCGCGTTGATACCCAAGGCTTGCAGGAGACGCCAGCCCCCTATGCCTAAGGCAATTTCCTGCTGCAAACGCATGTCTGGGCCACCGCCATAAAGCTCGCTCGTAATCCCTCTATCTGCCGGACTATTACCAGGGTAGTTACTATCCAGGAGATACAGCCTCGCCCGGCCGATATCGGCTTGCCAGGCTCGCAGTTTCACATGCCGTCCCGGGAAATCCACTTCTACAGCCAGCCATTCACCATCTTTGTCACGGACTGGCATGATAGGAAGCTGACCAGGATCATTGTAGGGATAGAATTCCGCCTGGGAACCGGTAATATCTAGAACTTGCCGAAAATAGCCCTGCTGATAGAGGAGCCCTATCCCAATCGCCGGGATGCCAAGGTCGCTGGCTGTCTTCATGTAGTCACCAGCCAGTATACCGAGTCCACCTGAGTAGAGAGGTAATGCCTCACTAAGGCCGAACTCCATGCTGAAATAGGCCACGGTGGGCGACGATTCAGGATGGGTCTGCTGAAACCAAGAAGGCTTCTTCATTATATTCTGGTATGACGCTACATAGTCACCCAGTATCTTTCGAAAGATAGGGTCGGCACCAAGTACATTCAGACGTGCTGTAGAGACATTCTGCAAAATGAGCCAGGGATTACCGGTTCTTGCCCATAGCTCAGGCGCAATCCGTTCCCAAAGGCGATCGGCTTCATGATTCCACGACCAGCGTAGATCCATCGCAAGCTCACTGAGCCCGCCTAGTCCCTCTGGCACGGATGGTAGAAAATAGTTAGCTGGTATTGGCATGTCAATCCTCTTTAGGGTGTCTTTTCCTTGCCAGTCGGCCTAACCACTTCTTCAGACTTAAGGATATTTTCGTTGCTGCGGCCGGCCTCAAAATCGCTAATATTCTTAATCGTCGTCTCCGCAATGATGGCCAGGGCTTCCCTGGTAAAGAAGGCTTGGTGACCGGTTATGATTACGTTGGGAAAAGTTGTGAGGCGGGTAATGACGTCATCAGCTATGATTTCATCCGAAAGGTCTTTGAAGTATATGTGGGACTCTTCCTCGTAGACATCCAGGCCTGCGGCACCTAAATGCCGTTTCTTGAGAGAAGCCATTAGAGCCCGGCTATCCACCAGTGCGCCGCGGCTGGTGTTAATAAGCATGGCTCCCGGCTTCATAAGTGCTAGAGTCTTAGCATTGATCATGTGGCGCGTTTGCTGAGTTAGAGGAGCGTGCAGGCTCACGATATCGGACTGGCTTAGCAGCTCCTCTAAGGTAACGTATCGCATCCCAAGAGACAAGCAATCGGGATTCTCCATGACGTCATGTCCAAGGAGCTTGCAGTCGAAACCGTGTAAAATTCGGGCAAGTATGCCTCCAATCCTGCCGGTACCGATAATGCCCACCACTTTACCGTGTAAATCGAAGCCAAGAAGGCCATGCAGCAGAAAGTTACCCTCACGGACTCTATCATAGGCACGATGAATCTTACGATTCAGTGCCAGCATAATGCATACTGCGAATTCAGCTACAGCATAAGGAGAGTAGCGGCTCACTCGCATGACAGTCATACCATGTTTCTCTGCAGCCGGAAGGTCCACGTTGTTAAATCCTGTTGACCTTAAAGCAATCAGCTTTGTACCTCCCTGATTAAGCTGCACAAGCACGGCAGCATTGAGGGCATCATCGACGAAACAGCACACTGCTGGATAATCTTTTGCTAAACTAGCCGTACGCTTATCCAGGCGTACTTCAGTGAAATGTAGTTGATGCTTGCCTTGGTTAGCTGAATTAAGCGACTCTTCGTCGTATGGCCGTGTGCTATAGACTAGAACTCTCAAAAGTACCTCCTTTCCCTTCTCTGTTCTTATTAAACGAGACAGAATATCAAGCTCTGCCAGGCTTAGCTATACCGGCAAAAGTGCAATTGTGTCGAGCAAGCGTCTGGAATAGCCAAATTCATTGTCATACCAAACCTGTATCTTAACCATGCTCTCCTGTACTACGACGGTGGAAAGGGCGTGGACAATGCCTGAATGTGGGTCATCGATAATATCGGCTGATACTAGCTCTTCTTCTGAGTAACCCAGGATTCCCTTCATTGGCCCTTCTGAAGCTGCCTTGAAAGCCCCGTTCAGGTCCTCGACCGTCACTGCCTTCTTAAGATCAGCAACAATGTCAGTAATGGCTCCGTCAGGGATTGGGGCTCGGATGGCTAGGGCTCGAAGCCGCCCCTTGAGTTCAGGCAAGACCATGATAGTGGCAATGTCAGAGCCAGTTGTGGTAGGAATGAGTGAAACAGCCGCCGCCCGACCACGAATTTTCTTTTTAGCAGGCTTGTCCACCAAGCCCTGGGTCCCAGTGTAGGCATGAACAGTCGTAACGAGTGCCCGTTCGATACCAAAATTATCCAGCATCACCTTGAGTGGCGGTACCAGGGAGTTGGTAGTACAGGAAGCATTTGATATAACCTTATGCCGCTCGGGGGCAAACTCCCTTTCATTAACTCCGATGATGATGGTTACATCTGCATCAGGAGATGGTGCACTGATTATCACTCTCCTTGCGCCAGCTTCCAGGTGTTTCGCGGCTAGCTCTCGCTTGGTAAAAAGCCCTGTGGATTCTATAACCACATCAACTCCCAGCTTCTTCCAGGGCAATTGCGCTGGATCTCTTTCGGCATATACCTTCAGGTTTACATCACCCATGCTGATAGCATCTCCATTGGCGCTGATTGGAAATGGGGCTCGGCCATGCACGGAGTCATATTTAAGCAGATAAGCTAGGTCATCGGGTGGAACTAGGTCGTTGGCAGCCACCAGTTCAATGTCTTTGGGTCGGACTTCCATGTAATGGCGCAATACCATGCGCCCAATGCGCCCCAGTCCATTAATCGCTACTCTCTTCATAATCTACCTCCTCTTTTTGCCTTATGACTTTTATGAGCAGTTGTTCTTGGCTTGCGGCCAATCCTCTTTTCAACTTCGAGCACGTGCAGCGTAGTTTTCAGGACCGTATCAGGGTTGATGCTCATTGAGTCTATGCCGATCTCCACCAGGTATTCAGCCATCTCGGGGTAGTCTGACGGGGCTTGCCCGCAAAACCCTGAATGCCGGTTATTCCGCTTACAACCCTCTACCGCCAGACGTATCATTTCCTTCACACCGGGATCGCGCTCGTCATAATCAAAAGCCACAATTTCCGAGTCGCGGTCCACACCCAGAACAAGTTGAGCTAAGTCATTGGAGCCTATGGAAAAACCGTCAAAGTATTTGGCAAAGGCGTCAATCTGAATGACATTGTTCGGTATCTCGCACATAACATAGATTTCTAGGCTGTTTTCACCTCGCTTGAGGCCGTGTTCCGCCATCTTGTCTATCACCTTTTTGGCCTCCTCAACCCTACGGCAGAAGGGCACCATCAGCTTGACATTGGTCAAACCCATTTCGTCTCTAACTCGCTTCATGGCGGCACATTCCAGTGCGAATCCTTCTACGTAGTTGGGATGTGTGTAGCGCGAGGCACCACGAAAGCCAATCATGGGATTGTTTTCCACCGGTTCGAAGGACCTACCCCCGATGAGAGAGGCATACTCGTTACTTTTGAAATCAGAGAGCCGCACCACTACTGGCTTGGGATAAAAGGCAGCAGCAATCGTTCCCACTCCTTCCGATAGGCGTTCAATGAAGAAATCTGCTGGTCCCTTGTATCCCTGCGTCAGACGTTCGATTTCCGCTTTCTCCTTCTGGTCTTTGACGCGCTTCTGGTGCAAGAGAGCCATCGGATGTACTTTGATGTACTCGTTGATGATGAACTCCATACGAGCCAGGCCAACGCCATCATTGGGCAGGAAGCTTGTCTTTAATGCAATGTCGGGGTTGCCCAGGTTGATCATCACCTCAGTAGCAGGCCGTGGAAGGGTGCTCAGGTCTGTTTTTTGGATTTCAAAAGGTATCTCGCCACGATAAATCTTCCCCACATCCCCTCCGGCACAGGATACGGTCACTTCTTTGCCACCTGGTATCAGCTTGGTAGCGTTTTCAGTACCGACCACAGCGGGAATGCCCAACTCCCGGCTGACGATGGCGGCATGGCAGGTGCGGCCGCCGCGATTGGTTACGATAGCCGCTGCGATCTTCATCACCGGCTCCCAATCGGGGGTAGTGTTATCGGCTACCAGAACCTCTCCCTTTTTGAATTCGGAGAGATGAGCAGCACCAGGAATAATGTGGGCTTTGCCCGTGGCTATCTTCTCGCCCACAGCCCGACCAGTTGCCAGTATCTTACCAGTTCCCTTTAAGACATACTCTTCCAGAGTGTTTACCTGTCTCTGGGATACCACTGTTTCGGGGCGCGCCTGAACCATATAAAGCTGACCATCAATGCCATCCTTAGCCCACTCCATATCCATAGGCAGGGGATGGCCGGCCTTCTGGCTGTAATGCTTCTCTACTTTGACAGCATAATCCGCTAAAACCAGTACCTCATCGTCAGAGATACAGAAATATTGTTGGTCAGTCTTCGGCGTGGGTATGTTGTTGGTAGTCTGCTTGGTTCCATCCGCGTAATACACCATTTTGATTTCCTTGCTGCCGAGTCGGCGTCTCAGTACTGTGCGGTAGCCCTTTTCCAGAGTAGGTTTGAACACGTAAAATTCATCGGGATCCACTGCCCCCTGGACAACATTCTCGCCCAGTCCGTAAGCCCCGGTGATGAACACCACATCCCGAAAGCCGGACTCCGTATCCAGAGAGAATATAACCCCGCTGGCAGCAAGATCTGAGCGTACCATCTTCATGACCGCTATTGAAAGATAGACTTTGAAATGGTCAAATCCCCGGTCTATGCGATAATGGATAGCACGATTGGTGAAAAGGCTGGCAAAGCACCGTTGGCAGGAGTCGAGGAGCATTTCGTCGCCATACACATTTAGAAAACTCTCATGCTGCCCGGCAAAGCTAGCTGTAGGCATATCCTCGGCGGTTGCTGAACTGCGCACCGCGACGCTGAGATCAGAGCCATACTCGGCCTGGAGAGCCTGGTAGGCCTCAAGGATTTCCTGCCTCAAGTCTTCCGGCAGAGGAGCGCTGTACACGATGCGCCGTGCCTGCCTACCTCGCTCAGCCAGGTCAGCGATGTTGCCAGAATCGACTCCATCCAAGGCCAGGTGCAGGTCTTTCCAGGCATTCGCCTTGTCCAGGACATAACGGTAGGCCTCAGCCGTGATGCCAAAACCATTGGGTACTTTGACGCCTTGCGGAGTAAGTTCCAGGTACATTTCACCAAGAGAGGCTGTCTTGCCCCCAACCAACGAAACGTCATTAATCCCCAGGTCTTTAAAAAATCTGATATATTTGAATTTCTCGCTCATGATGTCCTTCTCCTTCTCATTATTGGCTAGCTTTTCCATGCCCGATATATTTAATTTGCTCAAGCAATTCCCTACGTTTCTACTTAAGCAGTGTCTTACTGGCCGCTCCGATATTGAGACGCAATACGGGCTCCGTATTTGAAGGGCGAGCATTGAACCACCAATCGTCATAATCCACAGACAATCCATCCAGATGGTCAATTTGACCGCTCCGATATTTGCTCTCTAAAGCCAGAAGTGCTTTATCTCTATCAGCAACTTCAAGGTTAATCTCGCCGCTCGTGGGATAACGCAGGAACGGCTTGATCAACCGGGAAAGTGGCTTGTCCGTGGTTGAGACGATATTCATCAGCTCAACCAGAGTACGGAGACCACTGTCAATATAGTGCAGGTCTGCATAATAGTAGTGCCCTGAGAGCTCCATAGCGAACAGGGCTTTCTGTTGGCGCATAGCGCGCTTTATGAAAGCATGCCCGACTCTGGTACGTACGGGATAACCTCCCGCTGTTTTGATTTCCTCGGGAAACGCTCGTGATGTCCTCAAATCATGGAGTATCGTTGCTCCTGAGTTTTGCCTGAGTATCTGCAATCCGATCAATCCACCCACTGCATCCGGTGGTACCATTACCCCGGTTTCATCTACCGCAACCATCCTATCGGCGTCACCATCGAACGCAACACCGAAGTCCAGCCCTTTCTTCTTAACCATCTCTGAAAGGCCGTCGAGGGCTCCTTCGATCAGAGGATTTGGAGACCGCTCACGGAAGTAGCCGTCGGGATGGAATCCAAGCCGCCATAGCTGTACCTGGTCAACCGCCGATAAGAGAGCCTCGGCAGCAATGCTTCCCACTCCGTTGCCGGCATCCACCGCTACCCTTATGAGTTTCTCCGGTTTCAAGAAGTCTTGCATCCTGGCCACATAGAGGGGAAGCGGCGAAGCCTGCTGTAGTAATTCGTTACATTCCCTGCGCCGAGGTCGTCTCCGTAACATAGCTGATATTTCAGAGAGGCCGTGCTCACTGCTCAAAGGAAGGGCATCTCGCTGACACAGCTTTAATCCATTGTATTGCTGTGGGAGGTGGCTGGCAGTAACAGCGATGGAGCCATCAAAGTCACCTTCGGCTCCGTACCAGTAAACCATAGGCGTGCTGGCTAATCCCATGTGCGTTACGCTGTGGCCGGACTCCCGCAGACCAACGCTCGCTGCTTCCGCGAGTGCTGGCGAACTCCACCGACCGTCATGTCCTATGACAAAGTGTCCAGGCTGGTCGGGGCACAGATAATCGCCGTAAGCGCTGGCGATAGCTCTGACCATTGGACTATCAAGGTCTTCGCCAACTACCCCTCGAATGTCATAGGCACCGAATATTCTTATATAGCGATTCCCGAGTGATTTCATCACTGCTTTAGTCTCTCACACTATGCTAAATTTCCTCTCTTGACATGCCTCCCGAAATATCCCGAGTGTTCCTTGTCAAAGATTCTGTGCGCGGCAAGCTTCACCAAATCCTGCAAGAAGAACACTGCGAGACAGTAACCCCAGACTATGCCAGCATAAGTCCAACCCAACGGTGTCATCAATAGACCGTAGACGGCGATAAGAGTAGCTACTGCCTGGGTGCCGAGTACGGCTCCCAGCAGTATTGGTGCGGGCTTAATCGACCAGAAAGGACCTTTGGTGCGAGCAGCAAAGAGAGTCAGGTGGCCTCCTACAGACAGGTTCAGATATACGAGTGTTCGAATCACATCGGAGTTGAGATGAAATACGCTGTCGCCCAGGTAGAAGATGCCGAATGAGCGAAGCATGGCAAAAGCTCCCAATGTGGTGGCAATGCCCAGCACCGTACGCATATTCCAAATCTCGGGCTGGTCAGAATAATGCACCTTGTCATAAGCAATGGATAAGATAGCGCCATCGTTTAGTATTGCCAGCAGCACTATCATTATCGCAGTCACCGGATACATTCTGAAGATAATTATGGCCAGGGTCAGGAATCCCAGAAGAGCAACCGTCTCGGCAATCCGATAGATGGCATAGTTGAGCATACGTTGGAATATCTTGCGACTCTCCTTGATGGCGTCGATAATCACAGAAAGGCCTGGAGTCAAAAGCACGATGCTGGCGGCAGCTCGGGCAGCGTCGGTGGCTCCAGCCACGGCGATGCCGGCGTCAGCCTTCTTCAGAGCGGGCGCGTCGTTCACACCATCGCCCGTCATGCCGACGATGTGGCCCTTTTGTTGGAGCACCTCGACGATATGATACTTGTGCTCAGGAAATACCTGGGCAAAGCCATCCGCCCCTTCTATAGCATCGGCAAGCTGCCCTGCTTCAATGTGTTTTGTCTCATCAAAGACGCTGGCATCCACAATGTTGGTGCCCAGCCCCAGTTGCCGGCCGATTTCCTTAGCGATAGCCAGTTGGTCTCCGGTGACCATCTTCACCTTGACACCCATATCCCTAGCAGTATCTATGGTTGACTTGGAGTCCTCACGCAGCGGGTCAGAGAGCGGAATTATACCGATAAGTTGCCACTTATCTTTGGCATCAGTGCGTGCTACGCCCAGGGAGCGGAAGCCACGGGAGGCAAACTCGTTAACTGCCTTGTCAAAATCTGCTTGTATCTTCTCCGAGTTAGGGTCCAGCGCCAGAATGACCTGGGGCGCGCCTTTGGTAGCCTTGAAGGTTTGTCCGTCAGGTCCCTTCACTTCAGCCTCAGTGCGTTTGTGGACCGGGTCAAAGGGCTGAAAATGAACAATCTGATATGATTTCAGCAATTTGGGGTCCTTGACCCCACTCAGTACGGCAAGGTCAATTGGATCCTCGTCTTCAACACGTGAAGCCAGTGCAGCGGTGAAAATCACCTCTTCAGGTTTTACATTGTTTACGGTGAAAGGCTCTCCTGGCGTCAGGTCAGCCTTGGTCAGCGTGCCGGTCTTATCTGAACACAGAACGTCAATGCCGGCTACCTCTTCGACTGCTGCCAGCTTGGTGACAATCGCCTGCTTTGCTGCTAGCATCTTGGCCCCCAGAGCCATGGTCACTGATAGAACCGCCGGCATTGCCACAGGGACCGCAGCTATGGTCAGTACGAGCACAAATTGCAGCACTTGAAGTAGCGAGTTATGCCGGGAAATTGCCACACCTATTATCAGGACGGCCAATGCTGCCGCAATGATGAGCAAATAATCGGCAATCTTGATGATGGCTCGCTGGAGATGACTTCGCGTCTGTGCTGATTTGACCAGCTCGGCAGTTTTTCCGTAGTAACTATCTACGCCTGTGGCATACACTATGGCGTCGATTTCACCCTGCTTCAGGACGGAGCCGGAGAAGACCGCGTCTCCTGATTTGTGTTCAACCGGGAGAGACTCGCCAGTCAAGGCTGACTGATCGACCTGTACCGGGTCTCCCTCGAGAAGTTTGGCATCTGCCGGTATGATATCGCCTATACGAAGGCGCACGAAATCACCTGGTACCAGTTCGCGTGCTGCAATACTTGCCCATTCTCCGTCACGCTTAACCCTTGCTTTGAGGGCCAAGTTCTTCTTGAGCGCAGCGATAGTGCTGTCTGCCTGATATTCCTCACGAAAGCCCACCACGGCATTTACTACCAGTAGTGCCAGAATGACACCCACATCCGGCCAGTGGCGCAGCACCGCTGAGAGGACAGCCGCTACGATAATCATGATAGGGATTGGACCCCAGAAATAAGACAGGAACTTCAGGATAGGATTGACTCGCTCCTCTTCAATTTCATTGTATCCGTACTTCTCTAGGCGATCCTGCGACTCTTGCTGACTCAAGCCATCAGTGGATGTCTCGAGGCGCTTTGTCAGCTCTGCGATGGGCAGGTCTTTTAACGGCTGTTCCGTTGTCGTGGGCGCCTGAGTCTTAGATTCAGTTTTCTTTGTGTCTTTAGACTTATCCATTTAATATCTCCTCAAATGGTACCCGGCTTAGACATGCGTGAGTTATACTAATAATGCCCCCAATTGTTATCATCCACTTTTCCAGCCAGTCGGAAGGTAATTTCAAAGGAATCGAATAGGTCAAGATACTGCTCAAGCAACCGCGTTAATAGAAATCGCTGTCTAACCGTCTCTCTCGCTTTTTGGCCCAGATGCCCTCTCAGGTCTCCATCTTTTACGAGCTGTACAATCCTATTAGCAGCCTCTTCGATGGAGGAAACCAGAAAACCGTTAATCCCATCTTCTATCTGATGACGAATGCCTCCTGTGTTACCTCCGATTACTGCAGCACCTTTCCACATAGCTTCGGTAACAGTCAGTCCAAAGCCTTCTTGAATCGACTTTTGCAGGACAACTGTAGCCCTCCTTTGAAGGGCATTCACTAAGGCTCCATCCTGAACCGTAAGAATGATAATACGCTCTTCCCGGCTAGCAGCTAATGACCCGTACACCTCTTCTCCTTCAGGGTCGTCAGTGGCTATGTTGCCTAATAGCACCAGAGTGCAGTCCACCTCTTTTCTTGCCAGCTTGAAAGCCTTAATCACACCCTCAGGGTCTTTCCAGCGATCGAATCGCGATATTTGTGTCACTATTGGGAGATCCGTGGGAATATGATAATGCCTAAGCCTTTCATCTATTTCGTGCTGCGGCAGCTCACGGTTGGTGATAGTGAAAGGGTCTATAGCCGGCAAGAAAAATAGCTGCGGCGTCTTAATCTTCTGTGTGTAGTCTCGGCTACTGAGGATCACTGCATCGTATTTTTCTATAAATGGAGCTATATAATCCCATACCTCTGGATTGGGAGCAGAAAGGTCAATGTGACACCGCCAGACCCAGGGGCTTTTCTTACGATAGTGATTGATCATTGGAAGCGGTTGAGGGTCATGTATTATGACCAGGTCATGGTCCAGGTGGTTTCGTATTGCATTCTCGTATACCACTGTTTCATAAAGGCGCTTCTTACGATCTGTGAGGTTGATATGTCCCCCCTGTAAGGCATTGTGAATCTTTTTGGTTATGGTGAAGAAATCTGGAGGGCCATGAATAACTCTCCAGCCGGTTCTAATGCCCAGGCTATTCATTAGAAGTGTCAGCGATGATAGCAACTGGGAAACACCTCCACCGTAGTAAGTTGAATTTACATTAACTACATGAAGGCCTTGGACCTTTTTAGCCTTTGCGCGTATACGCTTAACGGTTTCCTCGCCAACGAAGGGCTTATAGTCTTCAATATTATTGATCCTGTAATGCTGCATAATCATTCTCCCGTACGAAGGATTTTGATTCCTGCTCAATATCCAGGTTCCGCATGAACTGGGCTGTTTCCTCGGGTATAGCCGTATTAATATAGATGCCAGACCCGATCTCAAAACCTGCTAACTCGGTGAGTCGAGGGATGATTCTCACATGCCACATGTAATATGGTTCACTTTCATCCTCAACAGGGGCAGTATCGATAACATAGTTGAAATCAGGGTCATTCAACCCTAGGTACAATTTGATCAAGTTTATTCGCAAAACATGTGCCAGATTTCCAAGATCTTCATCAGAGACACTGCCGAAGCTGGCCTGGTGTTTTTTGGGCAGAATCCAAGTCTCAAACGGTCGCTGGGAAGCAAAGGGATGGAAGGCAACAAAATTTTCGGTATCCATTACGATTCGCTTTCCGCTTTTTAGTTCGTGCTCTGCCAAATCGGAATAAAGGCACCGACCGCTCCTGTCGTAATAGCGGATGGCCACCTCATGCCGCAGCCTGACATGTTTTGGTACCACGGGAGTAACCACCAGTTGCGAGTGTGAATGTTCCAGTGATGTACCTGCCGCAATCCCGTGATTCTTAAAAATAATGACCAACTTGGCAAACGCTTGCTGGGACAGCTTGTTGTATCTCTCCTGGTAAGCATTTAGTACGCTCAAAATCTCGTCTTCTCCCATTGAGGCTAGTGATCTATTGTGAAGTGGTGTTTCCACGATCACCTCGTGAACTCCCACCCCCTGCATCTCGGTGAAGAAGCCCTCCTTTATATCCCTAGTAGTCCTACCGCCAGGACTAAGGGCGGCAAACTTGTTGGCAAAGGCTCTTACCTGCCAGCCATTGCCGTCTCGCTTCTGATATAAAAGAGTCTGGGGAGGAGTTATGGATTCGTTGCCGGGGCAGAAGGGACAGGATGAAGAGAAATCAGGAAGCTCGCGCTTGGGCTGCTGACGCACAAAGTCATTGGGCCTTTTCACTCTTTCCCTGGCGACGATAACCCATTCTTCAGTTGTAGGATCCTGCCTTATCTCTGACACTTCGCACCTCAAGTTGAAGATATAAGCAGCACTAATCCGAACTTTAGCAAATATATGATTCTTCTCATAGCCAATACTCTTAGCTCCCCGATAGCAAAATAATAAAAGTTTTTAGCGCACTAGGTATTCGTATTTTTACGTAGTTGAGTTATAGAAGACCCTTAATTTTACCCAAGTTTAGATACCCCCTCTTTTTGTACCAGTATAAAGAACGGTCGGTGAAATTGTTATAAAATCTGCTGTAAAAAACTTACAAAACTGTGACATTTTGTGCGGGACTTATGTGATATTAGCAACAACCTGCTTTTTTGACAGGTTATCTCAAAAACAGGAAACCCGCCACACCAAGCGGATTTTGAAGCTAGGTGGAGCGGGAGACGGGACTCGAACCCGCGACACCCTGCTTGGAAGGCAGGAACTCTACCACTGAGTTACTCCCGCGAGACCGAATCTATTTTACCTCAAATATTATAGTTGGTAAACAAGAAGAGGGTTTTGCACCCTCAGGTCAACCACAACAGCGATGCCTGGGTAGCAGGTATTCAAAGCTAGATTGTTCACAAGGCAAAGCTGGTTGTTCACATATTGATATGGGGGTATTCCCCAGGGCATTGGTGCTACCTGCGACTAGCCACGAAGATGTTGACTCGTAGAGAAAATTCAATTAGCCTTGAAATCTGAAGATTTGATAGTCAAATATGCGGAAATTGATGTACTATAGCCTCTTGGACTACACAGAAGGTAGTAACACTTAAATCATGGTCACCCTTTTTTTTCTGCAAGCGGCTTCTTGAAAACTGCCAACCATTGCATTTGAGTTGCTTTTTCAGTTCCTGATAGTCTCTTCAAACAAACCAGTTCCCAGCCCTCTTCCCCAAGAGAATTTAAATACCCCGGTTTTACTAACTCTTTAAAGTTGTATTTTTCTACATGATAATGCCACTTGCTCATTTGATTGTACCTCCTTCTTACACAACTAAAGCATACTGTATCACCCAAGCACAGTCAATGGCTTGGAGAGCTCTGTCTTGCTGTGATTGACACCCACTGCTGCCGGTGCTACCCAAGCCTAGCTACCCGAAGTTGGTCTCGTAGAGAAAATCCAGTCAGGCTTAAAACTTGTCGTCATGTCCTGATTCGTCCCAAACAAATGACGCCAAATTTCTCGCTACGATTTGAGCATAAGCCAACGATGTCTAGCAGTTTGACATTGCTAGCTTCTGGCGAATTACCAAGTACCGGGCTTGGTGATGGTTCCAATCATATCTTGTAGTGTTGGCGGGAACTGGCATTGCACCAGCACACTCTTACGTATGCGCCTGTTGAAAGTTGCGGCATCCCTGAGCTCTTTCGGCATCACTTCCCTCGGGTCGATATTTGGATTTACGATACCAATAGGACGCTGAAGCTTATCACGCACTATGTTTATGGGCAATGCTAAGTCGGCGTCATTCGAGATGACAAGAGCCTGCTCATAGTCATCCTCATACCCATCCATCAGAAGATAGGTTGCCAAATTGACATCCGTTCCCTTTTCTTCTGTGTCATGAACCATAACATTTCTTGGCTGACCAGGTATAGGAGTTACTAGTGGTCTCTCTTTTATGCGTGAACGGAATTGCCCAAATTCCATCGTGAGGTTCGGGATGGTTCTGAGCGCCCGAAGGTATATCTGTTGCCTCTGCGGAGCTTGAGGGTCATTGGGTCTGGAGTGTACTAGCGCAGTGAAGTATCGGATACGGTGAATATCATGGCGTGGGAGGAGAGCTTGGCAGAGCTTGGAGAGGTCAAGCCACTTGAAGGGGGTGTCTTTCACAGCTCGATTGTAGAGATTGAACCCATCTATGTAAACATTTGTTATCATCACCTTTCCCTGAATATAAACAAAGGCCACCTTGCGGTGGCCTTGGCCCTGCCGCCAAAGCAACAGGGGTAGTACTAAATTGTAATATAACACTGTTCCGCACGTTTGTCAAGTCATACCACAGTCTTCTCGGACTTAATTAGAGGTTCTGCCTGCCATTGCTTTTTAATCGCCTTAGGAATAAGAACTAATTCTCCAAATTCGCTGGCTGGGCTATTCGTCAGCCACAGCAGCAGTTTTGGACTTTACTTAAACTCGCCCTTCCCCAAGCTGACGAATATAATGGCGAGTAACCCGAGAAGACTCCCAGGACCAATGAGTGCGCAGATAGACCCGACAAGCGCCAGTCCCCAAATCTTTCTTCTCAACGCATAGATACCACCTACTATGGCAATTATCCCCGATATGATTAAGGGAATAGCAAAGGTACTCCATCCCCATACTACTTCAAATCCAAAGAATGCGCCTATGGTGCTACCGAGCACAACAACTACTATACATAAGGTCACACCAATGGCTCCTGAAATAATAGAGAGTATGCCCGCAGTTGTCGGCTTCCAAGTTTTCTCCATTTTTTATTCCTCCTGTTTATTCTTTATATAACGATATAGTTAGAAGCTCTCAAGGTCATGCCATCATGACCACTCTTGGGGGAAGGTTGAGGTCTAGCTGCCATAGGAGACTTGACCACTCCCAGGTTCACTGTTTCTTATAACAGGTAGCGCACAGAGGTTTTGCCATGGTTATCCGTTCTCTTAGCTTCCCACAGGAGTGACAATACTTCTCTTGATACTCAGGGTTTTTGTATTTATTCCATGCGCTATAACAATCAAGGCAATATGGTGCGGATACATCGTAACTTTTTCTTTTACCGCACCGAATACAGAAACCTCGCTCATTAGTGCTCTTATATTTTCTTGTTCTTTTAGGTCTATCTTCAATCTGCGAATCAACCAGTGATTTTGCCTCTTTGCCTATTGCCTCAAACATACTCTTGATTGCACTGTCCTTTTTGGCACTAGCGACTATGTACTCGGCTTCACGAATTGCTTCTTTGAAAACTGATTCATCTTCAGCTAGATTTATGAGAATCCCCATCTCCCTGTTGTGTTGCTGTGAGTGTTCAAGCAAATTCAACGATGTGATTACCATTGAATCTTTGTTGTAAAAACACTTTGCATGCAGGTCTTCATCAAATCGGAGTTCCAAGTACCTTAGTTGTTTGAGTTTGGATTTCACTTCAGAAGCCAACTCCTTCCCTCTGCAAACTACTACCGTCTTCATGCCCTTCCCGTCTTTATACTTTAATCGTGCAAACAAATCGTCTGGCATTTTGATATAGGGAGTTATCAAGACGACTTCATTACTGGCCTTGTCTACAATTGATACAATTTCGGCATATGCTTTGTCTTTGTTCAGAAACTCTACCATCGTTGCCTCCTTTGACTTCTAACACCATATAAAGTCTCAGGAGAATTGTCAACATCCGAAGCTTAACGATGCCAGGATGTCATCCCATCGCAGGAGTGCTACCTAAGCCTAGCCAGGAAACTGATGGCTCGTAGAAAAATCTAGTTAGCCTTGAATTTCTTGCCACTCTCTTTTCCTGAGACAAACGAATATTATTGGAAGAATCCCGCTAAGGGTGAAAACCCAATCTAGAAACGAAGGAGGGAAAAAAGTTGCATTTGGTGGAGGATAATTGAAAGGAAATGGCGGATAACGAAAATTGAAAGCAAGAAACAAGTATAAATCCAGAAGAAGGAGGACAAGGCTTGAAGTGAAGCACAGTTTCCAATATTTTCTCTTAAGACAAAACACCCCACCAGTAATAACAAATACAGCTGGAATAATGGCGACTAGTATAAAACGAGCGTAATTCATACTCCCTTCACCCAAAGTAAGCTCAACAAGAGCAACAAAAGTGCCCATTATTGTGCCAAGAATTATCATCAGAGTACCAGCTGCTATTCTCATCCTAGCCTCCCTTCGCTTGCTTATTAAAATCCGCTGGCTGGGCTACGCCTTCATTCAGCAGCCTTTGTCTTCAGCCCAGCCACTACTTGACACCAACTGTACGGGACATCACGATTATGGTCACAAAAGATTCGGTGGCACACACCGTACTACGCAGCCGCCAGGAAAACAGCGAGTAGGCCAACCAACACCCCTATCACGACTGCAATGATTACTAATGCTACCATGCTAAGTAACACCGCGCCAACGGCCCTCCCTGTGGATATTTCATGTAGTTGCCTTATGCCGATTATGTTTAATACCAGTGCCCAGATCCAGAATAGCGTTCCTACGAATGGTATCCAGCCAAACACGAAGAGCGGGGTATTGCCGTATGCAAATGCTTTCATGGTGTTCCCGTACCCTTTTCTACCACCGAAAGCCCGTACAAACAAGTGTGTCAATGACCCGCTTATGAAAAGGCCAGCAAAGGCACCAACCACGGCTAGCAGAGCAAATATAACCGGGTCAAAACGGTATACTGCGGCATCGCTTAATCCAAGCAAATTCCAGAAAGTCTGAAAGACTCGCCTCTCTACTGTATAGAAAATTACGGTTCGCAAAATTGTGAATATTACAACCCATATCGTGAAGTACTTCAGAGCACTTCCCAGCGCTTCAGCTTGCACATTATTGAACGTGTTTGCCGGGGCTCCCAGAAAACCTTTTACTTTTTCTCCAAAAGACAGTCTTCTATGATTCATTCGAGCCTCCCTTCAATGCCATTATATCCTTAGTGAACCGCCAATGGAAGACATGAACAAATAGAGCAAAGGGAGCACTGCACCACAATTGACACCTACTACTACTGGGGGATAGAATTCGAATACCACTGATATTTGAATAATTCTTACATTGTGAGTCATAGACCATGAATTCCCTATTAATACCTTATCAATACCTAACCCTTCTTTTCCCACCCGAATTTGTAGCTTCTCTAACGGAGGAGGATTACCTGTATAGGCTTCTAACAGATGAAGATTCAAAACTAGATGAATTACGGAACAGTGTAAACGAATGTTTGGAATTGGCTTATAGATACGATTTGGTGGATGCTGACTTAGAAGCTAGATTAAAAAAGGGTGACCAGGAATCGTGGCAAGCAGCGATGAACGAACTTAGTGTTGCTAGGATAATGGAAGTCTTCTTTGGGAGAGGTTGCTTAAGATGGCATCCACAGGGGAAAAATCAAAAAGTTGGAGAATATGAGCTAGTTATAAATAAGATAGATACATTGATTTTTGTCGAGGTCAAGACCGTTTTCCCAAGGGATATGGAAAGGCTAGAAAATCGAGTAATCCATAAGCTCCATCGCTATGCAGGGCAAGTTCCTATTCCCTCTTTCTTAAATGTTCATATAGAAGTGCCAGGCACATCAGAGTCTATTAGCGGTAAGAAGTTTAGAAATTTTCTATCTAGAGAACTTTCTGCAATTAATCCCAATGACTTAGTAGAAAAAGAAAATAAGCTACCAGATTATAAAGACGATAGCACTGGTCTGCATCTCATAATTGAGACTCTTGCAATAAAGCCAAGGCAAAAAGAACAGAACTGTCATATCGGGATAATCGGAGGAGAAGCAAAGTTTTTAGAAAATGAAGCATATATTAAACACTCCCTCAGTAAGGCTTATGAACAGCTACCAAGTGGGGAAAAACCGTGTCTAGTAACAATATGTCCGTCCACAGCATTTCCAATAGACGAGGATGATATGCTAAATGCCTTATTGGGAGACCTTGCAGTTACTTATTATTGGCAAAACGGAAGACCAATTAAAGAACCAAAAACTATTCGTAAACCTAATGGGTTTTTCCAACCTCGTCGCAATCGAAAGGTGAGTGCCGTTGGATTATACAAAGGTCGAAATATAGAAAACCCACTTGAGATTTATCATAATCCTTGCGGGAGAAATCCAATTCCCGATTCAATGTTTATGAAAGAGGGTATTCGTCAATTAGTCAAAGCGAGTGATACAGAAATGAAGTGGATAGAGTAGCACGCGTAGAGGAAGTGATTTTGCCATGAGCTTAGCTTCAACAGCGCGGCTTGACGTTATCTTTTACCCAGCTTACTATCTTATCGAGAGAGGTGCCTGGTAAAAATATTTCTTTGATTCCAAGTTTCTTAAGTTTGGGAATGTCTTCTTCAGGAATGATGCCTCCACCGATGACCATTACATCATCCGCTTTGTTGGCTTTTAACAACTCGAGCACCCGCTTAAATAAGGACATATGAGCCCCGGAGAGAACGCTCAGCCCGATGAGGTCAACATCCTCTTGTAACGCCGCGGCGACAATTTGCTCGGGCGTCTGATGCAAACCGGTATATACCACCTCAAACCCGGCATCCCGGTAAGCCCTGGCTATAATCCTTGCTCCCCGGTCATGTCCGTCCAGGCCGGGCTTGGCAACTAGAATCCGTATCTTTCTTCCTGAGTTCACCATATTGCCTTTACCTTCAGATAGTCTCCTTTTAGGCGGGGACAAGCCCCGCCACTACTTCATAACTCCCCTTTCCCCTCTTATCTTAAGAGGGGGTTAGTAGCGATTGCACCCTCACCCTACCTCACCCTAACCCTCTCCAGCAAGTGGAGAGGGGACTCTCTTCGAGGGAGAGGGGGATTTTAAGCTTTCCCTCTCCCCTTATATTAAGAGGGGAAGGTTTGTAAAACTTACTTCTGACCTCCCCTCAAGGGAGAGGGGGATTTTAAGAGTGGAGTTTAGTAAAAGCCCGGGTCTCGATACTCGCCGAAAACATCTCTCCAGACATCGCAGATTTCCTGCTCAGTGGCATATTCCCTCACTGCCTCTATCACATAGGGCATCAAGTTTTTGTCCGTCCTGGAAGCAGCACGGAGGTCGCTCAGAATTTGGACCACTTTGCGGTTATCCCTCTCCTTTTTTACTTCCTGTAACCTGGCAACCTGCTTTTCTTCGACCGCCTCGTCTATTCTCAATATCTCGGGAGGAGCTTTTTCTTTAACAACATATTTATTCACCCCCACCATGACCTTCTCCCCTTTATCTATTTGCCGCTGGTAATGATAGGCAGCATCGGCAATCTCCATCTGCGGAAAACCTTTGTCAATGGCAGCAAGCATGCCTCCCATATCATCTATCTTATCGATGTATTCCCAGGCCTTTTCTTCCATCTGGCTGGTCAAAGACTCCATAAAATAAGACCCGGCCAGGGGGTCGATGGTGTTAGTGACACCTATTTCATCGGCGAGGATTTGCTGGGTGCGCAGAGCAATG
>Ga0315533_1000840_pt1 | contig 24959 bp, 26 predicted proteins | sample SalMarSW160130MG_FD_203081 | JGI IMG/M metagenome (GOLD analysis project Ga0315533, IMG submission 203081) | Salt marsh sediment microbial communities from the Plum Island Ecosystem LTER, Massachusetts, United States - Salt Marsh Sediment SW1601-30 ... | reverse complement strand
ATTTCGTACTGCCTGTCGTACTCGGCTCTCTCCTCGGCGGTGAGGGGCAGCTTCACCGTCTTCACGGTGTAGTCTGATAGGTGCTTGCCCGCGAGGCTGTCCACTCCCAGGCGGTAGACGGTCGGCCCCACGAGCTCCCCGTACAGCTCCTGGGTGGCGTCGTCCCCCTGCAGGGTGGCCGTCAACCCGAGCCTGTATGGCGCCAGGTACCATGTGGCTATCCTTCTGTAGGTGGGGGCCGCCAGGTGGTGAACCTCGTCGAAGACCAGCAGCTGGAACCTGTTCCCGAGGTGCCTAGCCCGGAGGCTCGCCGAGTCGTACGTGGAGACTGTTATCGGCTGGATGTCCTGCTCGCCGCCGCCGAGGGCGCCCACCGTGACCCCGAGGGACTTCTCCAGCACCTCGCGCCACTGCTCCACGAGCACGATGGTGGGCACCGTGATCAGGGCTGACGCTTGTAAGGTCTCGATCGCCTTCACGGCGATAAACGTCTTCCCGGCGCCTGTGGGGAGCACGACGATGCCCCTGTGCCCGCTCCGGCTCCACTTGGAGAGGGCCTCGGACTGGTAGTCCCTCAGATCTATGTCGGCTCGCATGGGCGGCGGCGTTGGGGCTTTCATCGCCTCGTCCCTGAACTCCGTCCCGGACGCCTCTAGATGTCTTATGATCTGGGGATACATGTAGGCGGGGTAGTCGTCGGACGGCTCCACGGTACCCAGGTAGACTTGGCCGCCGTCCACCTTGACCCTGCCCCTCTCGTAGTGAAGTGTAATCATGGCTCCCCAGTCATATCAATGGTGTAAGGGTCATGAATAAGCACTACTTACGGGTGTGCCCCGCACCGGTGCAGCTTATCGTCGCGGGCTGGCCCTCGCGGCCCATGACTCTGAATTCGGCGCCCGTGAACATCTTGGCCAGCTCCACGGCGGTGAGTGTGTGGAGCGTTAATCTGCTCGTGGAGAAGCTTGACTCTCCCTCCGCCAGGGAGCAGGGAAGTATCATGTGGTCCGACGTGTGAAGGTCCACGACGGCCCCTGTCCGAATCTGATCCACGAGACTCGTGGCGGCCTCATGCCCCACCTTCTCGGCCGGCTTCCCGCGTTCACCGAGAGAGTCGGACCCGAGAAACATGTTGTCTGCCCAGAGGCAGACGAGGCTCCCAGGCGAGTAGGGCGCCTCGGCGCCATCCAGATGGGAGACGGAGACTCTTGATTTGAGCCCTGACTCGTTTAGTGTCTCGGTGGCTGACGCCGCCTGACGCTCGGCGACGTGTCTGGGCAGCCGCCCACAGAGAGAGACGCCGTAAACCGTGCCGACAGGCTCATGATTGGGGAGAAACGGATTTAAGGTCTCCGTGGGCTCCACGACTGCCTTCACTTCTCCTCCTCCCTTCGGGTAGAACCCGTGGCGCCTCACCTCCAGGCTGCACCGGAGCCCCATGGCGTCGAAGGCCCGCCACACTATGTTTTCGAGGAACGGCGTCGGCGGCGACCACCGTACAGCCGTCCCTCCTGTGATGTGTAGCTCCACCCTTCTGTCGGCGTACGCCGCGATGGGGGCGAGGCACTGGAGAAGCAGGGTCACGCTGCCCGCTGTCCCTATGTCGAAGCGGTAATTGCCTCCTCTGATGTTCTTCGGCTTGAACGTGACCGTCGTCGAGCCCAGCTCTGCGCCCCTTAGCTCAGCTTCCGTCAGCTCCGCCGCCGCTCTGAGGGTTGTCAGGTGCTGGGGTCTGAGGCCGGGCTGGCTTCGCTTAGCCCTTACGCTGTGGATCATGAAAGGCGCCCCGAGGATGGCGCTGTAGGCGGTTGCCATGCGGAGCAGCTGCCCGCCCCCCTCCATCATGGAGCCGTCTACGGTTATCATGGCGTCTTACTGTGAGATCGTTCCCCCGCAGAACCGGGGGAGGATCCTCCTGGCTAGGGCGGCGCTCTCCTCCAGCTCGGCGAGGGTTATCCCTGGGGCGCCGCACATGAGCATGAGGACGTCCCTCGTCTTCATGGTCACCTTGCTGTAGTCGGCGTCCCTGTACGGGTAGATGGCTGCGAGGCGTTCGCCGTCCTCTATCACCGCCTCTCCTCCGCCCAAGACGACGGGCTTCTTCATGCCTATCCCGAGGAACTCCTCGCCCTCCGCGGCCTCCCTCATGAGCAGCGGGCCCCCGAGGAGGCCGGTGTCGAAGCTGGCGACAGGGATCGCCGACTCCATGGAGACGAGGTTGTAGGCGTCCACCCACGTGTTTATCTTGGGGACGGGGTTGCCCCTGAGCACCCTTCTTATGAGGGCCTCAGCGGCGGGCCTGATCTTGGTGGGGTCGATGCCCATCTTCCAGAAGAAGTCTCTGTACGCCCTGAACGTTGGGTGCTCCCTCAGCTCCTCGATGTCCCATCGCTCCCGTATCCTGTTGGCGATCTCTGTCTTGTATTGCTCCAGCTCTGGGCTCTCCCTGGCGACGGTCACGCCGCTGAACCTAACTATCTGGGCGGCCAGCCCGGGGAACCGTCCCTGCAGCTCTCGGCTCAGCTTGAGGTACTCCAAGTCTAGTGCCTCCTGGAGTTCGAGTCTGTCTTGGCTAGGTCCCTTATCCTGTTCTCGCCGTCTATCTCCTGAACTATCTTGTAGACCTCGGGGGGCACCAGGTCGCTCCAGTCCTCCGTCTCCAGTATCCTCCGCCTTATCTCGGATGCCTCGTACTTGCCGCGCTGGAACATGGAGATGTACCTGACCTCGTACCCGGCCTCTATGAGCAGCCGCCTTGTCAAGGGCTGGTTGCTGTAGACGAGGTCGAAACGCGGCGTCTGGCTCTCCACGGCGCTCACCCAGACCCTGTGGGCGGGGGCGTCCGGTATGGGTATGATCATGTACCGTTCAGTGGGTATCTCTGCGGCGTCGAGGGCGGCGCGGATCATCTCGATGCGCTCCCCGGCGGTGAAGGGGTTGTCGTGCTCGTGGCTCATCTGGGCGCTGCCCACCACTAGCACAAGCTCGTCGCTCTCCTCCAGTATCTTCTCGATGGCGTGGAGGTGCCCGTAGTGGAAGGGCTGGAACCTGCCTACGAATAGTGCGCGTGTCACTTGCTTCTCTCCCTTTGCTTGAATGGAAGGGGGGCAACCGGTTTATGTGTTTTCCCCAGTGTTCTAAGTGTTGAAACACTTGTTCTAAACGGTAGCATTATACTCGACACCGTTCATCAGGAGATCGTGAACCAAGATGAACACAACTAAGACATGGTTAATCGCGATCCTAGTCATCGGGGCGCTTCCAGCCCTCTCGATCTACGCCTGGCAGACCACGTCGGTCTTCACGGAACAAACGGCGGTGAAGACGGCGACCAGGTTCCTGTCGGAGGCGCCGACCTATAGCTGGGACGGCGTGGAGGGCTCCATCCGGGTCCTAGACTCCTATAAGACTCAGACCCCGGACGCCGTCTGGACAGTCGTCATCGAGTTCACGTGCGCCCACGCGGGCTACGGCGACAGATCCGGGCAGATGGTGGCCTCCGTCGTCACCGACCACGTGATCACCATCACCGTGGAGGACGGCTCCGTCGTGAACGCTGTGATCGACGACGTCTGGGACGAGCTGCGCCATACAACGCCGATACACGACGACTCGACGCCCATGGAGGCGGAGGAGATGGCGATAGAGTTCGTTGAGAGCTCGCCGACCTACAGCTACGACGGGATACCCGGCTCAATAGAGGTCATAAACGTCGTGGTGGCTGAGAGCTACCCCGTCCAATACTTCATCACCATCGCGTTCGAGTGCAGCCACGCAGGGTACGGAGACCGGACCGGACAAGTGCTTGCCCAGGTCATCACTCGTCACGCGATGAGAATAACCATCAGTGACGACCAGGTGCTGAGCGCCGTCATCGACGGCCAGTGGGACGAGGTGAACCAGAGGGAGAAGGCCGTCTCCGAGCTTCTCCCGCCCGGGGAGGCGAAGGACATCGCCGTCTCCTACGTCATCGAGCACTACGAGGAGCTCTCGGGCATTGAGGTGCCCGCGGAATGGACTGAGATCGCCGAGGGTGGCCTACCTGCAGTCATCGGGTACACCAAGCGGATGTATGAGGCGGGGAGCTGGACTGTATACGTGGGCTACGCCGTCGTGGCGCGTCCAGTGTACGAAGTGGAGATCGAGTACAGCGGAGAGCCCGCCTTCACCTGGGAGGGCGCAGTAGACCAGAGCTCGGCGGTGACAGAGGTATCCACGAGCCTGGCGCCTAATCAGACGGAGATACTGGGCCCTGAGCAGGCCAGGGACATCGCGATAGAGTACGTCAAGGCTAACCACCCCGAGCTGGCTGACGAGGAGCACGGGAGCTGGGAGATGGAGAACCTGACACCGGAGGGGCTGCTGGGCTTCAGCAAACTCCAGTACACCTCTGGAAGCTGGACCGTTAACGTCAGCTTCCCCGTTGTCTGGAAGCCTGTCTACTCCGTAGAGATCACCGTGGACACCGACCCAGTCTTCGATTGGATGGGATCCGTCGACCAGGACGGCTCAGTGAGCACAAGGACCGAGTAAATCCCACTTTTTCCCTGTTTTTATGGTTCAAGCTCTTTAGGTATGCGTGACTCGCATGGGACAGCCGTCTGGCAGAAGCCACACCCGTAGCCGTCGAACCCATAGTGACTGGGCACGTACTCCCGCGTCATGTTGACGTACAGGCGGCAAGTCCTCTTGTCGTGCCCCTCCTCTGTTATGGCTCCTATGGGGCACCGTTCCATGCATTTGCTGCATGTGCCTTTAGCGTAGAATAGGCAGTAGGCGTGGTGGTCTGTGTATGGCCTGGGCGTGGGATCGATCTTGATGTTCGCCACGACGCTGCCTGTCCTCATGGCCTTCCCGCGGGGCGTTATGAGGCCGTCGCTGAGCCCGAAGGTGCCCAGACCGGCGGCGTACGCGGCGTGCCTCTCGGACCACGTGGAGGCGTACAGGTATTTCTCGGAGGTGACTCCCTTCCACAGCGGAGACAGCATGGGGGCGACGGCCTCGACGCCCTCCTCGGTTAGCTTCTCTACCACTTGTTCTCTTAGCCTGACGTTCACCTCCTCACCGAATATCCTGGAGCGTGCCCATCGCTCGCTGGGGAAGTGGGTCTCCTTCCTGTGATCCCTTTTGGTGGCCCCTGTCTGGGGCAGTGTCCAGCTCACCACTGTGAGCTCGTCGGCCTTGAACTCCTTTCCCGGGTGGGTGTGGCTGATGAGCTCCAGTGGCGACAGGTAGAAGCCGCCTATGTCCTGCTTGTAGAACGTGTAGAGGGGGTCGGCGCCGCTGCTGTAGCCGACGATGGGCTCGGCCCACGCGGGCTCGCCGCCCCACTTCTGCATGCTGTTCTCGGGGCCTGCTATATAGTCCTTGATCACCTTCTCTATCCATCGAGCCGGGTCGTCTTTTAAGTGAGCCACACCGTCCTAACCGGAAGCGCTTTATTTAAAACAGTCTTCATCAAGTTAACAAGCCCCGCGGGGAAAAATGGTTGACCAACGAGAGGTATCTCCATCTCACCTGGATGGATGTCCAGCGTCTATCCGAGAAGCTCGCCGACCAGATAGCCGAGACCGGGTTCAGACCCGATATCATCGTGGCGGTAAGCCGCGGCGGCTTCGACCCCGCAAGGATTCTCAGCGACGAGCTCAACATCCGGAGCCTCGCGAGCCTCCAGGTCATATACTACGCTGGGGTAAACGAGAGGAACGACAAGCCTCAGGTGAAGTACCCGCTCAACGCGGACATCTCGGGCCTCAACGTGCTGGTTGTCGACGACGTCGCCGACTCCGGGAACAGCCTCAAGGTCGTGAAGGAGTACGTTGACAGCCTCGGTCCAAGGGAGGTCAAGATGGCTACCCTGCACCACAAGCCGTGGAGCACCTTCGAGCCCGACTTTTTCGCCGAGTCAGCTGACAAGTGGATAATCTACCCGTGGGAGCCGCGGGAGAGCATCGAGGACATAAGAGAGAAGCTGCTGTCTGAGGGGGTCCCCGAGGACGAACTCGCCGTGAAGCTCACTGAGATCGGGTTCACCAGTAAACAGGTGCGGCGGTTCCTAGGACTCAAACACGTATAGGACCTCATCGTAGGTGCGTCCCATCCACTCGGTCCCCGGCTCATAACGGACCAGCTTCTTATCTTCGAGCGTCTCACGTAGCCGCGCGTTGGCCTCCTCCAAGCTGATCTCCTTGTCCCTGAGGAGCTCCAGGGGGATGTATACCTGTACAGGTATGGCGGACAGCCTGTTTTCAACATCAAAATTTTCTCTATTTTGTTTACCCAAAATCGATTTAAATGGCTTCGATGTAGAATTCGCATAGTGGTTGTATGCTTATGAACAACATCAAGGGATCGGACCCCGAGGTATATCAGCTAATTCTCAATGAAACCAATAGGATAGAGAATGGGGTCGAGTTGATTCCCTCTGAAAACTTCGTCTCTAGAGCGGTTCTACAGGCGATGGGATCGGTTTTCACGAATAAATATTCCGAGGGCTACCCGAAGAGGAGGTACTACGGCGGGCAGGAGTTCGTGGATAAGGTCGAGAACCTGGCGATCGAGAGAGCCAAGAAGCTGTTCGGGGCGGAGCACGTCAACGTGCAGCCGTACTCGGGTTCACCCGCAAACCAGGCCGTCTTCTTCGCGCTGCTGAACCTCGGCGACAAGTATATGGGCCTAGACATGAACTGCGGCGGGCATCTGACGCACGGAAGCCCCGTAAACTTCTCAGGCATCCAGTACAGGCCAATACCCTACTTTGTCGACAGAGAGACCGAACTGATAGACATGGATGAGGTGAGGAAACTGGCTTTGAAAAATAGGCCGAAGATGGTAATATCCAGCCTTACGGCGTATCCGAGGAAGCTGGATTTCAAGGAGTTCCAAGAGATTTGTCAGGAGGTCGATGCTTACCATCTCGCCGACATCAGCCACATCGCCGGGCTCATAGTTGGGGGCGTCCACGAGTCTCCGTTCCCCTTCACGGACGTCATCACAACAACCTCTCACAAGACGCTGCGCGGGCCTAGAGGGGCCGTCGTAATGTGCAAGAAGGAGGACAGGCTGCACGACGAGTACCACGGCGACACCAAGAAAAACCTTGCGCAGCTGATAGACTCCGCGGTTTTCCCTGGGCTCCAGGGAGGGCCCCACGACCACATAACCGCTGCTAAGGCCGTCGCCTTCGGCGAGGCGCTGAGGCCCGAGTTCAAGGAGTACGCGCGCCAGATAGTGAAGAACGCCAAGGCATTGGCCGAGGAGCTGATGGCGCAGGGCGTCAAGCTGGTCACAGACGGGACGGACAACCACCTCATGCTCATCGACCTCAGGCCGAAGGGCCTCAAGGGGAGGGGGAAGCAGCTCCAGAGCGCGATGGACAAGGCCAACATAACGCTGAACAAGAACGCGGTGCCTTTCCAGGAGGCGAGCCCCTTTAACCCGTCGGGGTTGAGGCTGGGGACGCCCGCAGTGACGACTAGGGGCATGAAAGAAGGCGAGATGAAGGTGATCGCCCAGTGCATCAGCAGGGTCATCGATAACTATAAGGATGACACGGTTCTGGAGAAGGTAAGACTAGAGATCGTAGAGTTGGTCAAAGATTTTCCCATCTACCCCGACTTCGGCGTCCTAGAGTAATCAGAGACCCATCACATGATGGCCGTCCTGTGCATGCCGTCCAGCACCACGTATGTACCGCGGTCGACGATTATGGGGGCTGACTGGACGCCGTCGCGCATGATCCTGTCTCCTAGGATGCGTATGCGTTCAGGGATGGTCTCCTCGTGGATGTGAAGCCTGTCGGTGGGGGCGAGGGCTATGTCGAGTCTGAGTCCCTCGTGGTCTATGGTGTAGGCGACGGGCTGATTAGACATCCATGAAACATCGTTCGCCGGTGTTAAAATCTTGTGAGGCTGGGCTACTGGATCTCTTCCAGGGCCTCCTGGGCGGCCTCATTGGCCTCGGCGAGCAGGTCGGATTTGACGATGGTGGTGACGTAGCCTGCGATCTTGTTGCGGAGCTTCTTGGATACGTCGAGCCCTATCTCTTTGAGGAACTGTTTGTTGGGCTCGAACTTTGGCTGGAAGCTGTACGGGTACTTTTCGATGAGCTCCAGGCTTATCCGCTTGATCATCTCCGTGCGTACTTTACCCAAATACGTGCACCTGTGCGCTGTATCTCATCCTTGCCGCTCTTTTAAACTTTTATCCTCGCACGTCAGGGCTCCTCCGTGGGAAGGGGCTCCAGCGTCACCTCGGCCAGCAGCACCTCGTAGCCCTCGGCGAGGTAGAGGCCCCTGAACTCGACCCTGGAGGGCGCGGGGAGGGTGAAGCCGAGGGTGAGCCGCGTCCAGCCGTCGAGCTGCCAGTGGTAGACCCGCATGCTGCTGAGGACGTTGACGCCCGACCCCGCCGAGACGTCGATGGTTAGGACGGGGCCGCCCGGATCGGTGGTGTACGCCGTTGCTCTCAGGTGGAAATGGGCCTCGTACCGCCCGGGCTCTAGGTGGATGTAGGGGCCGTACCAGAGGACGGTTTCCGGCCCGGCTCCGCGTATGTACTGCTCAGGCGTCACCTCACAGGAGCCCAGGATCAGCTGCCGGTGGGTGATGGACCATGTGGCGGAGCCGGCCGGCACCTCGGCGGCGAGGGCGCGGACGGTTACCTTCGCCACCTGCATCTCGGCGCGTCCCTCCGTGTAAAGCCTGTACTCGGCCATCTTGACGATCTTCTCGAGTTTAAAGGTCACGGCCACGGTTGTCCACTGGGAGTCCGGGTACTCGTGGCTCCACATATCCTTCCTCGCCAGCTCCGTGTCCCTGTCCGCGGCGACTTGGAAGTAGCCGATGTGCCCCTCCTCGGGCTCCAGCACCCGCACGGTGGCGGCGACCTCGTAGGTTCCGGGTGGGAGGAGGCTGTAGGGGCCGTAGACGATGAACCCGGGGGCGGCGCCCTTGGGGCATGCGGCGACGATCCCCTGCTTCGGGGTTTCGACGGTGCCGTAGCCTCCCTGCACGAGGTCGCCGACCGCCGTGTACTCCAGTGTCCTGTTGACGCCGATGCTTGTGCCCGTGTCCATGTCTCTCTTGAAGAGTATGGCGTCGTCGATGACGGCCTGTACGCCCCAGTCCTGACTGCGGGAGACGTGCTCGTAGGCGTGGAGGGACCACTGGTCGATCACGAAGTAGTCGATGAGCACGTAGTCTGAGAGATCGACGAGCGAGTCGATGTACGCGGTTACGGTGGGCCTCAGGGAGGGATTGAAGTCTATTATGGGTATGACGTATGCCGCGACCCTGTTGGAGACGTGGGGGAAGACGTGGTTCTGGGTTAGGATGGCCTCGCCGGGAGGCACCTGCGTGAGCAGCGTGTTTAGCGCCTCCGTCTTATGGGGCAGCCGGCTCATGGGTGGGTACCAGAGTATCTCCTGGTTCTGGTTGACAAACTCCGAGACCGGGCTGATAGGGGAGAGGACCGCCGCGGTGACCGTGGAGACGATGACGATGTACCGGCACAGTCTTCTCGCCTCGGCCGCGTCGTGGCTGCTCAGCGTGTGGAGGAGGGAGATGAAGACCGTGGGGAGCAGGTAGAGGGTGTAATGGGCCCCCAGGCTGTAGTACGCCCGGTAGTTGGAGAGGTAGAAGGGGATGTAGAGGGCGAGGGTGACGGGGAAGAACCTGTTCATGAGGGGCAGGAACAGGAGGGGGGCGAAGAGGAAGAGGAAGTATATGAACTTGAGGTCGACGTCGTGGAGGAGGGCGGCGGCTGCTCTCAGGGGGTGGCGCGCCGCATAAAGGGGCAGCTGGAACCCTCCGCCGGTGTAGTTCAGGACTCTGTAGCTTTCGGTCGCCCGATAAACGTCCATGAACTCGGGGCTTATCGGGTAGCTGCTCTTCGAGACGACGGACAGTATGTAGACGGTGAGGCTCATGGCGATGGTGGCGGCCAGGACCTGCGTCTCCTTCTCGGCGGGGTTCAAGAGCCCGCGGATGCGCTGTAGGCCGCCTACGGCGTAGTGGCCTGCGAGCACGACTGCCATGACTATGAACATATGCTCCTCCACGATGAGGGTGAGGCCGAGGGACAGGAGGTAGGGTACCCACCTCTTCATATAGAACATCCTGTAGGTCTGGAATAAGAGGAGGGGGGCGAACACCTGTGGCTGGAAGTCGAACCAGTTGGCGGCCTGGACCCCGGGGTAGAGGAGGTACGCCAGCGAGGCCAGGAGGCCGAGCTCCTCGTCGCCTGTCATCCTCTTGGCCAGAAGGTAGAGGGGGTACGCCGCCGCGGCGAGGGCGGCGCTCTTCACCACCAGCAGGGTCTCGGCCCTGGGGAACAGGTAGTAGATGGGGAAGACCAGGGCGAGTATGGGGCTGAAGTGGAACGCCAAGTAGTTTTGCTCAACATTCATGTAGCCATCGCAGCTGTAGTGAAACAGCCTGCCCCCATAGACGCTGCTGTACATCACCTGGTCGAAGACCCCTAGGTCCCAGGCGTAGCTATAGTACGCACTGTGCTTCCATATCGTGGCTGCGGAGAACACGGCGGCGTAGACCAGTATGGCGGATACGACTATGAGCTCCGTCTTGCGGGTGCGCAGCCTTTCCTGAAGACTCATCGTATCAGTTGTTTTTCATGGTTCCTTAAGCCTGATGTAACCGCGTGTGCCGAGTCTGATCTGTCTTCACGGCGTCGTGGCGTTGAGCCGGTACAGGTACATCCGGTCCCATCGGTCCACGAGGGTGTAGCCCGGGGCCTCGTAGGCTAATTGGAACGCGTAGTAGGCTGTGCCGTGGGGGTCTGTCCTCAGGTCCACGAGGATGTAGTTTGGGCGCAAGGCTAGGGTCATCTCCAAGGTCCGGTTCCACGTTTCCTCGTCGTCTGGTATGTACGGGGTGAAGACGTAGGCGTCGGCTCTCCCCGACAAGTGCGGGAAGATGTTGTCCTGGGTCAGGACGGAGGCTTGTGGGGGTATGAGTGTCAGCATCTCTGTGAGCCGCCGGCTCCGCTGGCTCGTGCTGGGCTTTATGTACGCGGGGCTGAGGTTGAAGCCGTCCGTGAACGGGCTGAGGGGGCTCAGGGCGACGCTGCTGGCGACGTTGATGACTATGAGCCCCGTGAGGACGGCTTTGAGGCTCACGCTGTTCTCCTCCTTGAGGGATGAGTTCAGCCTCTCCAGCCCCCTGATGAGGGAGACGTATATGAAAGGTATCACGAGGGCGGGGTACTGGAACCCCAGCCTGTAGTAGGGCGGGTAGTTGGACAGGATGGAGACGGCGAACCAGGGGGCGGCGGGTATGAGCGTGGCTGGGCTGAGGAAGCTGAGGAAGAGGCTGGGGGTGAAGAGGGAGAGCACGTAGACGTTCTTGTCGAACCAGTCATAGGATACTGCCCTGAAGGCCTTGGCTGGGTCGGTGAAGACGCGCATGGGGACCTCAGTCGGTGAGTCCACCTCCAGAATAGCGAAGTTCTGCCCTGCCATCAGATGCTTGGGAACATCGGGGTTGAAGTGATGCAGCACGCTGGCTGACAGAGCCCACCAGAGCACCGTGACCGCAAGCACGGCCAATATCGGTATGATCTCGCCTCGTATGGCGCCCGGCTCACGCCACTTCACCCCCTGATAGGTACGGTGAACCACCAGGAAGGCTACGTAGCTGAGCATCACTACCACGACCTGCTCCTGGACCGACAGCGCCAGTATGGACGCCGCGAACATCCTCTTCGTGTCCCAGCGCAGCGTGTAGAGTAGAAGATAGTTGAATATGAGAGGCAGCAGGCTCTGGACGTGGAAGTCGTAGGAGTTGACGCCGTGGATGGCGGGGTTCAGCAGGTATATGATGGCTAGCGCCGCCGCCGTTTCCTCGGTCAACCTCTCCCTCGCGATCAGGAATATCGGGTAAGCGGAGAGCCCTATTATGAGCGACTGCAGCACCAGCAGAGTCACCGGTGACTGGTGGAGATAATAGAACGGGACCAGCAGGAACAGTATGGGGCTGAAGTGGACGCCGAAGAAGCTCCCCGACTCCACGAGGTGCCGCTCACAGGTGTTTACGAAGACCATGCCTAGGTTCACGGTCGTCCAGAAGGACTGGTCGAAGATACCGAGGTCCCAGGCGTAGGTAGTGAAGGAGTTGTGTTTGGAGATGGTGTACCATGACATCACCGCTGTGTAGACCAGTATGGCGGCGGCTACGGTTAGCTTGCTCCTATGTTTCAGTGTTTTTTCAACGAAACCCATTCAGAGGGGTTTTCAGTTGAACCCGATTTAAGACTGATGTAACCCACTATCTGCTATACGGTTATAGACGGCGAAAGATTAACGGGTTTTCGAGTGCGTTTATAACGAAAATGAATCTTATAGAGTTAAAAAATGAAAAAAGCAAGAATCTAGCCCTCCTAGTGGAAAGGGGCGCAAGTATTAAATATTATACGAAACGAAAAGAGGAAATAGAAGGGAACAGGATGCCTAGCGAAATTAAGGTGGCGCCCATGCATAAGCTGATTAAAAGAGCCGGCGCGGACAGGGTGAGCGAGGAGAGTGCAATCGCCCTTGGACTGGCCTTAGAGAATATAGGCGTGAAGGTGGCCAGGGAGGCCATAGACTACGCCAAGCACGCGGGCCGAAAGACGGTGAAGGCCAGGGACATAGAGATCGCGGCCAAGAAGGTCCTTGAGCGATAGGATAATATATTTCTCCCGTGGGCAACATTCTTGCTTAAGATGGATACTATTCAGTGCGACGTACTTGTCGTCGGCGCGGGACCCGGAGGCAGCATGGCCGCGAGGGCAGCCGCCGAGAACGGCGTCGACGTAATTTTTATCGAGGAGCACCCCGTGGCGGGCACACCGGTTTACTGTGCAGAGGGACTCAGCCTCGGGGGCATCGAGGATGGCGGGCTAAAGGCCGTGCCACCGTACGTGTCGCAGCAGATCACCAAGGTTCACGTGGTGGCACCCAACGGGAACACATTGGAACTCACGAGCGACGACTGGACCGGGTACACCCTCGACCGGCAGGTCTTTGACAAGGCTCTTGCTGACAACGCGGAGAAGGCCGGCGCGAGGCTCATGACCAACACAAGGGCCACAGGCGTCATCATGGACGGTAGCCGCGTCGTAGGCGTTAAGGCGATCCGTGAGGGAGAGGAGATAGAGTTCATCGCGAAGGTGGTCATCGGAGCCGACGGCCACTGGAGCATAATCAGACGCTCCGCGGGCCTCGCCCGCTATTTCAAGGACTACGTCACCTGTGCCCAGTACCAGCTGGGTGGCCTCGACTTGGACCTCGGCGTCAGCGAGTTCTGGGTGGGAGCGAAGTATGCGCCGGGGGGCTACGCGTGGGTCTTCCCCAAGAGCAGGGAGGTAGCCAACGTAGGCCTCGGCGTCCGGGTGAAGCACACCAAGCCGCCCATAGAGTACCTCAAGGACTTCGTAGCTCAGGACCCGCGGTTCAGGAACGCAAAGATACTGAGGAAGAACGGAGGCATCTGCCCCGTGAGCGGGACTCTGGACAAGATCGTGGCCGACGGGCTGATGCTGGTCGGCGACGCCGCGGGCCAACTCATACCGATGACGGGCGCGGGGATCCACTGCGCCATCGAGGCGGGCAAGATGGCTGGGAGAGTAGCCGCCGAGGCCGTGAAGGAGGGCGACGTCTCAGCTAAGCGGTTATCCGCCTACCGCGTCGAGTTCGACAAGTACTGGGGCAAGAGGATCAAGGACAGCGGTGGGGTCGTGGACGTGCTGGACAAGTTCTCCGACGATGACCTGAACACGCTGTCTGAGGTAATCACAAACGAGGAAGTGGTGGCGCTGGTGAACGGCACCAACATCATAGCAACACTCGCGGGTCTCGTTATACGTAGCCCCATGAAGATAAGCAGGCTGATACGAGCATACTTAGGTAGCTTCACTCGCTCCTAAGAGCCTTCACGGGGTCCATCCTGGAAGCCCGGTAGGCTGGGCCCGCCCCCGAGAGGACGCTCGTCACCAGGGCGAACGCCACTACCGCTGACCCCAGAGATAGGCTGTGACCCACGGGGAGCCCTATGTAGTTACCGACCATCTTCCCTAGGGTGAAACCCACAGCTGACCCGGCTACGCCGCCGATGAGGCCGGTGTACGCCGCCTCGCTGATGAATAGGAGCAGGATGTCTACGCTGTTCGCCCCTATGGCCTTCATGGTCCCTATCTCCCTTGTCCTTTCGTTCACCGAGACCGTCATGGTGTTGACGATGCCGAGGCCCGCTACGAAGAGGCTGATGGTCGCGACGCCGCCGAGCACGGCCTGAATGGTCCCCGTGACCTGCTCCTGTACTTCGATGGCTGCCTTCGGCGACACCACGAAGAAGTCGTCGCCGAGCCTGTCCTCTAGGTCTTTGGCTACCTCCTCTGTGTCGCTGGATTCACGGGCGTAGACCTGTACGATGGCGCAGCTTCCTCCCTGCTCGAAGAGCTGGTCGTATGTCCTGAAGGGGATGCCTATCACGTTGTCTACGTCTAAACCGAACATGGTTCCATGCTCCGCCAGTACCCCGACGACTCTTAGGGTGATCTCCTTATGCTCTCCCCTGACCTTGACGGCGAGCTTGATCCTGTCGCCTACCCCCAGAATCGGCTCTTCCTCGTCGGTGGGGTGTGCGACGTTCTTGCCAACGAAGGCCACTGCCTTGTCGCCGCGCGTGAAGAACCTTCCATCGGTCATCTTGATGTCTTTGTTGATTTCCTTGAAGCTGTCTCCCACGCCCATCACCCTAGCGCTGTAGGTCTCGCCCTTGATCGTGTACGAGCCGCCGCCCATTATGATCTCGCAGGTGTCTCTGACGCCGCCGGTGTCCTGAATGGTCTCCCGGTCGCGCCAGCTGATCCCGTCTTGGCTCGCTATTTGGGTGGCGCTGATAGTCATGGCCGCTTCCTTCGCGTCCTCCGGGATGACGAACAGGGTGTTGGTTCCGATGACGCTCATCTGGTCCCTGACCTGGGTGTTCATGCCGTCGGCGAGGGAGACGAGCCCCGTGACGGCTGCACAGCCCACGAGGATGCCGAGAACGTTGAGGGCTACCCTGAACTTCCTCTCCCGCAGCCCCTCCGCCGAGAGTATGGTTATGTCTAGCAGCTTCACTGTCAAACCTCGTCGCGTAGCCAGGATTTAGATAGTAGACATCTACCTACATTTAAAGTGTGTGTAGGTGTGCTCGATACTTTTAACACGGCGACTCCATCCTAAAGGTGAAATAAATTGATCAAAACAAACCGCGATAAGATCGTCAAGATCTCGGTGATCGGAGAAGTCGTCAGCCCCGTAGTTGGCGACGGTGTATACAAGATAACTGCCGACGGCGAGCCGGTGGTGCTCCCCGGCGTCGGCGGCATCACGTACAACCTCAGGGTAGGGGACGTGGCCACCGGGTGGATGGCGGACCACGTGGAGCCCGGCGTCAGCATCGAGAACCGTGTGACCGACCGCAGGTACCCCAACGGCCAGAGCAGGGCCCTCAACGTGTTGAGCTGCATAGGCAACGAGGCCAAGGTGGTGGAGGGAGACGCGAAGGGTGACAAGGGCGTCGTGGTGGGGAAGCACGGCGGCATAGAGCACGTCATGGTGGACTTCCAGCCCGAGACCATGGAGAAGCTCGTCATCGAGGACAAGGTCATGATAAAGGCTTACGGGGTCGGCCTCAGGCTGCTGAACCTCCCCGAGGTGAAGCTCTTCAACGTGAGCCCCGAGTTCCTTGAGGCGGTAGACCCGGCGATAAAGGACGGGAAGCTTGAGGTGCCCGTCACCCACACGATCCCAGCAGCCATCATGGGCTCGGGGCTGGGAAGAAGCCACGTCGCCTCAGGCGACTACGACATAACCATGTTCTGCGAGGCCACCTGCGAGGAGTACGGCCTAGGGGACCTCAGGTTCGGAGACCTTGTGGCCATCGAGGACGCCGACCACAGCTACGGCAGGATCTACAGGAGGGGCGCCTTGAGCGTCGGCATCGTGACCCACAGCGACTGCGTCGTGGCGGGGCACGGGCCGGGGGTCACGACGCTGTTCACGTCGAAGACCGGCGCCATAAAGCCCCTCTTGAATCCCGGGGCGAACATCGCTAAGTTCATGAAGCTGAGGGACGACCTCTAGTCTCCCACCCTTTTCTTTAACCATTCATCCCAAGAAGAGAGGGCGGGCTTAGGCTCCACGTTCTCGTCGAAAAGACCCGTGACTATCCACATCTTGTAGATGGGGTCAACGCCTTATGACCGAGGTCTATACTTTTTTAAATATGAGTCTAGTATAGAATGCACCGTGCTCCTGTCGTCTAGTCCGGTCAAGGATTCCGGCCTCTCGAGTCGGAGATCCCGGGTTCGAATCCCGGCGGGAGCACCAATCTCTACTGGACCTATTCTTCGACGATTTTGATCTCTTCAAGGACATCCTTGGCTACGTCGTCGGCGAGTTCAGAGGGGCTCCTTCCCGCGGTATGTGTATCGTCCATATTCCATGCTGCTTGGCGTTGGAGATGTCCAGAACCGGGTCATCGCCTATGACGACTGTCTCCTCCGGCTCGACCTGCAGTCTGTCCGTGATCACTTTGTATATGCGGGGATTGGATTTCTCGTAACCCACCTCGTACCCCGTGCAGATGAAGTCGATATACTCTGCGATGGGTTCGACGCCGGCTCTGAAAAACGGTTTCGGCATCGACGTCGCTACGGCGGTCTTCAACCCCATGTCACGGGCACGTCTCACGGCCTCATGTGACTCGGGGTAGAGCCGGAACGGGCTGCTCCTGAACATGTCGGCGAGATCGTTTACGGTGTCATCGTCGACATCGACCTCGAGGCGTTTGAATACCTGTTTGAACAGAGCCTCATGCGAGCCGAAACCATGCCGGGGGTAGTCTACGAAAACGACGAAGCTGAAAGCGTGTCTCCAAGCCTGAGGGTACACCTCATACCCTCTACCTCTGAGCAGAGACGAGACATTCTCGTCTGTGATCGTCCACTCGAACTCGCCGAGGGTTTTAAAGAGGTCAAATATGACGGCTCCAGTCGCCATACCTCAGAATTGAATTTATATGCAATAAAAATATTGTAGGGGGCGCCACCCTGCATTATTGTCTGAGTCTCACGTCTAGCAGAGTCAGCGTTCCCTCCCTAACCTGTTTCAAGGCTCTGAGTAACGAGGGTTTAACCTCTTTGGGGTCCTCCACGGTCTCCGAGTAACCGTCGTAGGCCTCGACGAGTTTGGCGTAGTGGGGTGTGGGTCCGCAGCTGACGCCGTAGTACTGGTCGCGCGTCACCGAGTGCCCCTCTGGGTAGTACCGTGCGTGGCCCTTCATGGCGGCGTAGCACCCGTTGTTGTAGATGACTGTCATGAAGGGGATGCCGTGCTCCTGGGATGCTCCGAGGCAGGCCAGCACCGGGTTGTAGTTGAAGGTGCCGTCGCCTTCGAGGGCTACCACGGTCTTGTCCGGGTCGGCGAGCTTGACCCCCAGGGCTATGCCCATCCCCTGGCCGAGGCCCGTGTGCGCCACCGGGCCTGTGGACTCGTACCGCGTCCCGGGGACCACACGGTTCCTCTCGATGTACTGGTGGATCATGCTGCCATGGGTTATGGTCTCGTTTACTATGACCGTGTTCTCGTCGATTACCTGATCAATACAGTAGCTGAGCCACCTGGGGTCGATGGGGGTTTCGTCCTTGACGGCTAGAGCCTTCTTCTCAAGCTCGTCCCTTATGCGCTTGTGCTCAGCCGCCCACCGTTCGCCGCGCGCCTGAACCATGGGCTCGCCCAGTTTCTCCGCTTTGACGAGCTCCACGAGCTGAGGTATCGCCACGCCTGAGTCTGCCTTCACGAGAAGGTCCGCCGGGTACCCGTACGTGGGGTACTTGAGCTGTATGGGGTCGATGTCCATGAAGACTATCTTCGCCTCGGTACTCCCTCGGATGCTCCCCGGGGGATACCACGGCGGCCAGGAGCTGCTGTCGATGACCAGCAGGAGGTCGGCTTCCTTTAGGTAGGGAGAGACGCTGGTTCCCATGTGGAGTCTGTGGTTCGTGGGGAAGTTCATGTAGCCGGGGGTCTCGAACACGGGGACGCTCAGCAGCTCGGCCAGCTCGACGAGAGAGGCCACCGCTCCATGGCTTCGTCCAAGGTACCTCGTGTAGATCAGGGGGTTCTCGGCCTTCACCAGCATCTCCTTCAGCTCATGCAGGACTTTGGGTTCAGCCGTTATTGGTGTAGGCAGAACGTACTTAGGCGGCAGCCTCATGGTGTCTGTCTTCTCGAAGAGCAGTTCCCTAGAGACGCTGAGGAGCACGGGGCCTTTTACTTCGCTTGAGGCGATCTGGTACGCCCTCTGGATGGTCGCGAGGATGTTGGCGTTGGTCTCGGGGGAGGCTCCCCACTTCACGTAGGGCTGGACGAGGCGCTGCTGGCCCCCGACCTCGGTGAAGCTCAGGTAGGGGGGGCCAGGGGTTCCGCCGTAGACCTCCCCGTCATGGGTCCTGTTCTGGCCCACCATGAGGAGCAGTGGGATCTGATCGGTGTAGGCGGCCTTGAGCTCCATGGCTCCGTGCAGGAGCCCCGCGAGCACGTGTGTTAGCAGCACCTGCGCCCTCCCCGACGCCATGTAGTAGCCCTTCGCCATGCTGAGGGCGGCGCTCTCGTGCCGGATGTTCAGGTAGAAGGGCTTCTTGCCCTCCGAGTTGTACCGGGCGAGGTGCTCCCAGAGGGGGATGAACTCGGAGCCCGGGGAGCTGAACACGTAGTCCACTCCGAGCCTGTGAAGCATCTCCACGTAGCCGTGGGCGGCGTCCTCGACGGTTATCTCAGCCATTGAAGATTCACACATTGAGGGTAGGCGGCAGTATTTAGATTTACCAAGCACGCGGCCTTCGGTTAACTGTTAATAGCTTCGAAGGAAATCTACCGTTGTATGAGGCCCAAGGTAGACGGCGGAAGACTGGAGAAGGCGCTGAGGGAGATGGGCGAGGTTGGCGCCACCCCCTCAGGCGGTGTGAGCCGCCTGGCCCTGAGTGACGCCGATAAGGAAGCCAGGGACCTCCTGGTCTCATGGTTCAGGGCGCTGAACCTGGAGGTTAAGATCGATCCCATCGGTAACATCTTCGCCGTGAGGCGGGGCCATGAGGACTCTGCGCCTGTGGTGATGGGCAGTCACATTGACACCGTGAGGGACGCGGGCATCTTCGACGGCGCCTTAGGAGTACTGGGGGCCTTGGAGGTTTTGAGGACTCTTGATGACGCTGACGTGGAGACGGTGAAGCCTGTTGCCGTGGCGGCTTTCACCAACGAGGAGGGGGCCAGGTTCCAGCCTGACATGATGGGCAGCATGGTGTTCACGGGTAAGCTCGGCGTCGAGGAGGCGTATGCATCCAGAGACGACGACGGCGTCACCGTCGGACAAGAGCTAAGCCGAATAGGCTACAAGGGCGAGGACTCATTGACACCCTCATGCTACCTAGAACTCCACGTGGAGCAGGGGCCACTCTTGCATAGCCGCGGCCTCCAGATCGGCGTCGTGGAGGGCGTCCAGGGCATCGCGTGGTGGCACGGTGGCTACGTGGGCGAAGCCAACCACGCAGGGACCACGCCCCTGGACCACAGGAAGGACGCTCTCCTGGGTGCCGCGGACCTGTGCGTGAGCCTGAGAGCCCTGGCCGAGGAGCTGGGGCGCGGCTCGGTGGCCACAATGGGCAGGCTCAGGCCGGTCCCGGACGTGATAAACGTGGTCCCCGGGGGAGCAGAGTTCACAGTGGACTTCAGGCAGTACGACCGTGAGCTGTTCATTGAGGGCAAGCGAAGGGTGGAGTCCCTCGTACGCGAGGCTGCTGACCGCCACGGCCTGTCGTGGAGCCTGAGGCAGTCGGCGGACGCCCAGCCTGTGAGGTTCGACGACGCCATGGTTGACCTGGTGGAGTCCAAGGCGAGGGAGCTGGGCCTCAGCTACAGGAGGATGCCAAGCGGCGCCGGCCACGACGCCCAGTTCATGAGCTACGTCTGCCCGACGGCGATGGTCTTCGTGCCCTCCGTCGGCGGCCGGAGCCACTGCAGGGACGAGAGGACCGACCCCAGGGACTGCGAGAACGGGGCACGCGTGCTGCTGGAGTGCGTACTCGACCTGTCAGCGTAGCTCAGCGGCTGAGGGGCCTGCCCGTGGGCCATGGCGGGGATCGTCCAGTGAACTCGTGCTCGGGGGGTTGGAGCTACGAGAGGCTTCTGGTCACGCTGACGGGCACCAGCCCCATGAACCTGTGCGTCGCCGTCAACGTGCCCTCGACCCTGTACTTAGCCTCGTCACTGTAGCCTCCCAGAGCCTGAAGCAGGCTGTCGCTGAGGGTCACGTCCACCTCCACGGGGCTCGATCCCATGGCCTCCACGTGCTGCTTATCGACGACCAGCGGCGTCAGTAGGGTCTCACCATAGTAGAGTCGGCCATCTATGGATACGTCGAAGTCCATACCGCTGGTGTTCCTCACCTCGTAGGTGAGCGTCAGGTTCACCTCGGGCGGGAAGAGGCTTAAGCCCTCGACAGTGAGGTCGCTGAGCTCCACCGTGAGGTTGTCGACGGCGTCCGAGAGCTGGCCCCGGACGTAGAGGTACGTGCCGCCCGAGATGACAGCGACGACGACCAATGCGAGGAACAGGTTACGCTGCGCAGAACCCATGCAGTGTATATGGCGGCGGCCCAATATATCTTAACTGTCGCTGGGCACGTACAGGGTAAGATCGTCCACGGCGTCCGGCCTAGTTATGGCCACCTCAAACACTGCCTCGTACTGCTCCTTGGTGAGCCCCTGATCGTCCGAGCCCACGGCCCTGAAGCCCCCTCCCTTGAACTCGCTGATCCTGCCGTACTCGTGGATCAGGGGCCCCGACAGGAGCCCCTTCAGGCCCTTGGCGTAGCCCTCGCTCAGAGCCTGTATGCACCTGTCCCTCGACGTGTACGATGCGCTCACTTGGACCAGCCTTAACCCTCATGATTACATGCAGTGCGCCTAAAAAAGATGCGATCAGGGTCCAGACTTGCTGCGGAGCGATTTGATGGTGCCGGAGACCGTGACCACCTGTATCGACACGGGGGCTCCGTTAATCGCCGTTATGTGCGCGAGCGCCGCCCGGGTCTCGATGAGCTTGTAGTGGTTGCACCTGATTATCCCCTGCCTTGGCTGCTGGTTGTACTCGATCATCCTGTAGTTCGTCTCCGCCGCGCCCTTGACGCCGTACAGGAGATGGATCTTGTCCGAGATGGCGTGGCTCAGGTCGGCTTCGGTCAAATCTGCTTCGCTGTAGACCTGTAAAGCCATGTATCGTCTTCGCACGTTGCGTACAGGCATTATGGATATGAGGGTGGGTCTAAGGTTGATAATCTCTCTGGTCAGTGTTCCACCCGGGTCACTCTGCCGGAGGCGTCCATCTGGCTCACGCCGAACTCGTCTCGGACCTCGCTGAGCATATCCGCGTCGAAGACCGGTCCGTCCTTGCACACCCTGTACGGACCTATGGCGCAGTTACCGCAGAGCCCGACGGCGCACTTCACGTAGCGTTCAAGGCTGGCCTGTATGGGTAAGCCGTGCTCCCGGGCTGACTGGTAGACCTTCGCCATCATGAGCTCGGGTCCACAGGTGTAGACCATGTCGAACACGTCTTCTTCCATCAGCTTCGCGATGTACCCCGAGGCGTAGCCGCTGTAACCCCGTGAACCGTCGTCGGTGGATACGACGAGGTTCTCGCCGAGGGTCTCCTCAAGCCTGTCCACGAACAGGAGCATGTCGGCGCTCCTCGCGCCGAGGACGAAGGTGGGAGTGGTTCCCTGCCGATGCATCTCCTCTACGAGGGGCATCAGGGACGCGGCCCCTGAGCCGCCGGCCACGAACAGAGGTTTATCTCCTTGGACCGTGTAGCCGTTCCCGAAGGGGCCCCTTAAACCGACCCTGTCGCCGGGGCTGAGGCCGTTGAGCCTGACGGTCATCTCGCCCACCTCCCTGACGGTGATGCGGGACAGGCCGTCCATGTCTATGGCGCTGACCGACATGGGCACCTCGTCCACCCCGGGGAGCCACACCATTAGGTACTGGCCCGGCTTGGCGCCGCGGGTCTCCTCGTCGCGGAAGAGGAGCGAGGAGATGTCCCTACACTCTGATACTATATCTGTCAGCTCTACTGTCCTGTTCTTCTCCGATTTGATGTGCAAGTCCTACAACCTCCTTTATGCCGCTGAACCCGTTCTCTTCCAGGTAGCGACGGATGCCCTCGTTGACCCGGCCATAGACCTCGAAGCCGTGAGTCATCACCGCGGTGCCTATCTCCAGCGCGGAGGCGCCCGCGAGGAGGTACTCGACCGCGTCCTCCCAGGTGGTGACGCCGCCGCATCCAATTACGGGCACCTCGACGGCCTCCGCCACCTCCCAGACGCATCTGAGGGCGACGGGCTTCACGGCGGGCCCCGACAGGCCGCCCGTGACGTTCGTGAGGATCGGCCTCCTGAAGTCGATGTCGATCGCCATCCCCTTCAACGTGTTCACCGCCGTTATCGCGTCGGCGCCTCCCCTCTCAGCCGCAGCCGCTATCTCCTTTATGTCGGTGACGTTTGGGCTCAGCTTCACGAACAGAGGCAGACGGGTCTCCTCCCTCACGGCGGCGGTCACCTTCTCCACGTTCCCGGCGTCGGAGGCCAGCATCCCCAGCTCCTCCTGCACGTTGGGGCAGCTGGCGTTGAGCTCCAGGGCGTCCGCGCCGGCTTCCGACAGCGTGCTCGCCACCTCCGCGAACTCCTCGACGCTGCCGCCGAAGAAGCTGGCCACCACCGGTACGCCCATCTCCTTGAGGGCCCTGACCTCGTCGACGAAGTACTCCGCGCCGGGGTTGGGCAGCCCCATGGCGTTCAGTGCGCCACACGAGACCCTCACGAGGGTCGGGTTGGAGTGCCCGGTTCGAGGCACAGGGCCGATGCTCTTTGTGACCACGGCGCCTGCGCCGCTGTCGTAGACTCGTTTGAGAATGGGAGGGCTCATGCCGAGAACGCCCGCAGCGTTCATGAGGGGGGACCGAAGCCTTAGCCCGGCTACCTCCACGGCTAAGCTTAATTTAGACAAGTCTCCCCTACGTACTCACCCAGCAAACTGATAAAGGTTCGGAGGAGAAGCAGCTGAAGGCAACTATAATTGGGTCCATGATCGGCGTGCACGCGTTCAACGAGAAGAACGAGATCATCGCCGAGACGCACTATACTAGAGACGCCAAACAGATCGCTCAGGCATTGATACGGTTGAGGAACGGTGAGGTGACGAGGGAGGCCGCCGATTTACTGGACCAGCTGCGAGGGCTGGGCGTCGAGGAGGTAACCGGGCTCAACGAGGCGCTTATGTCGTCCATCGAGGCTCAGGGGTTCAAGGTAAGCGTCGAGGCTATGCCTGCTGCTGGCGAGTATCTGCGGGAAAACATCCAACGCATGGCGTTGGCCGCCGGGTTCATAGACTCCGTGGAACGGTTCGGTGAGCTCTCGCACTCGGTGAACACTGAGGTCGCCACGGCTATGGTCCACGAGGCGCTCTCCGAGAGGGAGAGCCTTCTGATGCCGACGGTTCAGCTGCTCGTGGAGATGGACACCGTGTTGAACAGCCTCTCCGGGAGGATGAGGGAGTGGTACGGCGTCCACTTCCCTGAGCTGGGGCGGAGAGTCGACGACCACAGGGAGTACGCGAAGATAATCAAGGTGTTCGGGGACAGGTCTAACATCACAGTCCAGGGGCTCCAGGAGCTCTCCTTCAAGAAGAGGGACGCGGAGAGGGTCGCAGCGGCTGCGGAGGGCTCGATGGGCGCCGCCTTCGACGCAGACGACTTGGCGATGATCCAGGCCTTCACGGAGAACGTCCTCAGCCTGTACAAGGGCAGGGACGAGCTCACCGAGTACATATCTGGGCTAACGGAGGAGATGGCTCCCAACATCGCTTACCTGGCTGGACCTGTTCTCGGCGCCAGGCTCATCCAGAGGGCGGGGAGCCTCAGACGCATGGCCATGATGCCCGCCAGCACCATACAGGTGCTCGGAGCCGAGAAAGCCATGTTCCGGGCGCTCAAGACCAAGGCAAGACCGCCGAAGCACGGCCTCCTGTTCCAGCACCCATACGTGCACGGAGCTCCGAGGAACAGGAGGGGAAGCAGGGCCCGCAGCCTAGCCGCAAAGATAGCCATAGCGGCTAGAGCCGATGTTTTCAGCGGCTCGTTCATCGCAGAAGATCTTCGGCGGCAGCTAATGGAAAACTAGCTGGTTTTCGATAGCTGTATGTTTATGGTGGACACGTTTCTCAGGTCGTCGTCGCTTCCCATCTGCTCTGTGCCTATCTTGATTTCGTCGACGCACAGGTCTTTCAGGAAGCTTCTTCTGCATACCTCCACCGCGTCGATGGCGCTGCTTATGGCGCGTCCCCGCGCCAGGACGTTGACGAGGGGCGCCCTCTGGAAAGCCGTTACGATGGCAGTGACATAGTTCAGTATGGGTTTGGAGCCGATGTAGACGTTCTCGGTCATGGGTTCATCAGGCATGACTTGAAGAGGCGTTAACTTAAGCTATACTAACCAGTCAAACCTGTGTCCCGGAACTCCCGGACATGGGTGCGGCCGACAACTTGAGATAGCTAAATAATTAAGAAAATCACTAATATGATGTGACGACTATTCTGATATTACTTTGAATAGTAAATAACCGCATTTACATAAACAAGCAATAATGTATCGAAGAGAAACAATATACAATAGATAAACACCCATCAATATATAGTACATATTCAAGTTAAAAATGATGAATGAAATCTGGGTGTTTACACTGTAGAAGACAATGGATCTAACATCCATATCTATGATCCTGAAGGTTATCAGGGACTACCTCTATATATCACCGATCTGTATTAATGTTCCAGGTGAGAAAACCGGTGTCGACTCTTTCTGAG